>Ga0105044_10013955_pt1 | contig 10893 bp, 9 predicted proteins | sample MAT01_FD_78092 | JGI IMG/M metagenome (GOLD analysis project Ga0105044, IMG submission 78092) | Freshwater microbial communities from Lake Fryxell liftoff mats and glacier meltwater in Antarctica - MAT-01 | ecosystem: Environmental > Aquatic > Freshwater > Ice > Liftoff microbial mat | place... | reverse complement strand
GATCCCGCCGGCGAACACCGCCAGCACCGTCCAGATCACCGGGTCTCGGAACTCCGTCGTCATCTGACGCATCGCGGCGAGGTGCGTTGCGACGCGCTCGAAGTTGGGCCGGAGCTCGTCCTGTAGTCCGCGGGTGCCGGCTTGTTCCCATGCGAACGCAGTCGCGGCATCGAGCTCCTCGATGCGGCGCGCGTTGTGGTCGCGTGATCTGCGGACGAGTTGGTACACGACGTAGATGCCGTAGATGCCGCACGTCAGGAGCGTCCATCCGAGCGCGGTCCAGAAGTTGAAGAAGTAGTCGGTCTCGTTGCGTCGCTGGTACGCGGCGCGGATCCGATCGAGCGGTGCCGCGACGGGTGCGACGACGGGAGCCGGCGCGGTCGCCGCCACGACCGGCGTCGCGGAGGCGGGTGGGGCCGGCGGCGGCGGTGGTGGTGGTGGCGCATCGACGGCATCGACGGCATCGACGGCATCGACCGGCTCGTCGGTGGGCTCTTCGGGCGGTTCCGGCGGCGGCGGGGGCTGGGTCATGCCCGTGACCCTACCGATGGGCGTCGGTGGGCGAAACGACCGCGTTGCCTCCGCGACCCCCGCGGGGGATCATGCGGGGATGGACGACCAGTCGCAAGACTTCACCCCCCGCCCCGAAGACCGGTTCACGTTCGGCCTCTGGACCGTCGGCAACCGGGGCCGGGATCCCTTCGGGCACGAGACCCGACCTCCGCTCGATCCGGTCGAGTCGGTGCGTCGTCTCGCCGAGCTGGGGGCCTATGGCGTCGCGTTCCACGACGACGACCTCATCCCGCCGGGATCGTCGGCCGCGGAGCGGGAGGCGATCCTCAAGCGGTTCCGGACTGCGCTCGACGACACCGGGATGCGCGTGCCGATGGCCACCACCAACCTGTTCTCGCACCCCGTGTTCAAGGAAGGCGCGTTCACGGCCAACGATCCGAAGGTGCGACGGTACGCGCTGCGCAAGACCATCGACGCGATCGACCTCGGCGCCGAGCTCGGTGTGCAGACCTACGTGCTGTGGGGCGGACGGGAGGGAGTCGAGTGCGACGCCGCGAAAGACGTTCCGGCGGCGCTCGACTGCTACGCGGAGGCTGTCAACGCGATCTGTGAATACATCCGCGACCGCGGCTACGAGATCGAGGTCGCGATCGAGCCCAAGCCCAACGAACCGCGCGGCGATCTGTTCCTGCCTACGGTCGGCCACGCGCTCGCGTTCATCAACGAGCTCGACCACTCCGAGATGGTCGGCCTGAATCCCGAGTTCGCCCACGAGACGATGTCGGGGCTGAGCTTCCACCACGCGGTGGCGCAGACGCTCTGGCACGACAAGCTCTTCCACATCGACCTGAATGCGCAGCGGATCGGCAAGTACGACCAGGACTTCCGCTTCGGCTCGGAGGGGATCCGCGACGCGTTCTACCTCGTGAAGCTGCTCGAGGAGGCCGAGTGGGACGGCGTCCGCCATTTCGACGCCCACGCCGACCGCACCGAGAGCGCGGAGGGCGTGTGGGAGTTCGCCCGCGGGTGCATGCGCACCTATCTCGTCCTGCGAGACAAGGCGCAGCGGTTCGCGGCCGACCCCGAGATCCAGGAGGCGTTGGCGGTCGCCAAGTACGACGGTCTGAGTGAGCGCACACTCGAAGGGGGCCCGTCGCCCGAGGCCTTCGCCGCACTGCGCGCCGAGGAGTTCGACCTCGATGCGCTCGCCGCCTACGGCTACGGCCACGAACGCCTCGACCAACTGGTGACCGAGCTCCTCATGGGCATCCGCTGACCACGCTGTCCTGATGCCGCTGGTGATGGGGGTCGATTCGTCGACGCAGGCGACGAAGGTCGAGGTGAGAGACGCCGACACCGGCGCGCTCGTGGGGTCGGGCCGGGCCCCGCACGCGATGACGTCGCCGCCTCGAAGCGAGCAGTACCCCGAAGACTGGTGGGACGCGCTCCTCGCGGCCAGCCGGATCGCGGAACGGGACCATGCGGCCGACGCGGTGTCGGTTGCCGCGCAACAGCACGGGTTGGTCGTGCTCGACGCGTCGGGCTCGGTGATCCGACCCGCGAAGTTGTGGAACGACACCGAATCGGCACCCGACGCCGGGTGGCTCCGCGGACAACTCGACGGTGGGGCCGCGGCGTGGGCGCAAGCCTGCGGTTCGGTGCCGCTCGCGGCGTTCACGATCACGAAGCTGTCGTGGCTGCACCGGTCGGAGCCGGAGGCGTTCGCACGGATCGCGCGAGTCGGCCTCCCGCACGACTGGCTCGCATGGCGGTTGACCGGCGAGTGGACCACCGACCGGGGCGACGCGTCGGGGACCGGCTACTGGTCGCCGGCCGAGGGTCGGTGGCGCACCGACCTCCTCGAGATCGTCGACGCCGACACCGACTGGACCGCAGCACTGCCGACCGTCCTCGATCCGGTCGCGGCCACGGGTACCGGCGACAACATGGCCGCCGCGCTCGGGCTCGGCCTACGACCGGGCGACGTCGCCATCTCACTCGGGACCTCCGGAACCGTCTTCGCCGTCGCCGATGCCCCGACTGCCGATCCGAGCGGCGCGGTGGCGGGGTTCGCCGACGCCACCGGTCGGTTCCTCCCGCTCGTCTGCACGCTGAACGCCACGCGCGTCACCAACGCGGTGGCCCGACTCCTCGGTGCCGACCTCGCCAAGCTCGACGCGCTCGCCGCCGAGGCGGCGCCCGGTGCCGACGGGGTCACCCTGCTGCCGTACTTCGACGGCGAGCGCACGCCCGACCGTCCCGACGCGACCGGGCTCGTGACCGGACTCCGTACCGGAGTGACCCGGGAGGCGTTCGCCCGGGCCGCGTTCGAGGGCGTGGTGTGCGGACTGCTCGATGGCCTCGACGCGCTGCGCGCCGCGGGAGTGCCGGTCGACGACGGCCGCGTCTTCCTCGTGGGTGGCGGTGCGCAGTCGCCGATGTACCGGCGGGTCGTCGCCGATCTCTCCCAGCGGGTGATCACCGTCCCCGACGCCGCCGAACTGGTCGTGCTCGGCGCCGCGGTGCAGGCCTCGGCCCGACTCACGTCCCGTCCGATCGCGGAGGTGCAGGATGCCTGGGCCGTCGGCGCCGGCCACCACACCGAACCGGCGATCGATGCCGACACCGCCGCGGAGATCCGGGCGGCCTACGCGTCGGTGCGCGGGGGCGCCGAGCTCGACGCCTGAGCTTCGCGGGCCCGCCGCTTGCGGTGCCAGCGGATCCCGCCTTCGAGCGCGGCGAGGATCGTGTCGTTGTCCTTCGAGATCTGGTCGTGCACGTACTTCTCGACACCGAGGCGCTGCATCCACGGGTTGAACGCCCAGTACCGCTCCTCGAAGTGCACCCGCGTCCGGCCGCCACCGAGATCCTCGAGCCGGGTGCGCCCCTCGGCGCGGGACCAGAGCGGCTTGCCGATCGCGTCGTACTTCCAGCTCTCGTGGAGCTTGACCTCGGTCAGCCATTCCCAGCTCTGGCCGACGCCGCCCGACAGGAGGAACCTCGGCACCGGGAACGTGCAGTGCCGCACGAGGCCCTCGCCGATCTCGTCGCCCGGGTGCAGGATCTCGATCGATCCGAGCTTGCCCTGCGGTCGGTCGGGCGCGCGGTACCAGAAGAGGTCCCACACCTCCTCGACCGGTGCGTCGAGGTCGATGGAGTAATGGTGTTCCTGCACGACGGGCAGGCTATGCGGTCCTCGGTGCTGTCGTCGGAGAGCGGCCCGGTTGACGAGCGGCCGTACTGGCGTCGCGTGGTTCCACGACGCGCACGGCGGTGAGTTCGCGTACTGGCCCGACGGTCCCATGGCATCCGGCACCGTCCGGAAGGTCACGGCCGACAGCGCGCTCGTGCTCGACACCGACTCGGTGTTCCATGGCGTCGATCCGATCGATGCCCCCGACGACGGGATCGCCCCACTGCAACCGGGCATGACCCTCGACTTCTCGGGCGACGGCCGGTGGGCGGTACAAGACGGCGACGAGACGATCGCGTCGTATGAGTGGGACGAGCTGCGGTTCTCGGTGAGCTGGAAGGCCTACTGCTTCGCCGACGACGCCGAGCGCGACGCCTGGCGCGACCACGCCGACGACCTCGAGCTCGAATGGATCGTCGCCCGCCTCGTCGACGATCTCCGTGCCCGCGGCCGCATCGACGGTGAGACCCCGCCGTCGAGAGAGCTCGCGCTCCTCATCATCGACGAGTACATCCAGTTCCCAACGGCCAGTTGATCGAGCGTTGGTGCGATTGTGCGCCCCATAGGGTGGGCAATCGCACCAACGGGGGAAGCGTCAGCCGCGTTGGGACTCGAGCCTGCGGTTCTTCCACTGTGCCTTGAGGTAGTCCTTGTTCAGCATGGCGATGAAGTCGATGCTGATCTCCTTCGGGCACGCCTTCTCGCACTCACCGTGGTTCGTGCACGACCCGAAGTAGTCCTCCATGGTGTCGACCATGTTCTGCACCCGGTTCCAGCGCTCGGGCTGACCCTGCGGGAGCAGGTTGAGGTGAGCGACCTTCGCCGCGGTGAAGAGCTGGGCCGCACTGTTGGGGCACGCGGCCACGCAGGCGCCGCAGCCGATGCACGCGGCGGCGTCCATCGCGGCGTCGGCGACCTCCTTCGGCACCAGGATCAGGTTGGCATCGGGTGCGCTGCCTGTGGGTGCGGAGATGAACCCGCCGGCTTCGATGATGTGGTCGAGCGCAGTGCGATCGGTCGAGAGGTCGCGGATCACCGGGAACGCGGCAGCGCGCCAGGGCTCGACGGTGATCTCGTCGCCGTCGGCGAACTTCCGCAGGAAGAGCTGGCACGTCGCCGTGCCACGTGACGGTCCGTGCGCCTGACCGTTGATCATCATCGAGCACGACCCGCAGATGCCCTCGCGGCAGTCGTGGTCGAACGCGACCGGCTCCTTGTTCTCGCCGATGAGGTGCTCGTTCAGCTCGTCGATGAGCTCGAGGAAGCTCATCTCGGCGCTCACGTCGGGCATGTCGTACGACCCGAACGCGCCCGGTGCCTTCGGGCCGGCCTGGCGCCACACGCGCAGCTTGAGGTGCATGGTCTCGGCTTCCCCTCTACTTGTAGCTGCGCTGGGCGAGGTGGACGTTCTCGAACTCGAGTGGTTCCTTGTGCAGCGTGGGTGCGGAACCGACGCCGTTCGACGCCCAGGCCCCGGCGTAGGCGAAGTTCTCGTCGTCGCGCAGGGCCTCGCCGTCTTCGGTCTGGTGCTCGACGCGGAAGTGACCGCCGCAGCTCTCTTCGCGGTGCAGGGCGTCGAGGCACATGAGCTCGCCGAACTCGAGGAAGTCGGACACTCTCCCGGCTTTCTCGAGGGACTGGTTCATCGACTCGTTGTCGCCGAGGACGCGCACGTCGTTGTGGAACTGCTCCCGCAGGGTCGGGATCTCGGCGAGCGCCTTCTCGAGGCTCTCGGTGCTCCGCTCCATCCCGCAGTTGTCCCACACGATCTTGCCGAGCTCGCGATGGAACCAGTCGACCGAGTGCGTTCCGTTGGTCGACAGGAGTCGCTTGACCTCGTCGCGCACGGACGTCTCGGCTTCGGCGAACACGGGGTCTTCGGTGGCGACCGGAGCCGAGCCGAGCAGCGGGACGAGGTAGTTCCCGATGGTGTACGGGAGCACGAAGTAGCCGTCGGCGAGACCCTGCATCAACGCGCTCGCGCCGAGCCGGTTCGCACCGTGGTCGGAGAAGTTCGCCTCGCCGAGCACGAAGAGTCCGGGCACGTTGCTCATGAGGTCGTAGTCGACCCAGAGTCCACCCATCGTGTAGTGGACCGCCGGGTAGATGCGCATCGGCACCTTCTCGGGGTTCTCGTCGGTGATGCGGTCGTACATCTCGAAGAGGTTGCTGTACTTCTCTTCGACGGCCTTGGGGCCGAGGCGCTCGATCGACTCCGCGAAGTCGAGGTACACACCGTTCTTGAGCGGCCCGACGCCGCGGCCGGCGTCGACCTCGCGCTTGATCGCTCGGGACGCGACGTCTCGCGGCACGAGGTTCCCGAAAGTGGGGTAGCGGCGTTCGAGGAAGTAGTCGCGATCGGTGTCGGGAATCGTGTCGGCGGTGCGGTCGTCGCCGAACTCCTTCGGGACCCACACCCGACCGTCGTTGCGGAGCGACTCGCTCATCAGCGTGAGCTTCGACTGGAACTCGTCGCTTGCAGGGATGCAGGTCGGATGGATCTGGGTGAAGCACGGGTTCGCGAACAGCGCGCCTTTGCGGTGCGCTCGCCACGTTGCGCTCGCGTTCGACGCCTTCGCGTTGGTGGAGAGGTAGAAGACGTTGCTGTAGCCGCCGGTGGCGAGCACCACCGCGTGCCCGGTGAACGAGCGGATCTCGCCGGTGACGAGGTCTCGGGCGACGACGCCGGTGGCCCGGCCGTCGTGCAGGACCAGTTCGAGCATCTCGGTGCGGCGGTAGAGCTTCACGCTGCCGAGGTGCACCTGGCGCATGAGCGCCGAGTACGCACCGAGCAGCAGCTGCTGACCGGTCTGACCCCGGGCGTAGAACGTGCGCGACACCTGCGCGCCACCGAACGATCGGTTGTCGAGCAGCCCGCCGTACTCGCGGGCGAACGGGACGCCCTGCGCCGCACACTGGTCGACGATGTCGACGCTGACCTCGGCGAGGCGGTGGACGTTCGCCTCGCGGGAGCGGTAGTCGCCGCCCTTCACGGTGTCGTAGAAGAGACGCTGCACGCTGTCGCCGTCGTTCTTGTAGTTCTTCGCCGCGTTGATCCCGCCCTGGGCGGCGATGCTGTGCGCTCGCCGCGGCGAGTCGTGGAAGGTGAGCAGGGTGACCTTGTAGCCGAGCTCGCCCAGGCTCGCGGCGGCCGACGCCCCGGCGAGGCCGCTGCCGACCACGATGATCTCGAACTTCCGCTTGTTGGCGGGGTTCACGAGCTTCATGTCGAACTTGTGGTCGGTCCACTTGTTCTCGATGGCGCCCGGGGGGACGTGCCCGTCGAGCGGCGAATCGGCGGTGTCGTACCGGGCCGAGACGTCGAAACGCGTGCTCATCCGACCACTCCCGTGACCACCATCAACGGCATGCTGACGTTTCCGATCGTGATGAACGCGGCGAAGCCGGCGGCGAAGTAGCGGCGCCACAGGTTGAAGCGTGGGTTGTTCAGGCCGAGGCTCTGGAACATGCTCCACGACCCGTGGAAGATGTGGATGCCCAGCGCGATGTTGGCGATGATGTAGATGATCGCCACCGGCACCCGCTGCATGCTGTTGACGAGGTTGTCGTACGGATCGCCGCGCACGAAGTCGGGGTTGACCCAACCCCAGGTGAGGTCGGCGAGGTGGAAGATGATGAAGAGGCCGACGATGATCCCTGTCCAGCGCATCGTGCGCGACGCGAAGTTGGCGGCCACGTAGTCGCGGTGCGACTGGTACTTCACGGGGCGAGCCTTCATGTTCATCCGGGTCAGCGAATAGGCCGACTGGATGTGGAAGAAGAAGGCGCCGATGAGGCCGATGCGCATGATCCAGAGGAACACCGTGCGCGGGAGCGCGGGCTCACCGATGACCCGCAGCCACTCGCCGTATTCGTTCAGGTGCGAGGCGCCCAGGTAGATCTTGAAGTTCCCGACCATGTGGGCGAGCACGAAGCCCAACAACATGATGCCGGTGATCGCCATCACCGACTTCTTGCCGACCGCCGAGCCGTAGAAGCGGAGCAGGAACGGGCGCTGGCGCGGCGCTGCCGGCACCGGCCGACCGACGTCGCGGGCGAGGCGGGAGGCGTCGTCGGCCCCGGCTCGTTGATCCTCGGTGCTGACCTCTGGCATCGCACGCCCCGCTTGCTTCCACTGTCCCGGCTGTCCCGGGAACTCCGGCCCCCGGGGCCGATGCGGCGAACCTAGCCCGGTCGAACGCGGCCGGGCTATGCGGAGCCGTGAGCACTCACGCGCCCGCGTTCGGGCGGTCCTGCGCCGGTCGACACATCCGGCCCAGCCGGTTGGCGAGCCGGACGCCGCTGGTACGCTCGCCGCCATGAGTCGACCGGGAACGCTGGGTGAGCTTCGGGAGAGTGGCTGGGTCTCGCGCCCCGTCAAGGAAGAGGTGCGAGCGAACGCCGTCACCCGGATCGCGGCGGGCGAGCCGGTCGTCGAAGGGGTGATCGGCTACGAGGACACCGTCCTCCCGCAGCTCGAGAACGCGCTGCTCGCCGGCCACGACGTGATCTTCCTCGGCGAGCGCGGCCAGGCCAAGACCCGCATGATCCGCTCGATCACGGGCCTGCTCGACGAGTGGACCCCCATCGTCTCGGGGAGCGAGATCCTCGACGACCCCTACGCGCCGATCTCGCAGCACGCGCGCGTGCTCGTGGCCGAGCGCGGCGACGAGACCCCGCTCGAGTGGGTGCACCGTGAGCGCCGCTTCGGCGAGAAGCTCGCCACCCCCGACACGTCGATCGCCGACCTGATCGGTGAGGTCGACCCGATCAAGGTCGCCGAAGGTCGCTACCTCTCCGATGAGCTGACCATCCACTACGGCCTGGTGCCCCGCACCAACCGCGGCATCTTCGCGATCAACGAGCTCCCCGACCTCGCGGAACGCATCCAGGTCGGTCTGTTGAACGTGCTCGAGGAGCGCGACATCCAGATCCGGGGCTACAAGATCCGCCTCCCGCTCGACCTCATGCTCGTGGCGTCGGCCAACCCCGAGGACTACACCAACCGCGGCCGGATCATCACGCCACTGAAGGACCGGTTCGGATCCCAGATCCGTACCCACTACCCGCTCGACGTCGAGATCGAGATGGACGTCATGGAGCAGGAAGCGGTGCTGCCCTCAGCCGAGGGTCGGAACGTCAACATCCCCGCGTTCATGACCGAGATCGTCGCCGAGATGAGCCAGCAGGCCCGCCGCTCACCGCACGTCAACCAACGGTCGGGCGTGTCGGTGCGCCTCTCGATCGCGAACTACGAGACGCTCGTCGCGAACGCGCTCCGGCGGTCGCTGCGCAACGGTGAGACCGAGATCGTGCCGAGGGTCAGCGACCTCGACGCGCTCGTCGCGTCGACCGCGGGCAAGATCGAGATCGAGACGGTCGACGAGGGCCGCGACGAACGCGTGCTCGAGCACATCATGAACGTGTCGGTGCTCGAGGTCTTCCGCGCCCGCGTCCGGCCCGAGCTGCTCGGCGATCTCGTCACCGCGTTCGACGACGGCCGCGTCGTTCACACCGGCGACGAGCTCCCGGCCGCCGAGTACGCGGACCTGCTCGGCTCGATGCCCGAGTTGAGCCCCGTGCTCACCGAGCTCGCGGTGGGCGAGACGCCCGCCGGCGTCGCGTCGGCCGTCGAATTCGTGCTCGAGGGCCTCCACCTGTCGAAGCGTCTCAACAAGGACGCCGTCGACGGCCGCGCCACCTACCGCGCGCGTCGCTAGAGCCCGTCGCACGGACCGGTAGCTGAAGCACACCGACGGTGCTCGACGACACCTGCGCGCTCCTCGGAGCCGGCTTCGCCGAGATCGTCACCACCACCGACGTGTACGACCGGCTTACTCGATGGTCGAATCCGTTGCGCCGGCTCGATCGCTCACCGGTACAGGGCCGCGGTCAGTGTCCGGCGGCTCCGCTGCTGTTCCTCGCCGCATCGGCGAGGAAGGTCGCGCTGCCTCGGGGTTCCCTCTCCCGGTCGAAGAGTCCGAACGACACGTCGAACCCGTGGTTCCACTCGTAGTTGTCGACGCCGGTCCAGTGGAAGAAGCCGCGCACGTCGACCCCGTCGCCGATGGCGTCTTCCACGACGCCCAGTGATTCGCGCAGCACGTCGGTGCGCCACTCGTCGTCGTCGGTCCCGACGCCGTGTTCACAGATGAGCACCGGTCGGCCCGGCCGTTCCTCGTGCAGCCGGTGCAGGACGATGCCGAGCCCCTCGCTCCAGGGCGCGTATCCCAACGGCCCGACCTTGCGGTCGGCGGGGTAGGGCGCGAAGCGGCCGTCTCGGTCGACGCCGATCGCGGAGTAGTAGGAGAAGCCGAGCAGGTCACCCACCTCGCGGAGGTCGGGGATCTCGAGCGGCGCGCGGTCGGGCAGCTCGAGCACGCCGTCGCGCTCGGCCCGGAGCCAGATCGACCAGGTGAGCTGCTCGAGCGCGCCGGCCCACTTCGCGGCGGGGACGGAGTCGTCGGCCGCGAAGATCGGGGAGAGGTTGTGGATCGTTGCCACCGGCGGTCCGCCGCCGCGCAGCTCCCGCCAGGCGTCGCGCTGGGCGAGCAGGGTGGCGCCGTAGAGGTCGAACACGCGGCGCCAGTCACGGGACGCGGGCCGCCGACCACCGGTGGCGTAGATGCCGGCGTAGGCGTTCGGTTCGTTGATCAACTTCCACCCGAACGCGACGTCGCCGAAGTTCTCCGCGCAGAACGCGACGTGGCGGGCCCAGAAGTAGGAGCGCGCGTGGTCGTCGAGGAAGCCGCCTTCGCCGACCTCGGTGAACCAACCCGGCAGGGTGAAGTGGTGGAGGCAGATCCAGGGTGCGATCCCGACCGACCGGGCGGTCTCGAGCATCTCGCGGTAGTGCTCGACCGCGGCCTGGTCGCGCCGGCCCTCGACCGGTTCGATGCGGGCCCACTCGATCGACAGGCGGTGGTGGGTCAACCCGTGCTGTGCGTACAGCGCGAAGTCGTCGACGTAGCGGGTCGCGAACCCGTTCCCGTCGCCGCTCCGCGGGACGACGCCCTCCTGCTCGAGCGCGAACCAGTCGGACTCGGGCGCGGCACCCTCGCACTGCGTCGACGACGACGCCGTCCCCCACCAGAAGTCGCCCGGGAACCCCATCGCCCGAACCTACTGCTGTGTTCGGCGCGTTCTGGTCGCATGAGGACCGAAACGCGCCGAACTCAGCGGACGGG
>Ga0105044_10013952_pt1 | contig 10893 bp, 10 predicted proteins | sample MAT01_FD_78092 | JGI IMG/M metagenome (GOLD analysis project Ga0105044, IMG submission 78092) | Freshwater microbial communities from Lake Fryxell liftoff mats and glacier meltwater in Antarctica - MAT-01 | ecosystem: Environmental > Aquatic > Freshwater > Ice > Liftoff microbial mat | place... | reverse complement strand
TACTAAATATGCTGCGATCGCTGATGCAATCAGGCTGGCAATCTAACCCAGCCGATAAGTGTTAAGTTTTGTCGTCCTATGTTTTGTTATGCCACGATCGCTTAGTTATTCTTTACTTTTACGATTGCCAATAACTTCTCGGAAATCATCAACGAAATCAATCATTTTTGCTTGCTTAATCTCGAATGAAATCAGACAACCTCAACGGACTTCGAGCTTCGGCATAAAGACAAAGACCCCATTCACTACTGCAAAGGCTCCTCGGACTTAAAAAAGAGACTCTGTACAGTTGGTGTGTAAAGGGATTGTTAGCTCGACGCTACTACGTCTTAATTTGTTGGCAAATTGCTCATTAGTGAGTAACTTATTTCCCCAGACTCGTCTTTCCGCCACATACAGATTGGAGTCCAAATAACTGTTGCATAATTGTTGAATTGATTGCGACAGTCTTCGGGAGAAATTCCAATCTTTCTTGCCGCTTTGACAAGCATCCTTCCAATTGAAAACCCAATTTTACGAATCGCTTCATCTTCATCTTCCTCCTCAGACTCCATCAATGCATCCATATAAGTATCAAAGATGACCGACAATTCATTTTCTAGGCTAGGGTCAAACTGAAAGAAATCTGCGCTGTGCCAATAAATTTCTTTACCTTTGACTTTTTTCAGGCGTTCTAAATTTTCATCGTTTGGCTCAAGAATAAACTTATTCATTACAGGTAAATCCATTAACTCTTATCCCATCAGTTACACTTTCCTCAAAAACTGACCCTACACGTGCTTGCATGAAAGCTCCTAAGCTGCGGCTCTGATAAATTCCGGCAAACTTTGTTCAGAAAATTGAGAGCTAACGGTTAGACTAACCCGCCGTCAATGACTTTGGATGATATGTTTAGTTTAGTATACGTTCGAGTGCAGTGATTTGTTACCCTATTCCACGCAGTTTATTGAGATTAGTCGAGCAACTCTAATGACGACTTAGACCATTTGTTCTAAGCACACTACCCTATTACATTCATAATTACGCTCCTAAGCTCTTTATCAGGAGGACGCTTTTTAAACTGCTCATGACTATAGAGCCATAATGGTTTAATAATACGTTTACCTTCATTAACCAAATAAATAAGTCGAACTTGTCCAGAAGCACCTTGCCCTATTTTTATTTCAAGTTTGTGAAGCGTCCATTCATTTGGAATATTTATTTCTCCAGGCAATGGTTCATCTCTAGAACTTCTAGGATAAACCTCATGCACCAAGTCTTTCAGGATTGCAACAATTGTGTTTGAAAAATTGTTACCATATACTTTACTTTTAGCCAACTTTTTAAAAGTTCTTTCAAAGCTATCTGTCTTTTCAAGAAAGAAGGGAGGTAAGCCAGTCATTTATCTCATCCTCATGGACATATTCAGGATCTTTAGCAGGCTGTTTAAAGGATTGCTCGAGCAGATATGAAATTGAAGCCTTATAAGCAGGATTATCTTGCTCAATCTGTTCCAGTTTTTGATAGCCAAGTAATTTCATATCTTCTAAAAGGATAGATTCTATAGATCGGGCTTCGGATGGAAGCCCTTTCCGTGCTTTTTTCCAAGGAAACTCTACATGAGTCATTCCACTTAAGTAGTAAGCATGGTGTTGCCCAAAATAATCCCAAACCTCTTCAAGTAAATCCTTTCGATCATCAGTAATCTGTGAAAAAGAATATTTATCTGGCATTGGGAGTTGCTCAGCTTCAAATTGTGAATAAAAGCGGTAAGCTGGGGGGCAAACAGGCCCATATCGCCATGCTTGAATTTCGTCCTCGAATAAAGGCTCATCAAAAAGTGCAAGGTGTAAACTTTGTGCGTAGTAAAGAAGTTTTTGCACCTTCATATTAGTCATTTGCTCTTCCCGCCCATCCTCGTAAGCTCTGAGTATGAAGAATCTAGCAACCTGCAAGCAGTCAAACATTGCTTTGCCTCCTAAATATCCCTAGTCTTATATTATGGCACAATCATGGGTTTCCATCAAACTCACGCTAAGTCTAGCTGACCTAAACAAAAATATTGATTTTGGCTAAAGATTTCTGCTCCTAACTCATTCCAAGGTTACAATTACTTGCCATGAATCCAAATATAAATTCAGAATCAAAAATCTACATCTACGATACAACACTCCGGGACGGGGCGCAGCGTGAGGGTTTGTCTTTGTCCTTGGAAGATAAGCTACAAATTGCTCAGAAACTAGACCAGATGGGGATTCCTTTTATTGAAGGTGGTTGGCCCGGTGCAAACCCCAAGGATGGGCAGTTTTTTGGGAAACTCAAGACAAATCCCCTGACCCAAGCTCAAGTAGTGGCTTTTTGCTCTACCCGTCGCCCCCAGACTACCGCCGCTCAGGATCCTCTCCTGCAAGCGATCCTAGATGCGGGGACAACATGGGTGACGATCTTTGGGAAGTCTTGGGATCTGCACGTCACTAAGGGGCTACATACGACCCTAGAGGAAAATTTAGCCATGATTCGGGATACGATCGAGTACCTGATCAGTCAAGGGCGACAGGTAATTTATGACGGCGAACACTGGTTTGATGGCTACAAACACAATCCTAGCTATGCCATACAGACCCTAGAAACTGCCCTAGAAGCGGGGGCGGCATGGTTAGTTTTTTGTGATACCAATGGTGGCACTTTGCCCCACGAAATTACTCAAATCATCCAAGAAGTAATTAGCAAGTTGCAAGTCAAGTATGGAAAAATTCCCCAGTTGGGCATCCATACCCACAATGATGCAGATACTGCCGTGGCAAATGCGATCGCTGCTGTGCAAGCCGGAGTCCGGATGGTACAGGGGACAATTAACGGTTATGGAGAGCGTTGTGGTAATGCTAACCTCTGCTCAGTCATGCCCAATCTCCAACTCAAACTTGGCTACTCCTGTCTAGCGGATGCTCAGATGCGGCAACTCAGTGCCACCAGTCGATTTATTAGTGAGGTGGTGAACCTTGCGCCTAATGATCATGCAGCCTTTGTGGGGCGATCAGCCTTTGCCCATAAGGGAGGCATCCACGTTTCAGCAGTAGAAAAAAATCCCTTCACCTACGAACACATTGCCCCGGAGTCGATCGGCAACCAACGGCGGATTGTCATTTCTGACCAGTCGGGCTTGAGTAATGTCTTAGCGAAGGCTCGCACTTTCGGGATTGATCTAGATAAAAGCCATCCTGCCTGTCGCCAGATTTTAGAGAAGCTCAAAGACCTAGAAAGTCAGGGCTATCAGTTTGAGGCGGCGGAAGCTAGTTTTGATTTATTGATGCGAGAATTTTTGGGGGATCGTCCAGAACTATTTTCGATTAAGGGTTTTCAAGTCCATTGCAATATGACCCAAGACTGGAATCATGCCCTAGCGACTATTAAGGTGGTAGTTAAGGATCAAGATATTTTAGAATCTGCGGAGGGAAATGGTCCCGTGTCTGCGTTGGATGCGGCGCTTCGTAAGGCGTTAACTAATTTTTATCCCGAAATTGCCCGATTTTATCTCACGGATTATAAAGTTCGGATTCTGGATGGCGGGGCGGGGACTTCGGCCAAAACTAGGGTGTTGGTGGAATCTAGCAATGGGCAGCAACGGTGGACTACTTTAGGGGTTTCTAGCAATATTTTGGATGCGTCCTACGAGGCAGTAGTGGAGGGAATTGAGTATGGTTTGCTGTTGGGGAGTCGATCGTGATCTTGCCAGATCATCCATGTCTAGTCACATTCCGGAATAACCCCAAAGGAACCAGAATAATCTGTAATCGTTTCTGGATGGGTACTCTTGATATCTGCGATCGCCTGTACTATTGAGAAATAAAACTATAAATAAAGCTATAAAAATAATGGATTTATCTGAAGAACTAAAAAAGATTTCCTTAAAGCAATCCCAAAATTTACCTCCGGAGCAACTAGCTCAAATAAATCAAGAAATTGAGAATTTAAGGCTCTCAGGGATGATCCAAAATAGTCTCCAAGTGGGCGATCGATCTCCCGATTTTGCTCTGGTGAATGTAGCCACAGGAGAGCTAGTACAGCTAGAACAAGTCTGGGAATCTGGAGCAGTAGTACTGTCATTTTTTCGGGGAGCTTGGTGTCCCTACTGTTCTTTAGAGCTAGTTTCTATGGAGAAGATTTTACCAGTGATTCTCAGCCTCAATGCCACGCTACTGTCTATTTCTCCTGAAATTTCTCGGCGTAGTCGCTCTGCTGTTAGGGAAAGAAGTATTAGCCATCCCGTTTTAGTAGACAGTGGAAATCAGGTTGCCCGACAGTTTGGGATTGTTCATCAAGTTGGGGAAGTCCTCCGGGAAATTCATAACGGCTTTGGTGTTTCTCTGCCCCTCTTCAATGGAGATGAAACTCATGAACTGCCAGTTCCAGCAACTTTTATTATCGATCGGCGGGGAGTGATTGTCTACCGTTTTGTTGACCCAGATTATACTAGAAGGCTTGATCCGGTGGAAATTATTACGGTGCTACGTAAACTCAAAGATAACTAAGCTCAAGTGTTAAAATTTAAGTATCAAAATCAACGTTTCATATTAGAGAAGCGAATAATTAAATAGCTGATAGAAAGGGAGAAAATTGCTACGCCGAGACCAATAATGGAAAGGCTGGGGGTTTTGTATAGATCAAGAATGATGATTTTTCGGGCGATCGCTACCAAGGAAGTGACAATAACTAATTCTACTTGAATAACGTGTTTACGCAGATAAGCAGTAATATTTTCGAGGATTTCTAAGGCAATTAAGATATTCAAAAACATCCCAAAAAATTCAAATAACCCTATGCTTAACAACATCTTAGGTTCGGAAAAAATATCAGTCATCACAACTCGAATTAAGTCTATAGTTGCAATAATAATTATTAAAATCATTGTTAAAGACAAAAACTTGGCGAGAATTGTTTCTATCTTTTTAACCGTATGTAAAAAACCTTCATCTTTCCAGAGATTAATGAGGCTTCTAAAAAATCTTTGCATAATTAATAGGAGTTTTGGATATAATTGATAGTCAAGAGATACTTTATCATTAAGATTCGTAAGATTATCAAGCTGAATCAACGTGTACTTTAATATCTAATAATTAATCTCTCTATATATTTAATATTTCTTATGGGAGAGCCGCAACGATCGCTCATCATCACCGGAGTCCTATCTACTCAACAGCTAACGTCTGCAACCAACTACCTAAAGCAGATTTTTGCTAGTCTAGTAGCCTTGACCCAAATTAATACTGGAGATATGTCTGGGGCGATCGAGCAAATCCTCCAACTTACTGGGACAAATTTTGCAGACCCACGATCGATCGATATCAAAAGACAAGATAAATTAGTTAATCAATTTTTCTCAGTTCCCTCGGCTCAAGACTCCATTACTAAAACTGTCCTAACCCAAGAGGAAGTGGCTATTTTTGTTCAAGTTTGTAGCTATCTTTGTCAGCAGCACCAAGAACTAATTCGGCGGGCAGTGAGTCTGATGGAACAACTAGCTGGAGAAGGTACAGATCCTTGGCAAGCAACTTTGTTAGACGATTATGCCCAGAGCCTAGAAGTTTACTACAGCCATGCTGGCTCCAAACACTCTGACTTCAAACACTCTGACTTCAAGCATACTGACTCCAGAAAAATCAAACAACTAGGGGCAAAATTACTATTAGATTTGCTTTTCTACAGTTCTGCCTACGGGCAGGAGCGATTGTGGCGTAGATGTACCGAACCACTAAATAACTAACTAAGTAACTAAGTAACTAAGCTAGACTCTACAAAGCTCGATAAATACAATTCAGTAACAGTAGTTGACTATAATTGAGATGTACAATTTAGTACATTATTTGAGTCCACTAAATTTAAGTCCATTATTAATAATTTCACAATCACTAACCACATTTTTGCCAATGGCGCACCGGATTTACACTCCTCCTACTTGTACTCTCTTCGTAGAAACTACTCATCCTTTTTTGCCTAACTTACCTTGGGTATCTCAGACGGTCAACGAATTAGAGCCAATTTCCAATTCATCAAGGGTTAGTTTTGTCTTGAGCTTTGATGATCCCCGACAGGCAGCGGAGAGTAGGACAGTGAGGGGCGATCGCTCCCAGCTCGATCGATTGTACTTAGCTGTAAGTAGATACATTCAAGAACTCCTAAACAAAAACGGGTCGGCAGTGAAAGAGCTGCAAGATCATGGGTCCCTCAACCCGATCGCTACTGGTGGTCGATCTTCTCAGCCCTCTCAACCTTCAGGAACTCAAACTCTAACTCCTCAAAAACTCGTCTCTCGAACCCTTGGCTCTAGCTCTGCTGCTCCCCATCTACAACCCCAGAGTTTTTTGACCCATCTACTTCATTTAGGGGAATTACAAAAAGGTGACCTGACCTCGATCGAGCTAACCACTACCCAACTATTTGATCTAGCGACGGCTTTAGATGCTTACACTAACGAGATCAATACTGTCGCCCCTAGAAATAACTGGTGGAAAAGTAAATGGTTTGCGAATTGGGGACTGGCTACCGCTGCCATGCTCTGCTCTGTGGGCTTAATTTCCTTGGGGTTAAAGCTATTACAAAACCATAATGCGGCGGAGGCGATCGCCCCTAATTCCCAAACTATAGATAACCGTCCCACTCCTGCGGATGTCCAAATATTTCCGATCCCTAGAGCCTCCATTCCGCCCCTGCCCACCACTGCTCCCCTAAGAGCGACCCAGAAACTGACAATTCCCAACCCAGTCCAAGTTCCCCTCGGTAGCAGTGTGAATATTCCGCCCCTAGCCCCGCCTGTTTTCCCCCAAACTTCTAGGAATAATCAAGGCAACCTAGGTAATCAAACTAACCAAAATAGTCCTAATAACCAAACATCAGTATTTCCGACTGGTGAAACTTCCAGCACAACCCTACCCAATTTGGGGAATAGCCCCCGCTCCGGGGAACCCAATTTCTTGCCAAACTCTGGTCAAACATCTGGTCAAGCATCTGGTCAACCATCGGTATCGCCCCTAGCCCCAGTCCCTTCCACCTTGCCCAACTTGCCAGCCCTGAACCCCAATGAATTTCAGGATACTGCCCCAGCAGCACCACCTTTGAGCTTGGAGGACAATGTAGCTCCTGCTCCTATAGATAAACAAGACAGTCTAGAGTCAGGAGCCTTGTTTGATCAAATTCCCCAAGTGCCGGAGGTCAGAAAGTATTTTCAATCCCGGTGGCAGCCCTCTGGAGAATCGTCACCGACTCTAGAGTATAGCTTGGTGCTGAATAGTAATGGCTCGATCGCCCGGATTATTCCCCTCGGACAAGGAGCGCAAGATTATCTTGCTCGCCTCGATCGTCTAGAGTTCCCCGCCCTGAATACTCCTTTTGTAGCTCCCTTTCCCAACGGCCGCAGTGCTAAAATTCGCCTTGTCCTGAGTCCCGATGGCAGAGTCCAAACTTTTCTGGAATCTCTATGATCAGCCTGTGATCAATCTATAATCAAATTGCTCAAATCTCTATCATTAAATCCCCATGGCAAGATTACGGGAAACCGCCATTGATTCCGGCTTAATTATTTGCCTACCTAGATTACTATTAAATAAGATTCAATCAAGAAGATTAACTAATAGCTAAAATCTAATAGCTAAAATCTAATTAACCTTATTTATTTTTAACCATGTCATTTTTTGATTCTGAGATTGTTCAAGAAGAGGCGAAACAGTTATTTCAAGACTACCAATCTTTGATGCAGCTAGGTGGAGACTATGGCAAGTTCGATCGAGAAGGGAAAAAGCTCTTTATCGACCAAATGGAAAGCATCATGGAACGATACAAAATTTTCATGAAACGCTTTGAATTGTCAGAAGATTTCATGGCACAAATGACCGTCAAGCAACTACAAACTCAGTTGGGACAGTTTGGAATTACGCCTCAACAGATGTTTGACCAAATGAATTTGACCCTAGAAAAAATGAAAGCTGAGATCGAAAAGCCTTAGTTTTCAAAGAATTTAAGATTTTATGCTTAAGTATTCTAGGGTTGAGCAAAGGAAGTCGCCGGGGGAAAGTATTGTACTGGTTCGTCCTTGAGAGCTTCGAGCATGAAACTCCGCCACACTGGAGCTGCATAAGTTCCCCCAGTTACCCCACCCCCAATGGGTGCATTGTTGTCATTGCCTAGCCATACCGAGACTGATAGTTGAGGCACATAGCCCACAAACCACACATCCCTTTCTGAGGAAGTTGTCCCAGTTTTTCCGGCTGCCTGCCGCCCGATCGAAGCTGCTCGAGCCGTTCCCTCCGTAATCACTCCCGCCATCACCGCATTCAAAGAAGCTACAGCCCAAGGGTCTAATAGCAGTCGGGGTTTGGGGGTATTATCCAACAACACATTACCATTGGGATCCGTGACTCTGGCAATCACTGTAGTATCTGAGTGCCAACCATTACTGGCAAAGGTGGCAAAAGCTCCTGCCATTTCGAGGGGAGTCATACCCACAGAACCCAAGGGCAAAGATAGCACAGGTTCCATCGGGCTTTTGATCCCCAGACTCCGACAAAGCTCAATGACTCGATCGAGCCCCACATCCTGCCCCATTTTTACCGCCGGAATATTTCGGGACTGGATTAAAGATATTCTCGCACTCATAGCTCCCCCAAAGCCGCCCCCATAATTTTGAGGCGTGTAGGTCTCTTGACCATCCCGGAGAGTAATCGGTTGATCTTGGACGATCGTATCAGGAGTATACCTGCCACTGGCAAACCCAAGGTAATAAACAAAGGGCTTAAAAGCAGAGCCGGGCTGGCGACGGGATTGGATGGCTCGGTTAAATTGACTCCGACCGGGATTAGCACTACCCACCAAAGCTTTGACAAAGTGTGTCCGGGGATCTACCGCCGCAAGAGCAACTTGATCAGCATTCACCCCCCGATTATATAGTTGCTCATGTTCCCGGCGGACTACCTGCTCTGCCATGCGTTGGAAGTCATAATCCACCGTCGTCTGAATCCGCATTCCCCCCTTGAGGACAGTTTCTTCACCAAAACGTTGATTTAGCTCACTGATCACAGCTTCCGTAATAATGGGCAGTTCACTGGTCTGCCAAGAGGTGATCTTTCCCAGTTTCAGGGGTTGCTCGATAGCAGCGGCTACTTCGCCACTAGTAAGCCAACCTAGCTGCTGCATTCTTTTGAGGACTAGCTTCTGCCTTGTTTTTGCCGCTTCCATATCAGCAAAAGGACTATACTCCTCTGGAGCTTGGATCATTCCTGCCATCATCGTTGCTTCTGCGAGGTTAAGGTCTTTGGCAGATTTACCAAAATAGCTCTGGGCAGCGGTTTGCACTCCGTAGGTATTGTGTCCCCAGTAAACTTGGTTGAGATAAAGCTCCAGAATCTCATTCTTAGAAAAAACCTGCTCAACACGGACAGCAAGGACGGCTTCAGCTAATTTCCGGTTAAAGGTTCGCTCCCGGGAGAGAAATAAATTTTTGACTAACTGCATGGTTAGGGTCGATCCTCCCTCCACGACTTCTCCTTCTCGGAAGTTGGCAACAAAAGCTCTGCCCAAGCTAGTGGGGTTGATGCCTTGGTGTTGATAAAAATGGCTATCCTCGATCGCCAGTACCGCCCGCTTCAGGTTGGGGGAAACTTGCTCCAACTTCACCACTTCTCGGTTTGCTTCACCGTGGAGACTAGTCAGGGGCTTACCTTTGATATCGTAGATGTGGGTCGTCTGGGGCGGAGTATAAGTTCTTAGAGAGCGAACATCGGGCAAATTCCGAAAACTAGTAGCCAAGCCAACCAAGCCTCCCGCAGCCACAGAGCTAAGGATCATAGTTGTGGCAAGAATAGTCCCGCTAGTGACTTGGACTATGCCTTGGACATACTCAAAAACTGGCGAGGTGCGCTTTCTCTTTCTTGCTCTTGGTTCCCGTTGAATCGTAGTTGATGACACTAAAAATAATCCTTGTTTAAAGCTTAATATCAATTCTATGACAAGTTTTAGCTTATATACTTATATCCGATTTAGAAAATTTGTGGGGAAATTTGATAAGCCTCATCATCCTAACCCTATCTAATACCTTGGAGCAGATACCTTTAGAAAAGATTTGAGTATAGCAACTCTAGGTGATTTGAACTGCCTTTAGGGGGTGAGATCATTTACCAGAAGTAATTTAATCTAGTAAACGATTGAGGATTGCTATGTACCGTTTTAAAATAGAAACAATAGAGTTTCCAAAATATGTTATAAATTTTACAAGGGATCTTCTAAATTGTTTAAACAGGAGTATTTCGTACTACTTTAGTTAGGTATAGTCCATCTCTAAATTGTGTAGTTTATAAATTATGTAGTCTAATATCCAAGCAACGGACGATTAGCACAGTGGTAGCGCACTTCCTTCACACGGAAGGGGTCACTGGTTCAAATCCAGTATCGTCCATTTCTCTCAAACTTATATGCCATAAGCACTCTAGCAATTCGTCTCATCTACCTAGGAGTTTTCTGTTGTCAATAGCGGCATTTTTATATAGTTTTTTCGTTCTAAGTTTTGTGGCAAGCACTATAACTGCATAAATAATCCCTATAATTAGTTAGAGACTTTTCGAAAATTAGGCTGGTATATCGATGATCGATAAACGAGAGCTTTCAGAGCAGGATATTTGCACACAGTATATTTTGCCTGCTCTAGTTAGGGCGGGGTGGGATCTTCGTAAGCAAGTGCGGGAACAGGTCTATTTCACCGATGGGCGGATTTATGTGCAGGGGGATAAGACGCAGAGGGGGAAGGCGAAAAAGGCGGATTACATTCTTTATTACAAGCCGAATATCCCGATCGCAATTATCGAAGCCAAGAAAAATACTTTTTCAGTCGGTCAGGGGATGCAGCAGGCTTTGGACTATGCCGAGATTTTG
>Ga0105044_10013951_pt1 | contig 10894 bp, 11 predicted proteins | sample MAT01_FD_78092 | JGI IMG/M metagenome (GOLD analysis project Ga0105044, IMG submission 78092) | Freshwater microbial communities from Lake Fryxell liftoff mats and glacier meltwater in Antarctica - MAT-01 | ecosystem: Environmental > Aquatic > Freshwater > Ice > Liftoff microbial mat | place... | reverse complement strand
GGAGAGCGCGAGACCAAGCTCGGCGCTGGCGAGGCTGACAGGGTCGCCGGAGGCCTCGGCCAGGCGCGGAAACTCGTCGGCCGGGAGCACCCGAAGGCTGAACTCGGAGCGGCCCGCAGAGATTCGAGCTTCCTCACCATCGACCTCGATCTCGACGCTGCCGGCGGGAAGAGCTCGCACGATGTCGGAGGCCAGGCGTCCTGGAAGCACCACGACTCCGTCGGCGCTGCCGGACACGGTGACCTCGACGGAGATCGTCAGCTCCAGATCAGTGCCGGTCATCCGAAGCGAATCGCCGGTGAGCTCCACCCGCACACCTGACAGCACAGGCAGGGAGCTCCCCCGACCGGCGGCCGCACGGCCAGCGGTGCCGAGGGCCTCCACGAGGACATCACGCTCACATCGGAACTTCACGCCGTGGCTCGCTTTCTACTGTCGTCTTGTGCTTCATAGGAGAAGAAGTAGTGATAGGGGCTGTGGATTGGGGATGACCTTGGATCTTCCCAGGTCAGGTGGGGTGTGGTTGTGCCACCGTCATCCCCAGGCTCCCACAGGGATGTGACAGCACCGGGGACCGTGACCTGGCATCGGTGAGGTTGCCCACAGCCGGCCCACGCTGACGTGGTCGAGTCCACAGGTCGTCCCTCGCCTTGTCCCCAGGGTGGGTCATGCCTCCGCCCTGATCGTCTGAACGAGCGCGGTCACCTGGTCGTAGGTAGCGCGCTGAGTGCTCATCTGGGAAGTGATCTTCTCGACCGCGTGGATGACGGTGGTGTGATCGCGGCCACCGAACTCCCGGGCGATCGCTGGGTAGCTGAGATCGGTGATGTCTCGGAAGACGTACATCGCCACCTGGCGAGCCGTGACGAGCGGCCGTTGACGCTTCTTGCCGATGATCTCCTCGATTGGGATCCCGAACATCTTGGAGGTGGCCTCGAGGATGACCTGGGGAGTGATGGCCCGGGGCTGTCGGCTGGTGAGGAGGTCGCCCAGGACGGTGGCGGCGGTCTCCACGGTGAGCTCCTCGGCCGTGAGGCTCGCGAACGCGGCCACCCGGATGAGAGCCCCTTCGAGCACCCTGATGTTGTCCGTGATGTTCGTGGCGATGAACTCGAGCACCTCCGGGGGGACCCAGGCGGCCTCACGTTCGGCCTTGTTGCGGAGGATGGCGAGGCGGGTCTCGAGGTCGGGGGGCTGCACGTCCGTGATCAGGCCCATCTTGAAGCGGCTCCGCAGCCGATCCTCGAGCGTGCCGATGGCATCAGGGGAGCGGTCTGAGGACAGCACGATCTGCCGGTTGGCCTGATGCAGGTGGTTGAAGGTGTGGAAGAACTCCTCCTGCGTCTCCGTCTTGCCCTCGATGAACTGGATGTCGTCGATGAGCAGAACGTCGATGTCCCGGTAGCGACGCTTGAAGGCATCGTTGGTCTTGTTGCGCACGGCATCGATGAACTCGTTGAGAAACGCCTCCGAGGTGACGTACCGCACCCGGTAGGTGGGGTAGTTCTCCCGGACGTAGTGGGCGATGGCCTGGAGCAGGTGCGTCTTGCCGAGCCCGGCGTCGCCGTAGATGAACAGCGGGTTGTACTTGCGGGCGGGCGTCTCCGCAACGGCCAGCGCGGCGGCGTGGGCAAACCGATTGGACGGTCCGATCACGAAGGTGTCGAAGGTGTATCGGGCGTTGATGTCCTGCAGAAGGACGCCAGCACTGTCCGTGGCCGAGGGCCCCGGCGCGGCGGCGACCGGGGGTGCCACGGTCCAGGCCGGCTCTGGCTCACTGGGTGCGATCTGCAGGGTGAGCTCGATCTCGGCGGCCCCGACATCGGTGAGGGCGTCGCGGACCATCGACAGATAGCGGCCCTCGATGCGCTCCTTGGCCAGGAACGACGGGACGGCCAGGGTGAGGACCCCAGCATCCAGGCTCACGGCTCGAGCCGCCTCGAAGCTCGTGAGCCACACCGGCTCAGAGACCTGGGCCTGCAAGATGCCGGCGCACTCGTCCCACAGCCGCTGTGCCTCGTTCACTCGGGGCTGTGCCTCCCGTTCGGGGGACGTCCACAGGACGTCCACAACTGTGGAAAAGACCTGGTAGCGAACCCGTCGCCCTGTTGGGCCGGCCATCCCTACCGGATCGAGCCTCACCATGAGGACCTGGGAGCGGCGGAAGGGACCGTCCCCGAGCCGTCGTGGCGGGGTTCGGGCACCGTAGCACCGGCCTTCTGACCCGACGCAAGGGGTCTGTGGAGATCTTCCGTTTTCCCTGGTCAGAGAGGGTGGAGGATCCCCCAGCCGCACCGGCCGGTGTGGTACGGCCCTCCCAGGTTGCCCGCAGGGCGTCGCGACCTCTAGCGTTCCCGAAGCACCGCGCAGTGCCGGGCCCCGGCGCGTCTGTGGTGCACCCCGCAGGATCTCTCTTGCCGGGCGCCGGGCCAGGGTGGCCAGGGCAGCCGAGGAGGCAACCCCCAGTGAAGCGCACGTACCAGCCGAACAACCGCCGTCGCGCCAAGCGCCACGGCTTCCGCCACCGGATGTCGGACCGCGCCGGACAGGCCGTCCTCCGCGCTCGTCGCATCAAGGGCCGCAAGCGCCTGTCGGCGTAGGCGGGCAAGCCGGACCGGCGACGATGCCCACCGCGGTGCACGGGCCGATCGAGGCCGCGCCGCGCCCCGAGCTCTGGCGGGTGACCGACCGGGCCTCGTTCCAAGCGCTTCGGCGACGGGGCCGACGGGGCCGCCGGGGTGCTCTGACGGTGACGTACCTGGCCCCTGACGAGACAGCTACTCCGTGCCCGCCGCGGGTGGCCTTCGCGGTGGGAAAGGCCACGGGCGGCGCGGTGGTGCGCAATCGGGTCCGCCGACGCCTGCGGGCCGCGCTGCGGGAGCTCCTGGTCGACGGCCGCCTGCCGCCCGGCACCTACCTCCTCGGCGCCACCGCAGTTGTCGCACAAATGCCCTGGTCAGAGCTGCTTTCCAGCCTCTCGGCTGCGGTCGATGAGGTCACTCGATGAATCCCCCCACGCGCGTACTGCACGCGGCGGTGCGGGGCTACCGTCGAGCGACCGCCGGACGTCCCTCACCGTGTCGGTTCGATCCCAGTTGTTCCACGTATGCCCTCGAGGCGCTCGAACGCCACGGGGCGGGGCGCGGCACGTGGATGTCCCTCCGGCGCTTGGCCCGCTGTCACCCGTGGGGTGGCATGGGCTGGGATCCGGTCCCTGACGGAAAGGCGAACTGATGTTCGACGGCCTCTTCGAGGTCATCGCCAAGACGCTCAGCGTCTTCTACGACCTGATCCCGAACTACGCAGTGGCGATTGCCCTGCTGACGATCTTGGTGATGGTGGTGACGACGCCCTTCACGCTGAAGGGCACTCGCAGCATGATCCAGATGCAGCGCCTCCAACCGGAGATGAAGAAGCTGCAGATCCAGTACAAGGACGACCGCCAGAAGCTCAACGAAGAGCTGATGGCGTTCTACAAGGAGAACAGCCTCAACCCGCTGGGGGGCTGTCTTCCGCTGCTGATCCAGAGCCCGGTCTTCATCCTGCTCTACCAGGTCATCCAGGGTCTCACCTTCACTCCCAAGGGGGAAACGACCTTCCGTCCGAAGCACCTCGAAGACACCTCGAACCTCTTCATGAGCCTCGACGTCGCCGATCGGATGATGGCCTTTGGCGTCGACCTCGCGGAAAGCGCGAGCAAAGCCCTCGGGGTGGGCTTCATCCACGGTCTGCCCCACATCGGGTTGGTGCTGATCGTGGCGCTGACGTCCTACTACCAGCAGCGGCAGATCCAGAGCCGCAACCCCGATGCCGAGGTCCCGCAGCAGATGCAGATGCTCATGAAGCTGATGCCGCTGATGATGGTGGTGTTCTCGTTCGTGGCTCCCGCCGCCCTGGTGGTCTACTTCGTGACCTCGAACCTGTACCGGATCGGGATGCAGTACTACATCACCCGATCCCTCTACCGCGGTGAGGACTCGCTAGGGGCCCAGGCCCAGCGCGCCACGGTAGAGGCCAAGCAGCTCAAGGACCAGCACGGCTCCTCCGATCTTCTGCCTCGTCTGAGCAAGAAGTCTCGGGGCGTCGAGCCCTCGGCGACGGACACGACGGTGGCGGCGAAGCCCAAGGCGGAGGCGAACAGCTCCGCCACCAACGGCACGACGCCTCCGGCACCAACCTCTCGTACCACCAGCCCGCAGAACCGGTCCAAGAAGAAGAAGAAGCGCAGGTAGCCGACCGTGGAATGGGTAGAGACGACGGGCAAGACGCTCGAAGAGGCCAAGGATACGGCCCTCGATCAACTCGGGGTCGACGAGCAAGACGCCGAGTTCGAGGTGGTCGAGGAGCCCCGAACCGGGCTGTTCGGCCGCACGCGTGGCGAGGCCCGTGTGCGGGCCCGCGTACGGCCCACCCAGCCCCGGCCGAAGGTGGAGCGCCGAGATCGCCGGGGACGCACCGGGGGTCGGCCGGGCAAGCCGGGGGAGCGGCGAGGTGAGGGGTCCCGGGGCGGGGGACGGTCGAAGTCGGGCGCCTCGAAGTCGGGCGCCTCGAAGCCGGCCGTCCCGACGGGGGACGGGGCGCCAGTTGCCCTGCTGCAACCTGCACCGGCGGTGGCGCCCGCAACGCCCGTGGGCGATGAGGCCACGGCGACGGGTTCGCCGACCTCCAGTGGTGACGGATCGCGCCGCAGGCGCCGCGGTGGCCGCGGTGGCAGCCGCACTCAGTCCGGCAATCGTGCCGGCGATTTCGACGACGAGCAGGAGAGCATCGATATGAGCGACACCGAGCTGGCCGAGCAGGGCGAGGTGGTGCGGGGGTTCCTCGTGGACCTCCTGGATGCGTTCGGCCTCGATGGGGAGGTAACCGCCAACCCGGCCGAGGAGGGAGCAGTAGAGCTCGACGTGACCGGCGAGGATCTCGGGCTGCTGATCGGCCCGAAGGGGGCGACGCTCCAGGCAGTGCAGGAGCTATCGCGCAGCGTGCTCCAGCGGTCGCTCCCCGGCGAGACCCACGCCCGCATCCGAGTGGATGTCGGCGGGTATCGGGCGCAACGCCGTGAGGCCTTGCAGCGCTTCACCCAGCAGATCGCCGAGGAGGTGCGGGACTCTGGTGTCCAGAAGGCCCTCGAGCCGATGTCACCGCCAGACCGCAAGGTCGTGCATGACACGGTCAACGACATCGCTGGCGTCCGCACCCTCTCGGAGGGCGAGGACTCCCGTCGGCGGGTGGTCATCCTTCCCGAGTGAACGAGCACGATGGTGCGAGCGCAACGGGCGGCCCTGACGGGCCGCCCGTTGCCGTTGGCGGTCCTGGGACGACCTTGCTTGACGTGTTGGGGAGGGCTCGTACTCTGGGCTTCCTCGGCCCTGGCCCGGTGGAGGACCACCTGGCCCACACGGCGGGGTTTCTCGAGGCGCTGCGGTCCGTCACCGGCCGGGTAGTCGACCTGGGGAGCGGGGGTGGCGTTCCCGGGCTCATCGTGGCCATCGAGCGACCGGACCTCGAGCTGGTGCTGGTCGATGCCACGGCCAAGCGGTGCCGATTTCTCGAGGAGGTCCTGCAACAGCTCAGTCTCAAGGCGACGGTCATCGAGGGACGGGCGGAGGTGGTCGGTCGAGGTCCCCTGAGGGGGACGGCCGATGCTGTCGTGGCCCGCAGCTTCGGCCCCCCCGCCGTCACCGCAGAATGCGCCGCTCCCCTCCTGCGTCCTACCGGGCTCCTCGTCGTGAGCGAACCGCCCAGCGGCGAGGATCGCTGGCCGGCTGGCCCTCTCGAGATGCTGGGGCTTCGCCCCTTGCTCCGAACAACCACCGCCCCGGTGATGCAGGTGCTCGTGCAGGGTTCATCCTGCCCCGATGAGTACCCACGCCGTGATGGGGTCCCGGCCAAACGCCCTCTGTTCTGAACCCTCGACCAGATGTTCCACGTGGAACATGCTGCTGTGGGGCGAGCGACTGCGTTGGGGCTCGATTGCGCACCAGTCGAATCCTCCGAACGACACGGTGCGACTGTGCCGCTCCCGGTGTCCGCCTCGAACTGGGCCGTCGACAGCCTGCCGCCCGGTAGTTCACCCACCAGTGGTAGGGCGAGATCGGTGCAGCAGAACCGTCGGGCTCCCCCGCGTCGCGGGTTGAGGGTTCCACGTGGAACATGGTGGCGGTCCTTGCGTCGGTGAGGTTCAGCGGGCAGGATGCACCAGTGACCGAACCGTCGGATGATGTAGCCACCCGAGGTCGTGCCATCTTCAAGCGCCTTCGCGAGGTGCGCCCCGAGCCCACGTCGGACGCGCCGGACGAGCCGGTGCTGACGGACGACGAGCTACTGGCCTTCACGGCTCAGCCGGCAGTGGAGCATCCGGGTCCGACGCCGGCCCCCGCCCGGGGTCCCCTGCCCGGCACCGAGGATCTGCCAACCCTCGATGTTGTCGTCGAGCCGGCCAGTCCGATCTACGTGTCGGACGACGACGAGCTACCGCAACCGCCCTCCGTCGGAGCTCAGGCACCGGTCGAGGGCTCGCCCGCAATGATGGCCGGCGAGGTGCCCACGCTCGACGCAACCTCGGACCCGGAGCCGGGTGCGGACTCGTTCGCCAGGCCGTTGCCCCGAGTGATGGCCGTGGCCAACCAGAAGGGTGGGGTGGGAAAGACCACCACCGCCGTGAACCTGGGGGCCTGCCTTGCCGACATCGGGTACCGGGTGCTTGTGGTGGACCTCGACCCTCAAGGGAACGCCAGCACCGGACTCGGCATCAACATCCGGGACCTGCAGGGCTCGATGTACGACGTGATCCTCCATGATCTACCCATTGAGGATTGCGTCGAGGCAACCTCGGTGAAGAACCTCTTCTGTGCTCCCTCGTCCCTTGATCTGGCTGGCGCCGAGATCGAGCTGGTGCCCGCCTTCAGCCGGGAGCTGCGCCTCAAGCGGGCGTTGAGCGAGGTGCACGACGACTACGACTTCGTCTTGATCGACTGCCCGCCCTCGCTGGGCCTCCTCACGGTGAACGGACTGGCGGCGGCAACGGAGGTCGTGGTGCCGATCCAGTGTGAGTACTACGCACTCGAGGGCCTCGGCCAGCTCCTTCGGAACGTCAACCTGGTGCAGAAGAACCTCAACCCGATCCTCGAGGTCAGCGCCATCGTCCTGGTGATGTACGACGCTCGCACCAAGCTGGCTGACCAGGTCGTGAACGAGGTGCGCGAGCACTTTGGCAGCAAGGTCTGCAAGAACGTGGTGCCCCGGACGGTGCGCTTGTCCGAGGCTCCGTCGTTCGGGCAGCCGATCATCGCATTCGATCCGAGCTCACGTGGCGCCATCGCCTATCGCGAGCTCGCCAAGGAGGTGAGCGGTGGCACGCCGCAGCGGGCTCGGTAGGGGACTGGGGGCGCTCATTCCCACGGACATCACTGGTGGGAGTGGCTCCGGGCTGCGGGAGGTACCGGTTGGGGCGATCTCGCCCAACCCGCACCAGCCTCGCGCCTACTTCGACGAGGAGGCCCTCGCCAGCCTCACCGCGTCGGTGGCGGAGCTGGGTGTGCTCCAACCCGTCCTGGTGCGCGATCTCGGGGATGAGCGGTTCGAGCTGATCGCAGGAGAACGGCGGTGGCGGGCGGCGAAGCGAGCTGGCCTGACCTCGATCCCGGTCGTGATCCGAGAGGTTGACGAGGTCCTCTCGTTGGAGCAGTCCCTCGTCGAGAACCTCCACCGGGAGGACCTCAACCCGCTCGAGGAGGCGGCGGCCTACCAGCAGCTGATGGAGGACTTCAACCTCACCCAGGACGCGGTGGCCCAGAAGGTCGGCAAGTCTCGGTCGGCCGTGGCCAACACCCTCCGGCTCTTCCAGCTGCCGCCCTCCATCCAACGTCTGGTCGCCGAGAACCAGCTGGCCGCCGGTCATGCCAAGGCCCTTCTCGGCACTCCAGACCGGATCTATCAGGAGGCGCTGGCCAAGCGGATCGTGGCCGAGGGTCTCTCGGTGCGCGAGGCGGAGGAGGCCGTGCGGCAGCACAACGAGGCAGCCCAGGCCGATCCCGACGGGCCCGCTCCCGAAGCGGCCGCCGCTCGAACGTCGTCCTCCGCCGGGGCCAAGCGGCTACGAGCACCGGGGCTCCTCGAGCTAGAAGAGCTGCTCGCCGACCACCTCAACACCCGGGTGAGCGTGACCATGGTCGGTGCGGACGGCAAGGGCAAGGTGATCGTCGAGTTCGGCGGCCTCGAGGATCTCGAGCGGCTGTACCGGGCGATCACCGAGAGCCCTTCCCCCGCCTGAACATCCTCCGAGAACGACAGAGACCCTCGACGGAGCATCGAGGGTCTCTCGTTCAACAGGAGGTTGACGTTGTCCACAACCTGTGTGGAACCTTGTGGAGAACGTCAGCCGAGGATGTCGCTCAGCTCCTCGAGAAGTTGGCCCTTGCCCTTGGCTCCAACGATGCGCTTCACCGGCTGACCATCCTGAAAGACGATCAAGGTGGGGATGCTCATGACGTCGAATCGACGGGCGATGTCGGGGTTGTCATCCACGTTCAGCTTGGCGATCTTGATCTTGCCGGACTGCTCCTCGGCGATCTGATCGAGGATCGGGGCGATCATCTTGCACGGGCCACACCACTCGGCCCAGAAGTCCACGAGCACAGGCTCGGACGATCCAGCGATCTCCTCGTCGAAGGTGGCGTCAGTGAGGGTGGTGGGCATGGGGATCCTCTTCGGGGTAGCCGACCGGATTGGCCGTCGATCGTACGGTGGCTTCAACGCCCTCGCGACGACCGGCATTCCCCGGCCCGCTCGGCCGGGCAGCGAACAGGTGTTCGACTAGGAGTGCTGCGCCTCGAGCCACCGCTCGGCGTCGATGGCGGCCTGGCATCCTGAGCCGGCGGCCGTGATGGCCTGGCGGTAGGTGTGGTCCTGCACGTCGCCACAGGCGAAGACCCCAGCCACGTTGGTGGTGGAGGCGCCGCCCCACTGGCCGGTGATCAGGTAGCCGTTGTCCTCGAGCTCGAGCTGGCCCTTCACCAGGTCGGTGTTGGGCTTGTGACCGATGGCCACGAAGAGCCCGGTGACGGCGAGGTCGGTCTGCACCCCGGTGAGGACGTCCTCCACCACGATGTGGTCGAGCTTCGCATCACCCACGATCTCCTTCACCACGGTGTTCCAGCGGATCTAGATCTTCGGGTTGTTCGCCGCGCGGTCCTGCATGATCTTGCTGGCCCGCAGCTGGTCCCGGCGAACGATCAGGGTGACCTTGGTGGCGAACTTCGTGAGGAACGTGGCCTCTTCGATGGCGGAATCGCCCCCACCGACCACGGCGATCTCGTGGTCGCGGAAGAAGAAGCCATCGCACGTTGCGCAGGTCGACACGCCGTGTCCGATGAGGCGCCCTTCCTCCGGTAGCCCCAGCATCAAGGACTGCGCTCCCGTGGACACGATGATGGAGCGGGCCCGGTAGGTGGGTTCGGGGGCGTCGGGAGTGCCCACCCACACGCTGAAGGGTTGGGCGGAGAAGTCGACTCGGGTCACCTTCTCGGTGCGGACATCGGCCCCGAATCGGATGGCCTGCTCACGGAACCGCACCATCAGCTCCGGGCCCATGATCCCTTCGGGGAAACCAGGGAAGTTCTCCACCTCCGTGGTGAGCATCAGCTGTCCCCCGGGCTGGTCGGAGGTGGATGACGGTTCGCCTTCGATCACCAGGGGCGCCAGGTTGGCGCGGGCCGTGTACACGGCGGCGGTGAGGCCGGCCGGACCGGAGCCGATGATGATCACGTCGTGGATGTCGGTTGGGGAGTCGGTCATCGATGCGTCTCAACAGGGGTACGCGACGGGATGTTCCGTCAGGTGAGCGGCGGCGCTGGGCGCCGGGCCCGGCGGAGCAGCCAGAGGCCAGGCAGGGCGAAGAGCAACCCGACGAGAGCGTGCGCCAGCCAGACGTGCTGCTCGCCCACGAGGTCGCTCGGCAGGTAGGCCACGAGGAATCGCACGGCCGCAATGGCGAAGAACAGCGCAACGACGGTGCCAGCGAGGAGCGCGAAGGCACCAAAGACGAGCCCCCGTGCCGCGGTGATGGCCTTTCCAGTGGTGTTGTCCCGGACGACTCCGACCAGCCGTTCGATCTGGTCGGCGGCTTGCACCGGCCAGTCGGTGGTGTTGACCTTCCCGGCGGTGTAACCGCTGGGAGGCGTCGCGTCCGGCTTGGGGCGCTCAGGGGCTCCTCGTCTTGCCATCCGGCGAGCCTAGGAGACGGCCGCGCCTCTCGTGGCGGTCGCTGGTGACCGCTAGCGAGCTCGGACCCGGACCGCGGTGCAGTCGCCCCCCGCCGCCCGCACCTCGTCGGGCGTGACGACCACGGCGGTCGCCTCGTCCGCCACGGTCGCGATGGCGACGAGGGTGGGGGCGACCCCCTCGGGCAACCCCGCCACGAGCTCATCGACGCACGAGGTGGGGTCCGGGACGATGCCGCCGCTGGTCGCCGCGGCGATCTCCTCGGTGGTGAGGTCACGGATGGCCTGAAGGAGTGCGTCGTCGTTCTGGAACGGGCCGAGTGGAAGGTAGGCGGGCGCTATCGGCCCGGTGGTCGAGGTGTTGACGCCGGTTTCAGCGGCGCCGAGGGGAACCTGGGCGTCGGTGTCTGCGGTCCGGGAGTCGGCGACGGCCGGCGTGGCGCTGTCATCGGAGCTGGAGTCGGAGCTGGAGTCGGAGGAGAGCGACGCAAGCAGAGGCACCAGGGCGGCAAGGGCGGCCACGGCCGCAGCCGCGCCCACCACGCGCCACGCTCGGGGCGAGGGCCGGTGCCGGCGGGCGGCGAGGGGCGTGAGCGATCCGACAGCGACGGCGCCCGGCGCCCGGCGCTGCTCGTCGTAGGCTGCCAGCGCGGCCGCGATGGCGTGCTCCCGTCGCT
>Ga0105044_10013948_pt1 | contig 10896 bp, 9 predicted proteins | sample MAT01_FD_78092 | JGI IMG/M metagenome (GOLD analysis project Ga0105044, IMG submission 78092) | Freshwater microbial communities from Lake Fryxell liftoff mats and glacier meltwater in Antarctica - MAT-01 | ecosystem: Environmental > Aquatic > Freshwater > Ice > Liftoff microbial mat | place... | reverse complement strand
GTCTCTAACGCCGCTGCCCCTGCGTAGAACGAGCGGCGGTCGGGCGCCCGCCACTGAATTACGGTGACAGTGCGCTCAATTCCGACTCTCTTCGCGCCTTCCCTTTCCTTCTTCGCGCCTTCGCGTGAAACCCTTGCATCGCCCGGCGCTTCGGGCTCTCCGCCACCTGCTCTGCGCGTCTCCCCATCGGTCCGCTGCATGAAGAAAGTCGATCACGCGAAGGCGCGAAGGCGGAGGAAGGCGCGAAGGGTTAGCGGGCGATGCGGCGCATATCGCGCGCACCCAAATAGCGCTTTCAATGTTGGATTTCGTCTGCGAACCTTTTTGCTTAGCGACTCGTCGCGCTCGGCTCTTTCAGACCGTCTATCCTCCTGTAACGACCGTGTTTCGCCCCAATCCCCGCGAAATGGTCGCTCACCCAGTGACGTTGGGGGCTTTAGGGACTTTAGGGGCTTTACGCGGAGGTGGCGATCAGCGCCCGTGACCGCGCCAGCGCTTGCCCAGGGCGGCTTACCGCCCGTGACCGCGCCAGCGCTTGATCGTGCGGTCGATGATGCCGGCTTCGCCGCCGGTCTCGCGCCACAAGGCGGCGAAGCTGGGGTCGGACGAGGCCGGGCGCTTTTCGGGCTCGAGGTCGTCGAACCGCACCCGGATCGGGATCGCGACGCCTTCGCCGCAGACGATGCATTCGCGGTTCCTGAGCGCCGGGATGGCGTCGAGGAAACCGCGCGCGCCTTCGGGCATGGCGGCGCGGACGCAGGCCTGATCGCGGTCGTTGTTGAGGCGCATGGCGATGATCGTGCCGCACTGCGACAGCACGCCTTCGGCCAGATCGGACGGGCGCTGCGTGATCAGGCCGAGCGAGACGCCATATTTACGGCCTTCCTTGGCGATCCGCTCGAGGATCTTGCGCACCGCCTGGCCGCCGGCATGTTCGTCCTTGGGGACGTAGCGGTGGGCTTCCTCGCACACCAGCAGCAGCGGCCGCTGCGCCTCGGTCCGCGACCAGATGGCGTAATCGAACACCATTCGCGCGAGGATCGAGACGACGACGCTGGTGATCTCGCTCGGCACGCCCGACACGTCGACGATCGAGATCGGCTTGCCGTGGGCGGGGAGGCGGAACAATTTGGCGACAAAGCCGCCCATCGTATCGCTGACCAGCATGCCCGAAAACATGAAGGTGAAGCGCGGGTCGGCGCGCAGCTCGTCGAGCTTGTTCTTCAAGCGCTGGTACGGCGTGGTGTCGCCGGCGCGGTCGAGCTTGCCCATTTCGGCGGTCAGCACTGCCCCCAGATCGGTCAACAGATAGGGGATCGGCGAATCGACCGTGACCTTGCCATATTGTTCGATGTTCTTGCCCCGGGTGCGCGCCGCGAGCAGGCATTTGCCGAGAATGTCGGCGTCGCGCTGGCGCTCGGCGCCGTCGGTGGTCAGGAAGACTTCGCAATGTTCCTCGAAGTTCATCAGCCAGTAGGGCAATTGCAGATTGTCGACGTTGAACAATTCGCCGCAATCCTTGAACGCCGCCGAATATTCGCCGTGCGGATCGATCATCACGATGTGGCCCTCGGGCGACAATTGCGAGATGCGGTGGAGGATCAGCGCGACCGCGGTCGATTTGCCGGTACCGGTCGATCCCAGCACCGCGAAATGCTTCGACAGCATCGGGTCGACATACAGCGCGCCGCGGATATCGTCGGTCGGATAGACCGTGCCGATCTCGATATGCGGGCTGTCGTCGGCGGCGAAAATCGCGCGCATGTCCTCGGTATTGACCGGATAGATCGCGCTTCCCGGGATCGGGTAGCGAGTCACGCCGCGGCGGAAGTTGGTCATCTTGCCGCCCGAGATCTGCTGGCCTTCGCCGAGGAAGTCGACATTGGCGACGACCTCGCCCGCCGCGCCGGCGCGCATCGTGCGGACGTTGGCGATCAGCCACGAATTGGCGACCTGCATCTTGACCTGGCTGCCGACCTGGCCGGCCATCGCCACCGACTGGTCGGGGCTGGTGGAAAGCTTGTGGAGCATCGCCGCGTCCATGCTGACGCACGATCCCGATCCGGCGATTTCCTGGACGATGCCGATCGACGGCATCTTCTCGCCCGGCGTCGGCACCGCGCCGCCGGTTTGCACGCCGTCGTCGCTGTAGCTCGACAATTTGTCGACGAATTGCTGCAGATTGGGTTCGTCATTCATGCCGTCAACGCCTTGCTCGGTCCAAGAAATCCGGTGTTAAGCGAAGGCGGTTAAGATTTTGCTGACACTGTCATGCACGCCGGGCGAACAGCCAGGCGGCGAACCAGCCCAATCCGAGCGAAAGCAGCACCGCGGCGAGCCCGTAAAAGAACGCGTAACGCCGCGCCGTGACCGCGATGAATCGCTCGAATCCAGACTTGCCGATTTCGATTTCCTTGGTCGCGGCGGCGACCACCCGGCCGTTGTCGATCAAAAAGGTCTCGGCGGTGTAGGTGCCGACCGGGACCTGGCTCGGGATGTTGATCCGCGCGCGGTACAGCACGCGTTCGCTGATCTCGACGCCTTTGGGATCCTCGTCATTGAGCCCCTGGCGCTGGCGCAGGTCGAGCAGGCCGGTCTCGAACCGGCGCTCCTTGTCCGGCAGCGCGCCGCCGCCGGGCGACAGCTGGAGATCGCGCAGCCCAAGTTCGTAAATCGCCGCGGTGCGCTCATCGACCAGGTCGCGCACCGGCCTGGACGAAGCGATGGCGTAGAATGACGGGGCGGAGCGGAAGCGGTGCGATTCGGCGTTCATCCAGATGCCGGCGATCTTTTGCTTCTCGCGCACCAGGATCGGCTGGACCGGACCCTTGACCACCACTGCGATGTCGAGCGGCCGGTCGGGCACGCGCCCACCCGGATAGAGGATCGCGCCGAACAGCAATAATTGCGCCCCGCTGAAGCTGTAGCGGATCTCGATCGATCGCGCCGAAACGTCGGGGACCAGCACCGGCTTCGATGCACCGAGCAATAACGGCACCGCAGCGAGCAGCGCCAGACTATTGAGGCGCCGCTTCACAGGCCGGTTACCGTGTAGATTTCGTCGGGTCGCCAGGCGAGGCCGAGCGCCATCCGCAGCGCGACCAGCAGGATGATCACCGCCAGCGCGAGGCGCAGCAGGTCGGGCTTCAACCGGGTCGCGAGGCGCGCGCCATATTGCGCACCGACCACGCCGCCCAGCAGCAACAGGCCGGCCAGCACGATGTCGACCGACTGGGTGGTCAGCGCGAGGATGAAGGTGGCGACCGCGCTGACCGCGACGATCATCAGCAGGCTGGTGCCGATCACCACCCGCGCTGCCATGCCGAGGATGTAAATCATCGCGGGGACGAGGATGAACCCGCCACCGACGCCGAGCAAGATAGTGAGGATCCCGGCGATGAAGCCGAGCGCGGCCGGCGCGAGCGGGGAGATGTACAGCCCCGAGGCGTAAAATCGCCAGCGCAAGGGCAGGCTGGCGACCCAGCGGTTGTGGCGCTTTGGCGCGGCGGCCGGGGGCGGTGATGGCACCCAGCCCAAGGCGACCACCGCATCCTTGAGCATCAAAGCGCCGATCGAGCCGAGCAGGATGACGTAAAGAAAGGCGATCAACAGGTCGATCTGGCCGCTATTCTCGAGCAAGCGGAAGATTCCGGCCCCGGCCAGCGCCCCGAGGAAACCACCGGCGATCATCACCCCGCCCATCCGGAAATCGACCCCGCCGCGCTTCCAGTGGGCGTAGGCGCCGGACACGCTGGCGCCGGTGATCTGGGTAGTGGCCGAGGCCACCGCCACCGTCGGCGGGATGCCATAGAAGATCAGCAATGGAGTCGTCAGGAACCCGCCGCCGACCCCGAACATCCCCGATAGCAAGCCGACCAGCGCGCCGAGCGCGATGATCAGCAGCGCATTGACCGACATGCCGGCGATGGGGAGGTAAATGTCCATGAAACCGGGGACACGCTAGCCATTAGTTTCGGCGCATTCCAGCGCGCCATTGGTTAGACCGCATTCCAGCGCCGCGGGCGATCAGAAATCGGCGGCCAGCGTGTTCGCCGGTCGCGTTAGAAGTCTGCGGCCAGCGTGACCGCCGGGCCTGAGGGCGGCGCGGCATTGCCGATCAGCCGCTGGCGATAATCGGCATGGACCTTGATTCCGCGCCTGACCTGCATGCTCAGGCGCGGTCCCGCGTCGAGCCGGTAGAGTCCGGGCTGGGCCGCGCCCCACACCCCGATTCCGCCCGAAATATTGCGCCAGATCGGCCGCGTCAGCGTTGCCCCGCCATCGACGAACAGGTCGCGATTGTTAAAGCCGACCACCCCGCCCTGGATATAGCCGTCGAGATAGACTTTGTTGAACAAGGCGCGGTGGTAGATCCCGCCCTCGGCGAACAATGCGAAGGCCGATCGCCCGCCGAACCGGCCGAGCCCCTCGCGCCGCTCGGCGGTGAAGGCGATCGGGATCGAGCGCAGCGGCTGCCAGCGGATCCCGGCCGCCACTTCGGCGCCGCGCACCCCGCCGACCGACGAACTGGAGCGCAGGCTCGCCGCCCACGCCTGGTTGAAGCGATAGGTCAGCCGCGCCCCGGCCTGGCTTCCGCCCAAGGTACCGCCGCTGGCGAGCGAGGTGGACGGGATGGTGCCGCGCCCGGTGCCGCGAAGCAGGGCCCAGGCGGTGAGTTGCAGCCGGTCGAAACGCGGCGGGCGGGCGGGCGTCGTCGGCAGCGACGTGCCGCTGCCGCCAGCCGACCGCATCGCGGGCGTGGCGGCGACCGGCCCGGCCGGCCACGGCTCGGGGGACAGCGGGACATAATAAAGCGGCTGCGGGGTCGGCATGATCCCGGCCCAGCCCCCGTTAGCCTGTTCGCTTCGCGGCGGCGGGCCGCTCGGCCAGCTGGCGGGAATGACGATCGTCCGGTCGCCGCGCGGATAGCCGTAGGCGGGCGGGTAGGCGCCGGGGTAAGCGGGGGGGTAAGCGCCGGGATAGGCGCCGGGATAGGTCGGTCCGTAGCCCGGCGGGCCCGGATAATAAGCCTGTTGCGATATCGGGTCGGGCGGCGGCGGCGGATCGAACCGGGTCTGGGCGACCGGCGGAAGCGCTGCGGCGCGCGCTGGTGGGACCATGGCGCTGCTTTGCGGTGCGAAGGCCAGGCTGGCGGCGCGAACCCCCACCCAGGCGAGCACGGCAAAACCGAGAAAACGGATCGAACTGCTCATGCCTGTTCCTCCGCCGGGAAGATGTGGTGGGTCTTCTCCCATCGTCGCGGGCCGCCCGAGGCATGGATCCCGATCGCGCGCTTGACCGCGAGGATGGCGATGAAATTGCCGACCAGCAGGCGCGGGATCGACAGCAATCCCTGGCCAAGGCCGTAGGTTGCGGTGACGAAGCCGGCGCGGACCAGGATCCGCCAGCCCAGCAGGACGGCATTGAGCTTGAGCAGGAACACCAGCACCGGCGGCGCGGCGAGCACCACCGGCGCGCCAAGGCGCGCCGCAATCCATAATTGCAGCCACAGCAGGATCGCGGCATAGCCCGCGACCAGCAGCAGCGCGGCGAGCGGCCCGCGCCGGTCGCGCATCCGCATCCAGCGTTCGCCGATCCCGCCGCGCCAGCCGAGCCGCTCCCATCCGGCAAGCGCAATCCCGCCGATCCAGCGCGCCTTCTGGCGCACCGCCGCGTCGAGCGTCGCCGGGAAATGACCGCGACTCGAAACCACCGACGCGCTTCCCGGGACCGCCGGAATGCGGACGAACATGGTCTTGTCGGCAAACGCGCCGATGCGCAGCCCGAGCTCATAATCCTCGGTCATGCACTGCGCGGCGAACGGCCGGCCACCATTGTCGGCGGCGAGCCGGGCAAGCGCGTCGCGGGCGATGGCGCAGCCGACCCCGGCGAGCGGGATCGACGCGCCGACGGCCTCGCGCACTACCAGTTCCTTGCCGTGGCTCTCGGCGAATTCATCGCAATAATGGCCGCTGATCCAGCGCGAATCGGGGTCGAGCAGGGGAATCACCGGCAATTGCACCAGCGCCGCTTTTTCGGTCATCACGTCGAACAGCCTGATCTCGAGCGGGTGGACCAGATCTTCGGCGTCGTGGAGCACTACCGCCTTGGCGGTCCAGCTTTCGCGGCATTCGGCGGCGAGCAGCGCGTCATACAGGCGGTTGAGGCAATCCGCCTTGGTGGTCGGGCCATGGTCCTCGACCAGCACCGCCTCGATTCGCGGGTCGGCGACCTGGCCGATCGCCGTCTCGGTCAGCGGGTCATTGGCGTAGAAACCGACGAAGATGCGGTAGTCGCCGTCGCCCCAGCGCCGCAGCGTGGCGCGCAGCATGTCGGCGATCACCGCCGATTCGTCCCACGCCGGGATGAACACCGCGATCCGCCCGGGGTGGGCAGGCGCAGGCAGCGAATCCGCGAAGGCGCGCGGGTAGCGGCGGTAGACCGTCAGCGCGCGCCACGCCCGGCGCGCGAAATAGATCAGGTCGACCACCAAATCGTCGATCGCGAACAACAGGAAACCGGCGGCGGCAAATAGCGCCAGCTCCGACGCAAGGTCGGTCAGCACGAAGGCGGGAGTCATGGAGGTGACGCGGCCTGGCTAGGCTGTAGCGCGATAGAAAAGATCGTGGTGAAATGCTCGCATGACGCCCCCAATAGCTTTGAGTCGATACAACCGAGCGGGGCGACCATGTCACAGCGCGCACAGAACAACAAGAAGAACCGAAATGGTGTGGTAATTTCATCAGCATTACGAATTGGCTGGATCGGGGCCGAGGGCCAATCTTCCTGTCCCGGATTCACGGAGGCTGCCCCGGAATGGGCCACCGGTTTAATCTCTGTTAACAAGCTCGCTTGACTTTTGCTTAACGATTTGGCAGCGGCAAATGGCGGTGTGCGAGTCATGCCGATCCGACATAATCGAGGATGCGGCGATGCGTTGCCGCAGGCTTCTGCCGAGGATGCGAGCGATGAGCGAACGTCGAGGATTGGGCCAGGATCGCCGCGGGGCCGCGGCTGCCGAATATGCGCTGGTGCTGGCGATTGCCGGTGCCGCAATTACCTTCGGCGCACTGGCGCTGGGCACCGCGATCACCGACTCGATTGACGAGCCGACCGAATGCGCCGCCGCCACCGCCTCGACCAGCACCGACTGCTGATCCCCGCTTCCGCTTGATTTCGCGCCGCTTTGCCCGAACGGTGAGGTGATGCTGCTCGCCCTGATCCTTCTCGTCCAGCCGATTGCCGTCAGCGGCGACTGGGCGGCGTTCGATCGCGGGGCGAGTTGCGAGGCGATGTCACGCTCGCTGCTGGTGCCGCGCAAGGGCGAGCCGCAACCGCACATCGCCATCGCCTTCGATCGCGGCGGTGCGCGCCGCGGCGAGGTCAGCGTCGCATTTCGTCGTCCGGTGCGTCCCGGATCGTCGGTGGTGCTGACGATCGGCGACCAGCCCTTCCTGTTGTCGGCGCGCGGTGCCGGGGCGTGGAGCCGGGGACCAGCCCAGGAAAATGCGATCATCGCCGCGATCCGCTCGTCCGGCGGGATGCGGGTCGAGGCGCGCGACATGGCCGGACGGCGGATGGTCGACCGCTATGCGCTGAATGGCGCGCCAACCGCGATCGACGCCGCCGCCGCGTCATGCTCACGCAGGCGGTAGAAATTTCGCCACATTCCGACTACATGGCGCGTCATCCATGAGCGCCGATACCGCCCTGATGCCGATCCCCGGACCGGCCGACCCCGTGACTGTGCCGCGCAAAGCGCAACCGCGCGCCGACGGCAAGCAGGAGCTGGTCGGGCTGTCCCGGGAGGCGATTCGGGCCGTGCTGGAGCAAGCCGGGCTCGAACCGCGCCAGGCCAAGCTCCGCGCCAAGCAGATCTGGCACTGGATCTATAATCGCGGGGAAAGCAACTTCGCCGCGATGACCGATATCGCCAAGGCGCAATCGCCGTGGCTGGCCGAGCGGTTCGCGATCACCCGGCCAGAGGTGGTCGAGGCGCAGGTCTCGACCGACGGCACCCGCAAATGGCTGCTCCGCACGCATGACGGCCATGACTTCGAAATGGTGTTCATTCCCGACGCCGATCGCGGCACCTTGTGCGTCTCCAGCCAGATTGGCTGCACCTTGAATTGCACCTTCTGCCACACCGGCACGATGAAGCTGGTGCGCAACCTCGATGTGGCGGAAATCGTCGGCCAGGTGATGCTGGCGCGCGATTCGCTCGGCGAATGGCCCAAGGCCGGGGATCAGGCGGACGGCGGCTATTCGCAGGAAGGCCGAATGCTGACCAACATCGTGATGATGGGGATGGGTGAGCCGCTGTATAATTTCGACAATGTCCGCGATGCGCTGAAGATCGTGATGGATGGCGACGGCCTCGGCCTCAGCAAGCGCCGGATCACGCTTTCGACCTCGGGCGTGGTGCCGATGATGGCTCGCGCGGGGGAGGAGATCGGGGTCAATCTCGCGGTTTCGCTCCACGCGGTGACCAAGCAAGTGCGCGACGAGATCGTGCCGATCAACCGCAAATATGGAATCGAGCAATTGCTTGCAGCCTGCGCCGATTATCCCGGCGCCAATAATGCGCGGCGGATCACCTTTGAATATGTCATGCTCAAGGACAAGAATGACAGCGACGCCGACGCGCGCGAACTGGTGCGGCTGATCAAGGCGTATGATTTGCCGGCCAAGGTCAATTTGATCCCGTTCAACCCGTGGGAGGGGTCGACGCATCAATGTTCGGACCCTGATCGCATCCGCAGCTTCTCGAACATCATCTTCGCCGCCGGAATCTCCGCCCCGGTGCGCACCCCGCGCGGCCGCGACATCGACGCCGCCTGTGGCCAGCTCAAGACCGCCGCCGAAAAGAAGAGCCGCGCCCAGCTCGACCGCGAGGCGGCCGCCTGACGGCCGTTGCGTTGGTTGGCCCAGTGGCTAGGCTGGCGATTAGGAGACGAACATGGCGCTGATCGACAGGTTGCTCGGCAAATTGATCCGCAAGGGGAAACTCACGGTCGTCATGGCGGGTGGCAAGGCGCATGCGTTCGGGCCGGGCGACGGGGCGGCGCTGACCGTCCGCGTCGCCGACCGTGCCACGGCTTTCGCGATCGCGCGTAATCCCCGTCTGGGGCTGGGCGAGGCCTATATGGATGGCCGGGTGACGATCGACGATGGCGACATCCTCGATTTGATGCGGCTGGTGGTCGGCGCCAATCGCTGGGAGGAGAAAGGCGCGGGTCGCAAGGCGCTGAACAAGGGCAAGCAGAAGTGGCGGGCCTTGTTCCGCCGCAACGAGGCCAAATCGTCGCGCAAGAACGTCGCGCATCATTACGATATCGGCAACGACCTCTACCGGCTCTTCCTCGACGACGACATGCAATATAGCTGCGCTTACTTCACCGACCCGGCCAACAGCCTCGAGGCGGCGCAGGCCGACAAAAAGGCGCACATCGCCGCCAAGCTCGACCTTAAACCCGGCCAGAAAGTGCTCGACATCGGCTGCGGCTGGGGCGGAACCGCGCTCTACCTCAACCGCGTTGCCGACGTCGATGTGCTCGGGGTCACCTTGTCGGAACAGCAGTTGAAGGTTGCCCGCCAGCGCGCCGCCGACGCCGGCGTTTCCGACCGGGTCAAGTTCGAGCTGATCGACTATCGCTCGCTCACCGGCCGGTTCGACCGGATCGTGTCGATCGGCATGTTCGAACATGTCGGCGCGGCGCATTTCGACGAATTTTTCGCGACCTGCCGCGCGCTGCTCGCCGACGACGGGGTGATGCTGCTCCACACCATCGGCAAATACGGCAAAGCCGCCGCGCCCGACCCGTTCACCAACAAATGGATTTTCCCTGGCTATCATCTGCCGTCGCTGAGCCAGCTCACCGCCTCGACTGAGAAGATGAAGTTCATCGTCAGCGACATCGAGATTTTGCGGCGCCATTATGGCTATACGCTCGATCACTGGCTGCGGCGGACGCAGAAGGCCAAGGCCAAGATCGTCGCGCTGTACGACGAGCGTTTCTTCCGGATGTGGGAATTTTATCTCGCCGGCGGGGTGGTGGCGTTCGAGAATGGCTCGATGTGCAATTTCCAGGTGCAATATGTCCGCGACCGCAACGCGCTGCCGATCACCCGCGATTATATGATCGAGGCCGAGCACCGCTATCGGGCGATGGGCGATGCGCCCGTCTCGAAAGCGAAGCGGGCACGCGCCAAGCCGGCGAAGAAACTCGCCGACGCCTAACGCCCATCCGGTTTATTTGGCGTTGAGTTCGGCCACCAGCGCCGGCGCGGGATAGATATGCTCGAGCGCTTCCTGGATCGCGTCGGTCGACACCGCGACAGTGTTTGATGTCGCCTTTGTGATTGCCCGAAAAAAAGGGCCCGACGCAACGCCGGACCCTGATTTTTCGACGAACGGCGCCGGTCTATCCAACTTGGCGTCGTTTCGACTTAGCCCGCCTTGGGCGCGCGCATCTGCTGGCGCTGGTCGCGGTTGGACCGGCGCTCGTCGGGGGTGATCCGCCCGTCGCGATTGGCATCGACCCGGTCGAAGCGCTCGAGCGCCTTGGTGGTCGCTTCCTGCAGCGAGACCCGGCCGTCGCGGTCGATGTCGGCCATCTTCATCATGCGTCCGCCCATTCGTCCGCCACCCATGCGGTGCATCTTGCCCATGCCGTGATGCTCGCCGTCCATCGCCGCGCCGGGCGCGCCATTGCGGGCGATCCTGCGCTCGTTCCGGACCTCGCGCCCTTTGGCAAATTCGTCGCGGCTGATCATGCCGTCGCGATTGGCGTCGAGCCGGTCGAACGCTGCGCCGGGATTGGCCATCGCCATCCGATCGCCGCCGCGGCCGCGGCGCTCGCCCATCTGGCGTTTCATGCCCTGGTGCTGGCCGCG
>Ga0105044_10013947_pt1 | contig 10896 bp, 9 predicted proteins | sample MAT01_FD_78092 | JGI IMG/M metagenome (GOLD analysis project Ga0105044, IMG submission 78092) | Freshwater microbial communities from Lake Fryxell liftoff mats and glacier meltwater in Antarctica - MAT-01 | ecosystem: Environmental > Aquatic > Freshwater > Ice > Liftoff microbial mat | place... | reverse complement strand
TCGCAGGTTCATCCCTGCGAGGGGTTTTTCATTCCCATCTCCCCGGCGAAACATGCTCCCTCTTTACTCCGACGATCATTTCACCTTTCGTTTCCTCGACGATCGCATCATTCCGCGATTCCACCTCGACGGCATCGAACCCCTTCGCATCGTGACCATTCATCGCATCGACTCCTTCGGCCACCGGACGGGAACACCGATAAACGCTACCGTCGGCGATGCCGGCTGGGTAGAATTACTCGAACCGATCATCGTTCGTTCGGGTGAAGGGTTCGATGTGTTCCCCGATTCGAGGTGAAAATATGCTCCTCCGCGAATTCAACTGGAAAAAAGAAGTCATCCACTCCGACGAACCGGTACTCGTCGATTTCTGGGCGGAGTGGTGCGGACCGTGTCGCACGATGAACCCGACCATCGATTCACTCGCCCGCGATTTCAAAGTCTGCAAAGTCAACATCGACACGAATCAGGCTCTCGCGTCGGCTTGCGAGGTCACGTCCATTCCATCGCTCATGATCTTCAAGGGCGGGCAGATCGTCTTTCGTCACGTCGGCATCATCTCCGAAGTTGCACTGCGAACCGAACTGGAACGGGCCACCCATGAATGACTATTTGAACATTGTTCGATCGTTGCCGCTCCCGACGCTCGCGCAAACGGAACGATTCGCTCGATACGTCTCCGGTGCGCATAGCTGGTATAAGCACTTGCCACTTCATCCGAAAGTGCCGTTCATCTTCTACCTCGATCCGGGTGCGGGGATGAATCGGATTCATACGCCATCGGGCGAAATGGGACTCCACGAAGTGACCGACGAGAGCACGCGGTTCCACTACACCTGGCAGACCACCGCCGATTATCGACGACGCTTCGGACACTGGAATTACTTCGGTGCATATGGGAGTGCGTTTATGTATTCCGATCGCGGTGGCGTCGTCGATACAGCGGGTTCGGGGCCGAAGGTGTTCCGCGAAGGCGATGGCTGGATTCCCATTCCCCCGGACCTGGTGAACTGCGGAATCGCACGGTTAAATGCGATGATTCACCCATCGCCGAACTTCATGATCTGGATGAACAGTCCAGAACGATTCGGCCTGAGTGCGTTTATCAATCCCGCACGACCCGCCGAGATGGAACCCATTCGGACGCTCCTGGACGAGTATTCTCGAACAGGTGCGAACTTTTCCGAAGTCGAACGAACGATCCCGCCCGATCTGATCGAGCACATGCGACCCGCGATCGAAGATCGCGATCCGTTGCTCGACTTCGGCTATTCGGAACGCGAGTGGGACTGGCCCGACGCGCAGTGGCTGCAACCACTGGAACACCTCGGACTGCCACGCGATCGGATATCGCTGTTCGTGAAAGTGTTCGACAACCGACGACGACTGTCACGCTCGCGTACCGATCGATTGGGTATCAACGATTTGCTCGTCGAAGAACGCGGACGACAACTCGCCGCGATGACCGACGCCATGTATCGTGTCCTGGATGCGATCACCGTTCCCTGATCGAGAGAATTCCGATGAAACGACTCTGCATGGCATTCGCACTGCTGATCCCGATGACCGCACTCGGAGCCGATGAGCCGAAGGACGTCACCGATCGGTTCAAGATCACGACGAAAAAGGCAGAAGACACCGTCACCGTTTCGGCGGAGAAAACGAAGACCGTTTTCAACGTGAAGAGTCCGCAGGGCATCAGTCGCGCGATCATCGAACGACTCGATAAGAAATGGCCGGACGCCGTTGTCGTGCGAATGCACATGAAGGGACTCGAACAGTTTCAGGCTGGCAACGGTAAAATGACCGTGAACGCGACCGTGTCGAGCACGAAGCAGGAACCGCGGGTGCGTGTATGGATCGATGAGAAGAAACCACTCGACGCGAAGAGTCCCCTCTACCTCAATGTTCAACCGATGGACGATGAGGGGTACATCGAAATCACTTTCCCGAAAGCATTTTTCGATGGCAATCCGAAGCAGATCACGTTGAACTGGATCGATTACTTCCGCAACTGACTGAAGGTTCCCCATGACTACTCGTCGCGAATTCGTCGGTGTTCGTGATTCGCTTCGGCGAGCGTCGAGGCGTAGAGCCACGACGTGTTGTTAGTCGAAAGAACACGTCGGGCTCACGCCTCGACGCTCGCCCCGGAACGAATCACCTTGCATGCTTCGTGAAATAGTCCAGCCAGCCGAGAACGATGGCGTCCCTGAACTCTTTCGACTTGCGAAGTTCGTCGAGCGATTCGCCCCAGTAGAAGCCGATCACCCCCGATGCGTGCTTCTTCGATCCTTCGACAAATTCTGAAAATTCCTCCATCGAACACTTCAACGGGAACGTTTCCTCGATGACGACCGGTTTGCCGACCTGGAAGCGTTTCAGCGTCTCCAGCGCGTCGTTCACTTTGCCTTTTTCGGGGTAGAGGTGGACACACAGGAAATCGAGATCATCGGCAATCTTTTCGGGCACGAATCCCGACGTGAGTCCCGGTCGATCGAGGCTCCAATCGACGAGGCCGACCGTGATCAAATGATCTTTGTCCTCTTTCCGAATCGCCGCACTCAACTGCTGAATCCATTTTCGGGCGACATCGGGTCGCGGTCGTTTCTGCGAATCCAGCGAGATGAACTGCACGAAGTGCTTGCCACCAAAAGCACCGCCGAGCCAATCGCCATTCTTTCGCGGACCGCCGGGGACGACCGGTTCGTTCATCAGGTCGTAGCAGAAGACGGCGGGACTCGCTTTGCATCGATTCGCGATCGACGACCAGAATCGCGCCTGCACTTCCCAGCGTTTCTCTTCCGTGAGTTCATCGTACCACGCGGGCACATCTGCTTTGTGATAGCACCCCAACCCCGTCAGATCGAGGTAGATGCCGACATCCTCCGCGAGTTGCAGCAATGTCGTCAGGCGATCGAGATTTTTCGCATTCGGCTTGTCGGCGGAATCCATGAACTTCGCGAGTTGCAGATGAACGCGGACGACATTCGCGCCGAGTTTCTTCATCGTGCGGAAGTCGGTTTCGACCTTCGGCCATTCGGCTTCCCAATAGTCCTCGATCAATCGACCTTTTGCATCGTGGTCGTAGTTGAACCCCCACGGCACGAACGGCGTATCGCCCGGCATCAGCACGAAGCCCGTTTTCTTTTCGTTGACGCGAATGCGTGGCATCATGAGTTTGCCGTCGGCACGATTCAGACAGACGAGATGCAGTTTCAGCTCGTCCATGTTTCCGCGACCACGACCGGGGACGTTGTAACCGCTGTAGCAGGTGAGATAGATTTTCGATCCGAGCATGATCGGACTCGATGTGCCAGAACCGGGAGTTTCGATCTTCCACGCGATGTTTTCACGCTCAGTCCACGTCGTCGGGAGTCCTTTCGCGGGACTGACCCCGTTCGATGTGGGTCCGCGAAACTGCGGCCAATCGGTCGATTCCTGCGACCACGCGAACGACGAAGTGAAAAAAGCGAAGAGGAGAGCGAGGCGCAACATGGCGGACTCCGAGTGGAGGTTCGATCAGGTCAGATCGATTCTCTCCGGTGACTCGCCGAGTGGCAATCGAAATGTTCGACTGGACAAACTTCGTCGTAATCCACTAAACTCCACACTCTCCCAATCAGGACGAGTGGGTACGGACATGCGATTGGTTCATCTGACGGCTTCGACGTTCTTCGGCGGACCCGAACGACAAATGCTCGGACTCGCGCAGGCGATGCGCGACGATGCCACGTCATCGTTCATCTGCTTTCGCGAAGGGGATCGCTCATCCGCGTTCCTCGAACAAGTCCACGCCCACGGTTTCGACGGCCACGCACTCCAGAACGACTCCCCGAAATTTCGCGCGACGACGCGCGAACTGACGGCATTAATTCAAGAATCGAATAGCGATGTGTTGTTATGCCACGGGTACAAGGCGAATCTACTCGGTCGCATCGCGGCTCGACGTGTCGGCATTCCGGCCATCGCTGTATCGCGAGGCTGGACCGGCGAAAATCGCAAGGTCCGCGTTTACGAATGGCTCGATCGCCGTCACTTGCGGTGGATGGATCACGTCGTCGCCGTTTCGGACGGTCAGGCCGGAAAAGTGCTCCGCACGGGACTTTCGCCGACGCGGATGAGTGTCAATCGTAATTCCGCTCGTCTCAGTGCGTTTGAATCGGTCGATGAATCGTATCGCCTCAAACTCCGCGAATTTTTCGATAAGGGATGCGAACGGGTGATCATCGGGGCGGGGCGACTCAGTCCCGAAAAAGGGTTCGTTCACCTGATCGATGCCGCGAAGACGATCATCGACGCGATGCCATCAACGCGATTTCTGCTGTTCGGCGAGGGAAACGAACGGGCGAATCTGGAGTTGCACATTCGCGAACTCGGCCTCGAAGGGCGATTCGTCCTCGCCGGATTTCGACGCGATCTCGATGCGTTCCTGCCGTTCGCCGATGTGATGGTGCTGCCGTCGTACACCGAAGGATTGCCGAACGTGTTGCTCGAAGCGTCGGCGGCGGGCGTGCCATCGGTCGCGACCGCGGTCGGCGGATCGCCGGAAGTCGTCGTCGATGGCGAGACGGGGTATCTCGTGCAGCCACGCGATGCGAACGCCATCGCGACGAACGTATTAAATCTCCTGAACGACGAGAATCGACGCTCTCAATTCGGTCGAGCGGCTCAGGATCGGATGCGAACACAATTCACATTTGAAGCACAGGCTCGCGGATACCTGGAATTACTGGAGACATTGGTTCAACGATCACCGGTCGCCTGCGTCGGAGGGAATTGAAGTGATGATCACGACACGGAAGTCGAAACGAACGCGAACGGCACCGGTTCGCGTCGCATTTTTCATCGATTCACTCAGCCGCGCAGGGACTGAATCTCAATTGCTCGCGTTGATTCGTGAACTCGATCGTTCGCGGGTCGAACCGTCGCTGATTTTGCTGGACGGTGAAACACCGGAATCGCGCGAACTCGAACCATTCAACTGTCCGATTCTACGCCTCGGAGTGAAATCGTTCGCGAGCCGAAAAGCGGTGTCGCAGAGTGTGAAATTCATCTCGTTCCTGCGCCGCGAACAGATCGATGTGTTGCAGATATTCTTCTCCGACAGTCTCTATTTCGGTGCCCCGCTCGCGAAGCTCGCCGGTGTTCCGCACGTCCTCCGCGTTCGCAATAATCTGGGACATTTCCTCACCCCTCTGCATCGAAAATTAGGTCGTGTCTACGGTCGAATCGTCGATCTCACGCTGACCAATTCCACATCGGGAAAACAGGCTCTCATCGAAGCCGAACGGATTTCGCAGCGTCGAATCGTGGTGCTGGAAAATGGTGTCGATCTCGATCGATTTGAAGGAATGAAACCGCCCGATACTTCGCGGTCCGATGTGGTCCGTATCGGTCTGGTGGGGAATTTACGGTCGGTGAAGAACATCGACGGGTTGATTCGTGCGGCGGAACAGATTGTGAAAGTCGATTCGCGGTGTCGATTCGAAGTCGCGGGTGAGGGTGATCAGCGAGTGGAGTTGGAACAACAGATCGCTGATGCAAAATTAAGTAATCGATTCCAGCTTTCAGGCTCGATCGCGAATGTGCCGGAGTTTTTATCCCGCCTGGACATTGCGGTGTTGTGTTCGCACTCCGAGGGGATGTCGAACGCACTACTGGAATACATGGCGAGCGGACGTGCGATCGTCGCGACCGATGTGGGTGCGAATGAGAGACTCGTTCACGATGGCGAACAGGGTTTGATCATTCCTCCGAAGGACGATGCTGCGATCGTGGCGGCGATTCGGCGATATTTACAGGAACCGGACCTCGCGGTACGAATGGGGCGGAATGCGCGACGGAAAGTGGAACGCGAATTCAGTCGAGAGGCGATGCGATTGAGGTTTGAAGAGTTCTATGAATCGTTGATGCGGAATGGATCGTCGGAGCCGAAAGCGTGAGCGACAGAAATGCAATACCCGTCGCTCACGCTTTCGGCTCCGACGATCCAAATCCGATCACGGCAGGATCAACGCCCGATCGCGCGGCGACTTCGGCGTTTCGTGAGTGATCGTAGATGTCGGCAACACCAGATCGCTCGGCAGCAGACGGAGCGAGGAATTCGAGTGCGGTGCGGGCAGGGACGCCGGGATCGGAGCACCCTTCGTGCCGTTCTTGCCCTCGTTTTCCTGCAATTCGCGTAATAACTCGCTCCCGCGTTCGAGCGCGTTCTGCGAGTCCCTGATGATCTTTTTCGAGTGAATATCGACCTGAAGCGATTGAACACCTTCGCCCGATGGCTGGCGTTTGATACTGAACCAGTCGAGATACCATCCCAACCCGGCCAGCAGCACGATGCCCCCACCGATCAATGCCAGAATGTTTCGCATGATTTTGGCCTCCACGAATCGAAGACAAGTCGTCGCGCGCTGCATACCCGAAGCGTCCGTCCGAGTCGAGACGAATCCCGTGCGAATGACGTGGTTCGGAAACCCGTCTTGACAACCACCCATTCTACTCGCGTATGCTGCTATTGAGCGAATGAATCGTTCCCGACCGCCAAAACTCTTGGAGCGGATGACGATCGGTGGTAGAATCAACGATACCCGCTAACCGAACTCGTGTGGGGTCAGACGAATCTCGACGATTCGTCTGCGTGGGGAGCGATTGCCCCGAATTGAACTCTTCTCTCCTGATTTCGGGACATCCGACTATCTCCGTACCCGTTCGCGGGTTCGGATTCGATGAAACAACTGCAGAACCAACTGATGGAGGGGATCTCGAATGGCCGACGGAAAGGCTCTGCTCGAATCGCTGAACACCCAGTTCGATGTGCAGGACTACCGCAAATTGCACTGGGAAGGCACGTTCGAGGAATATCTCAATATCGTTCTGGAACACCCGGAAGTCACACGGAATGCCCATCAACGCCTGTACGACATGATCCTGTCCTACGGCACCGATGAGGTCTACGAGAACAAGGAAAAGTCGGTCCGCTATAAATTTTTCACCGATCACGCCGAAAAGTTCGGCGACGGCATCTACGGTCTGGACCGCTCGCTGCTCCAGTTGGTGAACACCTTCAAGTCCGCTGCGTTCGGCTACGGCACCGAACGGCGAGTGCTGCTGCTCCACGGCCCCGTGGGATCATCGAAGAGTACCATCGCCCGCATGATCAAGCGCGGACTCGAGGAATACTCGCGGACCGATGGCGGGTTGATCTACACGTTTTCGTGGAAACTCGAAGAGGATCAGTGGCACAAGTGCCCGATGCATCAGGATCCGCTGTTGCTCATCCCTAAGGAGTTGCGACCAACGGTTTTGAAGGATCTGAATTCGCGAAAACGGGCCGGATACCACTACGACATCAACATCAAGGGCGAGTTGAACCCGTTCTGTCGGCAGATGTTCAACGAGCGCATGGCCCTCTCCGGCGGCGATTGGCGGAAGGTGCTCCAGGAAGTGAAAGTCTACCGATTGCTGCTGTCCGAGCAGGACCGTATCGGCATCGGGACATTCCAGCCGAAGGACGAAAAGAATCAGGATTCGACCGAACTCACGGGTGATATCAACTATCGCAAGATCGCGGAGTACGGTACGGATTCGGATCCGCGATGTGTCATCGGTTCGACGCTCATCGCGACCGGCGAAGGAATGCGCGCCGTTGGTGGATTGCTGTCCGAAGTGCCGCAGCCCGATACATTCATTCCGCGATCGCTCGCCGTCTCGACGATCGGGCAACCGCGTATCGGGTTGTCGGATTCAGTCTACTATGCGGGCGAACACGAACTCAAAACGGTCGAGACGCGACTCGGCTACCAGATCACCAGCACGCCGAACCACATGCTGTTGTCGCTCACGAACGAGGGCGAGTTGGCATGGAAGGAAGTGCGGTTGTTGCAGGCGGGTGACTACGTCGCGATGGGACGTGGGATTCATACGTGGGCGACGGAAGATGTCGCATTCCCGGCGTGGGAAACGACACGATACGGGAACGAACGGAACCTCCCTCTCTTCCCGGCGAACATGACGCCGGACCTCGCTCACTTCCTCGGCTTGTGGATCGGCGACGGCCATTTCTACATCAACGAGGAACGCCATCAGTACGAGTTGGTATGGACTCAAAAGGAACCGGAACGACGTGAGTTGTTCGCGAACCTGCTCGTCTCGTTGTTCGGGCTTAATCCACGCAACTTCGAGCGACGGGAGCATGCAGGTGCTGTTCAAATTGGTAGTCGCTCGCTCGTCAAATGGCTCCAGGAAGTCGTTGGACTGAAGTCGGGCGCGTTCCACAAAGCGATCCCCGATTGCGTGTTGCAATCGACGCGTGAGAGCCAGATTGCGTGTCTTCGCGGACTTTGGGAGACGGATGGCACGATTCGCGAGAACGGCTCGAATTGGGCGATGTTCGCGACCTGTTCGGAAACGCTGGCTCGCCAGGTTCACACGCTGCTGCTCGGATTCGGCATCGTCTCGTCGTTGAAGAAGGCACCGAGCGATTGGGAAGTGCGGATCTACGGCGAGAACGTCAATCGGCTCGTCGAAATCGTCCCGTCGCTGCGTGATCGCTTCACGGTCGGTGAGGAGAAGACGACCACCGCCGCCCCGAACGTCGATGTGATCCCGTTCATCAAGCCGAAACTGCGAACACTCTATCAACGAGCGACGAATCGCGATGAGTTGAAGCGTCGGTTCTCGGGCAATCTCCACGATGCCACAAAGCCGAACGTGTCGTATCGCCTGTTGTCGGACTTCCTGGCGGAAGTGCAGATCGCAACAGACGATGGCGATTCGCAGAAACTGCTCACGGACCTGCGACACATTCTCAAAGAACGGCACGTCTGGTTGCCGGTCGAGGAGATTCGTTCGGGTGGCGTGGCGGGTGCGTTCGATCTGTCGGTCGCGAATACCCATGCGTATTGGGCGAACGGGTTCGTCTGCCATAACTGCTTCAACTTCGACGGCGAACTCAACATCGCCAATCGTGGCATCGTCGAGTTCATCGAAGTGTTGAAACTCGATGTCGCGTTCCTGTACGATCTGCTCGGCGCGTCGCAGGAACACAAGATCAAGCCGAAGAAATTCGCTCAGACAGATATTGACGAAGTGATATTAGGACATACAAACGAACCTGAATATCGTCGCCTGCAGAACAACGAGTTCATGGAAGCGCTCCGTGACCGAACGGTCAAAATCGACGTGCCTTACGTCACGCGACTGCGTGACGAGATCAAGATCTACGAAAAGGATTTCAACACGACGCGAGTGAAGGGCAAGCACATCGCCCCGCACACGATCGAGATCGCGGCGATGTGGGCGGTCCTGACGCGACTGACGCCGCCGAAGCACGCGAACCTGACGCTGCTCCAGAAACTGAAGCTCTACAACGGCAAAACGCTGCCGGGCTTCACCGAAGACAACGTCATGGATCTGAAACGGGAAGCGATCGGCGAGGGAATGACCGGAATCAGTCCACGTTATATTCAGGACAAGATCTCGAATGCCCTTGTCGCTCACCCGGATGAGGATAACATCAATCCCTTCATGGTGATGAAGGAACTCGAAGAGGGACTGCGACACCATTCGCTGATCACGGACGAAGATCAACTGCGGCATTTCAAGGAACTGCTTGCCGTTGTCCGCGAAGAGTACGAAGATATTGTCAAGAACGAAGTGCAGCGCGCCATCGCGGCCGACGAGGACGCATTGGTCCGACTGTGCGGAAACTACATGGACAATGTCCGTGCGTACACCCAACGCGAAAAGGTGCGTGATCGTTACACCGGGAACTATCAGGATCCCGATGAGCGTCTGATGCGTTCGGTCGAGGAAAAGATCGACATTCCCGAAGGCCGAAAAGACGATTTCCGTCGGGAGATCATGAACTACATCGGTGCATTGGCGATCGATGGCAAACGCTTCGACTACAAGACGAACGAACGGCTCCAGAAGGCTCTCGAACTCAAGCTGTTCGAGGATCAGAAGGATACGATCAAGCTGACGAGTCTGGTGTCGAACGTGGTGGACAAGGCGACGCAGGAAAAAATTGATGTCGTCAAGGCGCGCCTGATTCGGAATCATGGCTATAATGAATCAAGTGCAACGGACGTGCTGAACTTCGTCGCGAGTATTTTTGCTCGCGGACAAACGAAGAAGTAAAATAGCCTCGGACGAAAGCGAGGATGGGTGGGGTCCTGCTGGACGTGAGGGTGTGAACCTGGTCAGGTCGGAAGAAGCAGCCATAAACTTCCCGAGCGTGCCTCCAGGGTGCCCCATCCTTCCCCGCTTTCGCCGAGTGTTCTTCTCGCCGACGCCGATCGCTCGTGATCTCGGCGTCTCCTCTCTCCAACGCGACTGAACACGTTGTTTTTCTGTTCCCCAACCGAGGTTCCTGACAGTGGGTCAGAAAATCGAACAGGATTTGCAACGCTTCAACAAAATCGTGCGTGGCAAAGTCAAAAGTAATCTGAGCAAGTACATCAGCCGGGGCGAGATGATCGGCAAAAAGGGTGGCGATCTCGTATCGATCCCCCTGCCGTCGATCGACATCCCGCAGTTCCGCTACGGACAGAAGAACTCCGGTGGCGTCGGCGTCGGTGACGGAAAGGTGGGTCAGCCGCTCGGACCGGGACAGGGCGACGAACCCGGCGGTGCGGGCGAAGCTCCCGGCGGACACATCCTCGAAGTCGAACTGACGATGGAGGAACTCGCCGCGATTCTGGGCGAAGAACTCGCGTTGCCACGTATCGAGCCGAAGGGCACGAAAAACATCATCTCGAAGAAGGACAAGTACACCAGCATCCGCTCCGTCGGACCCGAATCGCTCCGACACTTCAAACGGACGTACAAACGTGCGCTGAAGCGTCAGGTGTCGTCGGGAACGTACAATCCGGTCGATCCGCGCGTCATCCC
>Ga0105044_10013946_pt1 | contig 10896 bp, 10 predicted proteins | sample MAT01_FD_78092 | JGI IMG/M metagenome (GOLD analysis project Ga0105044, IMG submission 78092) | Freshwater microbial communities from Lake Fryxell liftoff mats and glacier meltwater in Antarctica - MAT-01 | ecosystem: Environmental > Aquatic > Freshwater > Ice > Liftoff microbial mat | place... | reverse complement strand
CAGATTGTTGCATGGCAGGTGGATCGGGATAATAAATGGGCGCATCCATGCGTGCGCCCGCCAAACACGACATTTTGCACTCACTTGAAATGCACCCGAATCGGGGCAAAAAAATCCCCTCTCCATGGTGGAGAAGGGATTTAGGGCTGAGGTTTAGGGGTGTTGAGTTTTAGCGTTGGTTGTTGCTACCACCGCTCCCACCACGACGACGACGGCGCGGGGCGTCATCTCTACCCCCCTCAGAGGCCGCCAACAAAGACAGCGACGACGGAGCCTCATAACCGCTGTTAGAGGCGGGTTTGGGCGCGTTGTTTTGAGATTGTGACGTGCCGGGGCGTCCCACCGAACGCGGCGCAAGCGCCCCGCTTGAGGACGGTGAGGATGACGACGATGAACCGCGGTACGACCCGCTGCCATTCGAGGACGACGACCCGCCGGACGACTGCCCGCGCCCTGATCCGCTGGGGCTGGACGACGATGACGAACTCGAAGACGAGGATGATCCACGCGCCGCGCCACTACGCCCAGATGAAGATGACTGTCCGCGACCTGCCCCGCCGCTGGACGACGATGAGCGAGAGAAATCACGCCCACCCCCGCGCTGAGGGCGCGGCGGGCGGTCATCGGGCATCGATTGAGTCGAGTTGGCGTTGGCCGCAAACGGATGATCAGTCACCACCGGCACGCGCAGCCGAATGATGCGCTCGATGTCGCGCAGGAACGAACGCTCTTCACTGTCGCAGAACGAAATAGCAATCCCCTCTGCGCCAGCGCGGGCAGTACGCCCAATGCGATGGACATAGCTCTCCGGCTCGTTGGGCAGTTCATAGTTAATGACGTGCGTCACGTCGTCAACGTCGATGCCGCGTGCGGCGATGTCGGTGGCGACCAATGCGCGAATCCGCCCAGCCTTGAAATCGGCAAGGGCGCGCTCACGGGCGCTCTGTGACTTGTTGCCGTGGATAGCGTCAGCGCGCACGCCGCCGTCGTCCAACTGCTTGGCGAGTTTATTCGCGCCGTGCTTGGTGCGGGTGAAAATCAACACGCGGCGGATGGCACGGTCACGCAAGAGCATTTCTAACAGTGGACGCTTCTCTTGTTTAGAGACGAAATAGACCGACTGGGCGATTTTCTCAACCGTGGTGGCTTGCGGCGTGACCTCGACCTTAGCCGGGTTGTCCAAGAAACTGTCGGCGAGGTCTTGAATGTCTTTGGGCATGGTGGCCGAAAACAGCAGATTCTGACGCTTGTAGGGCAAAACTTTGAGGACCTTCCGCACGTCATGGATAAAGCCCATATCCAGCATCCGGTCAGCCTCGTCCAAGACGAAGATTTCAACCCCACTCAGGCGAACATGGCCTTGATTCATCAGGTCGAGCAGGCGTCCGGGCGTGGCGACGAGGATGTCGATGCCGCGCTTGAGGGCGTCTACTTGCGGATTTTGGCCGACTCCGCCGAAAATCACGGAGGCGCGCAAGCCAGTGTGCCGCCCATAAGCGGCAAAACTCTCGCCGATTTGCGACGCCAGTTCACGGGTGGGCGACAAAATCAGGGCGCGGATATTGCGCCGCTGAGAAAGCGCCGGGGTTTTGGACAGGATTTGCAAGATGGGCAGCGCGAAGGCCGCCGTCTTGCCCGTGCCGGTCTGGGCGCAACCAATCATGTCGCGGCCATCCAACACATACGGGATGGCTTGCTCTTGGATAGGGGTAGGCGTGTCGTAGCCCTCGGCCACGATTGCGCGCAACAGGGGGTCAATTAGGTTTAGGTCTTTGAAGTGCATTGTTTGCCTCTTGAGGAGTATAAGTAGGCAGTCTGAAGTGAGCCGTTAGCCGTGAAAACGTTGGATTCGAGCTGAATCAACGCACACGGTTCTTAACGACTTACTTCCCACTGAAAACTGCTTACTGTTTGCGCTTTTTGGTCAGTAGGGCGCGGTATAGGGCGCGCAGGTCGGCAGCCAGTCGGTCAATGCCGTAGCGATTGAGCATGGCGCGCTGCGCGTCGGTGGTATCGGGTGGTTCAGCCAGTACAGCGAGGACGCCCGCTGCCAGCGCATCTCTATCGCCGGACGGGGTGAGCGTGCCGAAGCGCCCACCTTCTAACAAATCCGCTAGGCCGCCCACCCGTGTGGCGACCACCGGACACCCTGCTGACAGCGCTTCAATGATAGTGACCGGAGTCCCCTCATTGACGCTGCTAATCACAAATACATCCATGTCGGCATAAGCGACAGTCAAGTCGCGCAGCCAACCGGTAATGATGACGACCTCACGCAGCCCCAGCGCGTCAATTTGCGCCTCAACTTGAGCGCGGAGTTCGCCATCACCAATCATGACAAAACGCGCATCGGGGCGCGCCGCGTGAATCTTGGCGGCGGCCTCTACAAACAGCGCGTGGTTCTTAACCGTCACAAAGCGTCCCGAAATCCCCACCAATGGCGCGTCGGGTGCGATGCCCCACGCTTGCCGGAAAACGCCCGACTTGCGCGGGGTGTCTGCAAAGGGTTGCAGGTCTAAGCCCAGCGGCAAAACCGTGATACGCTCTGGGCGGGTGATGTGATATTTATCGACCAACTCGCGGCGCAAGCCTTCCGTCAGCGTTAAAATCACATCGGTAATCCGACTGGTGAATCGCTCCAGTCCGATGAACATCTGAGTCTTGCGTGGGCCAAAGTAGCCCTCGAAAACGTGGCCGTGGAAGGTATGAACAATCACCGGCACGCCCGCAAGTTTGGCCGCCCATCGCCCCACAAATCCCGCTTTGGCCGTGTGGGTATGCACCACATCGGGCTTCTCGCGCCGAATCACCCGCCACAACTTCCACAGCGTCCGCAAGTCACGAATCGGATTCAGCGAACGGCTGAGTTCCGGCACGATGAATGGCCTGACGCCGTGTTGCTCGGCGTAGTAGCTCATGTCGCCCTCGCCGGGTTCAATGCTGCCGCACACCAGCATAGACTGGTATTCAGCATCATTCAACTTGGCGGTGAGCAGTGACACATGAATCGCTGGGCCGCCGATATTCAGGCGAGCGATGATGCGTAGGATTTTGATGGGGCGTTCGGTCACGCCTGCTCCTCATCGTCGGGGGCGTCGGTGTAGTAGCCTTCGCTGTCTACAGCCTGATCACGAGCGGCGGCATCGAACTCGACAAACGAGTCTTGTTCGTCCTCGTTGCTCATGAAGTATTCGTAATCCGGAATATCGAGATCGGCATCCGCTTCATCGTCCCGCGCCATCGTCACGCTGACGCCATTGTCACTGCGCGGCGCACTTTGAGCGCTGCGGAAACTTAAGCGGATGGGCGTGCCTTCAAAGGCAAACTTATCGCGGATACTGTTCTCAAGGTAGCGCCGATAGGTGAAGTGAACCAACGAACGATCATTGGCGTGGAACAAAATCACCGGCGGCGCGATCCGAACTTGGCTGCCAAAGTAAATCTTGAGGCGGCGTGTGCCGCGGGTGGTCGGCGGGTGATGTTGAATCGCGGCGCGCAAGATGCGATTCACTTCACTGGTCGGGATGCGGAAGTGGCGTGTCTCATACACACGATTGGCCGCCTCTAGCACCTGATGGATGCGTTGGCCGGTCAAGGCGCTGATGTAGATGAACGTCACATACGGGACGAAATGCAGTCGCTTGCGGGCTTCTTCATCGAAACGGAGCATGGTGGTCGATTCCTTTTCCACCGCGTCCCATTTGTTGATGATGACCACCAACGACTTGTACTGGTCAATCACATAGCCAGCGATGTGTTCGTCTTGCTCGGTCACGCCTTCGATGGCGTCAACCACCAAGACGGCGACATCGCAACGTTCGATGGCATTCATGGCGCGAATCACGCTGAACTGCTCTACGCCCGGTTCAACTCGACCCCGCCGACGGATGCCCGCCGTGTCAATCAAAGTGATGGGTTGACCGTGCCACGAGATTTCAGTGTCGATGGCGTCACGAGTCGTGCCGGGGATGGGCGAGACAATCACGCGCTCTTCACCAATCAGCTTATTGACTAAGGTCGATTTGCCCGCATTCGGACGCCCGACGATGGCGATGTGCATGTGTTCGTTTTCACGATTCGAGGAATCCATCCAATCGCCTTCCGGCAGGACGCGAATCACCTCATCTAACAGGTCGCCCACCCCAACGCCGTGGACAGCGCTGCACGGGACGACTTCGCCCACGCCCAGCGCGTAAAACTCAAAGTGGTCGTCGCCATGCACGAGGTCGTCAGCTTTATTAGCGGCCACGACCACTGGTTTACTGCTGCGGCGCAAAATCTCGGTGATTTCGCGATCCGCCGCCGTGATACCGTGGTGGATATCAACCACCAAGATAATGACTTCGGCTTGTTCAATCGCAATCATGGCCTGCTTACGAATCAGCGGGATGAATTGTGCGCTTCCTTCAGCCAATGGGTTCTCGTCGCGTGTGCCTTTGGGTTGATAGACCTCGATACCGCCGGTATCGACAACGCGGAAATATACCCCATTCCAATACGACTCCCCATGCAGGCGGTCACGGGTCGTTCCGGGAATGGGGTTCGTCACGGCGAGTCGTTCACCGACCAGCCGGTTAAACAGCGTGCTTTTGCCCACATTGGGTCGGCCCACAAGGGCTACCAATGGTTTACGTGCCATCTTAAAATATTCTCGCTTATCACTCGGTACACCATTATATCACTGATTAGAGCGACAATTCGAGTTCCAGTTCATCTCGCAGAGGAATACCGTCGTTTCCGCTGATGGGAATCTGCGGTTTGAGTCGGCGCGCCTCAATTAAGGCATTAACGTGGAGCGCGATCAGATGGAAGCCGCGCTTCTGGTAGAAACGCAAGGCGCGGGTATTGTCGTTGGTCGCCACCAGCCATAAACGCTTACAGCCCGCCGCCACCGCCGCCTGTTTGACCACATCCAACAGCGCCGACCCGACCCCGACGCCCGGCGTCAAACTGTCGAGCGTGACCATCTCACAGGCCGGTTTTTCGAGTCGGTAGGTGGCAAGCCCGATGATTTTGCCTTGTTTTTCGGCGTTTAAGGCGCCTTCGATGGCGACAAAGCCATCCAGCAAATGCCCATAGTACACCTGCCCACGCGAGACGACTTTGGTCGAATGCCAGTGGTCATCCATAAATTGCGCGACCCATGTGCGGTCTTTAACCACCAATGGGCGGATGTGAAACGCGGGGGACTCGGCCATGCCGTTTCACCTCTGGCGGGTTAGGCCTGATTTTAATACTGAAAGGTTCAGGACATTATTATGCCACACCCAACCACCGGTTACAAACTTACGCCCCAAAGCGAATCATCACTGACTCGCAAACGTACTCATACCCAATCGCGGCATAAATCTTGTTGGAAGTCGGGTTATCGGCATCGGTATACAGAAAACAAAATTCGCGCCCTTCATCTAACAACTGTTGGCTGACGGCGGCCACGGCGGCGCTGGCATAGCCCATACCCCGCAATTCCGGCGGCGTATAGACCGGCCCGATGCGGATGCCATGCGGGGTCGGCCCGGTCACGCCGACCAATGCCACCGGTTGACCGCCGATTTGCCAGATGAACAAACGGCGCTGCTTGTATTCAAAACTACGCTCCGCCCACAGACGACTATCATCCGAGTTATATGTTTCATCGTGTAGCGCGTCGCGCACAAACCCCACATGCCACACCGTCAACAGGTCGATATCGTCCGGCGTCGCGTCGCGCAGCATTCCCGCCGTGGGGCGCGCCGGGATGACCGTCCGCAGGGCGTAGATTTTCTGCGGCATCTCTACTTCATACGGCTGTCCGGTCAGTTGATGCCAGACCGGGACAAAAGCGTCAATTTCTGCTGGTGCGCCCGTCACACCCGGCAGAAGTTTCACCAACGGCTCAATCGACTCCGCCAACAATCTCACCGCATCAGGGTTCGTAAAGTGCGACAGGATCAAATTATGCGGGGCTGTCCGCAAGGCTGCTCCGACGATTCGCCCCGTGTCATCGGTCACAACCGCCAGATAAAAATCGGGGTAAATATCCGGTTGGTGGCGAACGATATGACTGAGGCCAAAAATTAAATTATGTTCGGCCTCGCGCTCCAGCAAAAACGCCTCGACCCGCGTATACCACTCGTGCGGATCTGTATAGGTTTGCAGATGCAGCATTTCGCCTTCTTTCGGCGTGATGTTAGACATGTGACTCAGTATACGCGCAAAATAGCGCACGTTTGCCGTCGCCTAACCCGCTAAATTTTGGGGGGATCAATCAAATGTCTGAGATAGCGTTGGTATCCAGCAAAAACGACATGGTTTACGGTTTGGATTGGGCTTCGAGTTGCCCTTCCATTGCCGCCTGAATTTTGTCTAATTGCGGCTCGGAGAGACCCTCTCGCAGCCCTTCAATGGCCTGTACCAATGTCCGCCAATCGGTCTTGCGCCCTAGAATTTCACTCAGGTGTTGGTGAAGTTGTTCCATCTCGGCTTGTGGTAACGCATCAACAGCGGTCAAGAGTTCTTGCATTGTCATAACCTACATCTCCTGATTTTATGAAGCGGCGCGTAAAAACATCACCAAGCCCCGTACCGATGATAACATTGACTTGACATCATTATATCTTGAAATTCGCCCCACCCTGCCCATGCTGACGGGTGGGATAGGGATATAAGGCGTAATTGACTTCTCTGGCTCATCGTTCTATACTTTCTTTATCGCATATGGTTGCCATAGCCGCGATTAATTCATTTGGACAGGACGTGTCCATGCGGGATAACGTAGAGCGCAGTCAGGCTCATGCGTCCGTCAGAAGCCACCGGCTTCAGGCGTGGGGAGCGTCACGCAGTGATCTCATCTCGACCCGCACGCAGATGACCCGACAATGCCTAGCGCCGTAGGTAGATGTGGAAGTTGTCTTGTACTATCAGCAAGTCGTAATAGGGCAAGACTGCCGTGTCCATAACCCCACGGGCGATAAGGTATTGGTGATAGTCTGTGATGTTTTCAGACATTGACCACACCCGGTCTGAGCGTATGAAAATTAGGGGTGGTTGGTGAAGTTCAAGGTCTTTAACGAAATTGTCCAGATATTCTTGTGCATACGCTGGAACGATAGGGTTGATCTCTGTGTGGGGTGGCTCTTTATATTGGTAATAGGCCACCGGGATGACGGTCATCGCATAGCGTGAGGCATTGTGGCGTCTCATAGTGATCAACATTGGATAGGCCGGAGCAAGGCCATCATCAACAAACATCACCCAATCCCCGACCTTGCTATAATTTTCAATAATACCACTGAGGCTATAAGAAAATTGATCAATCTTAACTATCTTGCTAATCGCGTCGATATATTGCCTACCCGCGATGAACAGTACGATCACAACTATCCCAATACGTAGTGGATACGAGATCGCAACGCGCAATGAGGTGAGGATAAAGGGCAGCATCCAAGCCATCAGCACACTACTCAGCCCTGTAAACGGTAGACTGTGGTAGCCCCAGCCTTTGCCTTGTAAGAACAGCGCCAACATCGCACCAAGCGCGGCATAAGCGAAGGCAAAGGTGGTGGTCGATAAGTTTGTGCGCCAGCGCCGGAAAAACAGCCAACCCAGAAATGGCGTCAGGACGAACAGTACCCCCCACGCTCGTCCTGCATACAGTAGGCAGAGGATGAGCAGTTCAACCAGACTCGGCGACCCAAACGCCCCATACCCCGCCAATAAACGCTGAGTCATCTGTTGGAATGCGGCCCAGACCTCTGGTTGCAACGCGAAGTACAGCACATGCGCTATAGCCACCAGCGCCACGCCCAGTATCTCCCATCGTATGATTTGGCGAAATTGGCGCGTGCTTAACAAGAGGTATAACTCTGGAAGCACCGCGATAACGGTAAAGTATGGCTTGATCGAGACGCCTAATCCTGCCCCCAACCCAATCAATAGCGCGGTGATGGGTACAACCTTTCCGCCTTGATAACGAATCAAGCGCATGATCAGCCAAGGCATATATAAAATTAAAAAAATATGTTCGCGCTGACCCCAAGTGAAATCTAGGTAAAACAAGACAGTATAAATCGTCATCGCAATTTGGATGAATGCGGCTGCTTGAGGGACGCCTAACCGCCGTGCCTGATGTCCGCTGTATAAGATGCTCGCCAATGAGCCAAGCCATATCAAACTGACAAACGGGAGATAGGGGGAGATGTCGAGCGCCTTAGCGATAGCTGTGGGGACGGCGCTAATGTAATGGATGGCAGGGAAGTCATTTTCCTCATAATCCACATACAGCCGTTCCCCGTCAATAAGCCGATAGCCCAGCTCTAGGAATACGCCCACATCATGATTGATGAGCCGTGGAAAAACGACCAAAAGGTGTAGAAGAAGGAAAAACAATACCCCTACAGTAATGGCATCTGCATGGCGCTGAATCCAAGACATCGGTGACTCCTAGAAAAACTTGGCAGTTTGAGAACTATGTCTCAACCGCCGAAATTATAACATCTTTTGGCAGACACAGACCGCCCCACCCTGCCCATGCTGACGGGCGGCGCGTATAATCATCGGCCAAACCCCCAACCACACAGGACGAAAAATCGCCCCATGACCGCACCCGACTTGCGCTCCGGCGGCATCGCCGTTTTGGACTTTGGCTCACAATACACCCAACTCATCGCTCGCCGCGTGCGCGAATTGGGCGTGTATGCCGAGGTATTCCCGTTTGACGCCCCGTTGGAAAAAATCAACCAGCACTCGCCCAAAGGTTATATCCTCAGCGGCGGCCCCAACTCGATTTATGAGGACGGCGCGCCGCAGCTTCAACCGGCGCTATTAACGTCAGGCTCGCCCATCCTCGGCCTGTGCTATGGGATGCAGGCGCTGACCTACTCGCTCGGCGGCACGGTGGCCGGTTCGACTCACCGCGAATATGGCCGCGCCGACCTCACCCACCACGGTAGTCGCTTATTCACCGACGTGCCGGAAACTTCGCACGTCTGGATGAGTCATGGAGACCGCATCGAACAGCCGCCGTCAGGATTCACGCCGCTGGCCGTCAGCGAGAACTCGCCCTACGCTGCGATGGGCGATGAGTCACGCGGATTATACGGCGTACAATTTCACCCGGAAGTCGTGCATACGGCTTACGGCGCGCAAATCCTCAAAAACTTTGTCGTAGACCTGTGCGGCTGTGCGGAAAAATGGAACGCGGGCGCGTTCATCGACGACGCGGTAGAAAAAATTCGCACACAGGTCGGGGAGGGGCGCGTGCTGCTCGCCCTCAGCGGCGGCGTAGACTCGTCTGTCGCGGCGGCGCTACTGCAAAAGGCCATCGGAGACCGGCTGATGTGCGTGTTCGTCGACACCGGCATGATGCGCCTGAACGAGCCGGAGCAAGTCGCGACGGTGTTCGGTCAAGGGGATATGCACTTCACCGCCCTCAACGCTTCCGAGGAATTTCTGTCGGCGCTGGCAGGGATTTCCGACCCCGAATCCAAGCGAAAAATCATCGGCAAAACCTTCATCGACCTATTCACGCGCTATGCGTCTGAGCAAGCGGGCGCGGGCGTAAAATTCTTGGGACAAGGCACGATTTACCCAGATGTCATCGAGAGCGCCCATTCCAGCAAAGTCAGTAAGGTGATTAAGAGTCACCACAACGTCGGAGGGTTGCCGCCCGACCTCGCCGACAAGTTCTCGCTAGTCGAACCGCTACGGGACTTGTTCAAAGATGAGGTACGGCGCGTCGGTGAGGCGTTGGGCTTGCCCGGCACGTTGATTTGGCGGCAGCCCTTCCCCGGCCCCGGCCTCGGCATCCGCTGCCCCGGTGAAATCACATGGGAACGGCTCGAAACATTGCGCCAAGCCGACGCCATCTTTATCGAAGAACTCGAAAAAGCCGGACTGATGCGCTATGACAGTACCCAACTCACCGCGCAGTGTTTCGTCGTGCTGCTGCCGGTCAAGAGCGTCGGTGTGATGGGCGATAACCGAACCTATGAGGAAGTGGCCGCCTTGCGCGCCGTCGTCACCGACGACTTTATGACCGCAGATTGGGCGCGACTCGATTACAATTTATTGGCGCGAGTCAGCAACCGGATCGTCAACGAGGTCAAGGGCATCAACCGCGTGCTGTACGACATCACCAGCAAGCCGCCTGCCACGATTGAGTGGGAATAGGCTGCACTTCAATCTACTGTTAAGGTGTCTCTGGGTTAATAACAGTTAACCCTTCAGCTATTGCCGCAGCTATCAAACGTGAATCACTTCCAACAAATATAAGCCGCCCGACATTGGCTTGTGACAGGGCGGTTTGTATTTCTAATGCGGATGCCAATTGGATTGCATCCAGTGTCCGCAATGGGTGGATGTCTAACAAAATTTTCGCCCGTGCTACAACACGAGATTTCAGGATTAACCGCCTATACTGAATGATTAAACTGTAAAACGTATTCATGAACGCTCTTGGCGCTCATCAATCACAAGTTGACTGAGGCTCACGCCTGACAATCGTTCGCGTAACATCATCAAAACATGCTCCGCTTGCGAATCAGATATAGTTGTATGGTCAGGGTCTGACGGGATAAGCCAATCCCCCAGCACCGTCGTAATAACCTGATTTGCCGTCACGGGCTGAACGGCTACAGGGGTTCCCTCTGGGATATCCAACGGTTCTAGCAAACGTATATGGCCGTTTTCGTAAACGCCGTTAACAATTACTGTTGAGGGTTGATGATGTGTCATTTTATTTACCCAGCCTTTTCGTAACTACTCAGCCATCATTTCTTCCCTCAAATAGGGGCTGAGTAGTTACCTACTCAGCCTCTATTTGAGGGAAAAACAAGGTTTTGACCAGTACTCAGCCCAATCGTCTGAGGGAAGAATTCCCATACGCCTCAGCCAATTTGACGCTCTACGTCATCAAAT
>Ga0105044_10013945_pt1 | contig 10897 bp, 8 predicted proteins | sample MAT01_FD_78092 | JGI IMG/M metagenome (GOLD analysis project Ga0105044, IMG submission 78092) | Freshwater microbial communities from Lake Fryxell liftoff mats and glacier meltwater in Antarctica - MAT-01 | ecosystem: Environmental > Aquatic > Freshwater > Ice > Liftoff microbial mat | place... | reverse complement strand
GCAGGTACCGCAGTTCGTCGGGTCATCGTCGAGCGCGGTGTTCTCGTCCTTGAACCCGTCGCAGTTGTTGTCCTTGTTGTCACACGCTTCGAACTGCGGGGCTTGCGGCGGATCCTGGCCGATGATCTGCGTGCAGATCTGACCGCCGGCGCCATCGCACTCGAGCTCGCCGATCTGACACTCGCCTTCGTTCGGATTGCCGATCAGCGGTCCGCCCGCGCACGGGCACGCCGCCGCGCCGCACAGTGACTGGGGGGAGACCTCCTCGTCGAAGTCACCGTCGCAGTCGTCGTCCTTGCCGTTGCAGCTCTCGGTGGTACCGAACGGCGCGGTGATGCCACCGACCGGGCAGTCGAGCGCGTTGACAGTCCCGCACGCGAGGCCGCACTGGACCGCGCCGGTCTGGCGGTTGCAGTGGAGCGTGCCGCGCACGCACTCACCCTGGTCGGTGCCACAGAACGCGCCGCCGCCCGGGTCGTTCTCGTCGGTCATGCCGTTGCAATCATCGTCCTTGAGATTGCACTCCTCGGGCGTGGGGTTCTTGGTGCACGTGATCGCGCCGATGCCGCGGAGGCACTGCTTGATGCCGCCCGTGCACTCGCCGGTCTGGTTGTCACACGGGTCACCGACCGTCGGCAGGTTGCCTTCATCAGTGGCGCCGTCGCAGTCGTTGTCCTTGTTGTCGCAGACCTCGGTGCCGGTGTTGATGCACTGACCACCGTCGCCGTCGATCGGCCCGCCACCATCACCGTCGGTCGGCCCGCCATCGCCATCGGTCGGAGGGCCACCATCTCCGTTCTCGCAGTTGTTGATGCAGTAGTCGTTGACCTTGCACGACATCGTCATCGCACTGCCAAGCAGCGCGACGAACACCAAGAACAGCCGCGTTGGGTTCACGAGCGAGCTCCTCTCCGCCGCACGAACAAGAGTGCGATGCCCAGCACCAGCAGGCCCGCATCGCCACCGCCGGTGCGACAGCCGCCGCCACCCGTGGTGACGCGGACCTCGACGCCACCGTCAGGAGCGAAGTCAGCCGGGTCGTAGCAGGTGCCGCCGCGACAGATCTGATCCGGCGACGGACACGCGGTGCCGACGCACAGATCGTTCTCGCACACACCGCCGTTGTTGTTCGGGTTGCAGTACTGGCCTGCTGGGCAGTCGAGCGTGCTGCAACCGTCGGTGACGCACTCGCCGGTGTTGTCGTTACACGCCAGACCGAACGCACAGGGCGCACCGCACGGGTCGGCTTCGCAGACGCCGAGGCGGCAACGCTGCCCCGACGGACACTCGATATCCGCGCAGCTCTCGATGCAGTTGCCGCCCGCGCAGTACTGGTCGGTCGGGCAGACGACGTCCTTGCAGAGGTTCGTCACGCACGTGCCGGCGATGCAGGTCTGGCTGTCGGTGCAGCGATCGGGGAACGTCGTGCAGTCGTCGGGCTTGCACTCGCCGGTCTCCGGGATGCAGATCAGCGACACGCCGCAATCGGTGACCGAACACGCATCGACACACGAACCCTGGTTGCCGGCCTCGTTGACCTGACAGACCTGCTTGTTGCCACCGACCGCCGGGCAGGTGATGCCGAAGCACGGGTCGGTGATGCACAGGCTGCGGCAGCAGCAGTCGGTCCGGTTCGGGTCCTGCGTGCAGGCGTCGCTCGCATCGCAGCCAACCGCCGGCGAGCAGGCCGCCGTCTCGGTCTTGCAGAACTTACCGAGCGGGCATGGGAACTCGCTGTTGCTGCACGTGAACGCGCACTGGCAGAACTGGCTGCAGACCGAGCCCGGCGCGCACAGGTTGCCTTCGTCGGTCGCGCCGTTGCAGTTGTTGTCGGAGCAGTCGCAGCTCTCCTGCGAGATCGGCTCGCCCTGGCAAACCACCGCGCCGCTGAGGCAGCTCTCCGTGCCACTGCACGTGGTGGAGTTGGTGCACGAGCACGCGCAGCAACAGTTGTTGCCCGTGCACGTCGGAGTGGCATCGCAGGTGAACGGCTTGGGATTGCACGTCGCCGGGAAGCCAGGCTTCGGCGTGGTGTCGGTACACGTGAAGTCCTCGTCGATCTTGGTGTCGCAATCGTCGTCGACGCCATCACAACCGTCGTTACCCGGCGGCTCCGCGGTCGAGCTGCAATCGAGCACGCCGGCGGTGCAGACCGTGGTGCCGACGCCGCAGCCGTTGCTGCAGTCGGCGGGCTGGAAGTCCTCGTCGATGACGTTGTCGCAGTCGTCATCGCGACCGTTGCAGCCGTCGGTGCACGAGTCAGGCGTGTTGTTGGTCGCGCCGTTGCACGGCTTGACCTCGTTCTGGCAGCTGCCGAAGCTGTTCGGCGCGCCGGCGACGACGGGGCAGACCTTGAAGCCCGGGTTGCAGATGTTCTCCGGAATCGGGTTGTTGCTCGGGTGACCGGGGTTGTTGCGCGGATCATCGACACCGAAATTCTCCGGTGGCAACGGACTCATGGTCGAGCAGTCCGCCTGGAGACCGTCCTTGATACCGTCGCAGTTGTCATCGAGACCGTTGCAGGTCTCGGTGACCGGCGTCTGCGCGGTGCAGCCACCAAAGCCATCGCAGCCCGGCGAGCCCGGCAGCGGGCCGCAGTTCTGGACGAAGTTGCAGGTCTCGACGCCGGCGCAGGTACCGGTGCCACACGGGCGGGCGAGCTTCGGACCGTTGGTGCTGGCCTCGTCGATCCGAGTGTCGCAGTCGTCATCGCGACCGTTGCACTGTTCCTGCTGGGGCGAGCACGAGCAGCCGACCAGGTTCTCGTCGATCTTGCCGTCGCAGTCGTCGTCGAGGTTGTTGCAGGTCTCGCCGCAGGTGTTCGCGCCCTGACCGACACTGTTGATGAACAGCTGGTTGTTGACACACGTGCGCTGCTCCGCGTTACACGTCAACCCCGTCTCGTCGCTACGACACACCAAGGTACCGGTGCGACGGCACACGCCGACCGCACCGTTGTCACACGCCTCGTTCTTCGCGGGCTCAAAGTCTTCGTCGATCAGAATGTCGCAATCGTCGTCGCGACCGTTGCATGCCTCGGTCTTGATCGCGTCGTCGAGGATCGACGAGATCGCGAGCTGCAGGTCCGTCTCGTTGGACGCGTAGAAGCCCTCGTTGACACCCGGAGCGTCGGTCACACCACCGGCGTGCGCCAGGTTCTCGATGTCGGTGTCACCGGGGCTGATGCCGAACCCGATCGGCCGCGTCTCCACACGGTAGCGCCTGTTGTTGACGTCCGTGCGCAACAACGCGTCGGCGCCGGTGTTGGCGGCGGACGCGTTACCTCCACAGGTCTCGTCGCCATCGGTCAGCATGACCGTGATGTACGGTCGGCATTGCTCGAGGCAGCAGCAGTTGGTGGCGTCCACGCAGTTCGCCGCGGCGTTGCAGGTCGTCGGGTTAGGGTTACAGGTTGCTGGCTTGTTGGGCTTCGGAAGGAAGGCGGTGTTCGTCGGGTCGTTCGTGATCGGTGCGAAGCCGGCGAGGTTGTTCGGCCAGACGGTGAAGTTGGTCGAGCTCGGCGTGCCCTGCCAGTACAGTTTGCTGCCGTTGAGCGAACCCTCGATCGGGGTGTTGCCCGCCGCTTGAAAGATTTCGGGATCTGCGTTCGTCGTCACGCAGGTCTGCGCGACCGGGCAGTCCGAGTCGAACTGACACGCCGTGGTCGTCGCGACGCTGCAGGTGCCGGCGCGGCACACGTTGCCGGTGAGGTTCACCCACGCGTCCGCGGCGTCGTTGTTGCCATCGATGAGCGGTGTCAGGAGCTGGAACATGTCGCCGTTCGTGTTGCACGTGGCACTACCCGAAGCGCCAGCACCCGTCGAGGTGCACCCGGTGGGAAACGTATTCGTGGTGGTGGTGCCGTTGTCGTTCATCCGGAACCGACCCAGCGCGAACACCATGTCGCCGTACGAGTTGACGATCCGACGAATCGCGCAGCGCGCGTGATTCAAGCGCGTGTCGGTACCACCGCAGCTCGGCGGTCCCGAGCCGGTCGCGATCCCCATCGAGCCTGACGTGTCGAGTACGAACACGACGTACGGCTTGAGCGGCTCACCTGCGCGAGCACTCTCGGGAGACGCAATGACTGCCAGCGCGGCTATCCCTAGCCACGCGAAGAGTTTCCTCATGGAACGGCCATTGTAGAGAGATCGCGCGGGAACAAGCGAATCCCTTGAGCACTGTTTGGGGTAGCGCTCGGGAACAGATCACGGCCTACCTACCCCACCTACATAGGTGCAGCGCGCGCGAGCAGGCCCCGACCGATGACCTTGAGCGCGAGGATCGGCTTCACTCCCTCGAAGATCGGCAGCACCTGGGCGTCCGCAACATAGCGACTGATCGGGTACTCCTCGGCATACCCCCACCCGCCGTGGAGGAGCTGGCCGAGCTGGGTGACCTCGACGGCGACGTCGCACGCGAACAGCTTCGACATCGCCGCCAACGTGACGGCATCGGCGGCATGGTCGTCGAAGGCGCGGGCACCGGCGTACGTGATTCCCCGCGCTGCCGTCAGCCGCGACACCATCCGTCCGAGGTGATAGCGGGTCAGTCCGTAGTCGCCGATCGGGCGGCCGAACTGCGTTCGCTCGCCGACGTAGCGCGCGGTGTGATCGACCGCCGCCTGTGCGAGGCCACAGGCCCGACCACCGGTCTGCAGTCGGCCGGCCGCGAAGCCCGCCATCTGCAGCGCGAAGCCGCGCCCGATCCCGGCCTCACCACCGACGAGCTGCGCGTCGGGCACGCGCCAGTTCTCGAACGCGAGCGTGAACGAGTGCATGCCGCGATAGCCCGGCGTGCGATCGGCCTTGCCGGTCAGCGTACCGCCGCCGGGTTGCGCGGCGTCGAAGTCGTGGCCGAGGAAGCGCGGCTTGTCGACGATGAACAGCGTCAGCCCACGCGCGCCCCCTCCGCCGGTGCGTGCGAGGAGCGCGATCACGTCGGCCCGCCCCGCGAACGTGCACCACGCCTTCGCGCCGGTGATCGCCCAGCCGCCGTCCACACGCTCGGCCTTGCACGTCAGCGATGCGACGTCGGAGCCGACGTTCGGCTCGGTCACCGAGATCGCCGCCATGATCTCGCCCGATGCGAGCCTGGGCAGCCACGTCTGCTTCTGCTCCTCGGTCCCGCCCGCGAGCAGCGCCTTCGCGAGGATCTCGGGCCGCGTGATCAGCGAGCCTCCTCCTGCGAGTGACGCCCGCGAGAGCTCCTCGGTGGTCAGGATCATCGCGAGGTTGCCGAGCTCGGTGCCGCCGTAGCTCTCGGGGATCGAGAGCCCGAAGTAGCCGAGCTTGGACATCTCGCTGATCACGCGCTCGGGCACCAGCTCGTCGTGGTGATGGATGCGCTCGGCATGCGGCGCGACCTCGCGCTCGGCGAACGCACGCACGTTGGCGCGAACCTCGGCGAGCATCTCGTCGAGCGGCCAGGCCGGCGTCCCCGCGGCGATCGCGGTGGCCCCGATCGCCTCGACTGCAGCGGGCGCGAGCCCGGCGGCGATCTCGGCCGCGACGGCGTCGGGGTAACGCAGGTCGCCGAGCTCCAGCAGCGCCGCGATTGGGGCGAGTCGGTACGGGATCGCAGCGGCGAGCTCCGCGGCGGCGACCCCCGCGATCTCGGCGAGCACGGCCGGTGCGGCGGCGAGCTCGGTGATCGCACGCGCCTCGGTGGCGGCATACGCGACGCGATCGACGACGACCTGGTGCCCGTCGATCCCGGCACCGCCGTTGGTCAGCGCGCGGGCCGCGACGATCGCGCGGTCGGCGAGCTCGCGAGTGGCATCGGCGATCCGCTGTCGATTGAGGGCCATACTTCAGTGCTTAGCGCTGATGTCGGGGTGATGTCGACGCGCGACCGGTGCGGGATCACGGTGAATCCCATGCACCGACTCGTTCTTGCCCTCGTCCTCGTCCCCACCCTCGCGGTTGCCGATCGCCAGCTTCAAGGCGACACCTCGGGAACCATCGACTGCAACGAAGATCCCGAGGTCGAGATCCAGTCGGCCGAGGGCACGTTCACCGGCATGTGTACCAAGATCGCGGTCACCGGCGCCGGCAACAAGCTGACGATCGCGAACGTCAAGAAGCTCGCGATCGTCGGCGCCGACCAACACGATCGACGTGCGAGGCGCCGACCGCATCGCGGTCACCGGGTCGGACAACACGGTCACCTCCAAAACCACGACGACCGGCGGAGGATGCCCACGGCACTCACAAGCACTACTTTCTCCGCTTCACGTGTGTTCACGAGAACGCGAATTCGTCGTAAGGCACGTCACGTGACTCACAGGAAGCGGTCGAGAATCTCGACGACCTTTGCTCCGTAACTGCCACCGAACAGCACCGCGTGCGCCGCGAGTGGGTAGAGCTGCCAAAGTCTTGCGCGATCGCGCCAACCCGCGGCGAGCGGCGAGACCTCCTCGTACGCCCCGATCAGCGTCCCGGAGATGTCGCCGAACAGCGCGAGCATCGCGAGATCGACTTCGCGATGACCGCCGTACACCGCCGGATCGATCAGACACGGTGCACCGTCGACCGCGACGACATTGCCCCACCAGAGATCGCCGTGCAGACGCGCCGGCGGCTCTCGCGGTCCCCACAGATCCTTCGCGCGCAGCGCCTCGAGTCGATCGCGCACGTCGGGCATCGCGTGGTGTCTGTTCGCCTGCGCACACAGCGGACCGACGCGATGATCGATCCAGTGCGCGATCACGTTGCGTGCGCTGGTGTTGTCCTGTGGCAACGTCGCGAGAAAGCTCGGTTGGTGATGGCCGAACATCGGCGCGCCGAGCGCGTGGAGCTGCGCGAGCCCGCGGCCAAGTGCTTCGTCGAAGCGATTCCGCTTCGAGCTGATCGACAACCACTCGAGCGCGAGCGCTTGCTCGGTCACCGCGAGCACGTTCGGGATCCGCAGCGGTCCTGCGAGCCACGCGAGCCCCGCCGCTTCCGCGACATACATCCCGGCCGGCGGCTGCGCGTGCGTCTTGACGAAGATCGTGCGGCCGTCGGCGAGCGTCGCGACGTAGGCGTCGTTGATGTCGCCACCGGCGATCGGTCGCGCATCTGTGATCTCTGCACCGAGCTCCGCGGCCAGCGCTGCCTTCCAGCTCACGGCGTCAGCTGTTGGCGGACATACTCGATCACCCCGGCGCACGCGCGCTCGCACTGATCGAGCACCTTCTCGAAGCCCGCTTCGCCGCCGCTGTACGGGTCCGGCACCTCGGCGCCGGTGGGCGCCGTCGGATCGAAGCTGCGGAGCAGTCTCACGACAGGCTGCTCGCGCTGGCCCGTCAACGTGGTCAGGTGGCGAAGGTTCTCGCGGTCCATCGCGATCACGAGATCGAACTGCTCGAGGTCGTGGCGCGTGAACTGCCGCGCGAGATGCGTGAGCTCGATGTCGCGCTTCGCCGCCGCGGCGCGCGTCCGCGGATCCGCAAGCTCGCCGGCATGCCACGCACCGGTGCCGGCGCTATCGATGGTCACGCGATCGGCGAGCCCGCTCTGCGCGAGCAGCTTGGCCATCACGCCTTCCGCGGTGGGCGAGCGGCAGATGTTGCCGAGACAGACGAAGCAGATCCGCATCAAGGAGGCGCTGTATCCAGCTCGCCGGTCCAATACAAGTAGTCTGTCCACGCCTCGGGGATCGATCGCAGCGAGATCCGGATCGCGACCGCCGGTACCCAGTTCGGCTGCTTCGGCTCCGCGAGCAGCGACATGCTCGCTTCGCGCGGCGTGCGTCCACCCTTCTGGCGGTTGCACAGGTAACAGCAGGTCACGATGTTGGTCCACTCGGTCTTGCCGCCCTTGGTGCGCGGCATCACGTGGTCGTACGTCAGCTCGCCGATCGACGCGCGCTTGCCACAGTACTGGCAGCGATAGTTGTCGCGGGCGTAGATGTTGACGCGGGAGAACTTCACCGGACGCGCGTGACGACGGAACGCACGCAACAGCCGCACGACCGCGGGGATCTTGATGACCAGGCTCACCGAGCGAACGCCGTGGTCGTACTCCTGGATGACCTCGACCTTGCCAAGGAACAACAGGGTGATGGCGCGCTGCCAGGAGATGACCTTGATCGGCTCGAATCCCTGATTCAGCAGCAGCGTCTGCGAGCTTTCCATAAACCCCTGGGCGAGCAATGTAGCATCGAGATGCAAGACGGCGAGTAATCAGCTCCGGCGTGCGATCTCGACCACATAGACGGAAACTTGGTTGCAGATTGAAAACGATTTTCAAATGACGCGCGCGGTGCTACCCACTCTGCGTGCCAACGCTTGCCGACATCCCGCTGGGTCGTGCGGTGGTCGTTCGTGACGTGACCGGCGGAAACGCGTTTCGTCGACGCCTGCTCGAGCTCGGCCTGGTGCCGGGCACGTCCGTCAAGATCGTCACCGTCGCGCCGTTTGGGGATCCGTTGCGGATCGCGATCCGCGATGGCGAATGGTCGATCCGCCGCGTCGAGGCCGCGCAGATCGAGGTCGATGCGCCGAGCACCAGCGAGGTCAAGGCCCCATGAAGCGCGCGCAGATCCTGCTCGCCGGCAATCCGAACGTCGGCAAGACCACGCTGTTCAACGCGCTGACCGGATTGTCGGCGAAGGTCTCGAACTATCCGGGCATCACGGTCGAGGCGAAGCGCGGCACGGTGCATCTACCGAGCGGCGATGCCGACCTGCACGACCTCCCGGGGACGTACAGCCTCAACGCGCGCAGCGCCGAGGAAGCGATCGCGTTCGACTCGATCATCGGCACGCCCGATGCCGTGGTGGTCGTGCTCGATGCCACGCAGCTCGCGCGCTCCGCGTATCTGCTGATGCAGTGTCAGGAGCTCGGTGCGCCGTGCCTCGCCGTGTTGACGATGATCGACGAGGCCAAGACGGCGACGCCGGATCCAGCAACTCTCTCGGCGCTGTTCAGATGCGACGTCGTCGCGGTCACCGCGCGCACCAAGCTCGGCATCGATCAGCTGACCAGGGCGATCGACCACACGATCAAGGCGCCCCACAAGCCGATCTGGCGCTGGGAGCCGGCGCCGCAGCTGCGCGTGCGCCTCGATGCGATGGCCGCCGTCGCAGGATCCGATGCGCAGGCGCTGTGGGCGTTGACCAACGTCGAGCCGCGCACGCCGGGTGGCAGTCCGGATGATGACGAGCTCGAGATCTCCGACGAGCTGCGCGCCGCCGCGCTCGACAAGACCGGCCTCGATCTCGATGCGCCGATCCTCGCGCGCTGGGCGTGGCTCGATCGCGAGATCCCCAGGCTGATCAAGAAGCCGGTCGATCGCAGTCGGACGCAGAACATCGATCGCATCCTGATGCACCGGGTGTTCGGGTTCGCCGCGTTCCTCGCGGTGATGACCGTGCTGTTCATGTCGCTGTTCTGGTGGGCGCAGCCGATGATCGATCAGGTCGACGGCCTGTTCAACTGGGTCGGCGATCGCGTGCGCGATGGGCTCGGCGAGGGCGTGTTCACCGACTTCCTCGTCGACGGCCTGATCGGCGGCGTCGGCTCGGTGATGGTGTTCCTGCCGCAGATCTTGCTGCTGTTCCTGTTCCTCGGCTTCCTCGAGGACTGCGGATACCTCGCGCGTGTCGCGTACCTGATGGACCGCATCATGCGGTCGATGAACCTGCACGGCCGTGCATTCGTGCCGATGCTCTCGGGCTTCGCGTGTGCGGTGCCCGCGATCATGGCGACACGCACGATGGAGCGCCGGCGCGATCGCATCCTGACCATGATGGTCGTGCCGCTGATGACGTGCTCGGCGCGCCTCCCGGTCTACACGCTCGTGATCGCCGCGCTGATCCCGGGCTCGGCCCTGACCCAGGCGCTGCTGATGGTCGGCATGTACCTGTTCTCCGTCGTCACCGCGCTCGCCGCCGCGTGGGTGATGGCGAAGGCGGTCAAGCCGCTCAAGGCGAAGCGCCTGCCGTTCTTCATCGAGCTCCCGCCCTATCGCTTCCCGCGCCTCGGCGACGTGCTTCGCATGATGTGGAGCAAGGCGTCGTTCTTCCTGCGCGAGGCCGGCACCGTGATCCTCGCGTGCTCGATCGTGCTGTGGGCGCTGCTCGCGTTTCCACGCGAGCTCCCCGACGGCTCGCCCGACTACGACGCGATGATTGCGCGGGCCGAAACGGCCGGCGACGACAAGGCCAAGGAGCACCACAAGGCCGAGAAGGCCGGCGCCCTGGTCGCCAACAGCTACGGCGGCCGGATCGGTCACGCGATCGAGCCCGCGATCAAGCCGCTCGGCTTCGACTGGAAGATCGGCATTGGCATCGTCGGTGCGTTCGCCGCGCGCGAGGTCTTCGTCTCGACGATGGGCATCGTCTACTCCGTCGGCGAGGTCGATGCGGGTGACGACGAATCGACCAAGCCGCTGCGCCAGGCCCTCACGGATGCCCAGAACCCCGACGGAACCAAGGCGTACACGCCGCTGATCGGCCTCTCGCTGATGATCTTCTTCGCGCTCGCCTGTCAGTGCATGAGCACGCTCGCCGTGGTCAAGCGCGAGACCGGTGGCTGGCGCTGGCCCCTGTTCCTGTTCGGCTACATGACCGTCCTCGCCTGGGTCGTCAGCTTCCTCGTCTTCCAGATCGGCACGCTGCTCGGCTTTTGAACCCCGTCCCATCAGTTGCCACGGTTACGATCGCCAGCTGCTCGAAATCACTCACTGCCGTAGGGACGGTTTTCGGTAACGCGGGTTGGCATTTCGTTGTCGATCCGCGCGCGCCTCGTTTGTGTGTGTGACGGCAAGACGCAGACGACCGGTGGCCTGGTCGTGGAGACTCGCGAGCAGCTCGGCGGCTACTACCTGATCGGTGCGAAGGATCTCGTAGCTAGGCCGCGACGCGGAGCGTCCAGGATCGACACGCTCTCGACGCGCTGATTGCAGCCTTG
>Ga0105044_10013944_pt1 | contig 10897 bp, 9 predicted proteins | sample MAT01_FD_78092 | JGI IMG/M metagenome (GOLD analysis project Ga0105044, IMG submission 78092) | Freshwater microbial communities from Lake Fryxell liftoff mats and glacier meltwater in Antarctica - MAT-01 | ecosystem: Environmental > Aquatic > Freshwater > Ice > Liftoff microbial mat | place... | reverse complement strand
TCGACTTTTATCGCCGCTGGGTAACCCGATCGATCGGATTGCTTTAATTCAAGCGGTTAAATCTGGCGTAATAGATGCGATCGCAATAGATCACAGCGGCTACACCTACGAAGAAAAAACCGTTGCATTTGGAGAAACAATCCCTGGTGCGATCGGGTTTGAATTTGCGCTATCTGAACTTTGGAATACCTTGGTTAAATCTGGAACATTAACAGCTCTAGAACTCTGGCGAAGTCTAAGCCAACGGCCTATGAGTTGTTTGAATCAAACCCTGCAATCAATACAACCGGAGAACCTGCAATCTTTAATTCTATTTAATCCAAATGAACGTTGGTCGGTGACTGAACAAACTTTAAATAGCCGATCGTATAATACTCATCTTTTGAATCAAACTATTCAAGGCAAAGTAATCAAAACTTGGTGTCCGTAGAAAGATGGCGCTGAAGAGCGATCGAAGGCCGATCGTCGCTCCTAAATTCTTGTAAAATATAGGCTAACGACAACCCTTACCTACGCAGCCAAAAATCCCCATGCCTACCTCAGCCATCAAATTAGGTTTCGTCGGTGCTGTGGGCAATACGCCCCTAATTCGGCTCAATAGTTTCAGTGACGAAACGGGCTGCGAAATTTTAGGGAAAGCAGAATTCCTCAATCCCGGTGGCTCCGTCAAAGATCGGGCCGCACTCTACATCATCGAAGACGCAGAACGGAAAGGCTTACTGAAACCGGGAGGAACCGTCGTCGAAGGGACAGCCGGCAACACAGGCATAGGGCTAGCTCATATTTGTAATGCGAAAGGCTACAAATGCCTAATCATCATTCCGGATACCCAATCTCAAGAAAAAATTGATTTGTTGCGAACCCTCGGAGCCGAAGTCCGCACTGTTCCCGCTGTTCCCTACAAAGACCCAAATAACTACGTCAAACTATCGGGCCGTGTCGCTGCCGAACTCGATAACGCCATCTGGGCCAACCAATTCGACAATCTGGCCAATCGCCTTGCTCACTACGAAACCACTGCGGCTGAAATCTGGACTCAAACAGACGGCAAGGTGGATGCTTGGACGGCGGCGACAGGAACCGGGGGAACCTATGCGGGGGTTGCACTTTACTTGAAGGAAAAGAACCCAAATGTGAAATGTATTCTCGCGGATCCGATGGGGAGTGGTCTGTATAGTTATTTTAAAACGGGTGAAGTAAAGATAGAAGGATCGTCCATTACCGAAGGCATTGGCAACAGCCGAGTCACGGGCAACATGGTAGATGTCCCGGTGGATGATGCGCTTCAAATTGACGATCGGGAAGCGGTTCGGATTGTCTATCAGCTCTTAGAAAAAGACGGAATTTTTGTCGGTGGATCCGTTGGAATTAATGTCGGGGCGGCGGTGAAAATTGCCCAACAAATGGGACCGGGACATACGATCGTGACGATCCTGTGCGATGGCGGTAGTCGGTATCAATCTAAGCTGTTTAATCGCAAATGGTTGGCAGAAAAAGGCTTGATCTAAGCTTCGGCTTCGGCTTTTTTGGTGCGATCGTAAGCGCGTAAAATTGCCTGGATTGCACCCTCGTATTCTTGAGCAATAACGGGCACACCGGGTTGAGAACTGGGTTCTAGGATGATGTCTCCGACGACTTCTAGTGCCCTCTCGTTGATGGAGTCAATCAATAACTCGGGCATGGTCAGGTTGGCTTCAGCAATTTGTTTGAGACGCTGGGCTGGGCTGGCATGACGAACAATGGCGGTGAGGGCTTGGACTTCATATTTTGGCAGCAACGTCGCAAACTTGGCCCAGGTTGCGTCCAGGTTGGGTTCCTGGCTGAAGTCTAGTTTGACGGGCGCGGTGGAGTCTAATCTGGGATTAGATTTGCCGTTGGGTTTGCCATTTGATTTGCCATTTGATTTACTGTTGACAACGATCGCATCTTCCCATGGGTCAAAACTCGCTAGATCAGCCGATTCCGCATTTTCTTTTTGAATCCGAAGCGTGACGAGTTCGAGATCAAGGCTGTTCTTTTGGGTGCGCCGATCGAGGATTTGAGTTTCGAGGGTTTCGAGTTCATCATGCAATGAGCCAATTTGGTCTTGGAGTTGGGCAATGGCGGTTTGTAGTGATGCGGTTCCGGCTGTGACTTGATTGCGTACAGGCTCGGCAGATTTGGCAAGGCGACTGAGTTCCTGGCGATAGAGGTCCAAAGATTGAACATCAGCTTGTAGGGTTGCCAGTTCTTTTTTAATCGATTTACGATCGGTTTCGAGCTGAGTGATCTCTTTTAGAATTTGAGTTTTGTTCGCCTTTTGTTGTGCGACCTGAGCCATGAGCTGATTGAGTTCAATGTTTGTGTTGCTGAGCTGAGCTTCGGCCCGCTGTTGGGTAGAAAGGGTGGCGGAGAGCGATCGGGTTAGGTCAGCTTCTTCGCGTTCTAGGCTGCTAATATGAGCTTCAGAATTTTTGATTAACGCTTCAGAGGACTGAAGTTCGGCCATGGTGCGGCGCGGTGACGGGGTGGAGAGATTCCAGCTTGGGGAGACAGGCTGACTTAGATTGCTACTTAAATTACTACTTAGATTATTTTTTGATTGCAACTGATGCACTTGGCTCTGCAATGATCGCAACGTCGCACTTACACGATCGCGTTCTTGAGAAAGCTGAGTTAGATCTTCATAGGCGGCGGCTCGACGGCTTTGTAACGATCGAATGTGGCCGCGCACTTCCTCAATCCGCCAACCCAGTTGTTCATCATCATCCGAATCCGTAGGTTGACGTTTGGCGATAATGCAACCAATTTGGCTAGATAGAAAGGTTAGACTACCGGATCCGATCGCTCCCAGAAAATTGCCCTGACTCAATCCCAAGGTAATGCCAAAACTAACGCCAAAGGCAATAGAACTTAATGTGAATCGATTTCCAGTCATGGGGATAGGGTGCGATGGAGCAAAGCTTTAGACATGGGCTACAGATTTGTGTAATGTAACGCATCTTCTTGAATTTGAAACGGATATTTAATAGTTCGTATGCACTACTGCAAGCTGCTTTTGCCCCTGCTAAGGAATGGAGGATTTGTAAATGCGACTTCTTTGTTCAATATGGGGTATCCTCACATAGCCTTTACCAAAAATCTTAGGCTTTTAATATTACTAGAGTTAATCACTAGAGTAATTGCCAGAGATTTTTGATTAACGGTCTTGCCTCGTAACTGAACTTTTATTTATTTTCAGAATAGTCCCCATGAAATCAACCACCTCAGCCCTGTCAGCCCCGTTTGTACTCAAAGTCATTGGCTATACCTTATTGGTATCCACGATTATTATTTACCTGACGTTTTTGATTCCATTGCAATGGCAAGACGATCAGTGGGTCTTTACCACGGTGCCTCAATTATTCGATCGGGGAATGATGCCGCTGATTGGAATAGGCTTCATTTACATGTCTAGCTTCTTGGAGACGGGATCTCTTCGTGCTGAAGGTCGTAATCCATTTTTGACGGGGCGCTTTTTCGCCGTTGTGCTGTCGGGTCTGTTGGGGTTGGGATTTCTGATTGCAGGTCCGGCATACTTCGTGAAAAGCACACAGCTTGAGACCACAGGCATCGATCGTTTAGCCCAACAGGCAAAACAACAAGAGCAACAGATTGCTGCTCAAGTTCAACAGCGTTTGATGCAGTTGCAAGAACAAGTGAAAGATAAGCCAAAACTAGAAGCTGAGTTGAAACAGATTGGCGATGTGATCGCAAGCGGTCAGATGAATGGGAAAAAAATTGAAGGGAAGGAACTAGAGTTTCTCCAAAAATCTCAGAAAGATCTTCAAAAACTAAAAGATGACCCCAACTACTTGCAGGTCATGGCTAAAGATGCGACCGACCAAGAGTTGCAAAAGTTGCGTGAAGGCGCGAAGAAGACTGAAGATGGTGCACGCGGTGAAGCGATGAAAGCTCGTCTGAGAACTGGGTTGGGTAGTTTGTTATACGCTATTGCATTCAGTTTGATCTCTTGGCTGGGATTGGCTGAGATGGGTGTCTTTAGTAGACGATAAGAAGTAAACGATAAGCTCGTCAGTCACATGGCAGAACTAAAGATCGATCGTTCGGATTTTCGGGCGATCGATCTGAAGAATAAGTCTAGATTAGGGAACCATAAGCCCTAGCTAGACTCTTTTTTTGACCAGTTTTATTGGATTATTATTAACCCTAGATTCTATGAGCTTCTCAATCTACATTTTGACTTTTAATGAAGAACTCGACATTGCACCCTGTCTTGAATCGGTTATTCAGTCTGCGCACCGATCGAAGATTGATACTGACACCTTAGATATTGTGGTAATTGATTCATTCAGCAGCGATCGGACGTGCGCGATTGCCAGCAGATATGGTTCAAAATATCCTGTGCGGGTGATTCCCCATAAATTTGAAAGCCACGGATTACAACGTACTTGGATGATTCGCGAAGTCGAAACCCGCTATAACTGGGCCTATATTTTAGAAGCCGATGAACGGATGACACCGGAGTTATTTAGTGAATGCCACAAGACGGTGGCAAATCCTGAACATGGCGGATACTTTGCCGCAGAACGGGTGATGTTTATGGGAACCTGGATTAAACACAGCACGCAATATCCGCGCTATCAAATGCGGCTTTTTGATAAACAAAAGGTTTGGTTTAGCGACTATGGTCATACTGAACGCGAAGAGTGCGAATGTACGACAGGTCATCTTAAAGCAACCTACCCACACTTTACGCAAGGCAAAGGCTTTGAGCGGTGGTTTGATAAGCACAATACTTACTCTACTGACGAAGCAAAAGAGACAGTAAAGCAATTACAAAATAGTCGAGTGAATTGGCGTAATTTGGTATTTGGGAAAAGCGAAATCGATCGTCGCCATGCCTTAAAAGATTTATCCCAACATGTTCCATTTCGGCCTGTGTTGCGTTGGTTCTATATGTATTTTGTATTAGGGGGTGTTTGGGATGGACGGGCAGGCTTTACTTGGTGTATGTTGCAAGCATTTTATGAATATATGATTGTGTTAAAGGCTTGGGAAATTCAGAATCTTCCAGTACCAACATTAGAGAATACGTTAGCAGCATTAGAACAATCATTAAATCAGCCTGAAATTGAAATTCAGGATAGAAACTAAAGTGCCATTATTTTTCCGATCGTCCACCTGGGATTGAAATCCTAAGGCGTGAAACGAAGCGATGACCTTTGGTCGGTCGGAGACCATCGATTCACCAACAAGATCTTACAATCCCAGGAGGATAAGACTAAACCGTTACGATCGTCACCGCAAATTTCTTATTTTTCACAACTTCTTTAGTCGTCACTTTTACACCAGGACCAAAGAACTTTGTCATTTGTTCTTCTTTTCCTTGCCACACCTCATTAGGAATTTCCAACGACCCAAAGGTCAAAACCAAAGCATAATTATCGCCGATCGCCGCTTCTTCTAGACTCAACAAGGTTGGATGTTCGTTGTCTTCTTCAGATTCTAAACCTAATTTCTCTAGCACGGGTTCTAAATGAACCGACATCCCATACTGATAACGAGTCACATCTAAAATAAGTTGATTTTGGGTATCCGTTGCCTTACCACGCAGAGCATCTACCTCTGGAGCCGGAACCACGATCGGGACGGGCGGCAATTCAGTCCCCTTCAACCCCAACCCAACCACACTCATCGGCACCCCAATTAGTAGTGCCACAGTGGAGGGAATTGTCGTATTTTTCAAGGCATAACAGCCACCGACAAAGGCGATCGTTACGCCGATGGATAAAAATACGACCGCCCAACGAATTTGACGAATAAAGCTAAGCATGGGGTGCAGGAGAAAAAGACCTCCCAAATTATCCAATATTCTCGTAATTTTATCTGGAATCTTACTCAAATTGATTACTTTTGCGATCGGGGCGAGACAATTGGTGGTGCAGCTTGCATTAGAAATAACCGTATGGGTCGCAGGATCTGATTGGTGACTCCTAAAAAAGGGATTACTTCCTTGTATTTATTCCGATCGGTAAGGTATTAATCCATCCTGAGAATCGGACTACAGCACCTCTTAGGAAAGACCTTGAATTCGCAAGATTTCGATTCGATCGGTGAGGAATTCCAAGGAAACAATGTAAGGGATTACACTCAAATTAAATAGAATGATTTAATTTGCGACTCGATATAATAGTTAATGCAAAGCTTTGTAGCAAGCTAGATTCAAAACATTACGTGAAGTTTAATTCATTAATTGTATGAATCGGACTTTCCCAGAATTTGGTACACTAGCCGCTAATACTGATCTAGCAGGCTTGAACCCCCTTAAATGTCAACTTGTCTAAATCACGTCTAAATTGGTTCAATCCATTCCCGCTGTAAATAACCGCGCAAACTTTGTTGAAAAACCTGAAAGCTTCTCCTTTACTTCTGCCAATCGGCGGGACCGTCGCTCTGATTGTGGGGGGCGGCATCGCATTCTGGGCACTCACCCATCCCAATTTTGCACCGGGCACGTTCCCGATCGGATCAACTGTGATTCCCGAAGATGCTTTGATGGTGCTATCCACAACCACAGAACCCGAACAGTGGCAACAACTGCGTGCCTTCGGGACTCAGAAAAGTCAGGAATTGTTAGACCAAAACATTGCTCAAGTGCGCGATCGATTCTTGTTTGACAATGGGTTAGATTACGAACGCGACATTCAGCCTTGGGTCGGTCGTGAAGCGAGTTTTGCCTTACTCTCTCCCCAAGGTGAAACAGAGCCTCCAGCAAACGGCGCACCTGTTCGTCTGCCCAACCCTCAGCCCGTATTGTTAGTATTACCCATTCAGGATGCTGCAAAAGCCAGAGAAGTCTTAGGCAAATCTCGCGACGGGCAGCAATGGACTAAACGGACCTATAAGGATGTGGAAATTCAGGAGGGCCAAGTTGGGAAAGCGAATAAAACGCTGGTGATCGCAGTCCTTGATGGAAAATTAGTCGTGGTTGCAAATAGTCCAAGAGCCATCGAACAGGCGATCGAAACCTACAAAGACCGCAAATCGATCGCCACTTTACCGGGATATGGCAACGCCCTGGGTCAAATCCAAACCGGACCCAGGTTTTCGACTCTTTACCTAAATTTACCTGCGATGGCCCAACAGGGTGGCCGGACGGTGCGGCCAGATCCAAAAAAAGACACACCAACCCAAGGCTGGGCCATGACCACCACGCTGCAAAACGATGGCATTCAGATGAAAAGTGTCCTTTGGCTGAAGCCCGACAGTCAAACCAAATTCTCCACAGACAATAATGCCAAAACCATGGCGACCCGGCTTCCGGCGGATTCCATTATGACTTTGGCGGGGGGAAGCTTGAAGCAATTCTGGACCGATTACAGCCGGGGCTACGCCACAAATCCAATTAAACTTCTAGATCCTGCCAGCTTTAAACAGGAAGTCCGGGGAGCTATTGGGATGGATTTGGAGCAGGATTTCGCCAATTGGATGGATGGCGAATTTTCCTTAGCACTACTTCCTGTAGCGTCGGGGAGTTCACCGCTTAATCCGGTCGGTGTCACGATGATGGTGCAGGCTAGCGATCGGCGGGCGGCGGAAAAAGCCTTGACTCAGCTTGATGAGACGATGGCTCGTAAATATAATTTCAAAATCGAACCCAACGAAGTCGCGAATCAAGATGTTATTCTGTGGAAAATGCCCAATGGCGAGACCAGTGTCACCCGAGGCTGGTTGGACGACAATATTGCGTTTCTGACCCTAGGCGGATCAGTTGCGGAGACATTTTTACCGCGACCGACGAATCCATTGACCAATCAGCCGATGTTCAAACAGGTGACATCTGATGCAAAGACGGCGAAAAGTGGGGAGATGTTTATTGATCTTGAAAAGGTCGCGACCTATAAAGATCTGCCGCTGTTACGATCGCCGTTAAGTAATTTATTCTGGATCGAAGCCATTCGATCGATCGGTATTACTACGGCCAACACCAGCGATCGGACCATTCGCTACGATGCCATTGTGCTACTTAAAAAAGGCGCAACTCCTGGCGTTCTGCCCAGCCCTACGGCCCAAATTATTTCACCACCACCCACCATCTCATTACCAGTACCAAAGAAAAAATAAGACGGTGCAGTAGAACATGATGCCGTGCGACCGTGCCCTAAAGTTCAGTGATGCATATACTATAGGGAAATTGATGCTAATCATGAAGGCACATCCATGAAGAACGTGATCCACGATCAATACCGAAAACTGATTCGCAATTCTAAATATCGTTGGATCGTCATTATTGCGTCCATTGGTTATATTGTTAGCCCTGTTGATCTGTTGCCGGAGTTATTTACCTTTCCAATCGGACTGATTGATGATGGCATAGTGGCGACGCTGTTGGTGACGGAGGTGGCGGCGATTCTTACGGAAAAAATGAAGGCGAAAAAAGTAGATCGATCGGGTACTGGTTCGGGCAATTAATGGATACCATCGTGAGGGGGATTGAGAGCGATCGGGCTTACACTTTAGCGATTTCAGAAGTTGGACGAGCGATAAGTCCCAGATACGGCTCGGTTGCAAAAGGCCGATCGGGTTCGGTCAACAAGGCCCGATCGCAACTATCAAAAAAATCAGTTTTGTTCTGTGCCCGCCGCATTTGACGTAAGAAATCACCATCGGCATCAACACCTTGAGCAATATAATTCAAATACATTTTCATATAACTCACCCGCGATCGGTCTGAAATAGCTTGAGCATTTGGAGATTCATATAATCGATCGATGTAATTGCGGACTTGTGAAAGTGGAATGATAGAAATCGGCTGACCTGCTAATGCTTGTCGCAATTGTGTGAAAATCCAAGGATTGCGAATGGCAGACCGACCAATCATTACGCCTGCTGCTTTAGTTTGATTGAGGACTTGTATGGCAGTCTGAGCCGAGGTTACATTACCATTAGCAAGCACTGGACAATTCACAGTTTTAACCGCATGGGCAATCAAATCATAATTCACTGTGCCGTGATATAGCTCTTTGACTGTGCGGCCATGCAAACTTAATAAATCAATTTGGTGATGATTCAGTAAATGAAGAATTTTGTCGAAATTTTCAGTATCTTCAAATCCAACTCGCATTTTTACGGTCAATCGTCCGGGGATGGCCGATCGTAATTCTCCTAAAATCCGATCGACTTTTTCTGGATCTCGTAACAACCCACCGCCCACATTTTTACGATAAATCCGAGGGGCCGGACAGCCCATATTCAGGTCCACGCCTGCGATCGGATATTGACTTAATTGTTTTGCAGTACGGACTAAATCTGGAATACTTTCCCCAATCATTTGCGCAAAGATTGGCTGACCTGTGGTGTTATTTACGATCGCATCTAATATACCTTTGTCAAGACCGGACGTGGCGTGAACCCGAAAGTATTCCGTAAAAAAGTAGTCGGGACAACCATACTGGGCAATCACATCCATGAACGATCGGTTCGTTACGTCTTGCATGGGAGCTAGAGCGGAGTAAGCTTGTCCGGAAATTAGAAAAGACATGACGGGAAAACGATCGAGGGTCATTATTTTAACGTAAGTTAGAACTCTAAAGCAAAACCCGATCGTCTGGTGAATGCCTTAGAACTTTTGCTGTTTAATAATTGATTACCTATTAAGTGTCCCTGTTTCTTATGTTGCAAGTCATTACAATCCCAGCCCAGCCCAGTCCAGCCGACTATGCGATCGTCATTCTCCACGGTTGGGGTGGGACAGCAGAAGATGCGGCTCAGTTCACCAAAATGATACAGGTTCCAAGGGCTGTCCGATTGATGCCAAAGGGATTATTTCAGCATCCCTACAATCCAGAAGGACAAATGTGGTATGACTTTCCAAATGTTGAACGATTTGATTTTAAGATTGATTTAAGCGATCGACCAGATCTACAACGCAGTCGTCAAGTGCTACGCGATTGGATCACTAGCTTGCCAGAACAAACAGGCGTACCCTTAAATAAAATAATTTTGGGCGGCTTTTCTCAGGGCGGTGCAATGACCATTGAAGTTGGATTAGAATTGCCTCTAGCCGGATTGATGTCCATGAGTGGCTATGCCCATCGCCCAATTCCTCCTGTGACGCGGGCACCCAAACTCCTGATGATCCACGGAACCGCCGACGATGTTGTCCCGATCGCAGCCTCAAGAGCCACGAAAGACGCGCTGATTAACGCCGGAGTCGAAGTTGAGTCCTATGAGTTTCCTGGAATGGGACTTGAGATTTCTTTGGCAGTGATTGAGCGAATGCAAGCATTTATTTTGGCTGAGTTCGCATGATGTAGGGATAACACGCACTATAATACAAAGCTCTAACAAGAATGCTCTAACAAGAATGCCCGAACAAGAATTTTCTTGCGGGTATTTTGCATTTTGGAATGTGTTCTTGGAATGTTTTTTTTATAAGGGGCTGAGTCATGGGGACATTAAATGGGCGGGATGTATTGAGTTTGGCAGATTTGTCCAGTGCAGAAATTCAACAGGTGTTGGATTGGGCGATCGCGATGAAAAAAGGTGAACTCAATCCGCGTTTTACTCATCGGATTCCTACCCTAGGATTATTGTTTTATAAAGCATCTACCCGCACCCGTGTCAGTTTTTCGACAGCCATGTTTCAGCTTGGTGGTCAGGTAATGGATTTGAATATTAATGTGACTCAAATTGGGCGGGGTGAACCGATCGAAGATACGGCGCGAGTACTCGATCGGTATTTGGATGCCTTGGCGATTCGCACCTTTGCGCAGGCTGATATTGAAACATTTGCACAATATTGCAAAATGCCTATTGTTAATGCCCTCACCGATTTAGAACATCCTTGTCAAGTTCTGGCTGATTTGCAAACCGTACAAGAAAATTTTGGTAAATGTGAAGGACTGACATTTAC
>Ga0105044_10013941_pt1 | contig 10898 bp, 6 predicted proteins | sample MAT01_FD_78092 | JGI IMG/M metagenome (GOLD analysis project Ga0105044, IMG submission 78092) | Freshwater microbial communities from Lake Fryxell liftoff mats and glacier meltwater in Antarctica - MAT-01 | ecosystem: Environmental > Aquatic > Freshwater > Ice > Liftoff microbial mat | place... | reverse complement strand
TTGGAAAAGTGACAAGGGCCGTGGAGACCAACTCCGCGGCCCTTGTCCGTTACCAGCGTGCCAATCGAAAGCCTCGAGCGCGGGCTCCAATCGCAAGGACCGATCATTTAGCATCCATACATCAAAGAACATATACCGATGTTTTCGCTGCGGCTCAGCCGGAAACGCATTGGACTTCTGGCAGGTCTATCGAGCCACGACCCTTATGAAGCGGCAAAAGAGCTGATTCAGAATCACAAAACCAGCAACTGCACACCACGGTTAAATTAACGGAAAAAACAACAATCGCCAATCAGCCACCCTGCGAAACTGGCTAGTTCTTAGTTGCGATTGATATTTGGGAACTTGCCTGGATGGATTGCGATGTTAAAACCGAACGATCAAGTCGAGCATCAGGCGGTCTTGGATCACATCTTGAAAGCCGGTCACAGGGAATTCGTACGCAATGCCAGTTTCAATGTTACTACGAGGCTTGAATTTCATGCCGACATTCTGTGTTACTAGATCGTCTCCGGCAACGTTGGTGGTCGACAGGTTAAACAAGTCTTGGCCAGCTACACGACAATCCCTGATAGAAATTCAATTAATGAAAAAATTTGTTGCGAAAGATCTTAATATCGCGACTCTCGCTACACAGGGCCTGAAAAGAGGTTATGGCAGAACCTCCAACTGCACAGACTGCGTGGTTACGCCACTTTCGATCTCGCCAGTCAAGAAGAAGTCTCGTTTGCCGAGCTCAGCGATCGGATCAGCGGTGACAAAGAACTGGCGCTCCGATTCACCGTCGCGGACCAGCAGTCCGTTGAGACCGATGTTGTCAACGTATACACCATGCGGCAGGTTGCGTCCGGCTTGCTCTTTACCCAGGGGTACTTGGGTCGTGAAATCCGCAGCGCGATCGATCTTCACGACCAGTGAAATTGTCTCGCCACGTCTGATCTTTACTACCCACGGTTCGATTGCAGCCGTCGCTCCGATATCTGAAGCCAGCGTCTTGTCAGGATGAATTTCGATCGTGGCCTTGGGACGATCGATCAAAGTCAATTTTCCTGCGGTGCCGGCTTGTTGCTCTACCATCTTGCCATTAATCATCGCTCGCGCCGTGATCATTGGCTGGATCTCGCCCTCCCAGCTTGCAGCATCCTTATCGGCCCAAATATTGCCGATGGCGAAGCTTGCCCCAGGTTGGATTCGAACCGGGAAATTTGAATGGATTCCAACCGGGAGGGAGTCAAGTTCAAAGCTGACTTCACCGTCATAGCCGTCCACGCGATCAACCGAGACTTCCAGTTCGCGACCTGCACCGCGACGAAGCGGCGTTTTGATTTTGTCGACATTTGCACGGAAACCAGGGTCAGCCGGACGGACTCGCAAGCGGTACTTGAAACTGTCACCACCTTCGCCCCGCGTGTCACGAAGCCGTATCAAGTAGCGAGCTGTCGCTGGTGAATTGAACAAGACGTAGCTGTCCTTGCCTCGGCTTTGTGTTGAATCGTCGTCGTTCGCATAGTGGAGGTCAAAAACCGGCAAGCCATTCGCTGCAGGCGGTTCTCCAGCGGCGAGTGGCTTGACGATGTAAGCGGGTTCGCCGAGAGCATGAACGGTCCCCGACGTGCCGAAGTATGTCCAGCGGTTTCCGCGTCCAGGGTAGACATTGAATCCTGAATCGGAGCCTCGCGGGGCCAACCACAATCGTGTTACCTCGCCCGCAGCAAACAGGTATTCATCCAGTTTCATCTCTTCCCATGCGAACACGCGGAAGTCGTCGTTTTGAGTGCTGTTCTTGCCCCGGAAGGTGAAGTAAGAATCACGAGTTGCTTGCAGCCTGGTTTGCAACACTGGATTCTGTTTCTCGTCATAGATCTCGATGACGGTGTCAAGCTTGCTGCTCAGGCCGTTGGTGTCGGTCTCAACAACCCAGACCTCACCTTGGCGCGCGTCGAACGCGAACCAGTCTTCTCCACCTGCCGCAGCAATCGTTCCCGATAGTTCGCTGCCGCGCGATAGCCGAATCGGTTGAGTCGCGTCGCTTGAGTCAGCAAGCTTCTGCTCCTTGCGCAGTGCGGTCTCTTCGGCGGCCTGACGATTCGCAATCTCAAGATAAACAGAAGTCATTCCCATTTCGTTCTGGTTGGATGAAGACGCTGCCTTTGCAACACTTGGCAGCTCTCGTTTCACAATCCCGCCGTTCATCAGCGAGACCAACGCGGTTTTCCCGTCACTCGAAAGCGCTAAGTCGCTGGCCGTTTCCCCAAGCGACTCAAGCACCGCGATCTGGGTCCAGTCAGTCGTACTGAGAACTTTGATATTGCCCGCTTCGCTGACCAAGACCAACCGCGAACCGTCTGCCGTCAACGCCAGATGAGTCAACGATGTTTCATCAACAAACCGAGTTGCGATCAGTGGATTGATTTGCGAGCTGTCACGCGACAAAAGCTTCCAAACTCGCAATCGATTGTCCGCGCTACCGGCGATCACAAAAGCTCCGTCACCCGTGACGGCAACCGCGAACACTTCACCTTGAGGCTGGCTCATCGTATCGAGTCGCTGGCCGGAATCGACATCCCAGACTTTAACGGTTTCATCAGCACACCCGCTCACCAAGACTCGTCCGTCGGGGGCAAAGGCTAGCGAGTAGACGGCTCCGTTGTGGCCAACAAATCGTTGGGTCGGTTTTGCGGATTGAATATCCCACAGGATGATTTGTCGGTCGTAGCTCGCCGTTGCCACCGATTTTTCATCAGGTGAGAAGATCGCAATCTGAACGACATCTGAATGTCCTTCCATCGCAGAAATCAACTTGCCTGTCGCGACATCGTAAACGGCTGCGCGGCCATACAGTCCCGTTACACCCGAGGCGACCAGCAACGATTTTCCATCGCGACTAAATTGCAACGAATTCACTTTGCCTGGTTGGGGCTCAATCGATGTGATTGGCAAGTCATTGTCACCGGCAACAAGACGCACATCTCCGTAACGTGCAATTGCACGGGTGGCACCTGCGGGTGAAATCGCAACGGCGGTGATCGGTAGCTGCACATCATCGGCGGGCTTGATGTCCGGCGTGCTCAACTCACGACGCATGGTCACTTCGCCATCTGGACCTTTGGCACCTTGCTCGATCCAAGTCGCGATCATGGTCAGTTCTTCAGCGGTCGGGCCTTCGGCATCGTCCGGTGGCATCGCAGGCTCTAGCTTGCCCGAGGCCATCATCAGCAAGCGGCTGCTGGTCGGTACTCCGGGAGTGATTGCAGGTCCCGAATCACCGCCTTTCATCAGTGACGCATACGACTCCATCACGAGGCCGCCTTGAGCTTCATCGACAACGTGACACGACACGCAATATTTCTCAAATATCGGAAATACGTTGCGAACGTAGTCGACCGATTCTTCGCCGTACGCGAAAGTGGGAAACAATGCAATTGCCAAAGCAAGGCAAAATACATTGACATCTCTTAGAGAATGCAACCATATGGTTGCGAGACTCTGCTTTGTAACCAGATGGTGATGTTCGCCGCGAACGGCACAGACGCTTGATATGTTTGCAAACATTTTTATTAGTGATTGAAAGTAAATTCGGTACTAGCCAAGATGCTCCAGTAAGCATCTTCGATCGCGACTCGGCGCTCTTCAGGACTGTACTCTGCCATCACCGCAACCAACGCCGATCGTTCGATATCGGTTGGCTTGCGAGATAATGCGGTTAGGAAAAGCTGGTCAACGATCTCTTCGTTTGTCTTTCCTGCTTCTAGCAATCGTGAAATTGCATTTCCATCGGCGGCAAGTTTTGGGTTGATCGTTTCACCGTTAGACAGGTGCAACACTTGAACCATGCTGGGCTCGGAGCTTCGTTCACATTCGCATGTGATTTCGCGAGGGTTCCTGCCGAACGTCTTTAAAAAGTACGATTCAACGGCTGAATCGTATAGTTCGATCGCGCGTGTTCCTTTTGGATAGATCTTCGTATCTTGAAAATCGGCACCGGGAAACGCGACGCGATTGAAGACACTTGATGTTTGTGCGACTTGATCAATGGAATCGAGCAAGACTTCTGCCAGCAGTCGACGTGGGTAATAGCGGCTCAAGTACTTTTGTTCTGCTTTGTTTTCTTCGAGCGGCGTGCTACTTCGCCCATAGGTCTCGCTTTCCAAAATCGCCCGCATCAATTGCTTGAGATCAAAGCGATTTTCAACAAGATGTTTCGTGGCTCCGGCCAGCAGTGGTTCGTTCGATGCGGGATTGCTGAGCCGCAGGTCATCGACCATCTCGACCAACCCGCGGCCAAAAAAATTTGCCCAGACACGGTTCGTGATCGCGCGAGCGAAATACGGGTTGTCGGGATTCGTCATCCATGCCGCGACCGTTTCTCGGCGATCGCGTGGATCATCGAAACCGATCGGTTCAGCATCCAAAGGAGCCGGCGGCTGAGGCTTGCCGCTTTTCGGCTGAATCAATTCGCCATCAGTAGCAACGTAGACTGTTCGAATCCCATCGCCGTTGCGAGGCTCGCCGCCCCAGCCTTTAGCGCGAACTCGCGAGAACAGATTCGCCATCGCGTAGTATTGATCATTCGTCCATTTTTCCAGCGGATGGTTGTGACACTTGGCGCACCCGATCGACAGGCCCATGAACGCTTGGCTGGCGTTCTCGGTCATCTCTTCGGGTGTCTGATGAATCGCATAGAAATTCGTGGCACCAACGTCTTGGCTGTCGCCTTTGGCCGTCAAGATTTCGCGAACAAATTGATCCCAAGGTTTGTTTTCACGTACGGAGCTGCGGATCCACTTGTAGTACGCTTCGACGCCGACGGGGCGAAGCTTTGTGCCGTTGACCAGCAACAGATCGCTCCATTTGTAAGCCCAGTAGTCAACGAAATCTTCGCTGGCGAGCAACCGATCGATCAACCGCGTTTTCTTGTCGGTCGAGTGATCTTCAGCGTAGGCCAGGGCTTCATCAGCAGTCGGCAAACGGCCAACGGTGTCGATGCAGGCACGACGAATGAACGTTTCATCATCCGCTGCCGGTGATGGTCGCAAGTGCAATGTTTGCAATTGCCGCAAGTTTAATTCGTCGATGAAGTTTCTCCGGGGCGAGTCGGCGTAGACTTCATCGGGAACGACGTGAGAATACGGAACAATCACGCGAGACAGCGCCACCTGGGAACCGAACCAAACAAGGACTGCGGCTTCGCCGGCACCCCGGACGTTCATCTGTCCGTGTTCATCGACACTCGCAACCGCTTCGTCGGTGGTAGAGAACTTTGCCCACTGGGTAACGTCAACGACGCGTCCGTCGGTGTAATGCCCATTGACCAACACTTGTGAATGATCGCCAGTCTGCAACAGCACGTTCTCTGGCATCACGGTGATATGCGTTAATCGTGGATCGGTATCCTTGGGACCAGCCGCTCCGGCAGCAATCCAATCAGCGATGATCTTATAGTCGCGAGCATTCGTTTTGAGTCGAATGCCACCTTTGTGCGGCAACGCACCGGTTGGTTTGGCCAGTATCAAACTTTTGCCAGGCGAAGCGATTTCGATGCGGCGTCCGCGAACGTCACGCGTGATCGAGTGGTAGTCAGCATCGCTGTCATAGCCACGCAGCGACAATCGAAAACCACCTTTGCCCGATAAGGCACCGTGGCAGGAGCCCATGTTGCAACCTTGGCGAGCCATGATCGATTGCACGTCGTTGCGAAAACTCCAAGCATGTGGCTGGCCGATTCCTGATACGACCGCGAGCGATTTTGCAATGCGACCATCCGCCAGCTTGGCGATTACTTCTGCTTCGCCATTTCCAACGGCAACGACATGCTGCCCATCAATGGCAACAACGGCCGGATTCGACGATTCCCATTGAATCGCTGCAACATCGACCATCGCGGAAGGCTTACTATCGCGAAGGGCTGCTACGTAAACCAATTGACGTGACTCGTTGCCGGTCAAGGTGAACTTCTGAGGCAGCACTGCGATCGCATCTTCAGCAAATGCAACGGCTGTTAGTAGCGACGTCAGAATAAGTAGCGATGTCGATAAGAACCGTAGGCGTTCAACGGAGGGTTTCAAATTCATGGGACTCACGGCAATCGAAAATCACGGCACGGAGTGTCGTGGCACTATCGTTGAGGGGGTTTTGAGGAGTAGAGCAATTGTTGCGATTGCTCGGAAAACAATTGGGACAATTGTTCCACGCTGTTTTACAAAGCACTAAGCAAACAATTCACGAATTTCGCGAACGCCGAACTCAACCAATGGGAACGGACGACCGCCTGGTCCAGGCATTTCCGCTTGAAGATCCAATCCAAGTGACTTGAAAATTGTGGCAATGACTTCTCCCGGTGCGGTGGGCCGATCCGCTGGCACAGCCCCGATGGGATCGCTGGCACCGATCGCGCGCCCGCCTTGGACACCACCACCGGCGAACGTGCATGAAAAACATTGTGGCCAATGGTCGCGCCCACCAGCAGGATTGACTTTGGGTGTCCGGCCGAACTCGGCAAGTCCGGTGACAAGCGTATCGCCTAGCATGCCTCGTTGGTCGAGGTCTTCGATCAACGCCGAGTAGGCCATATCGTACATCGGTGCAACAATGTTCTTCATGCCTTCGATCGTGGTGAATGGCTTGCTGCCGTGAATGTCCCAGGTGATCTCGTCGAACACGGTCAAGAACGTATTGATTGTGACGAAGCGAACGCCGGACTCGATCAAGCGTCGGGCTAATAAACAGCACTGCCCAAAGCGATTCATACCGTATCGCTCACGAGTTGCACTTGATTCTTTCGTGAGATCGAACGCTTGTCGCGCTTGGGGGCTGCTCATCAATCGATAAGCCGCTTCAAAATTTGAGTCGAGCATATGCGCTGACTCCGTCGCCTCCATCGCCGACAGCTTGCTTTCGACGGCCTCTCGCATTCGCCTTCGGCGATCGATCCTGACATCGCCAAGCGTTGACGGTGGCAACAGGTCTGGCACTTTGAAATTTGGTTGCGACGGATCGGCCATCAAGGAGAATGGATCGTACGCCTTGCCAAGGAATCCGCCAGCTTGGCCATTAGGCAAATTGCCGCCGCCGCGCCCCATGGTTTGTGGCAAGACAACGTGAGCCGGCAAATCGCTCCGGCGTCCTTGCATGTACTGCACAACCGCACCAGCGTGTGGATAATTGACACCGCCGGTGAACTGACGCCCCGTTTGCAGCATTTGCCAGCCTGCGTCGTGAACGGCTGCGGCGGTGTGGTAACAAGAGCGAACGATCGAGAACTTGTCGGCGACTTCGGCGTGTCGTGGCAAAATTTCGGAGAGCTGAAAGTCACCTTTGGTGCTGATCGCCTTGAACGGTCCTCGGACTTCGGCTGGTGCCTCGGGCTTCATGTCAAACGTGTCGAGTTGGCTCGGAGCGCCAAGGTTGAAGATCATGATACAAGACCGCTTGTCCTTGGCTGGGTCGACTTTCCCGCGTTCGGCCGCAGCCAAAAACTGCGGCAGCCCTAGCCCGATCGCCCCCAGCGTCCCGACTTGCAGAAAGTCTCGGCGAGTCACGCCGTTGCAGTTATGCGATACACCGCGGCCAGTTAGGTTGAGCATCAAAGGCACCTGAAAGTTTAAAAAAAGATCGCAACCGCTTGAGTGGAACGCGTATCGTCGCCGCTTAGGCCGTTACCCTATGGCATTCTTGTCAACACACAGTTTAGCTGCCGACGCACTGGCTGGCTTGCAACGATAGCGCGAAATTTTGTACAAATTGCGCATGAACCTCCCAATTTTAGAAAAGATCAATGCTTTCTTCGCAAGCCTTGCCGCTCCAGGATCACTTTTGGAGCTGTTTGATTTTTTGCCCGACGTTTACCTTTACGTTAAAGACACCGACGGCAGGTTCATGAAGGTGAATCGCACCTTGGTTCAGGCCCGTGGGCTGAAGTCAGAGGCCGAGATCCTGGGGAAGACAGACGTCGACATCCATCCAAAGTACTGGGCACTGAGATACATCGAAGAAGATCGGCTTGTGATTCGATCACGACAGTCGCTGGTCGATCAGGTTTGGTTGGTGCCTAACACGAAGGGTCGACTGGAGTCATTTGTGTCGACGAAAATCCCGCTGTTCGATCGCGAAGGTGAATGCATCGGGATCGCAGGCTTTCGACGACCGCTCAATCCATCGCCTTCGACGGCGAGTACCGAACGAGGCGGCATTGTGGCGGCCGTTCGGATGGTCACGGAGAATTACGCTGAATCGATTGAGATGAACCAGTTGGCGGAACAGGCTGGATTGTCGCACAGCCAGTTCAATCGCAGGTTTCGCGCGACGTACCGTATGTCACCATCGACCTACCTGCAACGTGTACGAGTCCATGAGGCTAGCCGTCGATTGATCGATGGCGAGCAGTCGATCAGCGAGATTGCGCTGGAGACTGGGTTTTACGACCAAGCCCATCTCACAAGAACATTTAAAAAGTTCTTGAGTGTCACACCGACGGAGTTTCGCCGCAGTAATACTCGCACGGTCGAAACGCGACTTGACTAGTACCTCGAGAGCCAATCGTATTTGCTTCATAACCCGAAGGGTAAGTTTTGAAGTTGCGGTTTTTTGGTAACCCGACGCGTTAGCGAGGAATTAGACGCATTTTCCCCGCTTACGCGTCGGGTTAACAAGTCTTCAAGCAACATCATTTCGTCCTAGCGGCACTTGCTAATTGTAACCGCCACTACCGCCCATGCCTCCGCCGCCCATGCCTCCGCCGCCCATTCCTCCGCCGCCCATTCCTCCGCCGCCCATGCCACCGCCGCCGATGCCACCGCCGCCCTGGAGTTGACTTTGCGGAACTTGAATCCGTTCGAGAATCGGATCATCACTGAAACTGCTTTCGCGTAGTTTGGAAAGCAACTCCTCGATTTCGTGGTGGACTTCATAGGTCGTTGCCACAACTAAACAGCCTCCTTCTCCATTTTCCATTGGCGACATTGTCGACGGGCCACCAAGCGACTCCCAAGTGTCGGGGGACATCGTGGTTTGGATCAAAACCATGGCTTGAGTAAAATCATTCTGAGGAAACCCAGTTCCCACCAACGAATAAATTCTTGTCAGAAGCCTCGCTTCAGCCGCATCCTGCGTTGTCACTTTGAGAACCTCGCGCTGAATTGTCAGCGTCAAATCCAAGTCGCTTAAGATAGCTTCCAAAACCGTTCGCAGCTTCGTATCAGCGAGTAACAACGTGACGGGCGAGTCTGCTGTGAGACCAACCTCCTCCAAGGCTTTCGCATCGACGACGATTTGAATCCCATGTTGCTCGCCAAGCACGGCCATCGCGTTACCCAATTCCTCTTCGTTCAAATCAACCGTCGTCATTTGCTCCAAGGCCATTTCAATTCGATCGGCAGCCTGTTCATTGACGTTGACCCATTGCGAAGCACCGATTCCTTTACGTGCCAATTCGACTTTGTCAGCCGTGATGACAATGCCTTCGTTGCGGACGACAGCTTTCAACCCGAGTGGATGCAGAAATCGATAAAGCGATGTCGCCAGCGGAACTTCGGGGCCGTCTAGCTCGATCGATTCGGTCGTTGGGTCAAGCTTTGCGAACTCAACGGCGCGTTCATCAAGCCAAACCGGGACTCCGATGATGTCGGTCAGTCTTGCCGGAAAATCCTGCAAGGTGACCGAACCTTCCCATACAAAAACATTCTGCATCGCTTCGGAAGCTTCACTTGCAATTTGACTATCCGGAGTCGGTTGAACGACCTTGTCTTGCCAAACCACGCCCGCAGACGGCGAGGGCGTTGGTGCGGTCCCTGTCGACGCACTCGCGCTTGCGGAACTTGCGCTGACGTTTGCTTGGGCAGCATCGTTCGTGCTCTCGGGAGCTTGAAACAGAACCAACGGTCCGTCATCAGCCGGAATGACCTTTGCGCCCAGGCTACCGAAAACGAGCAAGCCGATCATCAATGTACTGACAGCGACAGCGCTCGAGACAAATGGCATCTTCATGAGTTGAAATCCTTCGTTGAGTAACGGTTCGAGAGCAGACGGTGCAATTGGCGACTCCGGCAATGAAGCAGAGTCGAACGACTGGATAAAGGAATCACCAACGGTCGCAGCCGATGCGGCAGGCACGGAGCAATAGGCTGCGGATGTGAAAGCGATCACGGGCACAACACCGCGTCGCCGCAACCGCTGCGCTAGTAGCTGCTTGCCACGCTGCAATCGACCGCGAATGGTACCGATGGTCGTGCCAAACTGATCGGCCATCAGCGCCAGCGAATGGCCTTCGAGGATGTGCATCACGAGCGCTGCACGGTAGTGCTCGGGCAAGTCAGCCAGTTCTTCATCCAAAACGATCGCTTCGTGCCGACGGGTCAGTCGTTCCAGTGGATCGTCCAGAGCGGCCGGAGCTTCGGTGGTTGATTGAATTTCGCGTTGCTTGATTGATAAGGTTGCGCTCGCCGCGCGCTGAGCCACACGATGCAACCAACCAGGCAGTCGTTCTGGATGGCGAATTTTGTGGGCGTTGCGAGCCATGTATAAAAACGTCGTTTGAAAGGCATCTTCCGCGTCGGGATGCGACCTACAACGCCGCCGACAAACGCTCAAGACCATCACGCCGTAGCGTTGTAGGAGCGTTGCCAGCGATTCTCGATTCTGGTCGCGATGCCATGCGTCGAGCAGATCGGCGTCGGAAGCCCCCGCCAAGTCGTGATCGGCGGTGGATCTTGCGGCGACGACTGCGCCAGTATTTTCTTCAGTGCTCATGGTGCCGATTCAGGCTTTATCAGAAGCAATTGCCTGGATGAATAGGTGGTACATCTTTCGTAAGCCTGGGGGCTCCGCAAACCGACTTCGCTCCTGCCAGGCTCGCGAGCCGACGCAAGGAGTCTCAACACGGCAGACGCCTTCTCAAACATAGC
>Ga0105044_10013940_pt1 | contig 10899 bp, 7 predicted proteins | sample MAT01_FD_78092 | JGI IMG/M metagenome (GOLD analysis project Ga0105044, IMG submission 78092) | Freshwater microbial communities from Lake Fryxell liftoff mats and glacier meltwater in Antarctica - MAT-01 | ecosystem: Environmental > Aquatic > Freshwater > Ice > Liftoff microbial mat | place... | reverse complement strand
GGGCTGTTTCGATATAGGTCTCTTTTAAGGCTTCTGTCAGTTCCACCATCATGTCTCGATTATCTTGTGGCTTGTCCTTTCATTCTACATCATATCGGTCTCTGTTTTAATCTGGAAAAGCCTAAGGACGCGTTTAAAAATAAAGTCGCAGAATGTACATCAGATGATCCATATAGAACTCTGCGGAGTTGTTTTTGAACGTGTCCTAAGTTGTCTTACCACTCTTGACACATACCGGTCCGCGAAGCAAAACAGACGCTGATCTGGCGACAAATAGCATTTTCCCCTTAACTTAATGCCTATGTGGCACGCCATGCCCCTACAAGAACCATCGTGAACATGTTAATTTCACCAAATTACGATTTGATACAATCGCTCTATCCAAATAGCACTCCTCGATGCTTGAATGCTTAAAACGGTATACTCAACTGTGGCAGAAAATGCCTGACAAGCTCAACGAGGAAATGACATGAAAATCGGGATCGTTGGCAGTGGATTTGTAGGCGCAACAGCGGCATACGCTCTGGTGATGCGTGGAATTGGGCAGGAAATTGTTTTGATCGACCAGGATGAGAAACGCGCCAAAGCAGAAGCCGATGATATTTTTCATGCTGTCCCATTTGCGGCATCGATCAACGTGTATGCCGGGAATTACCATGATCTGGCTGGTGCAAAGGTCGTCATTATGGCCGCAGGCGTGAATCAGAAGCCCGGCGAAACACGGATGCAGCTTCTGGAGCGAAATACCGTAGTTTTCAAGAGCGTAATCCCTCGTATTATCGATCATGCGCCGGATGCCATTATTGTGGTCGCCACCAACCCTGTCGACGTGATGACTCATCTGACAGCCCGGATTGCCACAGCACGAGGGATCACCATAGGGCATGTGCTCGGTAGCGGCACAACCTTAGATACGGCCCGCTTTCGTGTCCTGCTGTCCCGACATTTGAATATTGATCCCCAGCATGTCCACGCCTATGTGGTTGGGGAACATGGTGACAGCGAAGTCTTGATCTGGTCGCTCATTGGCGTAGGGGGGGTGTCAGTGGACGACTATTTGCGTGCCCGAGGGCTTGAAATAACACCTGATGATAAGGCGATGATTGATGAGCAGGTACGCCGCGCCGCATATCATATCATTGAAGGCAAAAAAGCCACCTATTATGGTGTGGGAGCAGCACTCGCACGGATTTGTGAAGTGATTCTGAACAATCAACGGGCCATTTTGACAATCTGTGCTCCACATGCTGAGATTGTCGGCGTCAAGGATGTGACGCTTGCCCTGCCTTATCTGATCAGTGGGGGGGGTGTGATTGGCAGTCTGCCGCTGACAATCACCGAGAGCGAAACCGCTTTACTGGCGAAGAGCGCACAGATCGTGCGTGAGGCCATTGATCTTTTACCCTAGTACAGCTTTGCGGAAGTCGATAAGCAATCCAAATAGCGAACTTTAGCTAAAAGAAACTGAACGAAATGCTTGTGAATTTCCGCCAGCGTGTACTAGTGGGCCATGTGTCGTGGATAATGGCATTCTTTGATCTCAATTTGAACTCGAAACCCGGAAAATGAATGCCGCACATCATGCCACATGGCCCACTAGTTGATAGCCTGGAATCAAGCGGCAGGTATTGCAAATCTCGTGCGGTAAGGGTCGGTAAAAGAATAACTTACTGATGATTATAGGTACGAGAAATTTCTTGTACCTACAATCATTGCTGATGTCGTTATTCGACGGAAACTTATATTTTTACAGACCCTAAGCATCGATGTGGCGCTAGAAGTCTTCACTTTGTTTAAAAAATCGTACTCGATGCGAAAACTTTTTTGAGTCTTTCGAGGAACGTTACAAAATCTAACTATCAATCCTAGACCTTCGACACCTCCGATAACCAATCTTATCATGATGATTTCAACTTGTATCACTTGACGATGCCCCGTTTTTATAAACACAAAAGTTGTCTCTGAAATTGAGCTTCAAAGGCCTCTGGACTGAGATAACCCAAACGGCAATGTCGACGGGTGCGAAGGAAGGGAAGCAATGCACGACTCTTCACACGGATGTCTGTCGAGAAACATAAAGTGCATAGTATATGAGGAAGAGGCTGTTGTCATTGTGCCTCATGTCTCCATTTATTCCGTACAGTCGACCATCCCAAAATTGACATCGCGTCCTGAGCCTGCGCTACCAATACGTCCTGCACCGCGATTTTTTATACCTGCGGGTGATCGATGACAGCCCACCGCCCAACGAAACATTGTCATCCCCGGTCCCGTTATGCAATCGTTCCCCTCTTGATATCTTCTTGACCTGTCCGTCGCCTGTTTTGACTCCATTTTGATGCTGGGAAGCCCATAATGAAGGCATCCCAGGAGAATGAACGATGGATCTTGAACTCGTGATTGCGGGCCTCGTCGCCCTGCTGCTGCTGCTGTACCTCGTGTATTCGATGTTATACCCGGAGCGTTTTTAATGACTCCCCTTGAGCTGTTACAAATTGTCCTGTTCTTCGGCGTGCTGTTTGCCGCTACGCCGCTGCTGGGGCGCTACATGTTTCGCGTCCTGACAGGTGAGCGCACGCTGCTGTCACCTCTTCTCGCTCCTGTCGAAGGCTCGGTGTACCGTCTCAGCGGCATCAATCCCCAGGCAGAGCAAAACTGGAAGCAGTATGCGCTGGCACTGGTGGCCTTTAACGTGTTGGGCTTTGTGCTGCTGTTCCTGCTTCAAGTGCTGCAAGGCGTTCTGCCGCTGAACCCGGCCAAACTGCCCGGTGTGGAACCGATCCTGGCCTTTAACACCGCCACCAGCTTCATCACCAATACCAATTGGCAGTCTTACGGCGGCGAGACGACCATGAGTTCCCTCACGCAGATGCTCGGCCTCGCGGTGCAAAATTTCGTCAGTGCCGCGACGGGGTTTGCCGTCCTGCTGGCGCTGGCACGCGGCTTCACACGTCGCGGCAGCACACTTGGCAATTTCTGGGTCGATCTCGTCCGCAGCACGCTGTATATCCTGCTGCCCTTGAGTGCGATCCTGGCCGTGCTGCTCATCAGCCAGGGCGTGGTGCAGAATTTCAATGAGTATGCCCAGGCCACAACGCTCGCCGGACACACCCAGCTTCTCCCGCAGGGGCCAGCGGCGTCACAGATTGCCATTAAGCAGATCGGCACGAACGGCGGCGGCTACTTCAACGTCAACAGCGCTCATCCGTATGAGAATCCGACGCCGTTCAGCAACTTCCTGGAAGTGGTCGCCATTTTGCTGCTGCCCGCCGCCCTGACATACACCTACGGCCAGATGACGGGCAGCAAACGCCAGGGTTGGGCGTTGTTCGCGGCCATGTTCCTCATGCTGGTGGTGGCCCTGAGTGTGATGCTCGTGGCCGAGTATGCGCCGAATCCCGTGCTCAATACGGTAGCGGGCAGCGCTCTTGAAGGCAAAGAGGTGCGCTTTGGCATCACCAATAGCATCATGTGGGGCGCAGCCACGACCGCCGCCTCCAATGGCTCGGTCAATGCTATGCATGACAGTTTTAGCCCGATAGCGGGCATGGTCGCGCTGGTGCAGATGCTGCTTGGTGAGATCATCTTTGGCGGCGTGGGGGCCGGGCTGTACGGGATGCTCGTGTTCGTCGTGCTGACGGTCTTCATTGCGGGCTTGATGGTGGGCCGCACCCCGGAATATCTGGGCAAAAAGATTGAGGCCTGGGAGATCAAGATGGCAATCATGGCGATCCTCCTGCCGAGCGCGGCGGTGCTGCTGTTTACGGCCCTCGCGGTTGTGACGCAACCCGGCCTCGCCTCACGCACGCATATGGGGCCGCATGGCTTGAGCGAGATTCTGTATGGCTTCGCGTCGGCCTCAAACAACAATGGCAGCGCGTTTGGCGGTCTGAATGCCAATACGCCGTTCTATAACATCCTGTTGGGGATTGCGATGTGGGTCGGGCGCTTTGGTGTCATCCTGCCTGTGCTGGCGATTGCGGGCAGCATGGCGGGCAAGAAGGTCGCGCCGCCCTCAGCAGGCACGTTCCCGACGGATACGCCGCTGTTTGTCGGCCTGCTCATTGCGGTCATCATCATCGTCGGCGCTCTCACGTTCTTCCCGGCCTTGAGCCTGGGGCCAATTGTTGAACATCTCGCGCTGCAAGCCGGGCGCACATTCTAAGAGGAGGGATAAATCATGGAAGACAAATCAAACGCCCGTCCTCTGTTCGATGGGCCAATCGTTCGCCGTGCGATCATCGATTCATTCATCAAGCTTGATCCGCGCCAGCAGTTGAAAAATCCGGTCATGTTCGTGGTCGCTGTGGGGGCCGTCATGACCTCCGCGCTGGTCATCCGCGATCTGGTGGGCGGCCAGACGAATACCGCCTTCAACCTGCAAATCACGCTCTGGCTGTGGTTCACGGTGCTGTTCGCCAATTTTGCGGAGGCGATGGCCGAGGGACGCGGCAAGGCTCAGGCCGACAGCCTGCGCAAGACGCGCAAGGAGATGATCGCCCGCAAACTCGTCGATGGCCGTGAAGAAAAGGTGTCCGCCGACACGCTCAAGAAGGGTGATCGGGTCGTGTGCGAAGTCGGCGATCAAATTCCGGGCGATGGGGAAGTCGTCGAAGGCATCGCCAGCGTGGACGAGAGCGCCATCACGGGCGAGTCCGCGCCTGTCATCCGCGAGAGCGGCGGAGATCGCAGCGCCGTGACGGGCGGCACGCGAGTCCTGAGTGATCGCATTGTGATTTCGATTACCTCGGAACAGGGCAGCACATTTCTGGATCGTATGATTGCGCTGGTGGAAGGCGCAAAACGCCAGAAGACGCCTAACGAGATCGCGCTGACGATTCTGCTGTCCGGCCTGACGATTGTCTTTCTGTTGGCTGTCGTGACGCTCAAAGCCTTTGCCGCTTACAGCGAGGCCGAATCGAGCCTGACACAGACCACTGCAACGGTGACGGTCTTGATCGCTCTGCTGGTGTGCCTGATCCCGACCACGATTGGCGGTTTGCTCAGCGCGATTGGCATTAGCGGCATGGATCGCATGATCCAGCGCAATGTGCTGGCAACCAGTGGACGTGCGGTTGAGGCGGCGGGCGATGTGGATGTGCTGCTGCTCGATAAAACAGGCACGATCACCCTCGGTAATCGTATGGCGACCAATTTTGTGCCTGCGCCGCGTGTCGATGTGAAAACTCTAGCAGATTTGGCGCAGGTGTCTTCGCTGGCGGATGATACGCCGGAAGGCCGCTCGATTGTCATCCTCGCCAAAGACAAATTTGGTCTGCGTGGACGTGAGATGAGCGAACTCAATGCCGAATTTGTGCCATTCACGGCGCAGACACGCATGAGCGGCGTCAATTTCCCATCGCAGAATGGGGCCGCCGCCCGCGAAATTCGCAAAGGGGCCGCCGATTCGGTACGCAACTATGTCGAGAGTCTTGGCGGCAAATACCCGACAGAGGTGCAAACGTCCGTCGATGACATTGCGCGGCGCGGCGGCACACCACTCGTCGTGGCGGAAAATGCCCAGGTGCTGGGCGTGATCGAACTCAAGGATATCGTGAAAGGTGGCATGAAAGAGCGCTTCGCCCAACTGCGGACGATGGGCATTCGCACAGTGATGATCACGGGCGATAACCCGCTGACCGCTGCCGCCATCGCTGCCGAAGCAGGCGTGGATGACTTCATGGCCCAGGCCACGCCGGAAGACAAGCTGCGCCGAATCCGCGAAGAGCAGACAGGCGGCCATCTCGTCGCTATGACGGGCGATGGAACCAATGATGCCCCGGCTCTGGCGCAGGCCGATGTGGGCGTGGCGATGAATACAGGCACACAGGCCGCCCGTGAAGCCGGCAACATGGTCGATCTGGACAGCGACCCGACCAAACTCATCGAAGTGGTGTCGATTGGCAAGCAGCTTTTGATGACACGCGGTGCACTGACAACCTTCAGCATCGCCAACGATGTCGCCAAATACTTTGCCATCATCCCGGCGCTGTTTGGCACGCTGTATGCCGCCCAACCCGGCCAGATGGGGCCGCTCGCCAGCCTGAACATCATGGGCCTAGCCTCGCCGCAGAGCGCGATTTTGAGCGCGATCATCTTCAATGCCCTCATCATCGTGGCCTTGATCCCGCTGGCGCTGCGCGGTGTGAGCTACCGTGCGATGGGCGCGGCCTCGGTGCTGCGGCGCAACCTGCTCATCTACGGTCTGGGTGGCCTGATTGTGCCGTTCGTCGGAATCAAAATCATTGATGTGATTGTCGCGGCGCTGCATCTGGTCTAGCCCAGGAGAAAATCATCATGAACACGCACGCAAAACCCACTTGGATCACGCTCGCCTCCATTGGCGTCATCGGCCTCGCAGCGATGGCCACTGTGCCGCTGCTGCGTGTCGCGCCCTTTATGCGGACGATTATGCTGCTGCTGATTGCGGCGGCCCTGTTTGGTGCAATCGGTCTGTGGATCTCGTCCAATAACGAGGCACTGGAGGCTGAAGATGTGGGCAGCCTTGAGGCGAAAGTCTTCATTCAGTGGGATGTGACATCGCTGCCGATCCAGGCTGACACCCCCATTTCTACCAGAGACGCATTGCAGATCACCGATCCGCAGGAGGCGGCATAATCATGGCACAACAAATTCTTCCGTTGGAGACGCCGCAGCACAGCGCTGACGTGTCCATCGTTCAGCAGTTCGTCATGGCGCTGCGAATGCTGCTGGTTCTGACGCTCATCCTGGGCGTCCTGTATCCGCTGGCCCTGACGATCTTTGGGCAGCTTGTCTTTCCCGCGCAAGCCAATGGCAGCCTGGAGACGGTCAACAATGTCATCGTCGGCTCATCGTTGATCGGGCAGATGAACAGCGATCCGCGCTATTTCCAGGGGCGGCCCTCCGCCGTGAATGCGATGGACGACTCGTATTTCAAGAGTGGCGATGATAAATCGCTCGGCTCATCGGGCGCGAGTAATCTCAGCCCCGCCAGTGCAGCCTTGCAGACTGCCGTTCAGCAGCGTGAGACCGATTTCCGCGCCTTCAATAAGCTGCCTGCCGATGCCGTTGTGCCGCCCGATATGCTGTTTGCATCCAGCAGCGGCCTTGACCCGCACATCAGCCCGCAGGCCGCCGCATTACAGGTGGCACGGGTGGCAGAGGCACGCGGTGTGTCTGTCGATAACGTGCAGGCGCTGGTGAGCACTGCGACAGAGGGGCCGCAGTTCGGGCTTTTTGGTCAGCCGCGTGTCAACGTGCTGGAATTGAATCTGGCGCTGGATCGGGCGTCGTAGGGGCGGCATGGATTATGTTGGTCAGTGTGCAGAATAACGCGGGTACGATTTTCACGCCATGCAATAGGCTCACAATAGGTCACAGCGTTTTTGTAGGGGCGCGATATATCGTGCCCCTACGATCTTGCCATAATGATCGTTAGGAATAAAGGATGTTGTAGGGACATGGCACGCCATGTGCATCGGTTCGGACATGACATGTCCCTACAAACCGTTCTGCACCTCCTCGCCCCTTGTGGGAGAGGAGGCCGGGTGGTGAGGGGTTACAACCAAACAATAAGTGTATAACACGCTCCACAACAGCTATCATATATGCTTTAATGATCATTCTGTGCAGCGCGTTTATTGAAATGAGATACTATGACGAATGACAACCGCCCCGATCCCGATGCGCTCTTAGCCGCTGTTCAGCGCCAGGAATCGCGCCAGCAGCGCGGCAGACTCAAGGTGTTTCTGGGCATGTCGGCGGGCGTGGGCAAAACATTCACCATGCTCGACACCGCGCACGCGGCCAAAGCCGACGGCATCGATGTTGTCATCGGCTATGTTGAGGCGCACAAGCGGCCTGAAACGGAAGCTCTGGTGGCGGGGCTGGAGGCCATGCCACGTCTCAAATTGGAGTATCGCGGCACAGTGCTTGAGGAGATGGATATTGACGCCATTCTCGCTCGACGCCCAAAACTTGTGCTCGTGGATGAACTCGCGCATACCAATGTCCCCGGCGCACGCCACGCAAAACGTCATCAGGATGTGGTCGAGCTGCTCAATGCGGGCCTCAATGTGTGGACGACGATCAATGTCCAGCACTTTGAGAGCCGAGCGGATACAGCGGCTCAGATCACGGGTATTATCATTCATGAGACCGTGCCCGACACGCTGCTGGATATGGCGGATGAGATTGAGCTGATTGATCTCTCGCCGGAAGATTTACGCAAGCGGCTGGCCGAAGGCAAGGTGTATACGGCGGATCGGGTTGAATCGGCGCGAAGCAATTTCTTTCGCGTTGGCAATCTCACAGCGCTGCGCGAGATGGCCCTGCGCCTGACCGCCGAACACGTTGAGCACCGTCTCCAGGATTATCGACAGATCAAAAATATCAATGCCTCGTGGAAATCAGGCGAACGGTTGATCGTCGCCGTCGGGCCAAGCCCCTTCTCTGAGAAATTGATTCGCTGGACGCGGCGCATGGCCTACAATCTGGAAGCCTCGTGGATGGCCGTGTACGTCCAGAGTCTGCAAAGTCTGTCCCCGCAGGCCCAGGAGCAGCTTGCCCATAATTTTGATCTCGTGCGAAGTCTGGGCGGCGAGGTGATCACAGTCACGGCGGGCAGCGTGCCGGAAGGCTTGCTGCGGGTGGCTTCTCAGCGCAACGCCACGCAGGTGGTGGTGGGCAAGCCGCAGCATACGCTCTGGCAACGCTTATGGCGCGGCGGCTCATTGGTCGATCAGGTCATTCGGGCGAGCGGCGATATTGATGTCTATGTCGTCACAGGCGATGACGTGACGGGCGAGAAAAAGCAGCGCCCCTGGTTGGCACAGGCAGATCGTCATTCAGCCTGGTCTCAATACGCTCTGGCGCTGTCGATTGTGGTTCTGGTCACGCTGGTTGATCGTGTCCTGCTCAATCTGATGCCGCAGTTGGGCTATCAGGCGGTGGGCCTGACCGAGCTGATGGCAGTGCTGATGATTGCGGCCTATCTGGGGCGCGGTCCGGCGCTACTGGCGGCCACGATCAGCGCGTTCTCGTGGAATTATCTGTTCATTGAGCCGCGCTATACGTTTTATATCTCGCAAGCCGAGGATGTCATCCTCTTCTCTCTCTATTTCGCCATCGCCATCTTCACGGGCAATCTCACCGCCCGCATCCGCTCGCAGGAGCGCCAGGCCCAGGCCAACGCCGAACATTCTCAGGCGTTGTATACGCTGGCGCATGAAACCGCGACGGCGGTCACGATGGATGATTTGCTGCACAAAGCGCTCGGCCAGATGGAGCAGATGTTTGGTGCGGAGGTGGCGATTCTGCTGGCGGATGATGGTCGTCTACGCTCGCAGCCTTATCCGGGCAGCTCGCTGACGCTGGACGAGAAAGATTATGGTGTCGCCGTGTGGGTCTTCCAGAATGGTATGGCGGCGGGTCGCTTCACCAATACTCTGCCGATGGCAACGGCCCAATTCTTGCCGCTGCGGACGCCCAGCCGCACGGTGGGGGTCATGGGCATTCGGACGCGCCAGAGTGAACGGCATTCATGGGAGCAGGCCAATCTGCTCGAAACGTTTGTCTCGCAAATTGCCCTCGTCATTGAGCGTGAAATCCTGGATGAGAGCGCCGAACAATCGGCTATGCTGCGCGAGTCGGAGCGGCTGTTCACCACCCTGCTCAATTCCATCTCGCATGAACTTCGCACGCCGATTGCCACCATCACCGGCGCCGCCAGCAGTCTGCTTGATCCTGCGACCAGCACACAGCCTGCCGCCCGCCAGCAGTTGACTCACGATATTCAGAGCGCCGCGGATCGCTTGAATCGTTTGGTGGAAAATTTGCTCGATATGTCGCGCCTGGAAAGCGGCCGCATGACGCTCAAACGTGATTGGTGTGATATCGGCGAGATTATCAGCACAGCGGTTGAGCGGGTCGATCCCTGCCAGAACACACACGGCATGTCGATTCATATCGCCCCCGATCTCCCCCTGATCCAGGTCGATTTTGTGCTGATTGAGCAGGTGCTCGTCAATCTGCTGGATAATGCCTGTAGCTATACGCCGCCCGCAACTGCGATTGAGATTCGCGCCCAGGCGCAGCGGAACGATCTCGTGATCCAGATTGCTGACAGCGGCCCCGGCATCCCCGCCGAACTGCTGGGGCGCATCTTTGACAAGTTTTATCGTCTACCAGGCACGGCTACCGGAGGAACGGGCCTCGGTTTGTCGATCAGTCGTGGCCTGATTGAGGCACATGATGGTACATTGGAGGCTGGTAATCGTCCCGAAGGAGGGGCTGTGTTTACAATCCGTTTGCCACGCAATGGTTCCCCATCGCCTGTACAGGAGTCGACTCATGCCTGACGGTGCGCGGGTGTTGATTGTGGATGATGAGTTACAAATTCGCCGATTTTTACGCATCAGCCTGGAAGCCAACGGGTACGATGTTCACGAGACGGAGACCGGACAGGATGCCATCCTCAAAACGGCGCAGCTTCGGCCTGATCTGGTGATTCTTGATATTGGCCTGCCCGATATTGAGGGTCTGGAGGTGCTGCGCCGCCTGCGCGAATGGACGGCGACGCCTGTCATTATGCTGTCGGTGCGCGATTCGGATCGGGATAAGATTCTGGCGCTGGATGCGGGCGCAGATGATTATCTGGTCAAGCCTTTCAGTATGGAGGAACTGCTCGCCCGCATTCGTGTGGCGCAGCGCCATGCCCAACCTCAGCAGGATGACCCCATTTTTACCGTCGGCACGATCCAGGTTGATTTTTCACGCCGCCTCGTGACGCGGCAGGGAGAGATGGTCAAGCTGACGCCGACGGAGTATGCGCTGCTGCGTCTGATGATTCAACATGCTGGCAGGGTACTGACTCATCAGCAGATTTTGAAGGCCGTATGGGGGCCGAAATATGTGCAT
>Ga0105044_10013939_pt1 | contig 10899 bp, 7 predicted proteins | sample MAT01_FD_78092 | JGI IMG/M metagenome (GOLD analysis project Ga0105044, IMG submission 78092) | Freshwater microbial communities from Lake Fryxell liftoff mats and glacier meltwater in Antarctica - MAT-01 | ecosystem: Environmental > Aquatic > Freshwater > Ice > Liftoff microbial mat | place... | reverse complement strand
GCCGCCTGACGCGGAGTCCGACGGGTGGAATCGGCCCTCGGTTGTCGGAGAGTTCGAGTATGACCGAACATTGGTTCATTGAGAAGGGGGAATCGGACGGAATTCCGAGTCGGACGCGCGGTCCGAGCGGTCCCCGATGAAAACGCTTTCGGTCCGCGAGGGTCCGAGGCGGCCGGCGGGCGGAGCCGGTACGCTCGGGCGGTCGTCCCGCGTCCGGGGCGGCGCGATGAAGGCGATCTGGAGGTTGGCATGCGAGGCACGGCGATGGCTGGGGCGGTGGCGTGGGCGATGGTGGTGCTGGCGGCGACGGGGATGCCCGCCAAGGCGGACGACCCGGGGTCGGACGTCGCCATCGGTCTGGTCGTCGCCGAATCTCTCGGGGACGGGGTCGCGCGGTACCACGCGGACGCCGCGGCCCGCGCGGCGGCTCATCCCTCGTACGCGCTGGTGGAGGAGCCCGGGGCGGGCGCCGGACCGGTCGGAGCGGATCTCGTGGTCCGGCCGACGTTCGCCGTGCTGGATGGGAAGCGGGCGGCGCGAATCGCGATCACTCCGGGCACGAGCCTGTACGGCACCGGCATGGTGGCGGGGCCGTTGCTGCGGAACGGGCGGCGGGTGACGGCGTGGAACACCGACGCGTATGGGTACGGCGACGAGGCGCCCGCGCTGTACCAGAGCCACGCGTGGGTGCTGGCCGTGCGGCCGGACGGCACGTCGTTCGGCGTGCTCGCGGACACCACGTACCGCTGCGAGATCGACACGGCGTACGCGAGCCCGGACGAGATCGTCTTCGCGGCGGACGGGCCGGCGTTCCCGGTGATCGTGATCGAGGGGAAGACGCCGCAGGACGTGGTGAAGGAGTTGGCGAGGCTGACGGGCACGATGCCGATGCCGCCGAAGTGGTCGGTGGGGTATCACCAGTGCCGGTACTCGTACTACCCCGAGGCGCGAGTGCGGGAGATCGCGAACAACTTCCGCGACCGGGGCATCCCGTGCGACGTGATCTGGTACGACATCGACTACTACGACACGTTCCGGGTCTTCACGTTCAACAAGGAGTACTTCCCCGACCCCAAGGGGCTCAACGCGGACCTGATGGCGCAGGGGTTCCACAACGTGTGGATGATCAACCCCGGGATCAAGCGGGAGACGGGGCCGGGAGTGACGCGGATCTTCGACTCGGGGAACGAGGCGGACGTGTGGGTGAAGGACGCGGCCGGGAAGACCTACAGCGGGGAGGTCTGGCCCGGGTGGTGTCACTTCCCGGACTACACGTCGCCCCGGGTGCGCTCGTGGTGGGGGCCGTTCTACGACGACTTCGTGGCGCAGGGGATCACCGGCGTCTGGAACGACATGAACGAGCCGGCGATCTTCAACGTCAAGAGCAAGACCATGCCCGAGGAGAACCGGCACGCCGGGGACCCTTCGATGGTGAAGCCCGACGGGCGGCAGCAGGGGGCGGGCGCCGCGGGGGACCACGCCCGGTACCACAACGTGTACGGGATGCTGATGGTGAAGGGGACGCGCGAGGGGATCGCGGCGGCGACGCCGGAGAAGCGGCCGTTCGTGCTGAGCCGCGCGAACTACATCGGAGGGCAGCGGTACGGGGCGACGTGGACCGGGGACAACACGGCGGACTGGTACCACGTCGAGACGTCGATCCCGATGGTGCTGAACGTGGGGCTGAGCGGGCAGCCGTTCATCGGCCCGGACATCGGGGGGTTCAACGGCAACGGCGATGCCCGTATGTTCGCGCGCTGGATGGGGTTCGGGGCGCTGCTGCCCTTCAGCCGCGGGCACACCGGCAAGGGGAACATCGACAAGGAGCCATGGTCGTTCGGGCCGGAGGTGGAGGCGACCTCGCGCGAGGCGCTCAAGCGGCGGTACCGGCTGATGCCCTACTTCTACACGCTCTTCCGCGAGGCGAGCGTGACCGGGCTGCCCGTCGCGCGGCCGGTCTTCTTCGCGGATCTGACGGATCCGGCGCTCAGGTCCGAGGACGACTCGTTCCTGCTGGGCGGGGATGTGCTGATCTCGGCGCAGGTGCTGCCGGATCGGTCGCGCGCGGCCGTGATGCCCAAGGGGGCGTGGCGAGAGATCGAGGCGTCGACCGACGCGGACCTGCCCCGGCTGTTCGTCCGGCCCGGGGCGGTGGTGCCCATGGGGCCGGACCTGATGCACACCGGGGAGAAGGCGCTCGATCCGCTGACCCTGGTCGTCAACCTCGACGAGGGCGGGAAGGCCGAGGGCACGCTGTATGAAGACGCTGGGGACGGGTACGGGTATCAGAGCGGGGAGTACCTGCTCACCACCTACTCCGCGGCGCGAGCGGGGAACACCGTCACCCTGACGGCGCGAGGCGAGGGAAAGATGACGCGGCCCGCGCGCCGCGTGGTGGTGCGGGTGCTGCTGGATGGGAAGGAGATCCGGAGCGAGGGGAACGACGGCGGGCCGATCGTCGTGGACATGGGGGCGTGATGGCGACCGACGACGAGGGTGGAGCGGGGAAGACGGGGCGTGTGTGCGTCTTCTGCGGGGCCAGCAACGGGGCCCGGCCGGAGTACAACGCGGCGGCGTGGGCGCTGGGGCAGGCCGTGGGCCGCGCGGGCGGGACGCTGATCTACGGGGGCGGGCGGGCCGGGCTGATGGGGGCGGTGGCCGACGCCGCGCTGTCGGTGGGCGGCGACGTCGTGGGCGTGATCACGAAGCTGCTCGAGGGGCGCGAGCTGGCGCACACGGGGATCACGGACCTGCGGATCGTGGAGACGATGCACGAGCGGAAGATGGCGATGGCGGACATGGCCGATGCCTTCATCGCCATGCCGGGGGGGCTGGGGACGCTCGACGAGCTCTTCGAGATCCTGGCGTGGGCGCAGCTGGGGATCCACGCCAAGCCGGTGGGGCTGCTCAACACGTGCGGGTACTACGACGCCCTGATGGCGTTCCTGGACCACGTGGACCGCGAGGCGTTCCTGAGGCTGAACCATCGGACCGCGGTGATCGTGGACGCGGACCCGGCGGCCCTGTTGAGGCGGCTTGCCGAGGCGAAGCCGGTGGGGACCGGGGCGTTCCCGGTCGCGTAGGAACGCTGGTTAGACCATGACGGGGGCGCGGCGGCTGGCCTGATCGTTGACCGTCGCGAGACGCAGGATGTTCGCCTGGGTCATGTGGTCGCCCTTCAGCTCCCCCGCGAGGCCCCCTTGGCACATGACGAGGATGCGGTCGGAGAGGGCGAGGAGCTCGGGCATCTCGCTGGAGACGAGGAGGATGGCGGCGCCGGCGTCCGCGGCGGCGCGGACGAGGCGGTAGACCTCGGCCTTGGTGCCGACGTCGATGCCGCGGGTGGGCTCGTCGAGGAGGAGGACACCGGTCTCCTTGGCCATCCAGCGGGCGATGAGCAGCTTCTGCTGATTGCCGCCCGAGAGTTCTCCCGGACGCGAGGCGGCGGAGGCGGTCTTGACCTTGAACTCCGCGATGCGGGCGTCGGTCAGGCGACGTTCGGCGGAGCGAGAACGCAGGCCGAGCGCGAGCGCCAGCCGCGGCATGAAGGGGAGGAGGATGTTCTCGTCGACGCCGAGCTGGAAGAACAGGCCCTGCACGCGGCGATCCTCGGGGACGTAGCCGACCCCTGCGCCAATGGGCCCCCTGGGCGAAGCGAGGTCGACCCCGCGACCGTCGACCGCAACGGAGCCAGACAGGACGCGGGCGAGGCCGAAGACGCCGTCGAGAAGCTCGGAGCGGCCGGCGCCGACCAGGCCTCCGACGCCGACGATCTCCCCGGCGCGGACCGACAGGGAGACATCACGGACGCCCGGGGTGGTGAGGTTCTTCACCTCGAGACGGACGCGTCCGGGCGGCGGGTGCGCACCGGTGTCGCCCGCCAAGGCGCGGAGCGCCGCGGGCTCGCCCGCGGCGATCGGGGCGGCGGGGCCGGGCGGCGCGGCGGCGGAGGGGCCGGAGAACTCCCGCCGCACAGCGGTCTGGAGGCGCCGACCGATCATCTGCTCGACGAGCGTGGGCTCGTCGATCTCGCGCACGACGTTGGTGGCGACGAAACGGCCGTCCCGCAGGACCGTGACGCGGTCGCACACGGCGAAGATCTCGCCCATGCGGTGGGAGACGTAGATGACGGTGATGCCGTCGGCGGCGAGGCGGCGGGTGATGTCCAGGAGCCGGTCGGCCTCGGCGATGGAGAGCGAGCTCGTCGGCTCGTCGAAGACGATGACCTTCGCGGCGGGCGCCGGGTGGGCGGCAGAGGCGTCGGCGGCCTTTCCTTCGTCCAGGGCCGCGGCGATCTGGCAGATCTGGCGGCGTCCCGGGGAGAGCAGGCCGAGCGGGGCCTCGACGTCGACGCCCGCGTCGAGCTTGTGGACGAGGAGGGCGGCGCGGTCGTTCATGGCGCGCCGGTCGACCAGGCCGAGGCGTCCACGCGGGATGTCGTGGAGGCTCAGGTTCTCCGCGACGCTCAGGTTGGGGCACTGGGCCAGTTCCTGGTGCACGAGGCGGACGCCCGCGTTGAAGGCGTCGTCGAGCGATCCCGGCCGGAGCTGGACGCCGTCCACTGAAACCGTGCCCGCGTCCTGGCGATGCAGGCCGGCGATGACCTTGCCCAGCGTCGACTTGCCAGCGCCATTCTCGCCCATGAGCGCGTGGATCTCGCCCCGGCGGAAGAGGACGGTGACGTCGGCGAGGGCCTGGGTGATCCCGAAGCGCTTGGAGATGGCGCGGGCGGCGAGGAAGTCGTCCGCGGCCGCCGCGGGCTGAATCGGGGCGGTGGTCACGGGCGGGCTCCGCGGGGGGGGAAAGGCGGAGGCCCGGGCTCTCGCCCGGGCCTCGCGATGATCGTCCGCGGGGGGCTCAGTTGCCGGACTTCTTGCCCAGCCACTTCTGCCACAGCCCCTCGTATTCGGCCACGTTGTCCTTGGTCACCACGGCAAGCTTGAAGTTGTTGACGACCGCAGGGGGGTTCTTCCCCTCGTGGAGCTTCTCGACGAGCATGACGACGGACTGGTACCCCCAGCCGTAGCAATCCTGGCCGATCAGGGCCTGGACCTTGCCGGACTTGAGGTACTCGAGCTGCTCGGGGAGGGTGTCGACGCTGACGACCTTGGCGTTCACGCCGTCGAGGGCGTTCTGGGTGAAGAGGGGCCAGCCGCCCACCATCGCCCAGCCGGCGATCTCCGGGTTCGCGGTGGCGACCTGCTGCACGAGGTTGGCGGCGTCGGCGGGGACTTCCTTGGTGTTGTAGACCTGCTTGAGCGTGAAGCCCTTGTCCTTCAGCGCCTCGAGGCGCTGCTTGACGCCCTCGATGCGGGCGTTGAGGTTGGGCGCGGTCTGGTTGCCGGAGAGGATGGCGACCGGGCCGCCGGTCCCCATGGCCTTGGCGAGCTCGTCCATGACGGCCTTGCCGGCGTCGACGTCGTTGATGCCGAAGTAGGCCATGCGCTTGGAGGAGGGGGAGTCGGAATCGAAGGTGACGACGACGACGCCCTTGCCCACGGCGTCGTCGATGGACTTCTGCAGGACCTGGCCGTCGGAGCAGGAGATGGCGATGCCGTCGACGCCCTGGCTGACGAGCTGCTCCATGAACTGGGCCTGCTTCTGGGCGTCCTCCGAGACGGGGGTCTTCCAGTCGGCCTTGATGTCGATGCCGTACTTCGCGGAGAGGTCGCGGGCCGCGTCCTCGGCGCCGGTTCGGGCGGCCTGGAAGACGGGGTTGCCGGAGCTCTTGGCGATGACGCCGATGACGAGGGCGCGCTTGGCCCCCGGGGCCACGGCGGGGGCGGCGCCGCCCGTCGCGGCGCGCGCTGGCGCGGCGGCGTCCGTCGCGCCGGGGGCCGGGCTCGACGACGGCGTGCGGGCGGCGCCCGAGGTCGAGCCGGAGGCGGTCGGGGCGGGCGCGGCCTCCTTCTTCTCGCAGCCAGACAGGGACAGGCCCAAGGCGAGGAAGCCGAGGGCGAAGGGCTTGAACAGCGTGTTCACGTGCGGGTCTCCAATGGCGTTCCGGACGGGTGTGGTCGGGCCGCGGGCCCGATGTGGACGCAGTGTACGGGCGGGTTCGGCCGGACGTCGCGCCCCTCACCGGCCCGAGGGGACGAAGCGCGACTTGACTTGATCCAGGACCACAGCGACGACGATCGCGGCACCCATGACGATGTTCGTGTAGTTGGTGTCGATGTCGAGGATGATCATGGCGTTGGTGATGAGCTGGATCAGGATGGCCCCGAGCACCGCTCCGACCGCCGAGCCGCGTCCGCCCGAGAGGGACGCCCCGCCGATCACCGCCGCGGCGATCACCGAGAGCTCGTACCCCTGCCCCGCATCGGACGAGGCCGCTCCGAGATAGCCCAGGTAGACCGCCGCCGAGAGGCCCGCCAGCATCCCCACGAGCGTGAACATGACGATCTTGACCCGCCCGACCGGGATACCAGCGTAGCGGGCGGCGACCTCGTTGCCGCCGATGGCGTAGGTGCGTCTCCCGAGGACTGTGCGGGCGAGCACGATCGAGCCTATCAGCGCGACGACGAGCATCACGACGACGGGCACCGGATAGACCTGGTTGTCGCCCACGACCAGACGCGCCTTGAAGAAGCCGGCGGTGAACGAGTCGGGGAAACTGAAGACCGACTTGCCGCCGGTCAGCACGAAGACCACGCCGCGGAGAACGGCCATCATCCCGAGCGTGATGATGAACGGATGGACCTTGAGCCCCACGATCATCGACCCGTTGGCGAAGCCGCAGAGGGCGCCCACGAGGCAGCAGACCCCCACCCCGACGGGCACCGCGGCCCAGAGCGGAGCGCCCCCGACGGTGGGGACGGAATCGGCGATGGGGACGCCGAGCCACTGGGCCTGGAGGGCGCGGAGCGCGAGGGCCCCCACCACCGCCGCGAGGGCGTAAATCGACCCGACGGAGAGGTCGATCCCCCCCATCACGATGATGGCCGTCATCCCCACGGCCATGATGGCGATGTAGCTGGCGTCCTTGGCCAGGAGCACGAGATTCTCGGCGTCGAGGAACTTGTTGACCTGCACGATCCGGGTCTCGCCGGCCTCGGTGATCCGCTTGTTCTTCGTGCCCCCGAAGATCGTCAGCGCGGCCATGAGCAGCGCGATGACGAGCACCAGCCCCGACTCCTGGGCGACGAGCAGTCGGCCGACGACGGAAGTCGACGGCCGAAGGGGGGACTGGGGCGCTGTCGAGTCGGCCAAGCCGGCGCTCCGGAGCGGGCGGGGAGGGGACGGGGAGGGCCCGCGCACCGGGCGACGCCGGATCGGGCGGGCCGGGCAGCCTAGCGGCGACCCCGAAGGTTGTCACGAAGGGAGGTGCCGCGAACGTCGCGAGGCGGCCTCAATCGATCGTCTGGGTGCGGGAACTCCGCCGCTTCTCGATCGAGTTGATTGAGAGCGGTCCGGTGCTCGCGTCGGAGAAGAAGGTCTCATGCACGTTGCCCGTCAGGAACTCGGCGTGCCCGTCGCTGAAGACGAAGTTGCCCCCGTCCTTCTTGTGATTGTCGAGCGGGCCGTAGAACCCGGGGGTCGTACCCGCGGCGGTCGCGTTGCCGGTGGCGGCGGCTCCCGTCCCGGCTCCGTACCACGCCTCGGTCGAGATGTCAGGGCCGTTCGTCTCGTCCCCCCAGATCGGCACCGCCGACAGCACGGCGGGCTCATCGGTCTTCATGCCGGCGATGTAGAGGTAACTGATGTTGTACCCGATGACGTCGTTCGCGGAGCCCGGGGTCTTGGGGATCTTGATCTTGGCGGTCCTATAGGTGTCGGCGAGGGGCGGGGCGGGGATCGCCTTGTAGAAGCGGTCCTCCTTGTCCGACGGGCAGGTGAGCAGGCCCAGGCCGTCGACATACGCGCCCAGGAGGGGCCTGCGGTTGAGGTCGGGGTAGCGTTCCGCAGGCTCGTCCTCGGCGACGCTGCCCCCCGTGAAGCCCGGGTCGATGCCGTCGCCGACTTGGTTGAGGCTGAAGAGTCCAGCGACTCCGCCGCGCAGCCATTGGTCGGTGAGCGTGCGCGGCGTGGATTGATTCCAGGCCGTCCATCCGGCGCTGGGACTGGGCGGCTTCTTGAAGGGGATCAGGGGGTACCACCCCTTGGAGTCGTTGGCGTAGAAGGTCATCACGAGGCCCATCTGCCGGGCATTGGAGAGACATCGACCGAGGCGCGCCGCCTCGCGAGCTTTCCCCAGCGCCGGCAACAGGATGCCGATCAGGAGGGCGATGATGGCGATCACCACCAAGAGTTCGATAAGCGTGAAGGCGTGACGCGGCCGCGCAGAGCGATTGGACATGTGGGGGTTCCGGGTCGTGGTCGCCCGCGGAGGGCGGGCGGCGTTCTCGATCTTCTACCGTACTGGGAAGCGTTCGTTGCCGTCAAGGGACTTCCCGTCGCGATGGGTCCGTATCGACCGTTTGTCGGGGTCCCGCCAAGGGCGGAAGGGCGGACGGAGAGCGCGCCCGCCCGGCGCCGCCCTGATTGAAAACGTTTTCTTACCGTGTGTTTCCCTAGATCCGGACGTTGGGCCGCCGCCGACCCGACCTTCTCGCGCCTTTCCGATCAAATCTCCTTTCAGGTCTGACGATCCGCGCTGTACGATCGCGCGGTCCCGGAGAGATCAGTCAAAACGACGAACTCGTCCGCCGCTGCGGCCATAAGGCCGGTGGGCGGGCGGCACTCGCCGACGCCGCCCCCGCGGCGAACCGGCGGGACCCCGGGCCTTGAGTCGGCGACATCTTCCTTTTCACCTGGAGACAGCTGCGATGAGAGCTCTGATCGGAACTACGGCGGGCGTGATGGCGTGCATGGCGGGCATGGCGACGGCGAATCCCGTCATCGACGGGCAGCTCGGGTCCGACTCGTACGGCCCTGCGCTGTTCGTGCAGAACCAGCCCACCTCGTACGGCAACAACGTGGCGGGCGTGGGCGGCAGCTCGGGCAACCCGGCCGCCGTCACGACCGGCATGGAGATCGCGATCCCCTTGTCCGCGATCGGCAACCCCAACCCCGCGGCGGGCATCAAGCTCGTCGGCTTCCTGAACAACGGGGGCCACAGCTTCCTCTCCAATCAGGTCCTCGGCGGCGTGCCGGCCAACAGCAACCACCTGATGGAGCCCCGGAACGTCAACTTCCAGACCCTGGGCGAGACGCAGACCCTGACGGTCTTCCCCCAGAACCGCGCGGCGGCGCCGGTGATCGACGGGCAGCTCGACGGCGGGCTGGGCGGCTATTACGGCACGCTCCTGTTCACGCAGACCAACTACACGTCCTTCGGCAACAGCACGCTCGGCCAGGTGGGCCCGGCGAACGGCTCGGAGATCGACGGGCTCTACGCGGTCGTCTCCGGCGGCGTGCTGTACATCATGCTGACGGGGAACAACTGGGACTTCAACAAGCCCTGCCTCTTCTTCGACACCATCCCCGGCGGCCAGAACCGGCTGCTCTTCGGCAACTCGAACCAGGGCAACCTGAGCCGGATGAGCGAGAACCCCTCGGGCGCGGGCAACGGCCTGACCTTCGAGGCGGGCTTCGACGCCGACTTCTACGTCACCGCGGGCGGCGGCAACAACCCGTACATCCTATTCGTCGACTACGCGACCATCCCCACCGACCCGGTGGCGACGCCGCCTGCCCAGGCCTTCGTCGGCAGCAACGCCTCGGCGTCGGGCACCATGACCCCCGGCGACGTCGGCGCCCCCGCCATCATCGTGACCAACGACAACAGCAACACGCAGGGCGTGACGGGCATCCCCTCCAACGTCTCGACCCCGAGCCCCGACTTCGCCTTCGGCTCCGAGATCGACGCGGTCTACGGCAAGGTCGAGGGCGGCGTGCTCTTCATGCTCGTCACGGGCAACCTCGAAACCACCTTCCAGAAGCTCGATCTCTTCTTCGATGTCGACGCCGCCGAGGGGCAGGCCCAACTGCTCGGCACCAACGTCGACCTTGAGTTCAACGGCCTCAACCGCCTCGGTGCCGGGGGCAACGGCACCGCGGGCGCCGGGAACGGCGTGGCGTTCGATACCGGCTTCGCCGCGGACTACTTCCTCTCGGTCACCAACGGCAACGTGCCGGTCGAGACCTACGCCAACGCCGCGACCCTCCGGACCGACGGCGCGCTCTTCAGTTCCGGCTTCGTGCTGGACTACAGCGCCTTCGACGGCGGGCTGAAGTCGGCGAACAACCCGATCGACTTCTCGGGCACGTACGCCGACGATCAGGACTTCAGCAGCGCCGATCCGATCAACACCGACGGCGGCCCCCGCCAGACGCAGATCCAGGGCGTCCCCGTGGGCGGCCTGATCTCGGTCGCGATCAACAACAGCAACGTGCTGGGCGTGACGGGCACGGACGGCACCCCGAGCGTTGCGGGCGCGGCGGCGGTGACGACGGGCGTCGAGTTCTCCATCGCCCTAGCCGAGCTCGGCTGGGACGGCGGGGCGATCCGCGTCGCGGGCTTCATCGCCGGCGGCGGGCACGGCGATATCTCGAACCAGGTCATCGGCGGCCTTCCCACCCCGATCGGCCAGACCTTCGCCCCCGGCCTCGGCGAGCCCACCCTGGTCGACTTCAGCACCATCGCTGGCAACCAGTTCGTCATCATCCCGACCGGCCCGAGCTGCGGCTCGACCGACTTCGATGGCGACGGCGACGAAGGCACCGACGCTGACATCGAGGCGTTCTTCCTCGTCATCGGCGGCGGCGCCTGCCCCACCGGCACCTGCGGCTCCGTCGACTTCGACGGCGACGGCGACGAAGGCACCGATGCCGACATCGAGGCCTTCTTCCGCGTCATCGGCGGCGGCCCCTGCCAGCTCTGATCCGCCCGTCTCCCTGCTGACGAACGTCAGACACGAGGCCCCCGCGTCCCGAGACGCGGGGGCCTTTTTCGTG
>Ga0105044_10013930_pt1 | contig 10903 bp, 7 predicted proteins | sample MAT01_FD_78092 | JGI IMG/M metagenome (GOLD analysis project Ga0105044, IMG submission 78092) | Freshwater microbial communities from Lake Fryxell liftoff mats and glacier meltwater in Antarctica - MAT-01 | ecosystem: Environmental > Aquatic > Freshwater > Ice > Liftoff microbial mat | place... | reverse complement strand
GTCGCTGGCGCTGATCATCGGCCGTTCCGTGTCGAGATCCTGGACCCGCAGCGCCATCGCCTCCGACACCCGCATGCCGGTCGACAGCATGACCTGGAAGAACAGCCGGAACGACCGCTGGTCGACCGCGCCAATCAGCCGACGCGTTTCGGCCGCCGTGAACCACCGGGGCGGCTGCAGGGCGACACGCTGCGGGCGCAGGCCTCGCAGCTCCGTCGGCAACTGCCGCATCTCCAGCCACGCCACCACGGCATGGAAGATCACGTTGAACCACGACGCCGACAGGCCCCACTCGTTGCCGCGCTCCACCAGGAAGGCGTAGGCATGGTCGGCCGTCACCGCCTCGGCGGGCACCTCGACCCAGCGCAGCAACCGCGCCAGGATCGACACGTACCGCTCCTGCGTGCCCGGGCGCTTGCCCTGCGCCTGCAGGTGGCGTTGGAAGGAAAGGAGAGAATGCTGGCTCATGGCCGATGCTCCGTGGCCCGGCTGATGGGGATCATCAGCAAGGGCCACGGCAGCATCGGCCGTTTTACAACGTCAGCAGCACCACTGGCGCTGGGCGTACGGGACGCCCGTGTGGCCGGGTCGCCCGGCTATGTCCAACGCCGATGAGTTCATTCTTCGTTCACCCAAGGGTTACGGGACGATGATCGGTGAGCGCGGGGTCAAATTGTCGGGTGGCCAGCGCCAGCGCCTGTCGATCGCCCGTGCTTTGCTGGCTGATCCTGCGATCCTGATCCTCGACGAGGCGACTTCTGCCCTCGATACCGAAAGCGAACGCCTGATCCAGGCCTCGCTGGCGGAGCTGTTGCGCGACCGGACCACCGTGGTCATCGCCCACCGCCTGTCGACCATCGCCACAGCCGACCAAATCGTGGTCTTGGAGCAGGGCGCCATCACCGAACGCGGGACCCATGTCGAGATGATGGCTGCAGGGGGGCATTACCGCCGTATGGTCGAGCGGCAGGCAACGCATCAGGACGAGACGGACTGGGGGCTGCGCGGCGTAGGTGGACCGGCTTAGAGGCGTCGCCTCGCGCTGACTTACTTGGGCTTTGCAGCCGGAGCCGTATCTGCCGCGGGTAATTCCTTCTTTTCTTCTTTTACCGCGAAGGGATCGGGCGGCAGAGACTTGAGGGCTTCGGCGGCCTCAGCCTTGCTCGGATGCGTCGAGGTGGAATCGGCTGCGGCCTGGAGTAGCAGGCGGGCGGCAGCGATGGTCTCCTTGATGAACACTGCTTTGCGTTCGTCGGTGGCGGCAGCGGGATCCTTCTGCAGATTCTGGGCTTCGGCCCACAGCAGCCGGCCAGCCTGACTGCGTGCTTCGCACTTCTGTTCGGGCGATCCGTAGGGCAAGGCGTCGAGGGTCACCAGTTCGACGATCGCGCCTTGGCGATCCGTATCCACCCGGCCGAGGCCGATGCCGAGATGGACGCGGGCGGCGTTGGCCGGATCGTCGGCTAGCTGCGGTAGCATGCGCTCGTAGATCTGCACGGCGTCCTTGCCTTGCTTGGTGGCGCGCAGGGCGTCGGCCATGAACAGATTGAAGTGCAGCCAGGCCGGACGTTCGGTCTCGGCGCTGAAAGACGCGCGGCTGATCTGGCGACGCAGTTCGGCGTTGTCCCCCTTGACCAGCGCGAGGGCGGCGCGGATCGCGGCGGCGCGCACGTTGGCCTGCTGGCCGAGCCGCCCTTTGGCATCTTCCTCGAGCTTCTTGGCCAGTTCCTCGGCCTTGGGGGTTTCCTTGCCCTGCGCCAGAACCATGCCTAGCCGATAGCGCGCATCGAGGGCTATGGGATGAGCAGGGAAGGTGCCGACCACCTTGGCGAAGGCGGTGGCAGCTTCGGCGAAGTTGCCGGATAGCTCCCAGCTGCCGCCAGCCTCATAGGACCCGACGACCTGTTCTGCTTCACGACTGCCGGTCGCGAGCTGACCGAACAGCTCGGCGGATTCGGCGAACTTGCCACGCTCACGCGCCTCCATGCCTTGGGTCCAGGCGCTGCTGACGCGCTGGAAGGCGTAGGTGATCGAGCGGACTTCGCGACGCTTGGTGGTAGCCTCGCTACCGGCGTCTAGGCTGTTTCGATACTTAATCTCTTCGGCTGTTTCGGAGATGATCCAGCGATTGGCTGCGCCCTTCTCCTTCATCTGAACAAGATCAAGGACGGCGTCGCCGGCGCTGGCGGACACCACCAGGGCGAGTGCGGACAGGAGATGGCAGAGGGTATGGCGCATGGGAATCACCTCGACAGGTACCGGCGGTATTCGGCCTTCAGCTCATTCGAGGCCTGGGCCTCGGGCAGCTTGTCGATCTTGCCGACCAGCTGACGGGCAAGGGCCTCGGCGGTCGCCGTAACCGTCCCGTCGGCGCCACGCGTGTGCATGGCGATCAGCGCCTGGTCGAGGGCTGCGAAAAGGTTGCTCTCGCCACCGGCCATCAGCAGCTTGGCCCAGGTGAACTGGGCGCGGGCGCGGGCGGTGGGATCTGCCGAGCCATAGGCCAGCCGACGCAGCGTGGCGACGGCAGCGTCGTTCTGGGTCGCCGCCTGTTGGGCGGTTGTCAAGGCGGTGCCGACCTTGCTGAACAGGTCGGCCTGGGCGATCGGGTCGAGCTTGACGAACACGGCGGCCAGGACCTTGGCAGCCGCATCGGGCTTCTGCCCGGCAGTGCTCAGTTCGGCGAGGCCCAACGAGCCAAGAGCGGTGGCCTCAAGACCCCAGTCGGCCTTTCCGGCCAGTTCCGTGTAGGCCTTGAGCGCACCGGCGGTGTCGCCCTTCTTGACCAGTCCCTGGCCACGCAGGTACAGCGCTTGCGGCTGGTGGATCGACTTGGGGAAGGCTTCAAGCAACCCGTCGAGGGCCTTCAGCGTTTCTTCGGGCTTGCCCGCCTGCACCCCCGCCTCGGCCCATCGGATGAAGGCGCTTTCACGGGTGTAGTTGCTTTCGCGCGATCTGATCGCCGCCTCGGCGAAATTGGTCAATGCGACGGCCCACTCACCCTTGGCGGCGGCGAGATCGGCCCGGATCCAGGCCACTTCATTGGGGCGCACATAGTCAACGCGCAAGTACCGTCCGCGCGACGTGGTGGTCGGCGGGCTATCCTTCTTGTCATCCAGGGTGTGCACCACCCCATCGGTGGATTCCGAGGTGATCCAGACGCCGGCGAATGAGCGTTCGGCGAGGACGACGGTGCCCTGATGCGGCGGCAAGGCGGTTTCGCCGGCGACGAGACAGCCGAGAGCGAGACAGCCGGCGAGCAGATGGCGGATCATGGCTTGGCCTCCGGTGCGGGCGTTGCGCCCGGCGTTGCCGGAGCCGATGGCGCTGCGGCGGCCGCCGGGGTCTGGGCGGTTTCCGGCTCGGCAGGTGGTGTCTTGCCGTCCTCCCATAGGAAGATGACGGTGCTGCCGTCCTCCAGCTCACGACTGACGGCGATGTACTTCGGCCCATCGACGGTTGTGAACACTGGGGTGGTTTTGCCATCGATCTCGACCTCGGAGATCGCGAAGCTGGGCTTGGTGGTGATGCCTGGCTGGGTGAAGATCGCCAGGTAGCGCTTGCACAAATCGACTGACAGGGCGTTGCGAGCCCGGCGTACACGCTTGTCGTCGCGCCGGTTGCGTGGCAGCATCTGCAAATCGTCGGCTGGGGTCGACTGGTTGACCGCGGCGAAGCGCAGGCTCTTGTTGACCATGTCGACGTCCTTCATGAACAGCGACAGCTCCAGCACTTGGATCGCCGCCGTCCAGTAGGTCGGGGTGCCGTACTGGGCCGACTCGCGCACGCGTGCCGCCTTGATCCGGGTCTTCTCGATCACCTCGGCGGGAACCGTGACGCCGTCCTTCAGCTGCTTGATCACCAGCTCGACAGTGGCGGCGAGGAAATCCGGGTTGGTCGGGTCGTAGGCGATCAGCACGTCGTAGAGCTTGTTCGCTTCGTCGGTCTTGCCCTCTTCGCGGTAGGTGAGGGCGAGCTTGGCGGTGACCGACATCATGCGACCGAGCTGGGCGATCTGCCCATCAAGTTTTGTAAGCGCCTCATCGATTTTGGCGAAGTCGGCACCGAGCGACATCTTGGCCTTTGCTGCTTCGGCACGCAGTGCACGCACCGCCTCGATCGCTTTGACGTAATCGCGCTTACGTTCGCCGTACGTGTCCTCGCTGAGATCCTGTTCGATGATCTTCTGCGATAGGTTCGGATCGTCGATCAGGAGGTCTTTCACCTCGGTCCACTTGGCCCGCAGTTCGGGGCGGGCGGTGATCGGGGCATCGATCGCCGCCAGCGAGTCCTTCGGCGAGTCGCGCAGAGCGGTCACTTCTGGATCGGCGCTAATCTTGGCGAGGAACAACACGTACAGGCGGGCGGCGCGGGTGTGCTCATCGAGATCCCACAGCACGTTGCCGACCGCGAGCAGGTTGTTGGTTTCACTGGAAGCCGTGAGGATCGGTTCGATCAGATCGGCAAAGGCGCGGCTGGCGCCTTTACTGATGTCGCCGAGCTCGCCGGGGGCATGTGGCTGGGTGCGCATCACCGGCACCTGCCGGGTCGAGATGACGTTGAATACCCAGGCGATCTGCACCCCTTGTTTGGTGATGCGTTCTTCGAAGGTGGGCAGGCGGTCCTTCTGGGTCTTCCAGATCTCGTAGACGGCCTGGACCTTCGGCCAGTTGGCGACCAGCAACTTGGCGTCGACGCCCTTGGTCGCGTCCTTGGCCTGGGCTTCATACCACTGCCGCAGGGCCTGGCACAGATAGCCGAGCATCTGCACCGACTTCTCGTCGTCAGGTGGCGCCTTCCAATAGTCAGGTCCGAGCATCTCCAGGACCTTGGTTTCCTGGCCTTCGCGCAGGGCAAAGAAGGCGATCAGGCCCTGCACGTCGCGTTTGGCGCTAAGCAGCACGCGCTTGCGGGCGGCCTCGGGGCTCTTGGTCAGCTCTGCGTCGGCCAGCTTGGCCACTGCCTCGGCATCAGCGATCGCCTTGTCGGCGATCACCTTGCGATCCATCTTCGGAGCTACGTCATACGAGCCCATGGCGACAACCGAGCGCAGCGAGGCGCTATCGAACTGCTCTTCGGGATACTTCTTCACGTAGGTGTCGATGAGTTCGTTAGCGCGTTTCCAGTCCTTCTCCTGAAAGGCGATGACGATCTGGATGCGCTCGAGTGATTTGCCGCCGTCCGCTGGACTGACCGTGTTGACCAGGGTGATGGTCTCGTCATAGATCTGCGAGATGGCCGTGCCTTTGCCGGCCGCCAACAGCGCCGAGGCGTAGGTGATCGCATTGCGGGCCAGCGGACTGATATAGCGGCCTTCCTTGGTCCACTTGCCGGCCTTGTCTTGCCACGGGTTTTTCTTCAGTTCGGCGGTCCGCGCCGCGAGATGGCGTAGACCGGACTGGGCGACCAGCGCGGCGTGCCAGCGCAGGCCCAGCTTGGACAGTGTCTCGGCGTAGCGGAACCACAGTTCGGGAGCGCTGGCGTCGGCTGTCTCGGCGAAACTGACGCTGCCCAGGCCAAGCACACCATTACGCAGACTGACCGCCGCAGCGAGTTGAGCGTTACGTTGTTCGACTGGGTTGGCGCTCGAATTGGCTTGTCGAGCCAGGCCGGCAGCAGTGCCGATCGCGACCGTTGGATCTTCGGCCACCGGTTGTGCCCCCCACCCGCCGCCAGCGGTGGCCATCTTGGCCCCGCCCAGCGCATTGGCCCAGACCGCAGCATTGCCTGCCAAGCGGTTGGCGCGAACTGCAGCAACCTGCCCGAAGGTGCCAGCAGCGGCCGGATCGCCCTTGGCCAGCTGCAGACGGGCAGCCTGGAAGTAGATTCGTGCCACTTCGGCGCCGCGTTCGGTGTTCGCATGGTCAAGGCGGAAATGCTTGTCGGTCTTGGTGCGATCTTTGAAATTCTGGAACACGTCCAGGCCGGCCTGGTAGTATTTTGGAGCGACGTCCTTGCCGAGTTCGCGATAGAAGGCGATGAGCGAGCCCCAATCCTTGGCCTGCAAGGTACGGATCTCCTCGGCAACTGCTGGGTCCCTGCCGTATTCCTTGGCTACATCGATGTCGATCAGCTTCATGTAGTCGGAGGCGAAATCATCGATCGACACACCCTTGGTCTTGAAGCGGGCTGCCTGGGCCGCGACGTCGACTGCAAAGGCGCGCAGGTAGGGCTGGTAGTCGCCCCAGTTGTAGTCCCAGTCCTGCAGCGTCTTGACATGGGCCTTCGAGAATGCCTCAAGGAATGCGCGGACCGGCTTGGGGTCCAGGCCGAAATCTTCGCCGCGTTCGGCGATCTCTCGCAGCATCTTGTGGGCGAAGTAGACCGGACGGACGATCTCAAGGCGCAGTTCGACCGACTCCTGGGCCCCTTTCTGGAATTTTGGATCCTTGTCATCGAGATTCCACAAATCCTCTTCGAACTTGGCGCGGGCCTTGATCGTGGCTGAACCTTCAGCGAAGAACGCCGTCGTTTCAGCAGCCAATGCGGCTGCAACCGCATTGATGGCGGTGCGGCGCTCGATCGGCATGGTGCGATTGGGGGACTGATCCTGGCCGACCACCCAGGCGAGATCGTTGACCAGGCGGATGATCTTGCCGCCGCCGCTCAGTTCGGCCTGCAGGTTCTTGGGCAGCTGCTTGCTGGCTGCCGCAGCATCCAGTTCCGTCTGTAGGGTCTTCGCCTCGGCAGCCAGTTGGGCCGATTGTGCCTTGTCGGTAACCAACGGCGCGAAGCGGGTGTCGAAGAACCAGGTCAGGTGCTTGCCGTACCACGAGCTCTCGGGATAGCCGGCCTTTAGGAAGTCGGCCAGCTGACGTTGAGCCGGCAGACGGTATTCGTTCTCGATGAGCGATTTGACCGCTTCCCAATGCGCGTCGCGCTCAGCCGAACTGGCGGCGCCGAAGGCGGCGGCCGGCAGCAGGCCTAGGGCCAGCAAGGTGGGGGCGATCCGGTGCAGGTTACGACGCATCATGGCTGCTCCACTGGGCGGACAGGAAGTGTGTGGACACGATACAGAGCCGCCAGCCGCGAGCGCCGAGGGCTTCGGCCAGTGTGACACAAACGACGGGTCTGCTTCCTGAGTGGGTCAACGCGGCTGGACGCTGCCGGTTCGCGCCTGCTGACGCGGGCCCATGACACCGGTCGGCAGCGGGGCCAGCTCGGGCGGGGCGAGCATTCCAGAGCGCCAGCGGAACCAGCCGAGGGCTCCGACCATGGCGGCGTTGTCGGCGCAGTGTCGTGGTTCTGGCAGCAGCAGCGTCCAGTCGTTGCGACCGGCCAATTCACTCAGGGCCTTCCGCAGGCCGCTGTTGCAGGCCACTCCGCCGCCAACGGCGATGGTGCGGACCCCATGCTGGCGGGCGGCCAGCGCCAACTTGTCGGCGAGGATCTCGACCACCGCCGCCTGGAAGGACGCACACGCATCAGCAACGCCGCGTTCGTCAAGCCGCATGGGATCGCGGCCCAGCGGTCCGCGGGCGTGGTAGAGCAGCGCTGTCTTCAAGCCGGCGAAGGACAGCCGCATGGTGCCGTCACGCAGAAAGGAGCGAGGCAGCGCCACTGCGGACGGGTTGCCGCTGCTGGCCAGCCGGTCGATCTGCGGCCCGCCAGGATAGGGCAGGCCGAGCAGTTGGGCGGCCTTATCGAAGGCCTCGCCGGCGGCGTCGTCGATCGTTCCGCCAAGCAGATCCAGTTCGCCGGGAGCGCGTGCGAGATATAGGTGGCTGTGCCCGCCCGAGGCGACCAGACCGACGAACGGGTAGGCGACCTCGGGCCGACCGAGATGCACAGCGGCCAGATGCGCAGCGATGTGGTCGACCGCGACCAGCGGCAGGCCGCGGCGCAGGGCGATCGCCTTGGCCGCGGTGACGCCCGAGAGCAGGCTGCCGGCCAGGCCGGGCCATGCCGCGACGGCAACCGCCTGAACCTGGTCGAGACGGCTCCCGCTGTCATGCAGGACACGTTCCACGAGGCCGGGAAGCGCTGCGATATGCCCGCGGGCGACGATCTCCGGCACGACTCCACCCCAGCTGGCGAGGTCGTCCTCTTGCGAAGCGCGCGCCTCGGCCAGGACCTGCCAGCCGTGGTCGACCAGGGCCACGCAGGCGTCGTCGCAGGAGGTCTCGAAGGCCAGCAGCATGGCGGGGATGCTAAGGCTGTGGGCCAAATGCCCATCCCTCTCGCCCGCCCTTGCGCCGTGTTGCCGACGGCATTAGAGTGCTGATCGAGGCAACCATGGCCGGACTGAACGTCGACTACATCAACCCTTTCATCGAAGCGACGGTGAACACGTTCACCACCATGTGCAACACCACGCCGGTGCGCGATAAGGTGTTCCTCAAGGGTGAAGGTGAAGAAGTCTACGGGGTCAGCGGCATCATCGGCTTGGCCGGTGAGGCGGTGGGTGCCGTGGTGTTGAATTTCCCCGAAGGCGTGGCAATCAGCGCGGTCAGCAAGTTCGTCGGCGAGGAATACACCACGATCACCTCCTCGGTGGTCGATGGCGTTGGCGAACTGACCAACATCATCGCAGGTGACGCCAAGAACCGCCTGATCCAGAAGGGTTACAAGTTCGAGATCGGGTTGCCCAAAATGGTTACCGGACGCAACTACATCACCGCCCAGAGCAAGTCGGTGCCATGCATCGTGGTGTCCTTTGCCAGCCCGATCGGCAAGTTCTGCCTGGAAGTCAGTCTGCGCAAATCCTGAGCGGGGAGCCATGCGCCTCGCCGGTATTATCTGTCTTGTGCTAGCCCTAGTAGGCTGCGGCGATCGAGCTGCGCCCCAATGGGTATCTTTGGATGGGTTCGAACGTGATCCGATGTGGGCGCACGACAGCGCCGACGACCACGCCGAGCTGACCTGTCAGACCAACGAGGCGGTCGAAGGCGTCACTGCCCTGGTCGTTAGAGCGCATGCCGGTTCACGTGGCAAGGTCCTATTGCGCAAAGAGATTGAACTCGACGCCAGTGGTCTGGACGGGTTGCGCATGTCCGCCCGTCTGGTTGACGGACCAGGCGCCACGTTGGCTGTGGCCATGCGCGGCGCTGATGGCACCTGGCTCGAATCGCCTCCGTTCACCTTGTCGAAGTCATGGCAGCACGAGCTGACCTGGGATCCGCGTACCTTGCCCGCCTGGGCCAAGTCTGCACCGCACATCGACCGTCTGCTGTAGTTGGTGCGTCCGCAGGGGGGCGATGTCTCAGTGGCGTTGGATGATTTACGGGCGTTGGGTGCTTGGCGCTGGCGCAGCGACCCCGCGATGCTGCAAGCGGTGCAGATGCCGCCGGCGCAGGCGGCCCGCAATCAACCGGTGGCGTTGACCTACGACGTCGTCTGGCCGGTGGAGGCCCATGCGGCCGAGCTGTCCAAGCCGGCCGGTGCGCAGCGGCTGATGCGGCGCATGGTCGCCGGCGGCGCGTGGATCACTGCCCCCGACGGCGAGCGCTGGTTTCAGAATGGCGTCTGCATCAGCATCGGCGCCGAGGCGGGTCTGCCGCGCTACCGCTATGCTGTGCGCTTCACGCCCAACCTGACGGGTGTCTGGATCATCGAACCCGGCCTGGCGACAGGCGCCGGTGCCTGGCAGTGGGGGGCGCGCGGAACCGTCACGGTCAGCGCTGATGCAGCGCATCCCGGTGCGGCGCGACTGGATGCCAGCGGCCGCTGGTTTGAACGTGGTGATGGCAGCTTCCTGTGGCCGCTGGGCATGAACGTCGCTTGGGCTGGTGACTACACGCCCTGGCTGGACCGCCTGCAGCGGGATGGCTGCACAGTTGTGCGGGTCTGGCTGTGTCCGTGGAGCAATCCGCTCGACATCGCTGGCGACCTGCAGACGGTCAATCAGGCCAGCGCTGCAAGCATAGACGGCTTGCTGGACGCAGCGGCGGCCCGCGGTCTGAGCGTCCAGTTGTGTCTGACCTATCACGGCTGGTTTGGCGGCGACTGGAGCCGCAACCCCTTCAATGCTGCGCACGGCGGTCCGATCACCGACGCGCGCGATTTCTGGACCGATGGACAGGCCCGAGAGGGGTTCCGCAAAGTCCTCGACTACGTCAGCGCCCGCTGGGGCCACCACCCGGGGCTGCTCGCCTGGGAACTGGTCAACGAAGCGGATCTGGCGCCGCGCCATGCTGACGAGGATGTCGTCGCTTGGCACGCCGAGATGTCAGCGCATCTCGCTAGGATCGACCGCCATCGCCATCCCATTACCACCAGTGTCGCCGAGCCAGGCCACCTGCGCGCCTTGTGGCGTCTGCCCTATCTCGACTTGGTCAACATCCATCGCTACGACGCCGATCCACGGCGCGCCATCGCGGCGGTGGCGCGTGACATCCAAATCGCCGGCAAGCCAGGTTGGACCGCCGAGGCAGGCCGTGACTGGCGGCCAGCCCAGGCCCTGGCCGAGCGAGACGGCGTCTACCTGCGCCAGGCCCTGTGGTGGAGTTGGGTCAATGGCCTTGCCGCGTCCAGCTGGGCGTGGTGGTGGGATGTGCAGGTACAGAATCAGGATCTGACACGCCATCACGCGGCGTTGTCCCGCTTCCTCGCTGGCGAGGATCCGCGCGGTCTTGAATTACATCCGGTCAGCAGCAGCGCCGATGGACTGGCTGTTGGTGCGCTGGTGGGCAGCGATCGTGCCTGGGTGTACACCGCTGATCCGCAGGCAGCACAACCAGCAGTCGGCACGCCGTCGCCGCCAGCGCGTCAGTTCGTAATCCTGGGACTAGCTCCCGGGACGTGGACTGTAGAGCGCTGGGACCCGCTCAGTGGCAGTCGTGCCGACACCCAGGATGTCATCATCCCGGAAACCGGGCTGCTGAGCCTGTCGACCCAGGCTGGCAGTGGCGAGTCAGCCTGGAAACTGCGCCGCCGCCTGCCACTAGTGCCGGGGGTCCAATTG
>Ga0105044_10013924_pt1 | contig 10906 bp, 11 predicted proteins | sample MAT01_FD_78092 | JGI IMG/M metagenome (GOLD analysis project Ga0105044, IMG submission 78092) | Freshwater microbial communities from Lake Fryxell liftoff mats and glacier meltwater in Antarctica - MAT-01 | ecosystem: Environmental > Aquatic > Freshwater > Ice > Liftoff microbial mat | place... | reverse complement strand
TTTGGCGGCTTGCTGCGACAGCCCCAGGCTGTCGCCAATGTAGTCGGCTACGTCTTGAATCTCGGACTCCTGGTAATAATGCGCCAGAATCACCGCGTTCTTTTCTTTTTTCAGCCGCTGGATTTCAGCGACGAGGTCGAGGGAGGGGTCTACTTCCAAATCTAAGTAGCCATTTTTATTCAAATATTTTTCTGCGGTTGCCAATGCCGTCATGGTGCGTTGCTTTTGAGACGTAAACGATACTTTGACAACGCAAAGGTAGGAAAAAAGGTTTACTTAGTTTTGAAGTGAAACTAAGTTTTTTGTCCCTCACATCATTGAGTTTTGGCATTGCATTCGGCCTATGACTTCAAGTGTAATGTCGTAGAACGAGTAAGCATGACTGATGCACAAAACCTGGCGGCGTGCAGTATATACGCCGCTCAATTTGCAGCCAATGGTATCCTTATATTGGATCGTGTTTTCGCTATACGCAAGGTTTTTTAGGTAACCTCTGCGGAGGCACGAAGCAGGTGACCTCTCAAAAAACCGGGTTCCGATTCGCAAAAATTGAGATGACCCCTTTTCCTGCGTCTGAGATGACCCCTCAATTTTTGCTAAACACCCCGCCCGCCCACCCCAAAAGCTGACGGCATATAGCAGGCCAAAGACCCCCGCTCTCCCACTCATTCAAGCGACCTGGCCTTTTCAAAATAAGCTTCCGAAAGCTCCTTTTTACCCAACTTTTCCGAAATTTCCCCCATGTTATCGTAGCTGATCCGGAGATTTTTGCGGTATTCCACATTGCGCGGGCTGCTCTCAAAGGTCAGTTCTGTAAATTTCAAATCCAGCTCAAAATATTCAAATGCTTTTGGTAAGTTTTTTTGCTCTTCAAACAACTGGCCAAGTCTATAGTACGAAATCGCCAACCCGTTTTTGAACGACACATTTTGTGGATACGCTTCGTACAGTTCTTTAGTCAATTCGATATCCTTTTCAAAAAAAGTCAACGCCTCCTCCAAATTGCCCAGCGTTCTCTGCGTGTCCCCTAACTGGGAGTACGAACTCGCCAACCCGTTTTTATAGTTCGGGTTGTCAGGGGCTAAAGCACAAAGGGCTTTATTCACCCGAATGCCTGCTTCGTAATGATAAAAAGCCTTGTCTAAATTGCCGGTCGTCTGGTGGAAACTGCCGATGCAGTTCGTCAAAATGGATAAATCAGTGTCGGGTTCGGGCAGGTTGAAAAACACTGCTTCGGCATAGCGGGCAAAATGCAGCGCGTCTTCGTAGGTAGCGTTGAGGAGGTGCCCCACCCCGGCTTGGTAATCCAATTTTTCATTCAAAACATCCACCAAAACCTGGCAGTCTGCGCGCAGGTTGGGGTTTTTCCGGCGCACGATTTCCTGCACCACGGGGCTGATTTTGAAATAGATCGCGGGGGGTGTGTCAGGCCGTGACTCTAAGTCACGCCCTGACTGCTCCGCCGCTGACTGCTCCGCCAGCCAGCCTTTTTGGGATAAGGAAATCAGGTGTACATCCAGGTTTTCCATGCTACGCAGCAGCGTTTCCAACATTTCAAACGCAATGCTTTCTGCCGGCAGCACTGCAAAAACAGAGAGCAGCGCTCTTTCTTCGGGTGGCAGTTCGCCGAGGTCGTACATGGCGGCAATAATGGCCTCCGGTTTTTCGCGGCGCAGGGCACCTGCTTTGCTTTGGTACCCCGTGCGCACTTCCTGCGATTGGGCGAGTTGGAGCAAGCCTTTTTGTTGCAGGTCGGCGAGCAGGTCGGTCAACGTGTACCGGTCGCGCAGGCGATTGAGGATGGCCAGGTTTTTGGCTAACAGTTCCACCACTAAGGTGTTGCCAGCCACTGCTTCGCGGATTTGTGCAAACAAGGCGCGCGCTTCAGGGGATAACGGGCGGTAGTGTTTTTCAAATAAGGCAAGCGCTTCGTCTTCCGGCAGCCCCTCGATGCGGCAAATTTCCGCCCGTTCGAAGTTGGTGATTCGGGTCGTGAGCAGCAGGTGGAAATTGCTGCATTGGCGCAGGCGCAGGTAGTTGGTTTCGAGGTCGGGCAGTTCGTTGGCGTTGTCTAAAACCAGCAGGCAGGGCTTTTTCAGGTTGGCTAAAGCGGCGAGCAGGGTTTCCAATCGTTCCGTGGTGTTCATCTGCTCCGAAAACTGCAAACCGAGCGGGAAAGCCAGCAACAGCAAGGCATTGGCGATGCTTTTTTCGCTCAGTACCCAGGCCACGTGCGCGTATTTGTGCCGGTGTTCGTGAAAATATTTGGAGGCCACGGAGGTTTTGCCCACCCCGCCTTCGCCATTCACGAGCAGGAGCAGGTTGCCGCCCGGCGCAAAAAGCCGGTCGTGGATGCGGCGCAGGTCGTCTTCGCGGCCTAAGAAAACTTCAGGCAGGAAAGGCGGCGGCGTGAGGGCGTGGGGGATTTTTCGGTCTCCGTAATGGTGGTGATGTTCTTCTTTTTTATCCCCAATATGCACATTTCCACCGGCCTCAATCGTCGAATCCATCACCACATTTTTGTGGTTCACTACGCCCGCAGCTCGCTCTACCTCCGCTTGCACGGGTAGTTGGAAGCCCTGTGGCGCTTCAAGCTCCCGCAGCAATTCCAGAATGCCCGCGCTGATGCGGTTGTGGAGTAAACTCGCCTGCTCTTCGTCCATCTCGCCCATCCGAATTTGTTTTCGGATGCCCTGCAACCGCGCCGACTGGTGCAGCACTTCGTCCAATGCCGGGCTGTTTTCGAGCAGCAGCCGGAGTTGGCGCAGGGCTTCTTTCAGGTCGCTTTTGGCGACCAATGCTTTGATCCGGGAAGTAAAAACCTGGGTTTCGGTCATGATTTTTCGTTATCGTTGTAACCGGGTGACTTACTGCTATCAAGTCAATAATAGGCATTTTCAACAAAAAAAATCAGTTGATTTACAATTCGCCCGCTCTTTCCAGCGCTCGATCTTCCAATGCTTTCGTCAATCTGAAATTTGTCATTTTGATTTTTTCCAGACTGGGGTTAATGCTTTCTATTAATCCTTTTTGTTTCGCATCAACCAATATGCCCAAAGTGCCGGTTATATTTAGGCTCAATTGCTCTGCATATTTTCTTCCCTTCAAGTCGTCTATGATAAGTAGACAATCTATTTGTTCAATGGCAAGTGCAATGGCGCTTGCTTCGCCTTTGTCTATTGAAGTCTCTAATATTCTTTGATAGGTCTTATTTTCCGGTGATTAAATCTTGCACCAATCGGGTAATTCTGCTCCAAATTCGACTGCTACTTCCGGCGTGGTTGTTATATCGCCGAAAAGTTCATGCGATAGCAATAGCTCGCCAATTTTTTCCAATATAATAAGGCAGCTTGTATCAGATATGATAATGCTTCGCATTCGCTATGTCCCGATCAAGCTCGTCTGGTGAGTAATTAAAAATGGAAACGCCATGAGTTCCCAAAACTTCCATGAATGCCCGTTTAGAAAGCCCGGCAAGATCAGCTGCCTGGCCAAGAGATAGTTTTCCTTTTTCATAAAGACGGGAAGCAATTGCCATAAGCGCTTCGTTATCATCTATCTCTATGCTATCCGGTATATTCAACACTAATGTTTTCATATTTTGAATTTGTATGACTATGCGGCATTCGCTGCCTTTGAAGCATTATTACCTCCAAATTTAAGCGATCCTTTGCACAATTCCAAAATAGTCAAAAATCATACCTTCCAATACCTACATTTGTATATGGATTCCTCTACTTTCGCCCAACGCCTCCTCCTTTGGCGCAAAGCCAACCCCCGCCCCCTGCCCTGGAAGGATCACCCCGACGCCTACACCATCTGGCTGTCGGAAATCATCCTGCAGCAAACCCGCGTGGAGCAGGGATTGCCCTATTTCGAGCGCTTTCGCGCAAAATACCCGACCGTGGAAGCGTTGGCCAACGCGCCCGAAGACGAAGTCATGAAACTCTGGGAGGGCCTCGGCTACTACTCCCGGGCCAGAAATTTGCATGGCACCGCAAAAATGGTGGCCTCGGAATTAGGTGGTCAGTTTCCGGAGACCTACGAAGGCTTGTTGCAACTCAAAGGTGTGGGTGCCTACACCGCAGCCGCCATTGCCTCCTTCGCTTACGATTTGCCGCATGCCGTGCTGGATGGCAACGTATTTCGGGTGTTAGCGCGCTACCTCGGCATAGACCTGCCCACCGATAGCACGGAAGGCAAAAAGCTATTCGCCCGCCGGGCCGGAGAACTGATGGACGCAGCGCAGCCCGCAGCCTACAACCAAGCCATCATGGACTTTGGCGCTACCTGGTGTACGCCGCGCAACCCCAAGTGCAGCGCTTGCCCTATGTCGCCGAACTGTCAGGCTTTTCAGCAAAAGCGCGTGGAGCAGTTGCCCTTAAAATCCAAAAAAATAGAAAAGAGAGACCGCTTCTTTCACTACTTAGTGTTGCGCGCCGGCGGCGAAACCCTGATCCGGAAACGCACAGATTCCGACATCTGGCAGCAACTCTACGAATTCCCGATGGTTGAAGGCGAAGCCCTCACCGATGACCCAAAAAGCTTAACGCAAACGCTGCTCTGGCAGGAACTCATTGGTGACAACGACTGGTCTTTGCGACAAATCGCCGGGCCTTTCCGGCAGGTTTTGACCCACCAAAAAATAGTCGCGGTTTTTTTTGAAATTGACCTCGAAATGAAGCAATTACCAAATACACCGCCCTTTATAGCAGTGGAACAAAAAAACTTGAATAATTTTGCCTTTCCAAAGGTGATAGATTGCTACCTGAAGGACAAATCCTTATATTTAAGATTGGTTTGATGCCCCGCAGCATCCCTCCGCAAACAAACAAACCGGTATAGACTATGGTTAATAAGGTGATACTGATTGGCAATCTGGGCAAAGACCCAGAGGTGCGTCGCTTGGAAAATGGCGCTGTGGTGGCAAAATTTTCTGTCGCGACCAATGAAAGTTATAAAGATAAAAGCGGGGAGTGGCAAGACCAAACGGAATGGCACAATGTGGTAGCCTGGCGCACGATGGCTGAAAAAGCGGAAAGCACGCTGAAAAAAGGAATGATGGTTTACATAGAAGGTAAACTGAGTCACCGTACCTGGAAAGACCAGGATGGCAATGATCGTTATGCCACTGAAGTCGTGGCAAACTACCTCCGCTCTTTGGCTAAAAAAGAAAGCAGCGGCTATTTCCCTTCACAGGCAGACGAACCCGGCAGCCATTACAACGATGCGCCCCCGCCGGCGACGCCCATGCCTGATGGAGGTTCCGATAACGATTTGCCCTTTTAAAACCCGGGTAATCGCATGGTTTCACTAACTTCAAATTTCGTTGGAAACTGAACCTGATAGCTGGCTTTATTCGAGTTTCATCTTTCTCTCCGCAACCCCGGTTTTTTCAATCGAGGTAATCTTAGGGTTGTTGGGCATTGTTTTTTTGCTGATCGCTTCCGCATTGATGTCTGGCTCGGAAGTCGCTTATTTTTCCCTCGCACCAGCCGATCTCGAAAAAATTGAAGAAGAAAACGGCCCGTCCGATAAACGCATCCTCAAGCTCAAGAGCCACCCAGGGTTGTTGTTAGCCACCATCCTCGTGGGCAATAACTTTGTCAACATCGGCATCGTTTTGATCTCCGATTTCGTACTCAAGCGAATCCTCTCCGAAGAAACCATGGGCATGTGGTCTTCCTCTTTCATCAACATCTTCGGATTGGATCATATTTTTTCTGAAATCAGCTTGTCCTCGTTCATCAGTTTTATGATTACCGTGGTAGGCGTGACGTTTCTACTGGTTCTGTTCGGAGAAGTATCGCCAAAAGTATACGCCCGCTCGAACAATATTAAATTGGCCCGGCTGATGTCTGCCCCGCTTTTGTTTTTGATCCGGGTATTTCGCCCCCTCACCAGCCTGCTCATTACCCTGACCGGTTTTGTAGAACGCCGGCTGGCAAAAAATGCAACCCCGAATTCCATTGCAAGTCGCGAAGAAATTGACGAAGCCATCACCCTGACGGTCATTGGCCAAGATATCGCCGGCAAGCAGGAAATTGACATCCTGAAAAGTATTGTCAAGTTTGGCGATGTGATGGTGAAGCAGATCATGCGCTCGCGGGTAGACGTCGTTTCGTTGGATTTCAACAGCGACTACGAAAAGGTCATCGCAGTTGCCCAGGAATCGGGCTACTCCCGCATTCCGGTTTATGTGGAAGACTTTGACCACATCAAAGGCATCTTATATGTGAAAGACCTGTTGGGGCATCTCAACGAAACTTCGGCGTTCGCGTGGCAAAACTTAGTCCGATCCGATGTACTCTACGTGCCGGAAGCCAAACGGATCAGCGATTTGCTGAAGGACTTTCAGCGCAAGCGCCTGCACATGGCCATCGTGGTGGATGAATATGGCGGCAGTTCGGGCATTGTTACGCTCGAAGACATCATGGAAGAGGTCATCGGCGACATCAAAGACGAATTCGACGACGAACCGGAAGTCATCTACAAAAAAATTGACGACTTCAACTACACGTTTGAAGGCAAAACCCTGCTCAACGACCTGTGCCGCGTGATCGGAGTTGATACCTCCACGTTCGATGAAGTAAAAGGAGAATCGGATTCGCTGGCCGGTTTGATTCTGGAAATTATTGCCAAATTGCCCGAAAAAGACGAAGAAGTTTTATGGAGCGATTTTCGCTTCAAAATTATCGCTTGCACGCCCCGCCGTATTGAAGAAGTGCTCGTGACTCTGCCATCGGCATAAATGGAAAACAAAATGACAAAAGCACCCCTCGGAAAACACTGGTTAGTCGAATTTTATGGTTGTCCGGCGGCGCGCCTGAGCGGCGTAAAAGCAGTGGAACAAGCCTTGTGCGAGGCAGCAATCCAGGCGGGCGCCACCATTGTAGAGACGCGGTTTCATCAGTTTGCACCTTGGGGCGTCAGTGGCATGGTCATCATTCAGGAAAGCCACCTGAGCATTCATACCTGGCCGGAACACGGGTTTGCTGCCTTCGATTTGTTTACCTGCGATGCCAGCCTCCTGGCAGACAAAACCCTGGAATCTTTAAAAACGGCCTTTGGCGCGGCGCGTATGGTCGTTCGGTCGTTCGATCGCGGAGATACTCAATTGCTGGAAGCCTATGCTTCCAAAATATAGTGGCTGATGAATTCTGAATCCGTGTCAATGATGTAGCCGTCGCGGCGACGGAAAGAGAGGGCTGCCGGCTGTCCCGACCAATAAATACCCGCCTGATAGTATTCCCCGTTTTTATCGGAAGGCAATTCCTCGAAAGCCTGGAAGATGGACGGAAAATTGCCAAAATCCCCTTTGTTGAAGCCCATGTAGCGGTTGTGCTCGTCTAAGATATTGATATTTTCGCCTTCCCGACCAAAAATCACTTTTTGAACATACGCCTCTCCACGGAAATCCTGTGCAGAAACCGTCGTTTTCAATAGCAGCGGGTGGTTGGGGAATAATTCCCACAAAATCGCCATCATGCCTTTGGATTGGAACAGCATGGTATACGCAGGGTTAACGATTACTGCCAGGTCGTTGAGGACAATTTTGATGAGAATATCCATCAATGCCGGTTCTTCAAAAGCGATGAATTCCCAGGGAATAAGTTTGAACCAAAAGTCAAAAGGCAAATAGTCATCGCGGCCAACCTGAACAAAAATCCCGTCTTCGGGCGAAAAAATCACTTTTTCCAGCGGGGTATGGCGCACTCCAAACCCGGCGTGAACAGCAGCTCTGGCAATTACATCCGCGTTGAGGTTGTCTTCTTCGTGGCCCAGCGTGCTCAACAATATTTGCGGAACTTTGTTGGGATTGCGCTCTGCCAGCCTGCGAAATTGCGCCGACAGGTACAAATCCAACTGGTTGAACTGTTGATCCATGGCCATATTGGCCGCTTTGAGCTGTTCCTGTTGCACCACCGTCGTTTCAGGCATAACAGTGGCCGTATCGGCATTGAATTCGATCAATTTGGCGGGTTTCCCGTCAATGACCCCGGCGAGGTCGAAACGCCCGTAAAGGTGTACATGCTGGTGGCGGTTCTCCCAAGTATGCTCAATCAGTCGAACCGCATTGGCAGGAATGCCTACGCGATGCCAGAGCCGCTTGTCTATGATGTGTTGGGCTGCGCGTTCGTACAACTCATACAACTCATTGCTGGCTTCTTTATAAGCCTGAATTTCTTCGGGCCAAACCCCCAGCATCTCATCGGTGAGGTAATCCATGTCTTTTCCGACAAACCACTGAAGGCCTAATTTTTTCCAGTGGCTCGTCGGCAGGTCTGCTGTAAATAAAATGCGTTTATCCACCGAAAGAACGTGTTGATCTGCCTGAGCCAAAACCGCTGGAACCACTGGAAGGCCTGCGAACAGTAGTCCGCACAGCTGAATTCGTAATCGTTCTGCCGGTAGAATTAGCGACGCGGTTATACGTGCTCTGATTGCGGTAAGCGCCCGGATTAACAGGAGAAGAAAGGCTTCTGCCAAGGTAATAGCCCATCATGCCGTACATAAGCGCGCCGCCCATGCCATGCGAATGGTAGCTGGAGCCTCCCTGATGTTGTTGCTCCCGAACCTCCTGCATGGAAAGGGTATCTATTTTGCCGCTGAGGTGGTGGGCAATGACCTGGCTCCCTGAAGTATCATCAATAGCGGTTTCGTTTGTGATTTTATACTCGCCGGCGCTCACTTCTTCTAACTCAGTGACCAAGCCCTTGGTGAGCAGCACTTTTTCTTCGGTTTCATAACCGCTGCTGCAACCTGCGAGCAGCAGGGTGCCGGAGACAGAGAGCGCTGCAATAAAAACCCGCGCTTTAGCAGTGTTGCGGGAAAAAGCCTTGAATGGTGTCATAGAAAAAAACTTTTATGGGGAACGATTAATGTAACAAAGGTAAGGATAATTGCTGCCTAAATCAACCACGCGTTGTAATAATGCGACCACCCTGCTTTTATTCCCGACGGACAATGCCGACTTTTGTGTTGTGGCAGCAAAAACAAAGCCGCCATCCACCTCAAATACGACCCATGCGCGAAAAAGCGGTACTCATCGTCACAATTTTTATTGCAGGACTTTGCTCGATTATTTACGAATTGCTCATCAGCACCACTTCGAGCTATTTTCTGGGCGACAGCATTCGCCAGTTTTCCATCACTATTGGCTTATACATGGCAGCGATGGGTGTCGGTTCTTACCTTTCCCGACTATTCGATCATAAACTCCTGTGGCGCTTCATCGAAACGGAAATCCTGCTGGGTTTTGTAGGCGGCATCAGTGTTCCGTTGCTGTATGTGGCTTTCATCCATACCGGCTTCGCCGGGTTCAACAGCATCATGATCGGCTTGATTTTGCTCATCGGCCTGCTCACCGGCTTGGAAGTGCCTTTTCTGACCCAGCTCATGAAAGAATACTACCCGCTTGGCGTCAATTTGTCCAACGTGCTGTCGCTCGACTACCTCGGCGCGCTTATAGCAACCCTTCTTTTTCCGTTTTTTCTACTGCCTTGGTTCGGGGTTTTTGTGTCTTCCGTGGTTTTCGGCAGCATCAATATTTTCCTCGCTTTCATCAATTTATGGCATTTTGGCCCCCAAATTCCTGCTTTGCGCAAACGGGTCTACTGGGTCGCTTCCGGAGCCGTATTTTTTCTGTTTGTCTGCTTGCTGGGCGGATCAAATTACCTGCTGACGGAGTGGAACGACCGGCTTTACAAAGACCGCATCATTTTTGTCAAAACCACCCCATATCAAACGCTGGTGCTCACCCAAGGCGGGGGCGATCTGCGGCTGTACATTGACCGCGTTATCCAATTTTCTTCAGTGGATGAGTACCGCTACCACGAAAGTCTGGTACACCCGGCGATGAGCCTGGCACCATACCGGAAACAGGTATTGATCCTCGGCGGCGGTGAAGGGCTGGCTGCCCGCGAAGCCCTCAAATATCCCGATGTGGAAGGCATCACCATCGTAGACATTGACCCGGAGGTCTTCCGGATTGCCCGCGAAACGCCCCAGCTCCGGGAACTGAACGGCGGCAGCCTCGACCACCCCAAAGTGACGCTGGCACCGAAAGACGCATTCGTTTTCCTGCAAAATACGGCGCAATTGTTCGACCTCATCATCGCCGATTTGCCCGACCCTTCCAACGACGGACTGTCCCGGCTCTACAGCAGCGAATTTTTCAAACTCATCCGCAGCCGCCTGACGCCCAACGGCGTTTTTGCCACACAAGCCACCAGTCCTTTCCACACCCGCGATGCATTCTGGTGCATCGAGGCTTCCATCCGTGCCGGCGGTTTTGCGCATACGTTGCCTTACCACGCCTATGTGCCGTCTTTTGGCGACTGGGGCTTCATTGCCGCCGCCAATTTTCCGCTTGAGGCTCGGCAGGCCAGCATTGCGGTGCCTTCCAAATTTCTTAACCCGGCCACCCTCCCAAAAATGTTCCTTTTTGAACCAGACCTACTGGCCGTAGATTCCCTTCGCCCCAATTCTTTGGATCGTCCTGCCCTACTTGAATATTACCTCAAAGCCTGGCAACGCTGGAGCCGGGAGGAGTTGAAGTAGTGGTCGCCATCTTCAGGGGGCAGATCCTCAGAGCGGGAGACCATATTGGGGTGTCGAAGTTTTTCAGGTTACGGAAATTGATGACAATGCCGAGGTCGTGCAAAAATTGCAGCAATCCGTGCTGACTGAATGCCCGATCCACGCTGTTTTCTGGACAAATTCGCTTGTATTCCGCCGCAGCTCAGCGCTACTTGGGGTAGGATAGCTGAAAGCTGGTTTATTCCGAAACATCAAAGAAGTAAGAAGTATTTTTAAAAAATGCTCTTTTCAAAAAGCATTTTTAGTTATATTTGCTTTATAGAAAAAGCAAATTATGGAAAACTTGTTATCCCGTTCTGCACAG
>Ga0105044_10013922_pt1 | contig 10907 bp, 9 predicted proteins | sample MAT01_FD_78092 | JGI IMG/M metagenome (GOLD analysis project Ga0105044, IMG submission 78092) | Freshwater microbial communities from Lake Fryxell liftoff mats and glacier meltwater in Antarctica - MAT-01 | ecosystem: Environmental > Aquatic > Freshwater > Ice > Liftoff microbial mat | place... | reverse complement strand
CCGGTCAAGGGCCCGGTGCGCGACATCGTCCACCAACTGGTCGGCGGGGTGAAGGCGGCGATGGGCTATACCGGCGCCGCGACGATTCCCGACTTGCAAGCGCGGGCGCGGTTTGTGCGGATTACCAATGCCGGCCTCAGTGAAAGCCATGTCCATGACGTCTCGATCACTCGCGAAGCCCCCAATTATCCGACCCGGTAAGCCGTCGTGACTCCCACCGCCCGGGTTCAGGCCGCGATCGAGATCCTCGATACCGTGATCGCCGCAGCGCGCGATGACGGCCCGCCGGCTGATGTCATTGTCGGCACTTACTTCAAGACCCGCCGCTATGCCGGATCGACCGACCGCCGCGCGGTTCGGGAATTGGTGTATCGCGCGATCCGCCGGTCGGGGGACCGACCCGATACCGGCCGCGCGGCGATGCTGGGACTGGAGGATGCCGCTGCGTTGTTCGGCGATGGCGGGCATGGGCCGGGGGCGATCGGTGAGGGCGAAGCGGTCGCTGGCGAGCGGTTGATCCCGGCCTGGATCGAGGCCGAGCTGTCGCCTTTGGTGACCGAAGATGAGTGGCCGGCGCTGCTTGAACGGGCGCCGCTGGATGTGAGGGTTCACACTGCGAGCATCATATGGGATGAGTTGCTTGCGGCTTTTCCCGGGGCTCAAAGAACGCGGCTAAGTCCCTGGGGAATAAGGCTTCCTCCCGACAGCCAGGTCGAACAGCATCCTGCCTTCCGAAACGGCGACATCGAAGTCCAGGACGAGGGCAGCCAGCTGATCGCGCTCGCTTGCGGAGCAACCGACGACAGCAATATCATCGACCTGTGCGCAGGCGCGGGGGGCAAATCTCTGGCGCTTGCGGCGGCAGCACCAAAAGCCGACATCATCGCCTGCGACAATAATCGCGGGCGCCTCAGCAAACTCGCCCCGCGCGCTGCTCGCGCACACGCGACGATCGAAACCCGCCTGCTCGACGGCGGGCGCGAGGCCGAGCAGCTCGCCGATCTCGAGGGCCAGGCCGATATCGTGCTGGTCGACGCCCCCTGCTCGGGCAGCGGGACGTGGCGACGCAACCCCGAGGGGCGCTGGCGGCTCAGCCCCGACGGCCTCGACAAGGTGGTCGCGCTCCAGGCGCATCTGCTCGATCTGGCGGTGCCGCTGGTCAAGCCGGGCGGCACATTGGTCTATGCGGTGTGCTCGATCCTCGCCCGCGAAGGCGCCGGACAGATTGCGGATTTCTTAGGACGCCATTCATCCTGGGCTGTGCACAAGATGCCCGATGAGTTCAAAGATGGTTTCGGACGGGTCGACGGGGCCGGGCGATTGCTCACCCCGGGGCACGACCAGACCGATGGCTTTTTCGTCGCGCGGCTAGGGAGGCCATGCTAGAAGCGCCTCGATCGACTATGGAGAATTTGATGCGTTTGTCCCCGCTTGTCCTGGTTTTCGGCCTTGCCGCTTCGTCGATGGCGATGCCCGGCGTCAGCCAGCGTCCCGACGACCAGATCACGCCGCGCTCGGTGGCGTTGCTCAAGCAGGGCGAGGCCGCCGCCGCCGCCGGCAAATATATCGAGGCCGACGACAATTTCGAGGCCGCGCTGGCGGTCGATCCGCGCAACCGCGCCGCCTTCGTGGCGATGGCGCGGGTCGCGGCCAAGCAGAAGCTCTACGGCCAGGCGATCCGCTTTACCAACAAGGCGCTGATCCTCGAGCCGACCGACCGCAGCGCGCTCGCCGTGCAGGGCCAGGCGATGGTCGAACTCGGCGCCACCGGGCGCGCCAGGGAAGTGCTGGCCAAGCTGCAAAAGATCTGCGCCGGGGCGTGCCCTGAAGCCGGCACGCTGAGCGCATCCATCGCCCGCGGGCCGACCCTCGCCACCGCCAAACCCGTCGCCAAGCCCAAGACGAAGACTAATTAAGAGCCTTCAACCCGCGCGATGATGCTTGCGCGGCTGACGAAGGCGTCGCAGGCTGCATCGATGTGGCGTTTGCTGTCGATTGTTGGGTTGCTCTGCCTCGGAGCGCAGCCCGCGCTCGCGGTCGGGAAAGCGGCGTCGTCGAAGTGGACTGTGGATTATGCCGACGACCATTGCCAGGCGTCGCGAACCTTTGACATTGACGGGCGCGCTGTCCTGCTTGTGATCAAGCCGCCACTGGATGGTGGGACGACGCGCTTGCAGGTCCACAAGGCGTTTCGCGAATTGAGTGGTCCGGAGTCAGCTGTGTCGCTTGATTTCGGTGACGGGCAACCGCCGTTCCGAACGACCATGCAATTAGCCCTGTCGATGGGCGGAGTCGCGATGATCGTCGATTTGCCGCCAGCCGAGGCGGTCCGATTGCGGTCTGCCTCGATGCTCAAGCTGAAGTCCGCGACCAAGGTGCGCGGCGAGTTCGCCCTGGCCCCGGGTGCGGCGCTGTTCCGCGCCCTCGATCGCTGTGTCGCCGACCTTCGAACGCGCCTCGGGCTGGACTCCGGGCAACCGCGCTGGACTGTGCCAGCAACCTCGCTGACTGCCCTCAAACCCTTGTTCAGTTCATCCAAATATTGGACCGTGGAAATGCGCATGCCGCGCACCAACAAGGTCAGCGTCCGGTTGCTGATCGACAAAGCGGGGGCGGTGCGTGATTGCGCGATCACCGCCGGCAGCGGATCGACCGGGCTCGATATCCAGACCTGCCAGGTGTTCGAGCGAAAGGTGAAATATCGGCCCGCGCGCACGGCCGACGGTCAGCCTATAGCGAGCGTGGTCACCGAGATGATTGCGTGGCGGTTGTGAGACGCCGTTCGGCTTGGGTCATTGGTTTACGCAGAGGCGCGAAGGGATAGGGCGGGTCCCAGCTCAGGACAGATATCGCGCAAGGGCAATAAAATTCTCGACGTTGAGGGTTTCGGCTCTTCGTTCGGAATCGATGTTCAGCGCCTCCAGCGCGTCCAGCGCCCCCGTCATGCCCTTCAGGCTCTGCCGAAGCATCTTGCGGCGTTGGCCGAAGGCGGCGGCGGTTAGTTGTTCCAGCACCGCGTGGCGCACGCCGTCGGGCATTGGCGCGGGTTGCAAGTGAACCACCGCGCTCATCACCTTGGGGGCGGGGACGAAGGACGAGCGGTGGACGAGCATGGCGATGGTCGCGGTCGCGCGCCATTGCGCGGCGACCGAGAGGCGGCCGTAATGGTCGCTTCCGGGTTTGGCGACGATCCGCTCCGCGACTTCGCGCTGGAACATCAGGCTGAGCGACGCCCACCACGGCGGCCAGGCCTCGCCGCCGAGCCAGCGCAGCAGCAAGGCGGTGCCGACATTGTAGGGCAGGTTGGCGACGACATGCGCTTGCCGGCCGACGGTCGCGACCTCGTCGATCGCCATCGCGTCACCCTCGATCAGGGTCAGCTTGCCGGGGAAATCATGGTCGAGCTCGGCCAGCGCGGGGAGGCAGCGGCGGTCGCGCTCGACCGCGACGACGCTGGCGCCGGTGTCGAGCAGGGCGCGGGTCAGCCCGCCGGGGCCGGGGCCGACCTCGTACACCGTGGCGCCGTCGAGCGGGCCGGGGATGGCGGCGATGCGGGCGAGCAATTGCCGGTCGAGGATGAAATTCTGGCCGAGCGCTTTGCTCGCCTGGAGCCCGTGGCGGGCGATGACGTCGCGCAAGGGCTCGGGTGGGCGTGAGGGTTCGGCGGGGACTAGCGCCATTCGGGGCGGCGGCGGGCGGCGCAGGTCGCGGCGAGGCGGATCGCGGCGGCCATCGCGCGCGGGTCGGCGCGGTCCTGCCCGGCGATGTCGAAGGCGGTGCCATGGTCGGGCGCGGTGCGGACGATCGGCAGGCCCAATGTCATGTTGACGCCCTCGTCGAAATGCAGCGCTTTGAGCGGGATCAGCGCCTGGTCGTGATACATGCACAAGGCCGCGTCATAGCGGAGCCGGGCGGCGGCGTGGAACATGGTGTCGGCGGGCAGCGGTCCGGCGACCTGCCAGCCCTCGGCCCGGAGCACCGCGATCGCCGGCTCGATCAGCTCGATCTCCTCGCGGCCCAAAGCGCCGCCTTCGCCCGCGTGCGGATTGAGCGCGGCGATCGCGAGGCGCGGTTCGGCGATGCCGAAATTGCGCTGCAAACCGCGCAGGGTGGCGCGGGCGCGGCCTTCGATCAGCGCGATGTTGAGCGCGGACGCGACCGCGGCAAGCGGGATGTGGGTGGTGACGGGGACGGTGCGCAGCGTAGGACCGACCATCATCATCGCGACATTGCCGGGCGAAATTCCGCAGCGTTCGGCGACGAATTCGGTCTGGCCGGGATGGGCGAAGCCGATCGCGTAGAGCTGTTGCTTGCTGACCGGGCCGGTGACCACTGCGGCGGCCGAGCCCGATCGCGCCAGCCCGACCGCAAGCTCGAGCGAATCGAGCGAACAATGCGCACCCGAGGTTGAGGGATGGCCGGGGCGGTGCACCTCATTGCTCGGGATGTGGAGGATCGGCAGCCCGACGTCGAACGCGGCATCGGCATCGCGCAAATCGTCGATCGCCTCGACCGGGCCGTCCCACACCAGCTCGAGGCTGCGCGCATCGCCGACCGCGACGAACGGCGGAAGCGCGAAGGCGGCGCGATTGTCCCAGCATTTGGCGACCACCTCGGGGCCGATCCCGGCGGGGTCGCCAAGCGAGACTGCGAGCGGTGGGAGCGAAGCGGAGGCCATCGGTCCGCGCTTTAGCCTTCCCGACTAGCGAAAGTCGATGATCGCGTCGCGGCGCAGGTCGCGCAGGTAACGGCGAGCGCGCATGTTGACCCGTTCCTCGTTCATCTGCGCCATCACCGTCTCGAACGTCGGCATGTTCGGGCTGACCTCGTCGCGGCCGCAGATCACCAGCACCCGGACGCCTTCCTCAAGGCTGCCGAACGGGCGGGTCGCCTGGCCGACCTGCATCGGCAACATCATCTCCTGCAGGGCGGCGGGAAGGTCCTTGAGCTTGACGCCCTCGGACTGAACCACTTCGCCATTGAAGTCGGACGCCAGTTTCTCGGCGCCGCCGCAACCGCCGATCGATTGCGACGCGGCGGCGAAGCGGGCGACGATCGGCTCGGCCGTCGCCTTGCCGGTGCCGGCCGGGAAGGTCACCGAGACCTGCTTCAGATTGAGTTCGGCGGCGCGCGGATCGGCGGTCAGCACCTTGCGCGTGTCCTGCACCGCAACGATCGAAACGCCGCCGGAGACCGCGATCGGGCTCGACACCTGGCCCGGAGGGAGGGTGCGGATTGCCTCGGCGATCGGATCGGGCAATTGCTCGGGGCGGACCCAGCCGAGATCGCCACCGACCGCGGCGGTCGAGGCCTCGGAATATTGGCGGGCATAGCCGACGAACGAGCCGCCCTTGCGCAGCGCGTCGAGGATCTGGTTGGCATTGGTCATGGTCTGCGCCGAATTCGCCGAATTGGCCGACAGGAAGATCTCGCTGACCTTATATTCCTGCGTGCCCTTCGACGCTTCGAGCCGCTCGATCACCGCCTTGACCTCGTCGTCGCCGACGCTGATCCCGCTTTCGATCTTGGCGCTCTGCAATCGGCGCCATGAGATTTCGCCGAGGATCTGGCGGCGGATCGAGCGGATCGAGGAGCCGCGGTCCTTGAGATAGACGGCCATCTGCTCGGGGGTTTGCTTGACGTTGCCGGCGACGCGCGTGACGGTGCGGTCGACGTCGCCTTCGTCGACCTTGATCTCGGCGGTCGTGGCGGCCTGGATCTGGAGGGTCTCGTCGATCAGGTTGCGAAGCACCTGCTGGCGCAGTCGATCGGCTTCGCTGGCCGGAATCTCGCCGCCATTGGCGATCGCCAGCAACGCCAGGCGCTGCTCGACGTCGGTCTGGGTGATGACCTCGCCATTGATGATCGCGGTGGCCTTGATCACCGACGGCAGGCTGGTGCCGAACACCGTCGGGTTGCTCGGCAGGTTGAGCCCGCTGGTGCTATCCATCGGCTGGTCCTGTGCCGACACCGTGCTGGCGGCCGTGACCGCCATCGCGATGCCAAGTGTCCCAAGCGTCGCAAACGACACTGCCCTGGTCCTGATCATTGATACTCCCACCCTCAAATTCCTTGCCATTCAATCATTTGTCCAGGCGCCTGTTATCAATTCTCGGTGAACGCAAGCTTAGCGGCCGAGCCCTTTCAAGGCGATGCGAAGCGCGAAGGTGCTGCCTTTGCGGAATTCGCCGATGCGCTCATAGTCGCGCTTCCACGACACGCCAAGCTCCAGGCATTCGTCCTCATAAGTGACGCCCAGCCGGTGGCGCACCGGCTCATAGCCGTCGGCCAGCACCAGCGGATCTTCCTTCTTGTCGGTGAGATCGAGCACGGTCGCGCCGAAGATCGACCAGTAGCGCGCGAACTTGAGCCGTCCGGCGAGCCGAAGCTCCTCCTTGTCGCGTAGATCCTCGACCGAATTCGCGATGTCGCGGTTGAGCCGGAGATAACCCAATTGGACGTAGGTCTGGTCGCTGCCGACGGTCAGGTCGAGCTCGTTGCGGCGCGGCGCCAGATTGTCCTTGTCGATGCGGAAGCGGTGGGTGAGGTCGATCAACCGCCCGAACCGCACGCGGGTGCGGCCGACGATGTCCGACCAGCGGTCGGTCAGGCCGGTGCCGTCGGGGAAGATGCTCTCGCTGCGGGTCAGCCGGTAGCTTTGGCCGATGATCGTCGAGATCGACACGTTGGGCCGGTCGAGCACATATTCGATGCCGTAGGTGATGCGCGACCCGTCTTCCCAGCGATCGTAACCGGGGAAGCGGTTCAATGCGAATAAATTGCTGTCCTCAAGGTCGATCGAGCGCGCATCCTCGTTGGGGATGACGAGGTTGGGGGTCGGCGGGGTCAGCACCAGCTGGACGCGGGGCGTGATCCGCTGAGTGCCGCCAAACGCCGGGCCGATGAACGGCCAGCGCATGTCGGCGGCGAGCGCGGCGATGCCCCGCGTGTGCCAGCCGTCGCGCCCGGCATAAGCCGCGACCGACGTCTCGTCGCTGTCGCTGGTGTGATAGACGTCGCCGCGGGCAAAGGCGGTCAGCGTCAAATCCTGACCCATGCGGGTGACGGTGCGCAAATCCCACCGCGCGCTGACGAAGGCGCGCTGGGTATCCTGCCCGTCGATGCGCAGGATGGCGAGGCTGTTGGCCTGGAGCTGGACCGTGCCGCCAAGCACCGGATCGTCGAGCAGGAAGCGCGCGTCGATCGCCGGGAGCGCGATCGGGATCTGGCGCTGGACATCGTCGACGCGCAAGCCCTGGAACGCCCAGCCGGCAATCGAGATATAACTGCGCGTGTCGATCCGCTCGATATTGATGAAGTTGCGCAACACGTCGTCGCGGCTGATGTCGTAGCGCCGGGTGACGGTCTTGTCGGAGGCGGCGCGGAGCGAGCCGGTAATACTCCAGTAGGGGTCGAGCTGGAATTTTCCATTGGCTTCGAAATAGCCGCGGAAATTGCGCCGCTGGTTGAAGCTGACCGCATCGGGATCGGGATCGTCGATCCGCCCGTAGGTGGCGAACGCGCCGATCTGGTAGGCGCCCAGCCGGGTCAGGTTGCGAAACCGGCCTTCGAGCGCGGGCAAGGTCTTGGAATAGATGTGCGGGGTCAACGTGAGGTCGCGGTTGGGGGCGAAGCGCCAGTAATAAGGCACGGCGAGCTCGAGCCCGTTCGAGCTAGAATAAGCGATGTCGGGGACCAACGCGCCCGAAATTCCGCCCGACCCGTTGCCGCCGGTGCCGACGCTGAAAATCGGCAGCAGGGGCAAGGTGATCCCGAACAGGCTGATTCGCCCGCCGACGAAGCGCAGGCGGTTGGTCGCCGGGTCCTGCACCACCCGCGCGGCGACGATCTTCCAGCTCGGATTCTTGGGGCAGCCGGCCGGCGTGGTCACCGGACAGGGCGAATAGACCGCATTTTCAAGCGTGGTAACGCCATTGACGCGGGTCGCGCGGGTCGCGGCGATCCGACCGCCGCTGTCGAGCACCACCAGCAGATTGTCGATCACCCCGTCGCGCAGCGAATCGGTCAGGGTCACGCGGTCGCTGACCAATTTGTCGCCTTCGGGATTGACCACCACGACATTGCCTTCGGCGCGCACCTCGCCGGTCTTGCGGTCCCAGGTGACGCGATCGGCGGCGAGATAATTGCCGTCGCGATCCATCCGCACCCGTCCGGTCGCGGTGACCAGATCGGCTTCGGTATCGAAGCTTGCTTCGTCGGCGCTGAAATTGATCTGTGGCTCGGTGGAGACGGGCGCGGCGGGCGCGGCGGGCTGAGCGAGTTGGGCGGGAAGGGCTGGTGCCGCATATTCCTCGGTCGGGCGCGCCTCGGCCGGCTGGGCTTGCGCGGCCATCGCTGTCCCCGGCCATGCCAGGACCATCGCCGCCCCTGGCCAGGCCAGGAACATTGGCCGCGCCGTCCAGCCCAACCTTGTCTTCGGTACGCTCAAGTCGACCCCGCCCGGCACATCACTACGTGACAAGCCTATTGCACCTTGCCCCGCGAGCGGCAATCCGCCTTGCGCCCAATCGCGCAACATCGGCGCTTTGCTTGGACGGGTTCGCGGCCTAAAGGCCGGGATCGTTTCGACTATGCCAAATTTCCAAGGATCTGCCTTCCGATGAAAATCAGCTTCGCCGACAGCCGCCCGGCTGGTGATTATGCCCTGGTGGTCCCGGTCGCGGGCAAGAGCGGCAGCGACGTGCTGCGCGCAGTTGGCGGCGGGATCGACGCGGCACTGAGGCGCCAGCGCTTCGAAGGCGAGCCGAGCGCGGTGGCCGAGCATTTCATCAACGACCGGCGGATCGTCGCGATCGGCACCGGAGACAGCGTGTCGCCGGCCGATGCGGCGGAGAAACTGGGCGGCGCGGCGGTGGCGCGGCTGCTGATCTCGGGCGAGACCGAGGCGGTGATCGACCTGACCGGGCTCGGGTTTGACGCCGATGCGGCGGCCCGGGTGGCGCTCGCCGCGGCGCTGCGCGGCTGGCGCTACGATGTCTATCGCACCAAGCTGAAGGACAAGCAGAAGCCGACGCTCGCCCAAGTGACGATCGTCGGTGCCGGCGCGGGCGCTGCGGATCGCTATGCAACGCGCTATGCCGCAGTGGTCGAGGGTGTCGCCTTGACCCGCGAACTGGTCACCGAGCCGGCCAACATCATCTATCCCGAAAGCTTTGTCGCGCGGGTCAAGGCCAGCGTCGAAGGCCTCGGGCTGGAGATCGAGGTGCTCGATGGCGCGGCGATGGCGACGCTCGGCATGGGCGCGCTGCTCGGGGTCGCGCAGGGCTCGGTTCGCGCGCCGGCGATGCTGATCATGCGCTGGAATGGCGGCGCGTCGGGTGAGGCGCCGGTGGCGCTGCTCGGCAAGGGCGTGACGTTCGACACCGGCGGGATTTCGATCAAGCCCGCGGCGGGCATGGAATCGATGAAGTGGGACATGGGCGGCGCCGGCGCGGTAGTTGGCGCGATGAAGGCGCTGGCGGGCCGCAAGGCCAAGGCCAATGTCGTCGGCGTGTGCGGGATGGTCGAGAATATGCCCGACGGCAACGCCCAGCGCCCGGGTGACGTCGTGACGTCAATGTCGGGCCAGACAATCGAGGTGATCAACACCGATGCCGAGGGGCGGCTGGTGCTGTGCGACGTGATGACCTGGACCCAGCGCGAGATCAAACCCAAGGTGATGATCGATCTCGCCACGCTGACCGGGGCGATGGTGGTCAGCCTGGGTCATGAAATGGCGGGCATGTTTTGCAACGACGATGGCCTCGCCGACCAATTGCTTGCCGCCGCGAAAAGCTCGACCGACGCGCTGTGGCGCCAGCCTTTGGGCGAGGCCTATGACCGGCTGATCGACTCGCCGATCGCCGACATGAAGAATGTCGGGCCGCGCGAGGCAGGATCGATCACCGCCGCGCAATTCCTCCAGCGGTTCGTCGACGACGGCGTCAAATGGGCCCATCTCGACATTGCCGGCATGGCCTGGTCGGACAAGCCGCGCCCAACCTACGACCGCGGCGCGACCGGGTTCGGGGTGCGGCTGCTCGACAAGTTCGTCGAGGACACGGCGGAAGGGTGATGAAGCCGTCATTGCGAGCGAAGCGAAGCAATCTACCCTCTCGAACGTGTAGATTGCCGCGTCGCTTCGCTCCTCGCAATGACGGAATTAATTGATGCGCGTCGATTTCTATCAGCTCGGTCCCCGCGGCCATGACGGGGTGATCGGCTCGCTTGCCGGCAAATTGCTCGGCGAGGAGCAGCGCCTGCTGGTGGTCGCCGACGACGAGGCCCTGCTGGCGCGGCTCGACCGGATGCTGTGGGACGAGGGCGCGGCAAGTTTCCTGCCGCATGGTCTCGCCGGGGGCACCGACGACAGCCGCCAGCCGATCCTGCTCGCCACCACCACCGACGCGCCCAATTTGGCGCGCAACATCCTCATCGCCGACGGCCAATGGCGCGATGCCGCGCTCCACTTCGACCGCGCTTTCTATCTGTTCGACGCCGCCACGCTGGAGGGCGCGCGACTGGCTTGGAAACTGCTCGCCGGCCGCGACGAGGTCGAGCGGCATTACTGGGCCAATGTCGACGGGAAATGGCTCGAGCAGGGCTAAAACATCAAAACACTCGACCTTGCGCGGTCGCGGGGCTCCGGCTAGGGGCGCGGCCAATCCTTTCCACCCTTATCATCCGATGGAGCTTTCCATGGCGGTTACCCGCACCTTTTCGATCATCAAGCCCGACGCCACCCGCCGCAACCTGACCGGCGCGGTCACCAGGATGCTCGAGGAAGCCGGCCTGCGAATCGTCGCCTCCAAGCGCATCCACATGAGCCGTGACCAGGCCGAGGGCTTCTACGCGGTCCACAAGCAACGCCCGTTCTTCGGCGAGCTGGTCGAGTTCATGATCAGCGG
>Ga0105044_10013921_pt1 | contig 10908 bp, 6 predicted proteins | sample MAT01_FD_78092 | JGI IMG/M metagenome (GOLD analysis project Ga0105044, IMG submission 78092) | Freshwater microbial communities from Lake Fryxell liftoff mats and glacier meltwater in Antarctica - MAT-01 | ecosystem: Environmental > Aquatic > Freshwater > Ice > Liftoff microbial mat | place... | reverse complement strand
GTAGGCTTTCTCATGCGCAAAAACAAGATCGAAGTGATTGAAGGACATGGCGTCTTTACCGATGCCCACACGCTGCAAGTGGGCCCATCTGATTTCAAGCCAGAAGCCAAAACCCGTACCGTCACCGCCAAGAGCTTTATTATTGCCACGGGCGCGCGGGCGCGCGATCTGCCTGGCGCCACCGTTGACGGCAAGCGCATTATGCAATATCGCCACGCCATTCGCCTGCAAGAACAGCCCAAGTCGATTATCATCGTGGGGGCAGGGCCAATCGGCATGGAACTGGGCGACTTCTATCACACCTATGGTGCCGAAGTGACGATTGTGGAAATGTTGGATCAGATCTTGCCGCTGGAAGATAGCGAAGTCGCGGCCGAGGTCCACAAAGCTTTTACCAAGCGTGGCTTCAAGCTCCACACTGGAACACGTACCGAAGCGTTTGATGTCACCGATAGCGGTGTCACGGTTACGGTGAAAAACGTGAAAAGTGGCGAAACTCAGAAATTGCAGGCCGAGCGCGTACTGATCTCGATTGGCATTAGCCCGAACACGGAAAAAGTTGGGCTGGACAAAGCTGGTGTCAAGCTGGACAAGCGTGGCTTTATCGAGATCGACGCCAACATGCGCACCAATGTGGAGAACATCTACGCAATTGGCGATTGCACCGGCAAACTGGCGTTGGCCCATGTGGCAAGCGCCCAAGCGTTGGTGGCTGCCGAGACGATTGGTGGAGCGGATACGCTGCCCATTCCTGCCGAAAAGTATATCTTCATGCCACGCTGCACCTATTGCAAGCCAGAAGTTGCCAGCCTCGGTATGACCGAAGCCCAGGCCAAAGAAGCTGGGTACACCATCAAAGTCGGCAAGTTTCCGTTTATGCCCAATGGCAAAGCACAGGCCATGAATGTCAAAGACGGCTTTGCTAAAATTATTACCGATGCCAAATATGGCGAAATTCTCGGCGCACACTTGGTTGGCCCAGAGGTGACAGAACTGTTACCCGAATTGAGCTTGGCCCAGTTTATGGAGATCACCCCTGCCGAAATTGCCCGCACCGTTCATTCGCACCCGACGTTGAGCGAAGTGATTATGGAAGCGGCGCATGCCGTTGAAGGCCATGCGATTCATATCTAATCTGCGGTTGTGCTGAAAACGCTGGCGGTGGTTGGTGACATGACAACCACCGTCGCGTCTTCAAATAGAGATAAGCATTATGAGTGAAGCAGCAATTCCCGAAGCCCTTGTCACCCTCGAGACGGATGTGCGCTTTGCCGAAACCGACCAGATGGGTGTGGTACACCATAGCAGCTATATCATCTGGTTTGAAATGGGCCGCGTGGCGTGGATGAAGACCGCCCAGATGCCTTACACAGAAGTGGCAGATGGCGGCCATCACTTTGCCGTCACGGCGATTCATGCGGCCTATCGTGCCTCCAGCCGCTTTGGCGATACGATCCGAATTATTACGCGACTGGCCAAGTTGCGCAGTCGCCAAGTTGAATTTAGCTACGAAGTACGGAATGCCGCAGATGATACGGTGTTGGCTACGGGCAGTAGTGAGCATATCTGTGTCGATCTAACGGGCAAGATGACAAAAATTCCGCCCTCCATTTATGCGCGGTTACTGCATGGTGCAGAACTGGTGGCGGCCAATTTGAGTACAGTCAGTTGATAGGGTGGATCTGTCAGAACGGGTTCAAGCGTTGAACCCGTTCTGACGGCATTGCTACGACAGGAACAAATCAACCATGATTCACGTTGAGCAACATGGGCATGTGCTGGCGATCCGGATGTCGCGGTCGATCTTTGGTCGACCCTTTTGGTGGACGACTGCGTATTGGGTAGATGGCCTACTGATCGATACGGGGCCGCGCTTTGCCGCCAATGCCTTGCTTAACGCGTTGCGTAATCTGCATGTAGATCAGGTTGTGATCACCCATGCGCATGAAGATCAGATTGGTGGTTTGGCGGCGGTTTTGCGCCAATATCCCAAGGCGACCATTTATGCGGCACCGCGTACGTTGCCAATTTTGGCCGACCCGACTCGAATCACGATGCCGTTCTATCGGCGGCTGGTTTGGGGTGAGCCTCAGCCTTGTCAACTTGCGATTTCGTTAGATACCGTGGATAATGCGATCCGTACACCTAACTACAGCTTTCGTGCCCTGGAAACCCCCGGCCATACAGCCGACCACATTGCGCTATTTGAAGCGCATCAACGTTGGCTCTTTAGTGGCGATGTTTTTAGTTATAATCAAAACAGTGCTTGGGCAGCCGAAGCCGATCTCTTTGGCGTGGTGAGCAGCTTGCGTATGTTAGCCGATTTGCGCCCGGAGCGCCTGTTTCCCAGCGATGGGCGCGTGAGCCGGACGCCCTTACCAGAATTGCATGGAAAGATTGGTTATTTTCTGCAACTGACTCGCGAAGTCGCCAAACTCGATGGCCTTGGTTTTACCAAAGAAGAAATTGTGCTGCGTTTGTTTCAAAAGGAACCGCCTATCTATTTCTGGACAGTCGGCCACTACTCGGCGGCCAGTCTGGTTGATGCTTGTCGCAGTTACAATGCCCTGTTTACTCAGCTCGACTACGACACATCGCGCACGACCCACGACGCGCTACCCAACGAGCAGACTGGCCCTTCCGGTTCCTCGAATTGGCCCTTTGATTGGGAAGATCTGATTCGGTAACGGTGGTACTCGAAACAACATTGACAATTGGCATCAGGCGGGGATCTGGCGCGCGGTCTTATGGGGTGTGCCGGCTGTCCTATGATGCGATGTTTAGATAAACTTGCCAATCATAAAGAACGAGGATCGGTGGGTAAAGGATGGTCATCATGCGTATTCTCATAACCGGTGGTGCTGGTTTTATTGGCAGCCATTTGGCCAATCAACTGCACCAGCGCGGCAATTTTGTCCGTGTACTCGACGACCTCAGCAGCGGTGATCCGGCGAAGTTGCCGGCTGGAATTAATTTTACGCGGGGTGACGTGCGTGATATCCCCAAGTTGTGGTCGCTTTTGCAAGGCGTTGATGTGGTCTATCATCTTGCGGCGCGGGTGAGCGTACCGGCTTCGATCCTCTATCCGCGTGAATATAACGATGTCAATGTGGGGGGAACGGTTGCCCTGTTGGAAGCTTGCCGCGATGTGGGTGTGCGCCGCGTGATCCTGGGCAGCAGTGCAACGGTCTATGGCAATCAGGCGGGGCAGCCAGCCCATGAAGAGATGGCAACGCAACCCGCCGTGCCCTATGCTGTGAGCAAAGTGGCAGCCGAGCAATTTCTCTTTACGATTGGGCGACTGAGTGGCTTTGAGACCGTGGCTTTGCGTATCTTCAATGCGTATGGCGCTGGTCAATTGTTGCCGCCCGTGCATGCGCCGGCGATTCCCCAGTTTATGCAACAGGTGATCGGTGGCGGTTCGGTGGTGGTTGATGGCGATGGTAACCAAACGCGCGATTTTGTCTATATCGATGATGTGGTACGCGCTTTGATTCGCGCCGCCGATGCGCCACAGGTGGATCAACAGATTATTAATGTGGGCAGTGGTCTGGAAATTACGGTCAATGCCTTGATCGAACGTATTGCACAGACCGTTGGCCGCAAAGCGAATATTCTACACAATCGCGAAACCTTTGGCGGTGTGGCGCGGCTGGTCGCTGATGTCAGCAAAGCCCAGCGCCTGCTCGACTATGCGCCTTCTGTCGATCTGGTGGCCGGTCTCCAGCTTCTATTTCGCCAAGATCCCCTTTTTCAACCCGTCTACGCCAAGCAACAGGCGTACTAGTCTACAGATAAGTTACTAAAATTTTCATGACTTTCTATCAAAAAACAACGCTATTCAAACGCATGGTTGTCCACTTGAATCTGCTGCTGCTTCTGACCGTGTTGAGCGCTTGCAGCCTGGGCAACGAAGGAATGCTGCGCGTCTATTTGCAAACCCGGCAAGGCCAGGTTCAACAAGCGGTGGGCACAGACGCGCGCCCTGTGCGCTTCACGGTTGCGCCTGGTACGCCAGCCCGGCTGATCGGTCAACAATTAAAGACCGCCGGCTTGATCACCGATGATCGGCTCTTTGAAGCCTATGTACGTGTGAATGATTTGGCGGCCCAACTCGAAGCGGGCACCTTTATTTTGAGCCCCGCTATGACCATGCTGGAAATTGTCGAAACGTTGCAACAGGCCGAGGCAGCTAACCTGACCATTACAATTCCTGAAGGGTGGCGGTTGGGACAAATTGTGGATTATTTGGCGGCTGCCGAAGTGTTTGGCGGCGATCCAATTACCTTGGCCGAATATCGGACGCAGGTACAGACGGGCAATTTGTCGTCGTTAGATGCGACTGCCTATGCCTTTCTTCAGGGGCGGCCAAGCGGCATGAGCCTGGAAGGCTATCTCTTCCCCGACACCTACGAGCTGCCCTTAGCCGGGGCCACGGCGCAAGACATTCTGGCGCGCCAACTCGACAATTTTGCGAACCGCGTGATCCCGCTCTACGAAGCTGCCGTTACCGAAGAGGCCACCACACTTTCCCTCTACGAAGTGCTAACCGTCGCCAGCATTGTTGAACGCGAGGCTGTGGTCGCCGAGGAACGGCCAGCGATTGCTGGTGTCTATCTCAATCGGCTGGCTAACGGTATCAAGCTCGAGGCCGATCCAACAGTGCAATATGCTATGGGCTATCAAGCAGAGGCCAAACAGTGGTGGAAGACACCCGTTTTCCTCGAAGAATACAGTGGAGTTGACAGTCCGTACAATACCTATCTCTACCCCGGTTTGCCACCAGGCCCGATTGCCAACCCTGGCTTGGGCAGTATTCAAGCCGTGCTGCAACCAGCGCAACATGACTATATTTACTTTGTGGCGCTGCCCGACGGCACGGGTCGCCATGTCTTCGCAAAGACCTTTGAAGAGCATAGCGAGAATGTACGTCGCTATCTAAGCGGCGGATAAACCGGAGCAGCGTAACAATTCAGGTCGCGGTTTTCACACCCTGGGTGCCCAGAGGGTACCCAGGGTGTGACATGCGTTACTTAAAAACTCCACCACGAAAACTGTTGATAGCCTGCTGATACCAACTCAACCGGAATCTGGAGACGTGCTGCGGTGAGAAAGGCAAAACGCCAGAATCCTTCGCTCACCGGATTGTTGCGGCTGAACAGAAAGAGCAGCAGGAAAAAGCCAATGTTGCCAAAGCCTAATAATTGGCGGCGTATGGCTGGTGGCAATTGCGTCGCCAGCAATTGAAAACCATCGAGCGGGGGAATTGGCAATAGGTTAAACAGCAAGGCAGTTACCTGCAAAAACCCCAAGAAAGCCAACGCTGGCCAGAGATACCAATTCTCTGCCGTGGTCCACGCTTGCCAATCAAAATAGAAGGGAATGCTGATGATCACACAGAAGATCAGCGTGCCCAGCGGCCCGGCTGCACTGACCAGCGCTTCCCAGCGCGTATTACGCAGGGCGTTTGTGTTGATGTAGACCGCACCCCCCGGCAGACCAATTCCACCCATGAGCAGGAAAATGACGGGCATAATAATGCTGAGCAGCGGATGGGTATAGCGCAACGGATTTAAGGTGAGATAACCAGCCTCGCGCACCGAGCTGTCGCCGCCCAAATAAGCGGCCAGTGCATGACTGAATTCGTGCAAACAGAGCGAAACAATCCAGCCGCTGATGACAAATAGGGTGGTTAAGGGGCCAACCCAACTCTCGCTAGGATTGCGCCATAGTCCAACGCCAGCCGCAATCATCACGATGATGAGCGCAAAAAAGATTGGGCTGGGTTTGATGGCAGCGCGCAAGGTATGGCGTGTGGCCGGCTGAATCGATGGTGGCGCTTCTAACACCGTTTGGCGGAGTTGATAGAGGGATATGCCGGCTTTGGTCAACAGGGTGGCTGCTGGCTCACCATCCAAATAGAGCAAGCCAAGTAACAGATGAATGGTGTCAACACTTTTGTGACCAAGGTGCGCGGCCTCTTTGAAGGCAGACCGAATCACGCGCTGGGCGTTATTGCTGAGTACGGGGGTGTCGGGCATCTCCGTGCTACGTGTGGGGATGAATTGTGGCACTGTGCTATTGCTCGCCAGCGCAGCTGTGACACTGTCCCGGAGTTGGTGTGTATCTACGCCCACCTTAGCCAATTGTTGAATCGCTACCGTGCTGCGCCCATCGACCAGCGCGAGCAAAATATGTAGCGGATCGACCAAGACCGAGGCGCGCTTGGTCGCCTCTTGGGTGGCTTGCACCAATACGGCGCGCGCATTGGGGGCGATATCTTCAAGCGATAGTTCGGGGGGCATGGTTGGCCTCTTCTCGTTCTGGTTTTTGTGCTGGCTAAGGATTCAATGGCGGCGAAAAATTGGAATTCTGTAGTCACTCAAGAGCCAACTGGGCTGGCAAAGCGTGCCGCTCGCGCATCTTTTTTGGGCGTAACATACAGTTCCCGTTGATAAACACTGTCGGTGAAAAGATCGGTGAGCAAGACCAATCTACGCTCTGCCGCCGAGAGATAGGTCAATTCTGCCTGATAGCGCCGGACCGACTCCAGATCGCCCAGTGCCAATCCATGGACCGAGCGCACAAAGAGCAGTGTAAATGGATTGTTGGTGGGCAACAATGTCAGATTGAATTCATCTAGCAAGGCTCGCGTTAATTCGCTAGTGGCATTGCCCGAGGCGGCTACAAACTCAACTGTCATGCCGTGGATCGCCAGTCGATCAGTCACTTCGTAATTGGCGGTTGGTTTGGCACGGTGCCACACGTGCTCTATATAGCGACGCACGGGCGCACCTTCGTTTTTCTCGGTGGGCGTGGTAGACAACATGCCTAATTCTAGCATACGCAGGCGACGATTAAAGTCGCGCTCTTCCACGGCCCCGCGCCACAGCAGATGCTCAATGCTAAACTCTTGGGCCAACCCACGCACCAACTCGTCGCGCACAGGGTTGGTCTGCTCAATATTGACAGGCGCAACCGATTTGCGGACCGTATCGCGAATAAACTGGGCAATTGTCCGGGCCTGGGATTGACCTTTGCCGGGCGCATTGCTGCTCAAAATACGCCGCATTTCGCCAAACCAGGCGGGCGTCCCCCAGATGCGCTCCAGCCGTTCCTCGCTGCGTTGCCCCTGTGCATCCAACTGCATACGCAAATAGGCCAGACAGCGCTGCCACAATTGTTGATTGAGGTGCGGCTGATAGATGGCCATGAGCGGCACTCCTGGCGGCGGTACCGCAGGAATGGTCGGCGGTGTACTCAACGTCGATAGCTCGCCCCCAGCTTCGGCCAACATGCGATTCCAATGGCTCAACAACTCGCCCAGGCGCGCATAGACGCGTACCAAGCTATCGGTCACCGCTTCGCGCAGTTGTGCCGTCAGCGCACTCTGGGCCAAGGCCACTCGTTCGCGGCGCAGGCTACGAATGCGCGACTGCCGGAAGCGATAGGTCGTTAACCCGGCGATCATCATGCCCAAGGCAAAGCCAACCAGCGCCAGCGTATCCTGGGTGTGGCTCCACGTCCGCTGCAGAAAGAGCAGATAGAGTATGGCAATGACTGCGACAAGCGCCACCACGCCACCCACGCGCACCATAATGCGCCAAAGCGAAGGGGCCGTAGAGACCGCTTGCAGATAGCCGAGATCCCAGTTGCGCAGGGCCAGCAAGCGTTGGACGCGCGCCAGATGCCGCGCATTGGGTGTGGCGACGGTTTGCAAGCGTTGTCGTTGTTGATCCAGCTCATGCAGCCAGCGCTCGGTCTGCATCTGGGCGCGTGTCAAGCCTGCTGGTGAGGCTGCCAAAATGTCCAATAGCTTGCGCTGCATCTTGGAAGCCGTAGCGGGCACCAGCCGTTCGTCTACCTCATGCAAAAACCAGGCCCGCTCGGCTTTCACGGCCTGAATGCCCCACGCTTCATCCAAAAAGGTGGACCCTACGGCCAGTTGCAAATATTCATCCAACTCGCGGAAATGACCTTGAAAGGCATCTTTCCACTGTTCGGCACCGGTGCGCCGCAACTGTTGGGCGGTGGCGCGCGGCAAGACAAAACTCGTATCCACACTCAGCTCGTCAATTGTAGTCGGCGACTGATTGGCGAGTAAGTTGCCAAGATGCGGGGCCAACTGTTGGACAACACTCTGCGGTGTCAGATCCAGCCCCGTAAACTCATTGGCGGCATCTGGCAGTTGCGCGACTGGATCAATGGCTTTATCCGTGCCATCGTCGCTATTGCGCAGCACCCATTCGCGCACCAACCGGCTCTCTTCCTGCCGATTGACCGCCTGTAGAACCTGGGCCAGCGGCACATAATCACCCGCCGCGCCGATCAAGCTGTAGACGCGCGCGTCATCGCGATGAATGCCCACACCCAACTGCTCTTGCACATAGAGATTGCCACCCGCCACAATCAACGCTTCCAGGGCATTGGCCGCGACGACGGCTAGTTCATGGCTGCTTTGGGCCAATCCTTGATTGCTTTTTTCGCGATCCAACAAGTAGACATAATCAAATAGCGGGCGACTGACGGCATCTGCCAAGTGGGGCGCGTGGGTGTGAATCGCTTGCTGCAGCGCCGGCGTGATCCCGCCATTCGCCTGGTGATGCAGCCCGGTCAGCGCCTCTAGCTCGGCTAGCGCGGCAAAAGCCGTGGCATCTTCCACCGGACGCGTGAGATCGGTGGCATAGCTGCCAGTCGCAAACAGTGCCGTCACCTGTGCCACATGCCGTTGCCCAACGCGCTCCATAAATTGCGCGACCAGCGGCCAGATCAGCGCCGACGTGAGCGGTTCAAAGAGTGGCGCGATCACATACAGTGTGGTCTGCACAAACGGATCGTCGGCCACCAGATCGTCCTGACGAATGGGATCGAGCAGATGCGTTTCCAAGAGGCGTGCAATTGGCACCGTATGGGTCAACGCTGCTTGAAAGATGTCCTGGCGCGTGGCGCGCTGGAGGCGGTTTTGTGTTTGCCCCGTAGCGCCGGGCATGGTTGGTTTCAACCCCGTCACCGGCAGTTGAAAGGGGCGTCCCGATACTTCCAATGGGTGCAGCATCGCCTCGGTGGCCTGCAGGAGCAACGACGCATGTTTTTCCGACGCAGTCAAGATGCCCGCCGTTTGGTCATCAAAAGCGTGCGGTAAATCGCGCTCCAACCGACTGAGTGTGCGCTCGACATAGAAGGGCGGTAACGGTTGATCCAGTTTGGGCTGGCGAATATGAAATTGGGCGCGCTGGTGCGGATCGATCAGCGGTTCGGCCATGACAGAGCCAAAGCTGGTCAAGCGACTCAAATCCGCCGGATTAGATGAGAGCGCAGCGCGCTGTTCTTGGGCTGCCTGGAGACGGGGCAGCAGATGCAACATCACCTGCAAACCCCAACCGCCAAAACAGAGAATCGCTGCCCGTGAATGGGCGTAACTAACAATCACGGCACCCTCCGCGGCGGCACCTCAACACGGGGCATGGTAGCGGGTCGGCGCAAGCGATCCTCATGATCGGGCGTAATCTCGGGCAGATCTTTCCACTCGGGATTGAGATGAAATTCATCGCGCACATTAAAGTCCAGGCGATTTTCATATTGCGCACGATACTCTTCGATCCGCTCCAACAACGTGACTGGCAAGCCATGCACAATCCAAACGGCGTCCATGCGCGTGGCATCGCCGGTGGGAATCCATTTCATATCTTCTTGGCCTACGGTGGCAGCATGCAATTTCGAATCATCTTTACGGCTCACGGGCACGGCGGCCAACCGGATATGTTCCAGATTGGATTCGTGGAAACTGTAGCGGTCGGCATCCCAGCGAATGTAGGGGCTGAGGCGGTCGAGCCATTGATGAATACGATTATCCGGCCGTTGGCGGGTACGCTTGACTTCTTCGCTATATTGTACGCCAATAATGTGGTTAATATCCACTGTCTCATGCACCCGATGCAACAGGGCTGCATTGTCCGCCACCGTTGCCAGTAAATGTTGATAAATGTGATCGGGGCTGACCGCATTGATGCTCTGTAACAGTTGTTGGAAGAGCGGGCTCAGGGCATTTTGCCAGTCGCTAACGGTGACGCAAGACGCAGCGTTACGCACAAAATGGGGTAGATAATCGCGGCCAACCGCGCCCGTTTCCAGTTCATAATAGGTGCTGGTGCTGGGATAGCCATCGGAGACGCGCGGATCGATGCGGTCGGCCAGTTTGGCCGCTTCTTGATTCGATTTTGCCAAGGCCAGCGTACATGCATTCAACTGGCTGCGCAGTGCTTCGCGTAGCCGACCAGCCTGTTTGCCTAATTGGGTTACCAATGCTTGTTCTACGGCATCACGTTTCTGGTAGAGCCGCGAACGGGCTTTGCCAGAAGCCATATCGCGGGCGCGCTCACGGGCGCGCCGTGGATTGAGCGCTACCATAAAGAGATCGCCCAATGTGCTTGCCAGTTGTTGCGCTTGCTCGCCCATGCCGCCTTGTTGCGCCAACAGACGTCGCCACTGCACCCGATTTTCTTCGGCCACAGGGTGGCCGTTGATCAGAAAGAGACGCTGGCGGACCAACGATTCGGGGGCCGCACCCATGCCGCTCAAGGGGCCGATCAGATCGCAGAGCGCCAACGCGCCGCGAATGCCTGTGTCGTGCAGCGCTTGTTGCATGGTCTGCACCACGGGTTCCCAAAAGCCGGGCCAGACGCCGCGCAACTCCTCAATTTCCTCGCGTGTCTTGTCGAGTTTATCGTTTTCCAGGGCGGCATAGCGCGCCAGCAGTTGGGTCAACAAGCCCTGCCAGAGATTCAACACCCGCTGTTGATCGCCTTCGGGCAGCGGCGAGCGCGGATCGGTCATGACGGGGCCGGAAGCGAAACGACGCACCAGATCGGAGACAAAGGCACGCTGCCAGAAATCGACCAGCGATTCATG
>Ga0105044_10013919_pt1 | contig 10909 bp, 8 predicted proteins | sample MAT01_FD_78092 | JGI IMG/M metagenome (GOLD analysis project Ga0105044, IMG submission 78092) | Freshwater microbial communities from Lake Fryxell liftoff mats and glacier meltwater in Antarctica - MAT-01 | ecosystem: Environmental > Aquatic > Freshwater > Ice > Liftoff microbial mat | place... | reverse complement strand
CGTCCGTGCAAACCACCGTAGAATTGGTTTGGAAGAGTGCACTTTGAAAAATCGTCACCTGTGGGTCGCGATAGATTATTTTGCTCATAATTTAGGTCTCTTGAATTGCCAAAGCCTCCGGGTCAAGGGCAAATGTAAGCAGTCCGATGGATTTTAGTAGCCCTCAAAAGAGATGAGTCATACCGAATTTTCGGGATGACTCATCTTTGAAAAAATGTAAGGTTTAAGTACGGACTACTGTACTACCACGCTAAAAGTAGCTTGCTTCCCATCCGCCTGAATATTCAGTTGATATACACCTTTAGGCAAGTTCAGGCTTTCAAATACAACACGGCTGATGCCTTGTTTTACTACAGTCTCTCGCGCAGTTACCATCCGGCCAGCGGCATCAAACAAGGTGAGTTGCACATTGCCAAGGATGCGACTGTTCAGTTCTACTGCAAAATTGTCTCGAGTACTCGGGATTGGGTTGGGCAAAATGCGAATGTCCATGTTTTCAGTTAGGTCGCTTACGCTGCTTACCCCAACATTTCCGGTTTTTACATTAGTGCGACAAACATTTGTAGCAGAAAGAGTCACCACATAATTGCCCTGAGACCCATAAGTGTGGGTTGGATTGCTTTCAATACTCGTCATGCCGTCACCAAAATCCCAGAGGTATGAAGTGGCGTTCGTACTTGTATTGGTGAATGTTGCAGTAAAACCGTTTTGTACTATGGTGAAATTGGCTGTAGCAAGTGGGCGTACATTCATACTTTGAATCATAGTATCAGTTCCAAAGTTGTTTGTTACAATTAGGCGCACATTTTTGTTGCCCGCAGTGGGGTAAAAAATATTGTGCGGGCCAATTCCTGTTGCAGTATTAGGGTTGGCGGCGGTACCAAAAGACCATGTATAAGTAGCATTAAGCGTTGAAGGCGTCGCTTGGAACGTCAAAGTATCCAAACGGCAGATAGTATCGGGTGCCATAAACTCCGCCAATGGTAATACGGGTACTTCATACGGCTCAATTCCAATATTGTCGAGGTATAAACTGTTGCCATATCCATTGATGGACACAAATCGAACCACTATTTTTTGCCCTGCGAAATCACTGAGATTCACAGATACATTGCGCCAATCAGATGCATCTCCAGCATAATAATAATTGATTTGGTTGGGTACAGTGGACAATTCCGGATCATACTTTTCCCATATTGTGGTCGGCGTACCCCCTAGGTTACAGTTGGCAAAAACCTCCACCCGAAGCCCATCAGTGTAAGTATCATCATACCTAGCCTTCGCAATATCAAAGGAAAGCGCGGGGTTAAACAACCCCGTCAAATCTACCGGAATCATATAAAGATAGTCCTCCTGGCCATTGTCGTCGGGGCCATATTCATAGAAATCGAAATGAAACGAACGTCCAATTAGACCATCAGGGCCAACTACGTCAAATGACAACCCATCAGTTGTTTCCCAGCCAAATAATCCGTCAGGGTTCACGCCTGCCCAGCCAATGGGGAATCCTGATGTAGCCTCTAGGTTTTCGCTAAAGAATTGATTGACAGCCTCCGCTACTACCGGAAATGAAAGGAAAAGGGTATCATTATAACCGTTCAAATCACTAGAGAAAACTACCCAGGTTTTGAGCATAATATTCCCATTGAAGTCGATGGTAAGCGGGGTTTGAAATGAAAAATCTAACGACCCGCCTACTGGAATATCAGGTAAAACTTCACTTACTGGTGGATCATTATTCACCTGATAAAACGCCGTCGCGCCAGAAGCCAAGTTCAACCCTTCGTTATTTACCCTGATCGAAATGGTTATATCTGATGCTCCACACGACACAATAGCATCGCCTGCCGGGGAAAGTAATTGAGGTAAAGCGAGATCGTATTGTTGTGGACAATTGAGCAATCCTCCAGGCCAATTTATGGCTATAGCCCGTCTGCCCGCTGTACCGTCCGGGTGACTGGTACGTACAGATACCCATTGTTCTGCGCCTGCATTTTGAATCGGGAAGGCAAAGGAATTAGTATCCGAGGTGCCCTTCAGTTCCATATACTTGTTTCCTAAAAGATAGGCATCGTAAGAAAGGGTATCGTTTACTTCCGTCCAGCTCAGGGTTAATGAATCTGGGCAGACTTTGGTTACTTGTAGATTTTGAGGCACTGGAACGATGCTGGAAGGATAGTCTGAGGTGTCTCGTTTTGCCCCGCGAAGAACCAGGATATGAACCTTCCCACTTACGGTATTGGGCACTGTCCAATCATACATTCGGCGGTCGCCACCAACCGACGTAATGGCTGTAAAAGAATTGCCACCGTCTGTGGTGTAACGCAGCGTGAATGTGCCAGTGTTCCCATAAGCATCCCAATGGATGCGCTCCACTTCTCCAGATACAAAACCTTCGCTGCCAGCCGGGTAGGTAACCTTTATCTCATCTTTGACGAATTCCCATACCAGATAATAATGTTGTGGACCTAAGGGGACTTCAGTCCCTTTGATATGTACCGTGTAGGTGCCCGAAGTAGGGTTTTCGAGGAATACCTGCTCGACGTTATTTAGGGAGTCGCGGCCCTTGCCAGCAGGCGCATTAAGGGTAATAGGGTTTTGCGTTGGGTTGAGGAGCCACGGCTGGCTTACAGCGCCACTACCATCATTGACGCTCAGATCAAGGTCATTTATCAGGGCCCGGGCATTGTTTTCAAGCGAAGGTGGTTCAGCCCAGTAAAGCATGATTTTTGCTTCTTTGATGTTTACCGGAATCTGAATCGTATGCGTCAGATCTCCACCTTGATCGGCATCTCCTTCCAGCCATTGATTTTGCTCGAGCAGACGCAGCGCGCGCCAGGTATTGACATGTCCCCAGCCGAATTTATAATCAGGCCCCGGGTTACCCAAATCGGTGGCTGTGTTGAGGATGGTAGCTTTTAATAATGCCGAAGGAGCGTCTTGCACCCCTTTGAGAGTTCTATACGCTTGAGTAAGTTGAGCCAGGCAGCCAGCAATACCGGGGGCAGCGCCAGAGGTTCCACTAAATACCTGATACGCATTATTTGGGTCAAGTGATTCCTGATCTTGACCGTTGGCTGCAATATCGGGTTTCAAACGTCCATCGTATGCTGGTCCACGACTTGAACTTTCCACCAACGTGGCGTCTGCGAAAACATTTGCAGTAGCGATGGCATTTTTGGACATTTTATGGCCGCCTGTAATATTACCCCATTGATTACCAGCACCGTATCCGCAGTCCGAATTATTCGAGTTGCCCGCCGAAAATAAGTGCATCAGTGTCGGATGTTCAAAAAGCTGCTGATCTACCGTTTGGGTTGCCAAGGTATAACCTGCATTACAACCGTCGGAATAGGAAGAATTGGTCAAGGTAACCCCTTCGTTGAGGTGCAAGGGCAAGGTTTGATCTTGAAAACTATTGACATAATCGACAGAGTATACATCTGCACCAGCGGCCATGCCTTTTTTACTTGGGTCTAGATTTCCGGCTCCGCCAATAATCCCGACAACACCATCGCCATGTGTACCATCAGCGGGCGCCCCATTGGCAAAGTTGTACAAGCGACCTTGCAAATCTATGTGCGGGCCAAGTTGACCGTCGTCGCGCACAAGTACACCTACGCCGGCTCCATCATATTTTTTACCCAATGGGGCATCACTTGCGACCAAATTAGAACGATGCAATGAACGTCCACGAGTGTCTTCTTTCTGTCCAGGAGGAGGTACCAACTCCAAATATTGCACAAATGGAAGGGCCGCCACAGCTGATATATGGTCTTTATGGATTCGGAGTTGAACCAATCCGTTTTGTGTTCCTTCTTTTAAAACGTCAAGTCCATTACTGCGACAAAGTGCGGCACCTTCGGCAATACGAAGCGAAGGATAAATTTGGAGGTTTACATCAATGAAGTCGCCGTGCATTGCCCATGCGCCAAATGGTGGTTCACGAAGGCTCCGGGCCATTTTCCATTCAGGGTTTACGGGTAAAACACTTCGTGGTAAAAAGGCTTCAATTTTTTGGAAATTAAAACTTTGGGGAAGCAAAACAAGGTAAGCTCCAAACTGAACATAGCCGACGATTCGAGCTCCAGTAGCTTCAAATGCCGCCCGTTCTTTAGCGTTCATAATTTTTTCCAACTGGATATATCGGGCGTAAACGCCATTCACCACTTCATCTGCCCCAGTGTTGGGTGTTTGTCGTACAATAGCAAAGTTTTCAGGGAAAATTTCCGTGCCATGCGCGAACCGCACCGAAAAATTGCTTTGAGAAAAGGCTGGTGAACAAAATACTAGTGCAAAAAGAAAGGCGGAAAGATTTTTTTTCATGTAAGTGAGGCAAAGTTTGTGATTTGATCCCTGATTGCATTTCCAGTTGATTCACAGGAGTTTAAATCAAAAAACGGGGTTGAATTCAGCGAAAAAACCTTAATTAAACCATTAAGCTTAAACACGGAATTCTGCTAAGGAGTCAAATGTAGGGGGCTTGACTCAAAAATTTTAACATTTAAGCACTTGCTAATCTGTAGAAACGGACTATTTTTGTAAAGCGATTCGGAATGCAACGCTTTTAAACACGTTGTTGACCGAAAATAAGACACCTATTTTTTCACCAGCATTCTTATCTAAAACTTTCAGCGGAAAGCATAGGAGAACGCAAAACCTTCCTTCACTTTTGCCATGAGACACTGGGAAAAGACTAGCAAAAAAGAGCCCCGTCGTGCTGGTGAGCGCGACCTACGTCAACAAGACCAAGACCACAAAAAGAAAAAACTTAAACCTGTAGAAAAAACAAAATACAGGGCTAAAAGCTATTACGAACAAGAAGAAGAATAGTACTATTCTTCTCAATTTCGCGCCATCAAGATTTCAAGCTCGTATACTTTTCCGCCTTCGAGCTTGATCCCCCCTTTTTCCAAGGATTTTAGTCCTGTCATTTGTACACGTACCGTATAAGTAGCGGGTGTTGGCGTAAACAAACAGCGTCCGTCATGCTTAGTCACCCTACCCAACATCTTGTCTTGGTCACGGCGAAGCAATACGGTAGTACCTTGTATGGGCGCCCCCCCAGTTCCTTTTTCCAGCACTTTTACCCGTAATGTAGCCTTAGAAGAATCGAGGCTAATGCTCGTCTGCTTAAAAACAAGAATATTGCTTTCAAGCATCATGGAATCAATGGAGGTTTTCGGGGGGGATTTCTGCGTAGATGATTTTTGCGCTCGAGCTAAAAAAGGAAGACAAAAAAGGGCAATAAAGACCAGAAAGAAAGCAGGTTTGGGATGCATAGGTCAAGGTGATTAAATTGGACAAAGTAGAATTAACAGGTATCAAACTTTATTTTTTGATCCAAAGTGCGGGGTTCAAGCGCTCTTTTTGCTGCCACAATTCGAAGTGCAATTCAGAGGTGCCCGTAATATTATTGGTGCTTATCTGACCGATATTTTGTCTGGCTTTGACCTCATCACCTTTCAAGAGGCTGGTAGACGCGAGATTAGTATACACGGTATAGAAGTCGCCATGTTGTACGATTAAGGTATAATCATGCCCTGGTACAAATTGCACTCCAGCAACTTTTCCATCGGCCACACAGCGCACATTTGCACCTTCTTCCGTACGAATATCTACCCCATTGTTAGTGATCTCGATATTTTTCAAGGTTGGGTGTTGCTGCTTGCCAAAACCTTTCGAAATGAACCCGTTTTCCACGGGCCAAGGTAAGCGTCCTTTGCTTTTTCGAAAATTGAAAGACTCATTGTCTTCATCAGCTCGGGGCTTGGCTTCTGGTGTAAGGGGCTTGGCCTTTTCAGGTTTTGAAGGCTTGGATGTAGGCGTTTCGATGGGTTTTATCTCTGGCGTTTCCACCTTCGGCGCAGCTACTTTTGGTTTACTCCTGGCCTCCTCTATACGCTTGCGTACATTTTCTTGTATTACGCCTTCGATGGCCGTATTTAGGGCTTCGTGGGCAGCTTGTTTTCTTTCCAAATCAGTTTTTAGACGAGCCTCATCATTGCCCAAATCTTTGAGCATGGCATTTTTTTCTGTGAGCTCGCCAGTCAGGGTTGATTTCTGACCTTGAATCGAAATGAGCAAATTTTCTTTATCTATCCGTATTTCTTCCAGGCTTGACGTTTTTTTCGACAACATTTCCTGGGTAAAACGGATGGCTTCGGCTTGTTCGCTGCGGCGCTGGTCGTATTTGCGTAAAAAAAGCCAGCGCCGGAATGCTTGATTGAGGCTTTCTGCCGAAAGGATAAAAAGTAGCGGATTACTCAAGGTTTTGCGCCTATAAGCATTGCGCACCGTACGGCCATATTCCTCGCGCATGGTCGCTACATCCTTTGAAAGCGATGCAGTTACCGCTTGATTGCGAACAATACCTTCTTCAACAGATTCTATTTCTTCCTGTAAATTTCGGATAAGTGCTTCTCGGCTTTCAATTTGGCTTTCTAAGGCGAGATATCGATCGTAGGTAGCCTCCTTGGTTTTGGCTGTCTTTTTAATCATCCGTTCGGTAGACTGAATATCGCGGATAATTTTTTTGCGCTTATCTTCTAACTCTTTTTTGGATTGGGAAAATGCGGAAAGTGGTAAAAAAAGTGCAAATACTACCAGCAGGCTCAATATGGATACCACTTTCCGATCCCTGAGACTATCGGATATTGCGACAGCGAAGTTGGAGGGATGCAAACTATTTGACCTTGTCATAATGCGTAGGGATCTCAAAGCGAAAACTTTTTGGAACATTGAATTCGACTTCGTTGAGTTCTATGGAAAGGCGCATATCGCCAGTTTCCGGACTGGATGCTTCCAGGGTGCGAAGGTATGGAAACCAGCCAGCTAGCTCATTTTTTTTGTAATTTTCAAACAAAACCGACACGGTTCGAGTCTCTCGAGGTTCCATAAAGATCTCCTGCCTGAGCCAAAAGGCTTCCTCCTCCATTCGATAGTCGGTTGCAAAACGTCCATTTGAACCGGATAGCCGATGCATACCGTCCTTTATGTCAGACTCCAATTTTATATCCGGGAAAAACCAAGGGGATGCCAGGAGCACATTTTGCACCAGGTCAAAACCAGCGGGCAGGCTATACTGTCGTTGCAAAGATTCCAAGCCGCGGGCTGAGTAGGTTTTTTCCAGACGATTCAGTACAAAAACCGAATCACGCGTGACCAAAACACGGGCTGCCTCCAGACCAAACTTCTTGACATTCAACCAGATAACACTATCTCGAATCCAAATAATATTCGCAGTAGCGCCTATTGATTGGCCGTTGCCTTCCATAAAAACCTTTGCCTGGGCGTTCATCAAATTCAGGTTTTTATGCTCGTAGCTGCGGAGTTTTTTCTTCAAAAAATCGGGACTACGAACTGCTGTAGCAGGGCGGGTATTGCCAAAGGTTGGTGTTTTTCGACAGCCAGTTTCTTTGGCAGACAAGAGCAAAAAGAAAGCTAGGAAAAGCGCGAAATGTGGCAGATTTCCAATTGACTTTAAGCACACACCAACTTTTTCTTGAAACTTGAAACTAAATGCAGTATACTTCATTCCGGGTCTTCTAAATTTAAAAGGGCACCTTGTAATTCACTCATGGCATGACGATCACCTGCCTTCCGGCTTATGTCTATGCCTTGTTTGTAAGTTAAAATAGCATTTTGAAAATCTTCTTGTTGTTCATAAAGTTTGCCAAGGTGATAATAGGTTCCGACGTAATTGGGGTCGACTTCCAGCAAGCGAAGGTAGAACAAAAGGGCTTGATTAGCGTCTCCGGCACCTTCATGCTCCTTTGCAAGGGCAAAAAGGACAAAAGAATCCTTCGGAGAGGCTTCTAGAAGCTGGGTGAGATATTGTAAACGAGTGCTCATGATTTTGAAAATTTACGCACACAAAGACGAAGGAATCTCTAACTTTCTTCTCCGACTCCCTACCTTTACGCGCCCACAAAAGTAGCGGCTATTTTTACAATGAAATTATTGGTCTGTATTTCTCAAACACCTGACACCACTTCAAAAATCTCCTTCAATGCCGACGGCACGGAGTTCAACGCTGTAGGGGTGCAATTCATTATGAATCCTTACGACGAATGGTATGCCCTTGTGCGTGCCTGCGAACTTCGTGAGGCCCTTGGAGGCACTGTGGTTGCGCTCAACGTCGGCTTGGCAGTCAACGAAACGACTATTCGAAAAGCTCTGGCAATTGGCGCCGACGAGGCCGTACGCATTGACTGCGATCCAAAGGGTGCTGGCCATGTGGCAAAACAAATCGCCGAATACGCTCGCGCCGAAAATTTCGACATCATTTTCTTTGGTAAAGAAACCATTGACCACAATGGTTCAGAAGTGGGCGCAATGGTAGCCGAACATCTGGACCTTCCTTATGTTTCATACGCATCTAAACTTGACCTCAACGGCTCGGTCGCAACGCTCGAGCGAGACATTGAGGGTGGGGTAGAGGTGCTTGAAGTGGATTTGCCTTTTGTACTCAGTGCTTCTAAAGGCATGGCTGAACAGCGCATACCGAATATGCGTGGCATTATGACCGCCCGTGCTAAACCGCTTAAAGAAGTTACCCCAGTACCTTTTGAAGAGGCCTCGAAGGTGATACAGTTTACGCTACCCCCTGCAAAGGCTGGTGTGAAACTCGTACAGCCTGATAATATGGACGAACTTGTGCGACTGTTGCACGAAGAAGCGAAGGCTATTTAAATGCGGTCAGGGTGTTTAATGTGATTGCAAATACACATTGACCATATTAAACACTTTGACCACATTTATAAAATTGACTACATTCATAAAATTGACCACATTCATCACCTTATACTATGGTTTTGGTTTTTGCAGAGTCCCCACGTGGACAGTTCAAAAAATCGGCTTTTGAGGCCGTTACTTATGGCAAAAAGGTAGCCGAATTGCTTGGTACTACTTGTGTGGCCCTGTGCCTTGGCACCACGAAGGACGCAGGTGAGTTGGGTCGCTACGGTGCCAGCAGCGTACTTAATGTTGCAGATTCAACTTTCGATCAATTTGATAGCCAAGCTTTTGCAGCGGCCATTGTAGCGGTGGCTAAAAGTAATGGAGCGACGGTTGTAATTCTGGGTCATACCGCGATCGGAAAATCCATTGCAGGCCGGGTAGCCGTTCGGCTCAATGCTGGCCTCGTTTCGGGTGTGAACAGCTTACCCACTATAAATGGCAATGCATTAAGGGCAAAAAAATCAGTATTTTCTGGCAAAGCCATCGCAGAATACGAAATAACCAGCGCGATCAAAGTACTGTCGCTCATGGGCAACGCCGTGAAGCCTGAAGCTATGGGCAGCGCAGTTGCTGTGGAGGAAGTTTCTGTAGGTGCTGCAAATGGCCGCATCCGAGTGAAATCTGTAAAAACTCAGGAAGGTATCGTACCATTGCCGGAGGCAGAGATTGTAGTATCGGCAGGCCGAGGTATGAAAGGCCCGGAAAACTGGGGTATGGTGGAAGAAATGGCGTCCATTCTGGGTGCTACAACCGCTTGTTCTCGCCCGGTAGCTGACGCACACTGGCGACCACACCACGAGCACGTGGGACAAACTGGTATTGCCATCCGGCCAAACCTGTATATTGCCATCGGAATCAGTGGAGCCATCCAGCATTTAGCGGGGGTGAATAACTCAAAAGTCATCGTTGTGATCAATAAGGATGCCGAAGCACCATTTTTTAAAGCAGCAGATTATGGCGTAGTAGGCGATTTGTTTGAGGTGGTGCCACGGTTTAATGAGGCGCTCAAAAAATTTAAAGCAGGGTAGGGCGAAATTTATTTCGCATGCTTTGACGGAAAGTGAGAGCTTTTGAAATTTATTTTGCTTCTTGTTTGAGTGATAAATGGCTAGGCGAAATAAATTTCGCTTTATTATAAAAGGCGAAATAAATTTCGTTTTACTGTAAAAAGCGAAATAAATTTCGCTCTACTGTAAAAAGCGAAATAAATTTCGCTCTACTGTAAAAGGCGAAATAAATTTCGCTCTACTAAAAAGGCGAAATAAATTTCGCCCTACTATAAAAGCGAAATAAATTTCGCTCTACTAAAAAGGCGAAATAAATTTCGCCCTACACATTATGAAACGCATCGAACTCGAAATAGTAGCCCTCTCGCATAGCATGACACAGTCGCACAATTACGCTGTGGTGCTGGGTGAAAGGCGTGGCAAACGCCGGCTTCCGATCGTGATCGGAAGTTTTGAAGCACAGGCAATTGCAGTGGCGCTGGAGCGTATGGTGCCCAACCGTCCGCTCACCCATGATTTGTTCAAAAATGCTTTTGACACCTTTGAAATTCAGTTGAAAGAGGTGATTATCAGCAATTTGCTCGATGGCATTTTTTATGCCCGTCTGGTGTGTATGAAGAACGGCGAGCTCTTCGAAATCGATTCCCGAACCTCAGATGCCATCGCTATGGCGGTGCGTTTTGAGTGCCCGATCTTTACCTATGATTTTATTCTGGATGCAGCCGGGGTGATCCTGGAAGAACAGGAGGGCGGCGAATTTTCTGCGGTGCCTGCTAATTCAAACCTCGACGATAACGCCGTAGAAATCTGGCCAATGGATGCCCTGCGAGGCCGGTTGCAAGAAGCACTCGATAGTGAGGAGTATGAAATGGCCGCAAAGATCCGGGATGAATTGAAGCGACGGGAAGCGAAGGATTGATTTAGGAACTTTTAATCAAGTATTTATACGGAAATACACGCGCGGAAATACGGGTTTTCAAAAACCAGTATTTCCGCGCTTTTTTTTGGGACGTGCCCCCACACATCTTTGTGGGCTGTTTAATGAATTTAGTGCTGGACAAGGTGAAGCCTTTGATCAAAATTAAAAGAATTGACTATCCGCTTTTAGAAAACAAACATCATTTCCGATATCCGATTTGTTCGATATCCGATTTCAGATT
>Ga0105044_10013911_pt1 | contig 10911 bp, 9 predicted proteins | sample MAT01_FD_78092 | JGI IMG/M metagenome (GOLD analysis project Ga0105044, IMG submission 78092) | Freshwater microbial communities from Lake Fryxell liftoff mats and glacier meltwater in Antarctica - MAT-01 | ecosystem: Environmental > Aquatic > Freshwater > Ice > Liftoff microbial mat | place... | reverse complement strand
CGCCATCACGGCACGGGCGCGGTCGACAAAGGGGCAAGAGGGGCCATCGGCCTGCAATTCATCGTCCTTGATGAAGTCGATCCCCGCCGCGCAAAGCACTCGCACCAGATCTGCCGTCTCTTCTGCCGTGAAGCCAACCGAGGGCTTGACGATGGTGCCCACCAAGGGGCGACCCTCCACCCCGGACAATCTGCGCGTGCCCGCAACCCCAAATGCAGGTCCCGGGTTTGCCGCAACGAACGCCTCAGGGAGCCGCAAGTCCAGCAGGCGCAAACCGGAAAAGGCATTCAGCTCGAACAGGTTGCCGGCCACAGTCGCCATAAGGTTGGGCAGTGAGGGACCAAGATTTGCCACCGGCCAGGACACCGTGATCCGCGCCTGTTGGTGGGGCTGGTCAGCACGCCCCGCACCCGGAAGCGAGGGGCCTCTGACCATGCCCAACTGCGTGATCACCTCGACCCTTGCTGCGGCGCGAGCCTTGAGTTCCGGCGTCTCGCCCGGCACTGGCACGAATGTCCCTGACGATTGCTCGCCCGCCAGTATCTCAGCCGCTTGCGCCAGTGGCCAGGCGGTTTCGATGAGGTAATCGGCCTCGATCCGCGCGTTCATGCGGCACCTCCCGAAAGATACGCCGCAAGATCGACGGTTGTGCCGGTATCGGCCGCATGAATCGCCGCGCGCGTCACCGCAAGCGTCTCAAGGTTGTGAACCCCGGATGGCTGTGGCGTAGCGCGTCCCGCCAGAACTTCGATTGCGTGGGTCTGAAATGCCAGAACCGAGTCCTGCACCAGATGCCAGGGCTTTTCGCCCCAGACTGGAACAGCGGGTTCAACATCATTAACGGTGGCTTGCCCGTCCCGGTGCAGGGTCATCCGGTAGCCTGCCGAAAGCTCCAGAGTGCCCATCGTGCCTTCCAACACGGCAACAGTCTGGGGAAAGGGATCGGGCGAATAGGTGCTGTGAAAACTGCATTCCACGCTGCAGACTGAACCCGAGTGATGTCGCAACAGCGCGGTAAAGGCATCTTGCCCTGTTACGCGCGGGTTCAGGCGTTGGGTCTGGCAAGCAACCGAAGTCACGTCGCCCAAAAAGAACCGCGCAAGGTCGAAGAGATGCAGCCCGACATCGGTCAGCGCCAGGTTGCGGACCTCCGCAAGGTAAGGCTGATTGGCGTAAACATCGAAGCCGTGCCGGAAAGACAGCCGCAGGAATTGCGGTGCGCCGATCTGGCCAGCCTCCAGCGCCGCACGAAGCGCGCGGAACGGTGCTTGCCAGCGGAAATTCTCGTGTACAAGAAACGGGATACCGGCCCGGTCACAGGCCGCGACCATCGCGAAGGCGTCTGCCAGCGTCTCCGCCAGAGGCTTCTGGCAGATCAACAGACCGCTGCGGGGGGCGGCAAGTTCGACCAGCGAACGATGCGCGGTGACCGTGGTGGCGATGTCGACAAAATCGGGCCGGAGGCTGTCAAGCATCGCAGCGGCATCGGTAAAGGCCTCTGCGCGGAAGTCATCAGAGAATACGGCCGCCTTGGCGGGGTCCAGATCACAGACACCGACAATCGTCGCCCCCGGGATATCGGCCCAGGCATTCATGTGATTGCGCGCGAAAAAGCCGCAGCCGATCAGAACACCGCGCGCCGTCAAGCCGCAGCCCCCCACAAGAGCACGTCGGCCGGGGCCAAATGGCTGCCCGCCCCTGTGGGCAGAGGCCCGGCAGCAGTCAGACGCGGGCCTGCCATCTTACTCGGCTTTGCTTTATCCGACAGATTGGCAATGTCATATGCGCCGGACGTCGCCTTGAAAGACCGGCTGAAACTGCGTCCGCCTTTGGTATCCCAGGTCGTGCGCACAGAAATAGTTCTGCGTGACGCATCGCGGACGGGATAGCAGATCGCCCGCAGGACCTCGGTCTTTCCCAGGCTAAGCTGGCGCAGGTCATCACTGGTAAGCAGGGCCGACCGCGGCCCGTCGCTCAGGTAGCTCTGGGACTGAGTCAATTGCATTCTTCCGGTACCTCCTTAGCCTTCCTTTGGAATACTCATCATACCAGTTGGTGTGGCGAAACAGTTCTTCCCGCACTCAACTACTCCTACTTGCGACTTATCTTTCTGTAGAGATCATTGGCACGATTGAGATGGTCCGCCATCATCGCCTCGGCCTGATCCGGACTTCGCTTTTGTATCGCGGCGATGACATTTCTATGCTCAGCCAAGGTAAGTTGTTCGGCACCCGGAACCGATACCAAATCAACATGAAAATCGTTCAGCCAATGGAATAACGCATCGGAAAGCGCCGCCCAGATCGGGTTGCCGCTGATCGTGGCAATGTCCCGATGAAACTGGCCGTCCAGAATGCGAAAGCGCACAAGATCGCCAACTGCCGCAGCCTGGTCCCGCAATGTCGCTTCCAGCCGACGAATGTCACTGTCGGACACCCGCCGGGCCGCGACCCGTACCATTTCCAACTCGAAGGCCAGCCGCGTTTCTTTAAGATGTTCCAGTGTTGCCGGCGAATGCAGCAGCAGGTGCTTCATCGACTGCGACACCTGATCTACCATCCGCCCGACCGACGGCTCTGCTACCCGCGCCCTCTCTCCATGCCGGATTTCGATCAATCCGGTCCGCTCCAGTGCCTGCATCGCCTCACGGATTGCGGGCCGACCGACTGCCATCTGCTCCATCAACTCGCGCTCAGAGGGAAGCACATCCCCCGGCCTGGTTTCCCCGCTCTCGATCATGGACAACAATCGCTCTCGGACATCGTCCGAAAGCTTTCTTTTCTGGATCGGAGGACCGGAGGGAAGCATCGGCGTCGCCCGCTACGTCTTGCCATGGACGATCAGGTTGGCAGCTTGGCGGACCACAGTGGGACTAAGCGCCTCACGCCAATTTTCCTTCATGATCCGCGACTTGCCGAACTCCAACAAGCGAAGCGCCGCGTCAGACGGCACCTTCGGGGAATAGCCGAACCACATCGCAATCTCGACATTCAGGTGACCGATGAGGAAGTCTTTCGCCGCGTCCCGGTCGATCCCGTACTTCGTCGCACATTCATCAACGGCTTCGGTCATGACGTCGATCATGCACATTGCCAGCATTTCAGACAAACCCGGCTCCAGGATCGCCAACTGTTCAACCGAAACTCGATGGGTGCGGGTGACCGGCGACCACATTGCCTCACAAATCTCGACCCCAACCGCATAGTGCTCTTCGGGGCCCTGCATCAAGGCGCAAACAATGGCCTGGCGCGCCACGCCGCCATGATAGTCGCGCCGCGCGTCCCATTCGGTCTCGTCATTGTAAAGCGGCGGGTGGCACGGGTGACCGACGAAGTACGTCAGATCCGGGCGATCCTTCGGCAAGGCATCGGCATAGGGTGCGGCGGCATCAAGGATCAGCAGCATCGTTCCCGGCGCCATTTGTGGTGCGATGCTGCCCGCAACCTTGCCGATAATGTTGTCTGGCAGCGCAAGAACCACGACCTCAGCCCCCAACAGCCCTTCCGCTTCGCCGACAGCGGAAATACCTGCCTCGGCCAGCCGCGCCCGACCGACCTCGCCGGATTCGATGGCGCGCAGGTCATATCCGGCGGCCGTCAGCTTTTTCGTCACGCGAAGGCCCATCTTGCCCCCGGCACCGAACATTGCCACCGATCGTGCCATCGTATTTTCCCTTCGAGCAATTGGTTGCACCCAACTCATATGATGAGTATAACTGTCTTGCAAGTGTTCGATGTTGGTTTCTGCTGTTCTGGCTTATGAGCCAGAGCGGCGTCCTGCGCCGACGGAGGGGAAGTTGATTTCTTTTTCGACCGTCCTGCTGGACGGTATGAACCTCGAAGCGGGTCTGCGCATCTTGGCCGCCGCAGGCGCGCGTTCAGTGGAACCTGCCTTCATTGAAGGCTACATGCCATTCGACGAAACAGTCTTTGTCGAGGCGCAGGGGCGCGCCCTTGCATCAATGATCGCCGACTGCGGCCTGTCGTTGCACGCGGTTTCGGCGCATACAGATCTTGGACAGGATGGCAGCGCCGATCGGCTGCTTCACAGGCTTGACTTTGCGCAGGGCCTTGGGGCGAGAATTCTGATCAGCAACGCCACGACAGGATCGCAGCGCGCCAGGCTGGACAAGACACTTTCGAAATGTCTGCCAGCGTTTCAGACTGCGGGCGTGGTTCTGGCGCTGGAGAATCCGGGGCACGGGCACGACGCCCTGATCTGCGATGGAGTGTCTGGCGCGGCGCTTCTTGCACAGTTTGAGCACGGCTCACTTCGGCTCAACTACGATATCTGCAATGCCCACACTTATGGCGCGCGCCAACGGGGCCTTGCGGATGATCTGCGCGCGGCCTTGCCATGGGTCGCACATCTTCACCTGAAGGACGTGCAGGAGCATCAGGGTAGCTGGACATTTTGCACGATCGGCGCAGGACAGGTCGGCTATGAGGTGCACTTAGTGCGCCTTTTTCCACCCGGCATTCCTTTGGGGATCGAAGTCCCTTTGCGCTTGCATCGGCCTGGGCGGGGCGATCCGGTCCGCAGGCCAGAACCAGTCCTTCCCGAAGCAGTTCTAACGACCGTGGTTCAAAGCCTTGAAAAGCTGAAAACACTCGGCCTGAAATGAAGCTGTGACACTCCATCGCTGCATCATGCATGACTTCGCCTAGGGAACAGGCCAAGCGAAGGATCTCATCTGCGCAGACGGCCGACAGGCAAGGCTGGTACGATGCGGAATTGTATTTCGGTGGTTTGGCGGTGGGGTGCATGTGGCAGCAGTGCGTCCGACCGCAGACCGTCAGGCAACGCACCCGATTGCCGGGAAAACGATCCCCTTGATCGCATTCATGCCGTCCCGTCCGTGAAGCGGGCTTCGTTGCCCTCCGCCGCCAAGAGGTTACGCGTTCCTCGTCAATTATCGGCGCGGATGCGGCGCATGAAGTCCTTTTGACGGGCTACACTCTCTACCGTCTCGCGGGTGACTGGGATGACCTGCACCTCGCGGAACAGTGACATGACCCGGTCATTTTCTGTGCGCCCCGACACGATCCGCTCAACAGATGCCGCTGGGATCGAGCGCCAGAAGTTCGGTGGGTATGGGTGATCCGCGAATATCCAGCGGATGTGCGCAAATCCGGCAGCAGAGATTGTTTTCTTGCCATCCCGGTTGCCCTTCCCCCCTGTCAGATATTCAGGGCGGGCGACAACCAGCCCAAGGTAGGCCTGTGCCGCAGCGAGCAGCGAGGTCGTTCAGGTTCTTTCAGATCTGGCTTTCTCGATTGCTGCATCTGTCGCCTTCGTCATCATGTCGCATTCTGGGCGCAATCTCGCGACGCGTCATTCCACACTGGCTGTTGCGGGTCTGGGCCTGACCTTGGCTGCGGTGTTTCTTGCGCCTGTCGCATTTCTCGTCACGCCGGTTGGTTTGACGGATGTGTTTGCAACGCTGCCGGATTGGCGCTTTGGCAGTGTGCTCATTTACATTGGTCTGTTTCCGACGGCGCTGGCCTATGTTTGCTACTGTTGTGGCATGGTGCGCTGCCGGTCGGCCGTGGCGGGTTTGGTTGCGTCGATCATCGAGCCTTCGGTGGCTGCCGGGCTGGCATTCCTGTTTCTCAGGGAAGTCCTTTCCCCATGGGAGGTCATGGGCTGTGTCTTGCTTTTCTTTGTGATGCTGACACTATGGCTTGATGATCAACCCGACGAAATGATCAACCCGACGAAGATGAAGGTCCTGCGCCAAGTCGTACCAATCCTGTGTCATTATGAATCTCCGAGTTCATGTCGCGCCATAACCTAACATGCCGGCGAGCCGCGGGCATTCATTATGGAGACAACATTTGAATATCGAAGCTCGGCAGACATCGCCGATTATCCGGGTCCTTGTTGTTGACGACAGCACCATGAGCCGTCGGAAGATGGCGATGGCCATCAAGAAACTTGGGCATGACAGGGTCGTCGAGGCAGACAGCGGCGAAGCGGCGTTGTCTATTCTGAAAGAAAACGACGTCGATCTGATCCTTCTCGATATCATGATGCCCGGCTTGGACGGGTTCGGCGTGCTGGAGGTGCTGCGTGCCGACAAGCGGCTGTCCTCGATACCCGTCCTCGTGATTTCCGGGATGGATGGCGATATGGAAAGCGTCGCCCGCGCCATCGAACTGGGGGCTACAGACTTTCTGCCGAAAGAATTCAACGCCGTCCTCTTTCGGGCACGGGTCGAGGCTTGCATTGAGAAAAAGCGCCTGCGCGATGGCGAACTGGATTACCTTGCGCAAGTGGACCGGATTGCCGAAGCGGCCAGATTCATGGAGGAAGAAGCCTTCCATCCTTCCAAACTCGGCCTTTCGGGCGTGGCCGACCGCGACGATTCGATCGGACAGCTGGCGCGCGTTTTCACCGAGATGGCCCAGCAGGTCTATGACCGTGAACGCGCACTCAGCCGAAGCGTGCGGACGGCAAAGGGGCTCGTCCTTCTTCTCCTCGCGGGCATTGTCGGCGGTCTCATGGTACCCATGTCAGCGTTGCTGTTCAGCCGAATCCCGATGGCCACCGGTCTGTCGTTCTGGGGCGACCTGCTGCCGGGCATCATGTGCCTGGGCGGCGCGGCGCTGATGGGACGGGTTGGAACTTTGTCGCGGCAGACCCTCGTGTTCCTCACTGCCTGGGCCATACTTAATGTCGTTCCCGGAATCATCCTTTTCGAGGCGACAGAGCGGGTCAGTGGGATCACACTGTCCATCATCCTGGCATTTCAGGGGCTGAGTGTTTTCGCCATCGCCGCAGTTTTGCGCATGGAGGAAGCGTCCTGGCGGCGCTTTTTGGGCTTGCTCGTCGGACTTTCCGGCGCAGTGGTTCTGATTGCGGCGCGCGGGACTGACGACGGCATCAACCCCTGGATCTGGGTGCTCATCGCGATATCGATTCCCATTCTCTGGGCCATGACCGATGTCTTGATTGCGGCGGGCGAATCCAAGAGCACGATGCCTCCCATAGCGGCCTTGGGCGTCATGTATCTTCTGTCGGCGGTCCTGACGCTTCCGTTTGCTCTGGCGCAGGGTCAGTTGTTCATGCTTTCGCCCGACCTCGGTGTCGGCTTCTGGCTGATCCTGCTCAACGCTCTCGTCGATACCGGCAACTACGTCTTCTATTTGCTGCTGATTGCGGTGGCTGGGGCGGTGTTCGCAAGTCAGACCGCTTATGTCACAACACTGGCGGGCGTGTTCTGGAGCATCCTCTTGCTGGGCGAGCAGATGACAAGCGGCGCGACGATTGCCCTGGCCCTGATATTTGCGGGTTTGCTGGTGGTCGGACCGAAGCGGGAGGCCGTTGATCTTGACGTCCAGTTTGTACCAAGGACCCGGCGCAAAGGTTTGAGCGGTGTCTTTCGCCGCAAATGACCGAACGGCAACAATAAGAATGGAGCATGCCTTGACCAGCGGCACGAACAGCCCTGAAACCAAAACGTCGGATGGCTCGCTCGGAAAGGAAATGGCGAGCTACAAGGCCTTCTTCGAGGCCAGCCCCCAACCGCTGTTTGTGGAAGATTGGTCAAGGGTCAAGCGGTCCCTGAACGAATTGCAGGCCACAGGCGTGGTTGATCTTGTCGACCATTTCCGGACCAATCCCGCTGAAGCAGCGCGGATTCCCCATCTTGTGGATTGGACGCTGATCAATGCAGCGGGCCTCTCCCTTTACCGGGTTTCGTCCGTGTCGGAGCTTGCCGATTTCTTCCGCAGCGGGTTCGGCGCGGAGATGCCTTGGTGGGAGTCGGCGCGGATTTTTCAGGCCTTTGTTGATGGAAACACGGAGTTCCGACAGGAGAGGACCGACGTCACGATCACGGGCGAGTCCATTGTTGTAAACGAGGTCTTCCGGATCGCAAAGGGGCACGAAGAGGACTGGTCGCAAGTCTACGCTTCTGTCAGTGACATCACGGAAATGCGCACCATCGAGACGGCGCTGCGCGTCGAGCAGGCGCGCTACCGAGGGCTCCTGCGCGACACGGAAGAGCGCAACAGGGAACTCGCCTTTGTGAACAGCCTGCAAGAAGCCTTGGCCGCAGGCGTTGATCCGCTGGCGATCTACGACATCATGGGCTCAAAAATGCACGAGGTCTTTGACGCCCATGTGCTTGACATCTGTCTCTTCGACGAGGCGGAAGGCGTGTTCCATTTCCCCTATACGATCGAGCGGGGGACGCGCTATCCCGATCAGGCCATGCCGTTTGTGGGCTATCGTCGGCACGTGATGCAGACGGGCGAACCGCTCCTGATTGCCAAAGACGTGCCGACAGCTCGCAAGCACTATGGCAACCCAGAGGCTCGGCAGGGCAAACCTCCGAAATCCTGTCTGTTCGTTCCACTTGCCTACGAAGGGAAGGTCCGCGGCGTCATTTCGGTCCAGAACCTTGATCGCGAAGATGCCTTCGAAACGTCGGACGTGAATCTGCTCACGTCAATCGCAAGCATGGCAGGTGTTGCGCTACAGCGCGCAAGGCTTTTCAAAGAAACCGAGCGGCTTCTGAAAGTCACATCGGAGGACGTGGTGAAACTGCGCACGCTGGAGCGTTCCCTGACGGCGGCCAAGGAAGCGGCCGAATCCGCCAACTCCGCAAAGAGCGCTTTCCTTGCCACGATGAGCCACGAGATCCGGACACCGATGAACGGCATCATCGGCATGACCCATCTGTTGGCCTCCACCGGACTCGATGCTGAACAAAGAGAGTATTGCGACACCATTGCACAAAGTTCCGAGGCGCTGCTGACTGTCATCAACGACATCCTCGATTTTTCAAAGATCGAGGCGGACAAACTCGACATCGAGGTGACCGTTTTCGACCTGTTTGCCACGGTGGAGCAGGCGCTGGACGTCATCGCTCCGCGCGCCGCCGAGAATGGCCTGGAGCTGATCTACTGGATCGACCCGACGATTCCGCGGCAGTTGACGGGCGATGCCATGCGGTTGCGGCAGATTCTTCTCAACCTGCTGAACAACGCGGTGAAGTTCACGGGACAGGGAGAGGTCTTCCTGCGGGTTTCGCGCAGCACCGATACCGTCGCGGGGCAACTTAGGCTTCAATTCCAGATCATCGACACCGGTATCGGCATTCCTGCCGACCGGCTTGACCGTCTGTTCAAGTCCTTCAGCCAGGTTGATGCTTCGACGACGCGACGCTACGGCGGGACGGGTCTTGGGCTGGCGATTTCCAAGCGGCTTGTCGAACTCATGGGGGGATCAATCACCGTGAGGTCCGAAGTTGGACGGGGAACCGAGTTCTCGTTCGACCTTCCCGCGAGCCCGGCGGAGCTGATACCGCTCGCAGAGACCGGGTCGCCAGGCGCGGCGGTCGTCCCTGGAAGTATGGCGATGATCGTCGATGACAATGCCACGAACCTGCGGGTGCTGGAGCTTCATCTGCGCAGTTTCGGAATGGCTTCGATTCAGGCCAATGGACCCGAGGACGCGCTGCGCTTGCTGGCGTCCGCGTCGCGGCCGGATATCATCATCCTCGACATGCAAATGCCCGGAATGAGCGGCGTCGATCTGGCAAGGCGACTCCGGGCAATTCCCGAGGGCCGGTCTGTTCCCCTGATCCTGTTCAGCTCTCGGCACATGACAAGATCAACAATAGCCGAGATGGACGGGAGCGACCTGTTCTCTGGCTACCTCATGAAGCCGATCAAACCCTCGGCGCTGCTTGAAGCGATCGGATCGGCCTTGCACTTGGAACGCCGTGTGGCCGGCCCCGAACCAGCTCCGGGCGCTTCGCAACTGGTGACCCGTCTTGCTGATGAAATCCCGTTGCGCATTCTGGTGGTGGACGACCATCCGACGAACCGCAAGTTCTGCGCTGCAGCCCTGCGAAAACTCGGTTTCGAGCCTGAGATGGCCGCGAGTGGCGAAGATGCCGTTGAAACGGCACGGCTGACGGCCTTCGATGCGGTTCTGATGGACATCGAGATGCCGGACATGGACGTGATCGAGGCGACCACACGGATTCGCAGACTTCGACCGGAAGTTGATTGGCCTTACGTGGTCGCGTTGACCGCCAATGCCGTCGCGGGTGATCGCGAGAAGTACCTGCGCGCAGGGATGGACGATTACGTCAGCAAGCCGATCGAGATCGGTGAACTCATACGTGCCCTGCGGGCGGCCGCCGAGGCAAAGCGTCGGCTGCAGCGGGCGAAAATCGGCGACGGGGGGAACGCCAATGGGTCTGACAGCTGAGGCACTAAAACGTCTTCGTGACGCAGTGGGCGATGACGATCTGATTGTCGCCGATATCTTGCAGAGTTTTGTTGACGAGGTGGACAGCCTTCTCGACAACCTTTCATCTGCTGCTCAAACACGTGACCTGGTAACCCTCAAGCGCGTCGCACACACTCTCAAGTCGTCGTGCCGCGACCTTGGGGACCATCAGACAGGAGCCATGTGCGCGGAACTCGAGGACGGATCGAGCAAGGGAAGCACAATGGACGCAACCGTGTCTGCCGCCGCCATAATGACTGCCTGTCGTGACCTGAAGCTGGAAGTCAAACACCACATCAACTCACTTCAATTCCAACCGCCGGAAACCTAATGCGTGGCAGTGCAAGCGGTTACCTCGGGGGCAGGGCTTGAGCCTACGAAACTTTCATGTGGTGTGGGCGGGTCAGGCCCCAATCGGGGTCAAGCGCTGTGTTTGAAGCGCCAAGACGCCTTATGGCCTCTTTGGCGTTACGGTTGGCGTAACCGCCCCAAGGCCACACCGTCCCGCCTAGCCCGCCGATTGAGCCGTTGTGGAATTAGTTCCACAACGGCACCGAGGCTCAAGACGGGCGCTGGCACGATGCATGGGCCGACTGTCGCGGGCATCGCGCGTTGCCACGTTCCGGACACCGTAACCTCACCGGGTCCACAACGGGCCGCTGG
>Ga0105044_10013909_pt1 | contig 10913 bp, 10 predicted proteins | sample MAT01_FD_78092 | JGI IMG/M metagenome (GOLD analysis project Ga0105044, IMG submission 78092) | Freshwater microbial communities from Lake Fryxell liftoff mats and glacier meltwater in Antarctica - MAT-01 | ecosystem: Environmental > Aquatic > Freshwater > Ice > Liftoff microbial mat | place... | reverse complement strand
GGGGGAGAGGGGGACAGAGTTGCCAACGGCTCGCGCGCCTGTGATGAAAGGACCGCCTGATGACGCCGACGACCGAGGCCCCGCGGACGTTCTTCCAGAAGTTGCTTGATTTCGTCGAGCGTGCGGGCAACAAGGTCCCGCACCCGGCCGTGCTGTTCTTCATCCTGATCGCGCTGGTCGTCGTCTTCTCGCAACTGTTCCACATGCTGGGCGCCAGCGTTGCCTACCAGCGCATCAACCCCGAGACGCATGAAATCGTCGACATGCGGACGGGAGTCAACAGCCTGCTGACGGCCGACGGCATCCGCTTTGTATGCACGTCGATGGTGCCGAACTTCATCAACTTCGGCCCCGTCGGCATCATTCTGGTGGCGATGATCGGCGTCGGCCTGGCAGAACGCGCGGGCCTGATTCAGGCACTGATTCGGAAAATCGTGCTGATTGCCCCGCGACGCGCGACCACGGCGATCATCGTCACGCTGGGCATGGTGTCGGGCATTGCGACCGATGCGGGATACCTGGTGCTGATCCCACTGGGGGCCGCGGCGTTCCATGGCATGGGCCGGCATCCGTTGGCGGGGTTGGCGGCCGCGTTCGCCGCCGTCGCTGCCACGTTCGGCGTCAATGTGCTGGTGGTGCCGATCGACGGCATCCTCGCGGAGATGACCAACGACGCGATTCACATCGTCGACCCGAACAAATCGATCAGCCTGACGTCGAACTTCTACTTCGCGATCTTCTCGAGTCTTCTGCTGATCGTCGTCTGTACGCTGGTGACCGAGCGGATCGTTGAACCGCGCATGAGCAAGTACGTCGGCGATGTGCCACCCGAGGAAAGCCAGGGCCTGTCGCCCGAGGAGTTACGGGGGCTTCGCTACGCGCTGTTCGCGTTCGCGGGAATGTTCGCTCTGCTGCTGGTGATGTCGTTGCCGCCCGGAGCGCCCCTGCGCCATGCGGAGACGGGTGAACTGCTCGGCAACTCGCCGTTCATGGGCAGCATTATCTTCATGATCATGTCGCTGTTTCTGGTGACCGGTGTCGCTTACGGCGTCGGCGCGAAGACGATCGCCAGTGTCGAAGACGGCATCAACGCGATCACGAAAACGTTTGCCGACCTGGGCGGGCTGCTGTTCCTGTTCTTCGTGATCGCCCAGTTCGTTGCCTACTTCAACTACAGCAACATGGGGACGATCGCCGCGATCAAGCTGGCGAACTACCTGAAGGAAGTGGACCTTGGCAGTATCATGCTGCTGATGGGGTTCCTGCTGACCGGTTTCGTGCTGAGCATCCCGATCCCCAACATCATTCCGAAGTGGGCGATCATGGCCCCGATCTTCGTGCCGGTGTTCATGAAGCTCGGTGTCGCGCCGGACGTCGTCCTCGCGGCCTACCGGGTCAGCGATGCACCGCCCAACGTCAGCTGATGCCTTACTTCGCGCTGGTGGTCGTCTTCGCCCGCAAGTACGACAAGAACGCCGGCGTGGGCACCATCGCGGCGATGATGCTGCCGTACACGGTCGCCACCTTCGTGACGTGGAATATGCTGTTCTTCGCGTGGTATCTGCTCGGTATTCCGTTCGGCCCCTGATTCATCCATGAAAACAGACACACCCCAACCCGATGCCGGGCCACTGCTGGAGTTCATGTTCCGGCTCGGGCAGGCGTATCTCGCCTGCGGGGAGCAAACGGCGCTGGTCGAACTGTTCCTGCGCCGGATCGCGACCGTGAACCATATGCGCAAGACGCGCGTTGTCGCCTTCCCGACGGCCATCTTCATCACCCTTCACGATGGCAATGAAGAGCGAGTTACGCTGGCCGAGGCTCCGATGCAGACGCTGCGGCTCGACCAGATCGCGGACGTGTATACGCTCGGCGAAGCTGCGATTCACGGGAAGGTCACGCCGCAGCAGGGGCTGGAACAACTCAGCGAGATTCTGAAGAAGAAGGCCCGTTTCGGCGCGACTGGCTTCGTCGTCGGTCATACGATTCTGACGATCGGTCTGGCGGCGATTTTGGAACCGACGCTGACCAATCTTGTCGCCGGGTCGGTGCTGGGGTTGGTAGTCGGCGTTTTGAAGGTCACCAATCGCGATCGGCCGATCCTGTCCGCCCCCTTGTCGGTCGTGGCGGCGGCTCTGGTATCGATGATGGTGTTCCTCGCATTGAAGAACGGGTTGATCAGTTCGCCGCAGTACGTGCTGATTCCGCCGTTGATCACGTTCCTGCCCGGCGCCATGCTGACATTCGGGATGGTGGAACTGGCCTTCGGCGACATGGTCAGCGGTTCGAGCCGGTTGATCACCGGCTTCGTGCAACTGGTGCTGCTGGCGTTCGGTTTGGCCGCGGGGGCTGCGCTCGTCGGTTACAGCCCGGAGAGCATGCTGAACGCGACCGACAACGCCCCCCATGTGCCGTGGGCACCGTGGGCCGGGGTGGTGATCTTCGGCATTGGCGCGTATTTCCACTTCTCCGCACCGCGCGACTCGTTCTGGTGGATGCTGTTGGTGCTGCTGGTCACTTTCGGCGCGCAGCAGATCGGCTCGGCAATCTTCAACTACAAGGTCAGCGGCTTCTTCGGCATGCTGGTCGCCACACCGCTGGGTTACCTGATTCAGCAGAAGTTCAACGGCCCGCCGGCGATGGTCACCTTCCTGCCGAGCTTCTGGCTGCTGGTCCCGGGGTCGTTGGGGCTGTTGAGCGTGACGCAGATGCTCAGCAACCGGGCCGCCGGCCTGGAGGGTTTGGTCAGTGCCGTGTTCGCGATCGTCTCGATTGCGCTCGGAACGCTCGTCGGCGCATCGCTGTACAAGTGGCTGACGGAACGACTGGGCGCCTGGCAGTTACAGATCGGCCGTGCAAGCGCGTATCTGCGGCGGACGAAGAAGTGATGTACTCGTCGTCAACGGACGATAAGTGAAGCCGCGACGCGAAGCGGAGCGTTCCGGCGTGCGAGTCGAATCGCTCCGCTGCGGAAACCCTTCGCGTCGCGGCTTCACGTGACCTGCTTGCTGACCACCAATAACGCTACTTCACCAGCACCGCGGCGATCTTCTGGTGGACTTGCAAGTCATCGGGAGAGTAGAAGAACACCGCTCCCCCGTTTTCCATCACGCGTTCGATCACTTCATCGACCACGTCATCCAGCGCGGCCGCGCCCTTGCCGGTGAAGTCGAGCAGTTTCGTGCCATCTTCGCTCAGGTCGGCAGCCTGATGGAAGTCCTTCTCCACCAGCAGCGTCTTGACCTTCCCGGCGACGGCCGCGCGCCAGACCTGGTCGAGGCCGGAGGCGTGCCGGTTGGCGTCCACGGCTGAATCGAGGTCGATGAGCGCATGCGTCCGTTTGCCGGTGGCCGCCGCATCGAAGATCGGCCAGACGACCTTGCCCAACTCACTGGGCGATTTGCCTTCGTGATTGCCGGCCAACAGCCCGGTGATCACGCTGGCATGCGAAGTCACTTCCTGGAAGAAGGCGATGTTCCGCTCCACACCGGCGACTACCAGCGGCAGCGGGTTAACCCTCTGCACGCTGGCGAATGCGTCATCAACCGAGCGAAAGAATGCCCGGATCGCATCGTCGCGGATGCCCGAGCGGTTGATCCCCTGGCCGCCCGGCAGCTTCGAGCCGCCGCCCGGCCCACCGTGGATGAGCGGGAACGGCTTGCCGTGTTCTTCCATCACGTCGGTCCAGGCGTCGTGCAGGCTGACCGTGTGGCCCAGCACCAGCACTCGGTAGGGTACGGCCCGATTATAGGTGTAAACGAGATCTCGCGTGGCGAACGTCTCATCCACCACGGCACGCGACCTCACCTTGAACGGCAGGCTGACAGCGGACGAATGGCCTTTCCCCGCGAACAGCGCCAGGCCATCGAGCGTGTGCTTCCACTCGATGTTCTTAACGAGTTCCTGCAGGTTCCTGACGACCGCCTCCACCTCACGCTTCTTGAACTCGCTCTGCAGGCGCTTGATCGCCTGGCGGACAAGGTTCTTGACCTTGATCGGGTCCTGTTTGTTCGCAGGCGCCGTGCGATGCGTGCGTGCGATGATCGAGACTGACGGGTAGTCGCGATGCGCCTGCAGAACCTTCAATTCGGTGCGTGTCAACACGGATGGAACCTCGTGGAGTGTGGGGAAAAATCAAGGCGAGGGGCCTCCCTGCGGAAGGCCCCTTGAACAGTGGCTACTCGATCGTCGCGAGAGCGACGGCCAGGCGGCAACCGTTGAAATACTCGGGAACGTCAACATACTCTTTGATCGTGTGAATCTCGTACTGGCCCGCACCGATTGTCACGGTCGGTACGCCATGCTTGTCGAGCCAGTTGGCATCCAGCCCGCCGTTGGACAAGACTGTCGTCGCGGTCAGGCCCAGCGCCTCGGCCGCGCGCTTCGCCCGCGCGACCACCGGGGCGTCTTCCGGCACGTTGAACGGAGGATAGGACGGCTTGCTGGTGAACTTCACTTCGGCCGTCGCGCCGCCGGCATCCTTCACTTCCGCCTGGGCCTTGGCGAACGCCTCGCGGTAGCCTTGGGCGATCGCGGTGGCAAACGCGGACTCGGGGCTGCGGGCCAGCGGCAACGCTGGAGACGATGCCGACGAACACAAGAATGTAGGTCACCGCCCGGCGCGGTGAGATGATCACCAGCTTGCGGATCAGGGCGTTGACCAGCCCCGAGGTTTCCGCCACGCCGGCCCCCACCATGGCGACGATCATCAAGCCGACTGCCGCGAAGCCCATGAAGTTCGGAATCAACGAAGTGTACATGAAGCGGATGCCTTCAGCCGTCAGCAGACTTCGCACTTCGATCCGCGCGGGCGGATCGACCGGCTTCTTCCCGCCGGGCGTGTAGTCCCTGTAGTAGGTGTCCGCCGCGCCTTCCTTCACCACCTCGATCTGTTCACGGGCCTGCGGGGCCAACGCACCCGCTCCCATCAGGGCGAACACCGCCGACAGCACGATGACGATGGCCATCAGGCCGAGGAAGATGAGCGCGGGGTGCGGCACCTTGTTCCCGACCTTCCCGACAACATCGAGAAACTTCTGCATCCCGCTTTTGGGGGCATCGCCCGGCTGCGTCATGAAACGTATCCTTCTCAGAGCGGCAGAATCAGGGGAACCATGATCACGCAGACAATCATCACCACGATGCTGAACGGCACGCCTACCTTCAGGAAGTCACCGAAGGTGTAGTTGCCCGGCGTGACGACCAGGGTGTTCACGGGCGACGACACAGGCGTCATGAACGCCGTCGACGCGGCCAGTGCCACGATCATCGCGAACGGGTACGGCGACAGGTGCAGTTCCTTCGCGATGGCAAGCGTCACCGGGGCCATCAGCACGGCGGTGGCCGTGTTTGAGATGAACAGGCCCAGGATCGCGGTGATAATGAAGATGCTCGCCAGCACGACATGCGTACCGGCACCGCCGATGACCGACATGAGTCCGTTGGCCATCAGGTCGACGCCGCCACTGCGCTGCAGGGCAGTCGAGAACGGCAGCATGCCGACGATCAGGACGATGGTCTTCCAGTCGATCGACCGGTAGGAACTTTCAAGGTTCACGCACTTCAACGCGCCCATCAGCAGACAGCCGATCAGCGCTGCCTGCACGATCGGGATCGGGTCGCTGATCATCAGGCCGACCACCAGCACCAGACATGCGACGGCCTGCGGGGCCTTGCCGGCCGCGGGCAGCACATCGCGATGTTCGGCCGGCAGGTTCAGAAGCACGAGGTTGCGCGAGTCCGACCGCAGAGTGTCCATCGCCTTCCACGGGCCGATCAGCAACAGTACATCGCCCATCTTGAGCGCTTCATCGCGAAGCCCCTCATCAATGGCCGAGTTTCCGCGTCGGATGCCGATGACCGAAACGCCGTGTTTGCTGCGGAACTTCGCATTCACGATCGTCAAGCCGATCAGTTCCGACGACGCCGGCACGATCACCTCGGCCATGCCGATCTCTTGCGATCGCTCCGTGAAGTACGGCCCGCTCAATGGCATCACTTCAACGCCCAGTTGTTCACGCAGGGTGGCAATGTCTTCGTGAGCGGCGAACAGATCGACGAGCAGGATGTCGCCCACGCGTAGTTCGGTCTTCGCGGTCGGTTGGATAATCATCGGCCCGCGCTCGATCGCCACCAGGCTGGCGTGCATCCGATCACGCAGGTCCAGTTCTTCGAGCGTCTTACCCACCAGCGGCGACCCCGCGGTCACACGCACCCGATGTTCCCGGCCGGCCAGCTTGTAGTCGCGGATCCAGTCGTTGAGCGTGGGCATCAGCGATCCATCCGCCTCTTTGCCGTTGCCGGCGGACAGCCACTTTCTCGCGAACGACATGTAGACGATGCCGAGCACCAGAATCGGCAGGCCGAACGGCGTGAAGCTGAAGAACTGGAAGCCGGCCGCCCCGCTGCGGATCAGTTCGCTGTTGACGACGAGGTTCGGCGCGGTGGCAACGAGAGTCATCATCCCGCTGATCAGTGCGGCCATGCTCAGCGGCATCATCAGCCGGCTGGGCGATGTTCCGGTGCTTTGCGAAATGCGCAATGCGACAGGGATAAAGATGGCCGTCACTGCCGTGGAACTCATCACCGAGCCCAAGCCGGAGACGACGACCATGAGCAGCACCAGCAGTTTCGTATCACTGTGACCGGCCTTGGCGATCAACCAATCGCCCAGCTGGCGCGCGACGCCGGTGCGCACAAGGCCATCGCCGATGACGAACAACGCGGCAATCAGCACGATGTTCGAGTCGCTGAAGCCGGACAGCGCCTCGTTCATGTTGACGGCACCGGTGAACGGCAGCAGCGTCAGCATGATCAGGCCGACGGCATCCATGCGCGGCTTGTTGATCGCGAACATCGCGATGGCACCGGCCAGCAGTACCAGGACCATCACCAGTTGCAAAGTCATGAAGAATAGCCGAGAGGGAATCAGGTGCCGAGCGTTCCGACAGTGCGGGATAACACCGACTTCACAAGACTTTTTATAGCCTGCGCACGAAGAAGTCGGCCAGTGGCAGACGGGGATTCGCCGAAAAAGACGACGCTCACTCTCAACGAAGGGAAGACTCTCTCACGCTTTGGGCGTCATTATCACCGAATGGAAGGTCTCTCTCACGCTTTGGGCGTCATTATCACCGAAGTGGAAGGTCTCTCTCACGTTTTGGGCGTCATTATCACCGAACGGAAGGTCTCTCTCACGTTTTGGGCGTCATTATCACCAGTTCGACCTCTCTCTCACGGAGGGTGTGGGGATAATGAGAACGACCTCCGACGGTGACAAGCAGACATCGCCCTAGAAGTTGTACTGGAACAACGCGTTGATGCGGTTGGCGTGACCACGTTCCCCGTTCAGGTTCTCGCGGTCGCCGTACAGGTATTCCGCACCGATCGACATGTTGCGGATCGGGATGTACCAGATGCTGGTCGCCAGGTAGTTGGCCGCGGCATACGTGCTGCCCGGTTGCCCGCCCGTGGTGCCGACACGCACTGACGAATACGTGAGGTTCGCCAGCCAGCGTTCGGTGAACCAGTGTTCGTAGCTCGCGCTCATGCCACTGGCGTAAACGGTGTTGAACGCCCCGGTAACCGGGTCAACCTGGGCATCAAGGCCCAGACCCGCGGTGTCTTGGATGTAGCGGCCGACGCCCCAGCCGAAGGTGTATTGCAGCGGCACCCGGCTGCGCACCAGGCCGCTCGGGTTCTCGGCCCGAACCGGATTGATGCCGAGCGCCCATGCCCACGGATGAAACACCGTGCTGGCGCTGAAGCCGAATGCCCCCTTGCGAACCGCCTCCTCGCTGGTCGTCGGCTGGTAGCCGATCACGCGATACAGTGTTGACAGATGCAGGTGGCCGACGTCGCCTTCGTAACGGATATGACTGGCGAAATCGGGCACGTTCTGCACGTTGTCGCCCGGATCGTTGGTCGTGATGTCCGAGAACGGCTGCTCGACCCCGCCGGCGATGAACAACTTGTCCGCCAGCGGAATCGTCACGCGGGCACCGGGACGTCGCTGATTCACCAGGCCGCGCGGCCCGGCGAAGTCGACGGTACTCGGGAACTGCCATCCATGAAGACAGTGTTCTGCTAACCGACGCGAAAGTAACCGAAGTCCGCGAACGCAAACCGCAGGCGGAACGGATTGCCCCCGCCGCCGACCGCCTGATTCGGACCGTTGAAGAAGCCAGCCTCGATGAATGTGTGGACGTTCCATGAATGAATGGATGTAGGCGTCCACGATTCAACAGCGAAGCGGCTGTACCGGGCGGCAACGTTGGCGTTCTGGCCGCTTTCCTGCGGAACCGGGATTGTGTTGGTCACAAAGTCGTCGCGACTGCCGATCGGGTTGAGGTCGTAAAGCCCCGTGGCCCGCACGAAGCCGCGCAGTCGCATTGAGGTGTTCGACCCGGGAATCAGGAACGAGTTCGGCGCGAGGCCGCGAGTGACGAATCGATCGCGGTCCCCGGGAGTGATCGACGCCGGCGGCGTGATCCGGGTGAACTCGGAGACACCGGGGGCTTCCTGGAATCCTCGCGCATCGTAGCCGTACGGCGCATAATCGGCGAAAGGCTGGGGCCCGACACCCGGGATGTAGTAGTCGGCATTCGTCAACGGCACCCGACCATACAGGTCGCCGATGCTTGCCAACGGTGGCGAAGGGCGCTGCGCCAGGAGCATCCTGCGCTTCGCGTGGCGCAGTGCCTGACGGCGCGTAGTCGGCCAGCGCGGGCTTAACGGTGGCGTCCACCTCCACATTCGCCTGCGGAACGGGTACGAATGGAATTTCGGGCTTGGCCGCGGCCGGGAATTCCCCGTTGGGAAACACCTGGGACGCGCTGCCTGCACCCGTCGCCACTTGAGCGCGACCGATCGTCGACAGCCCCGGCGCGAGGGAGAGAGCAAAGACGAAAAGTCGCAGGATTCCCTTGCGGGCAGTGCATTCGTCAGGACCAACGCTATCGGAATAATCGGTAAGGTTTACCATCGTCCTTAACCGAAAGGTGCTGAAGTAGCGATTGTGCCGTTAACTGGCAACACAGGCGTGCATGGCAAACCACCCGCAGCGATGGCTCGGAGAAGCAGGGCCAGACGGGTCGAACTGAAAGGGGCGGCTTTCCCGTTTCACGGAGCATTCGTACCGTGATCAATCGCCGTTCCCTGATGCTGGCCGGCCTGGCCACGCTCGCCGTCCCGATCCGGGCGCTGACCGCCGACCCCGCGGTACCGCCTTAACAGATCGTGCTGCGTTCGCGCCTCGCCGAGGCCACCCCTCAGCGCAGCAAGGACGCGCAGACCGGCGGCGGCACCATCGTCGTTGAACAGCCGGACCTCAACACGATCATCGTGACGATGACCGGCTCGGCGGTCGTCGGCTCGGAGTTCTGCGGGTCAGCGGCATCACTCGACTTCAACCTTGAGCAGGACCTCGACATCATCCCGACGCGCAAAGGCCTGCGAGCACCCCGCATCGGCCTCCTCGGTCGGGTCGTCGGCACGTTGGCGGTCAGCGATTCCGGCAAGCACGGCAAGGGCTGCGGCTCCGCGGAGCAGGGCCCGGCCTTCGCCTGCCTGACCTCCGGCGGCACCAGTCTGCTGACGGTGAATGTGAAGTCGACCAGCGCCGGCAGCGGTCAGGAATCGTCGCTGAACTTCCGCGAAGGACCGATCGAGGCCGTCGCCGCGGAAGGGGCGTATCGCCTGGCGGGGTCGTTCCATATCGGCGTGACGCAGGGAAAGGGAATCTGGAACCGCCATTCAGCCGTGGCCGACTTCGACCCGGCCCCGCAGTTGGATGCGTTCTGGACCGATGCGCTGCGTTCGTTCCGCGCGGTCAAGCGCCGGGACTTCGGTTTCACGATCGCGCTGCGTGTGGTGGAAGATGCGGCCGTGGTTCCGGTGGAGAAGGCACCGTAATCAATCGGCCTGTTTAGCGTGCATCCCGGCATTCTGCCCTCACTCCGGCTCCAGCCCCAGTAACAGCCGTGAAGCGAGGATCAGCCGTTCGGGGCAGGTCAGGTTGTTCCATTCTTCGCGTGTTCGGATGGCGAGGTCGGGATCGCTGGTAATGATGTTGTCGATGCCGCGTTTGATCAACTGGCCCATCGTGCGGGCGTCGTTGATCGTCCACGCGTGAACTTCCATCCCCTGCGACTGGGCCGATCGCTGCAGCTCGGGCGTGAGGAAATCGAAGCGGACGCTGATCGCATCGACATCGAGCCGACTGACGTTCCCCAGTGCCTGCGCAACGGTCAGCCCGGTTCGCAACTTCGGGTTGTGTTTCTTCGCTTCCACCAGCGAGTCATAACTCAGTGAGGTGATCAGGCATTCGTCTTCGAACTGCTTCTCGCGGATGATGCGGGCGACCGCTTCGCTTAGTTGCGGGTTGGGGCCGAACACCTTTAGTTCGATGTTCAGCCGGATCTTTCCACGGCACAGGTCGATCACCTCTTCCAGTGTCGGCACCCGTTCATTCGCATATGCCGGGTCGAACCAGGATCCCACGTCCAGTTCGCGCACTTCGGCGAATGTCATCTCATCCAGCCGCCGCGACAGCCCGCTCACGCGGCGGAAGTCGCGGTCGTGCAGCAGCACGGCCCGGCCATCGCCGGTCAACTGCACGTCCATCTCGACATAGTCGGCCCGACTGTCGATCGCCCGCTGCATGGCCGCCAGCGTGTTCTCGGGTGCGGTCCGCGCATTGCCGCGATGGGCGGTCACTCGCACCGGTGGCTGTTCGCGCACGCAACGATCCATGTCCACCCACAGCGCCAGTGGAACGATCAGAAACAGCGGCATCGTCAGGGCCATCAGCCGCCAAATCCATGGCGAGATCGGGCTGTTCATATCGAGCGCCGCTTCCCAGCCGCCGGAGATATCGATGCCCAATTCAGCATTGCGCATCAGGTACAGCCGGC
>Ga0105044_10013907_pt1 | contig 10914 bp, 5 predicted proteins | sample MAT01_FD_78092 | JGI IMG/M metagenome (GOLD analysis project Ga0105044, IMG submission 78092) | Freshwater microbial communities from Lake Fryxell liftoff mats and glacier meltwater in Antarctica - MAT-01 | ecosystem: Environmental > Aquatic > Freshwater > Ice > Liftoff microbial mat | place... | reverse complement strand
TTGACGTAGAAACTCATTGTCATCACGGTTGTCTGCATACTCTTTTCTCTTACCCGTAAAATAAAGTTTGTCTGGGCATTCGAGAGCCTGTTTGAAACGGGATTTTGTTAGGTATCTGACGGTGATGCTCATCATGCTAAGTTAGTGAACTGTCAGGTTGAATCATCACAGGATCATTCGAAGAATTGCCAACTACTGTCAATTTTCATATTAAATACACCTTGTCCCTACTAGAGCTAAGCTTTGACAGCCGTTGTCAATGTGGATGGCGAAATTGGTAAGAAAAACAATTAAACACTTTAAAAAAACTACAATGGAAAAGTATCGACTTAACAAAAACACTCGCTCACCTAATTATGATCATGAAGTTCACAAACAAGGATGCCAGTGGTGGCCTACTGACAATTACATCGATTTAGGTGAACACAGCAACTGTGCTGCGGCAGTGGCTCAGGCAAAAAATCACTATTCGGATGCCAATGGCTGCAAGACTTGTTCACCGCAATGCAATCGAGGGTAGGCAACATCAACTTTCAACGTAATAGACCGTCTCGAATAGAGGCGGTTTTTATACGCTATTCAATTTGAGTGCTTATAACGCGGATCATATCGTATGCCAGTCTGAGCCGATTGATTCAATATTTGGCAGAATTTCAGTCCATTTGAAATATTCAACCATTATCGTTTGAACATTCTTGATTGCGGTCTTAGCGAAACCAAACCTACTCACAATTGCGAAATTAAAGCTGATTTTTTAACTATTTTAGAGGCCTAATGGGTGAACTGAAACCAAAGAAAAATACCAAAGGCATAAGAGATAACTTTTCCAATGGCAGCGTTGGAGAATTCCTCACTGACAACATTGAGAATAACTCAAGTCTTTCCTTTGTGACAGCCTATTTTACAATTTTTGCTTATGAAAAACTGAGACCACAGCTTGACAAGGTTAAGTCTCTTAGACTGCTTTTCGGTGAGCCTCGATTTATCAAAAGTGTGGCCTCTTCAACCAATGCCAAAAACTTTGAAATAGTAGTTGATAAGTTAGAAATCCCAGTAGAGAATAGATTGAAACAAAAAGTACTGGCAAAACAGTGTAGCTCGTGGATTAGAGAAAAGGTTGAGATTAAATCAATGGTTCGACCTGACTTCCTTCACGGAAAACTCTATCACATTGAAAAACCTAGTGGAGTTGAGGAAGCGATTACAGGTAGTTCCAACTTTACAGTTAACGGACTTGGTTTAGGCGCACGCCCGAATATTGAATTAAACCTTGTTGTAAATGACAGACGAGACTTATCAGACCTAAAGGAATGGTTTGACAAACTCTGGAGCAATGAAATGCCAGATGTTGAAGTGGAGGATGTAAAAGATCAAGTACTGAAATACATCGAACTACTTCACCGTGACAATAGTCCTGAGTTTGTTTACTACAAAACTCTCTATCATGTATTTGGTCAATATTTGAATGAAGCAGATGCCTCTGGCCTTTCTGATATAAAAGCCAATCTTTACGATTCACAAATATGGAGGGAGCTGTTCACCTTTCAACAACACGGAGTTCGGGGTTCAATAAACAAGATTTTAAAATACAATGGATGTATAATAGCTGATAGCGTAGGTTTGGGTAAAACCTATGAAGCATTGGCTGTTATTAAGTATTTTGAAATGCTCAATTACCGGATACTTGTTTTGTGCCCAAAGAAATTAAAAGACAACTGGACAGTATATCAGGCACATAAAGGACATACGCTCAATCCTTTTCAACAAGACCGCTTTTCGTATACAGTAATGTACCATACCGACCTAAGCAGAGACAAGGGATTTACAGAAGCCGACAATATTGATCTATCAAACTTCAATTGGGGAGCTTATGACTTAGTGGTGATCGATGAAAGTCATAATTTTAGAAACAACACTAAAGGAAAGAAGGACGAAGAAGGAAATGTGATTCGTAAGAGCAGGTACGAAAGATTGATGCAAGACATCATACTTGGCGGAAAAAAGACAAAGGTTCTTTTACTAAGTGCCACACCAGTAAACAATGAGTTAAAAGACCTTCGTAATCAGTTAATGTATATAACTGCCGAAAATGATAATGCCTTTACGGGTGATGAAAGTCTGGGAATCGAGAGCATTTCAGAATTGTTGAAACAATCGCAGATTCGATTTACAAATTGGGCGAAGGCAAGAATGAAAGAAGAGAAAACAGTAAAAGATTTACTGAACGATCTTGATTCTGCTTTCTTCAAATTACTAGATGCTTTAACCATTGCGCGTTCCAGAAAGCATATAACAAAGTATTACCAAAAGGAAATGGAACGCATTGGTGGCTTTCCTGAACATGAACCAGTCCTATCTATTTACCCGAACATTGACACGGAGAATAAGTTTTTAGCTTACGATAAGCTTAATGAGAAGATCAGTAAATACAGACTCGTTCATTTTACACCCAGTTCTTTTGTATTGCCCGAATTTAAAGCTTTGTATGAAGAAAAGGTTTTAAAGAAATCCGGACCTGCTGCGGTTAAAATGTTTTCTCAAGAACAACGCGAAAGTTATTTAACAGGAATGATGAAGGTGAACTTCATGAAACGCCTGGAAAGCTCAATTTTTTCATTTCGAGAAACTTTACAGCGCACCATAAACCGGATTGAGAACTTAGAGAAACGCATAGATCGTTTCCAAAAGTATAAAGACGAAAACCCCGACATCGAGATTGAGGATATAGATATTGAAGCGATTGAGGATGACGACTTGAGAGAGGCTTTGGAGGTAGGTGAAAAACTCACCTTCAAAATGAATCACTTAAGATTGGACGACTGGAAGGCTGCCATGCAAGAGGATAAAGACCAGTTGTATGAATTGCTGTTAAGAGCCAAAGATGTTGATGCTAAACGTGACGCTAAACTTAACGACCTCAAAAAGTTAATTAAACAAAAAGCAAATACCCCCACGATTAACAAGACAGGAAAGGAAAATAAAAAGATTCTAATCTTTACCGCCTTTGCCGACACCGCTAAATACCTGTATGAAAATCTGGAGCAATGGGTGGTAAATGATTTAAAAATAAACATTGCTTTGGTAACGGGCGGTAACGAAAACAAAACTTCATTTAAACCAAAAGGATTTTCAGAGAATACAGAGTTCAATCACATACTTACCAATTTCTCTCCAGTAAGCAAGAAACGAAGTGCGCAAAGAACAATGCCCAAAGAGGAAGACGGTGAAATTGATATTTTAATAGCAACGGATTGTATCAGCGAGGGACAAAACTTGCAAGACTGCGATTATTTAGTCAACTACGACATTCACTGGAATCCAGTTCGTATCATTCAACGCTTCGGGCGTATTGATCGGATTGGTTCTGTGAACAGCAAAGTATACTTAGTAAACTTCTGGCCAACAAAAGACCTTGACAACTATATCAAATTAAAATCAAGGGTTGAGGCAAGAATGGCGTTGGTAGATATAAGCGGAACGAATGAAGATAACCTCCTGAACAAAGAACAGATTCAGGAATTGGTTGAGGACGATTTAAAATTTCGCGACAAACAATTGAAACGCCTTCAAGACGAAGTGCTGGACATGGACGAATTGAATGAAGGTGGCGTTTCATTAAGCAACTTCTCGCTGGACGATTTTAGAATTGACTTGCTCAATTTTATCGAAGCGAATCGTAATGAACTGGAGGCAGCACCCTATGGTATTTATGCTTTAGTTCCACACAAATTAGATTCAACTCTTTTCAATCCTGATGCTTCGGAAGTAGTGAAGCCTGGCGTAATTTTCTGCTTGCGACAGGTGGGTGATAGTGATGGTAACGAAAAAGTGAATCCGCTACAACCCTATTTCTTGGTCTATGTTCGCAATGATGGAACTGTTCGCTATAATTTCACACACCCGAAACAAATATTAGATATTTACCGCCTGCTTTGCACGGGTAAATCAGAACCCATCCAGCAGTTGTGCGATTTGTTCAATGAAGAAACTGATAATGGATTAGATACCAGTAAGTATGCTTCGTTGCTAAATGATTCCATCAAGGTCATTGTATCCACATTCAAGAAAAAGAACTTGGGCATGTTGTCGGGTAGTCGTAACGCGACTATTATTCCGCAAGAGAAACAAATTGACAGTGCGCAAAAATTTGAACTGATTACTTGGCTAGTATTAAAGTAAATTATGGTTGAGAAAGACTACGACAAGCTAAGGCAGATAGAAGAGGCAATTCAGGCCTTCGATACTAAAAAACTTTACGAGAGCAGTTTGGCTTTATACAAGTCACTGGACTATCAGAGCAATAAAACCGAACGCATTAGCCCAAACAACTATGAAGGTTTTATTGAAAGCTTTAGCCTTCCTAAAAATAGTATCAATAAAGAAAAAGCTTTTACTAGCCATTGGAAGCATATTGAATTTATTTTTCAGGTTGCCGATTCAGAAATTACAAGAGTTCAATCTCTGTTTGATACCGGAGAAGTGGATAGAAATGAATACCAGAGCTTTCTATTCTTCACGATACATCTAAAAGAGGAAACCTATAAGCGTGGTGATCTGGTAAAAATTACGCGCGAACTGAATGCGCCCTTTAAAATGCCGGTGATTGTACTGTTTCACTACGGCAGTAAACTTACCTTATCCATTATTGATAGAAGGCTTCATAAAAAAGACACAAGTAAAGACATCTTAGAGAAAGTTACTTTAATAAAAGACATTGACATTGCCAATCCACAACGCGCCCACAAGGAGATTCTAAAAGACCTAAGCCTGAATGAGCTTTATAAGAAGTTCGAATTTCACAGCTTTGTAAAACTGCACGAAGCTTGGAAAGTAACGCTCAATATTTCAGAACTCAACAAGAAGTTTTATAAGGAACTTGCCTATTGGTATTTCTGGGCACTGCAAGAGGTGGAGTTTCCAAAGGATGAACTGAAAGACGATAAAACCCGAAACCCAGTAAACGTTATTCGCCTTATAACGCGCTTGATATTCGTGTGGTTCTTAAAGGAGAAAAACCTGGTGCCCGATGAGTTATTTAATAAAAAGGAACTAGATAAGATTCTGGACTATAAAGACAAAACAGGTAGCACCTATTATAAAGCCATATTACAAAACTTGTTTTTCGCTACGCTGAACACCGAAATGAACAAGGATGTAAAAGACAAAACCAAGATCAGTCGCACCTTTGTAAAACGTAACGCTGGTGTTCCGCATTATTTCCGTTATAACCGTTTTATTAAGGAGAAAGAACAGGATAGATTTTCAAAATTGATGGATAATATACCATTCTTGAATGGCGGTTTATTCGAGTGTTTGGATAAACGTTTCAAGGATAACTCAAAAGATATATTCATTGATGGCTTTTCGCAGCATAGAGATAATGAAACAATAGTAAAAGTTCCAGACTATCTATTTTTCAGTGACGCACCTAGAAATATTGACTTAAACAATACTTTCCACACCAAAGGGAAGAAGTATGAAGTGAGAGGGCTAATCGATATTTTAAGCCGATACAAGTTCACCATTGAAGAAAATACACCGGTAGAAGAAGAGGTAGCCCTTGACCCGGAATTACTTGGAAAAGTATTCGAAAACCTCTTGGCAAGCTACAATGAAGAAACGGAAACAACTGCTCGAAAGCTTACCGGTTCATTTTATACACCACGGGAGATTGTTAACTACATGGTAGACGAAAGTCTCGTCACCTATCTGGCCAATTGTTTACTGAAAGATGATGATGAGAATAAGCGAGAAGCCCTGAATGCAAGATTGCACCACTTGTTTTCTTACACAGCCGAGGAACCACAATTTATTGATACGGAAAAGAAAGAACTCATTGATGCCATTGACACGTGTAAGATACTTGACCCTGCTTGTGGTTCGGGCGCGTTCCCTATGGGGATTCTGCATAAGTTGGTTTTTATTCTGAGTAAGATTGATCCTAATAATAAGAAGTGGAAACAAAAGCAGCAGGACAAAGCTAAGCGCGATAAGGTACTGGCAGAACACATGGAAGATGATAAAAGCCGTGAAGCTGCCATTAAAGAAATTGAAAAGCGGATTGACGACATTGAAAGAGCATTTAATCAAAACAACCACGAGCTTGATTTTGCAAGGAAGCTCTACCTGATTGAAAATTGCATTTACGGAGTAGATAAACAGCCCGTAGCCATTCAAATTTCTAAACTTCGTTTCTTTATTGCCCTTATTGTTGACCAGAAAACAGAAAATGATAACGAGCCAAACAGAGGCATAAGGCCTTTGCCAAATTTGGAAACAAAGTTTGTAGCAGCAGACACCTTAGTGTCCGTTGAGAAGCCAACTACAGGTAGTCAATTAGCTTTTGATAGTTCTGTATTACAAGAAGAGATTAAGAGTAAAGAATCGGAAATTCATAGAATCAGAGAAAAACATTTCAGAGCGAGAACTCCAGAAACAAAGGAGAAATATAGATTACTCGATGCCAAGCTGAGGGATGAGCTAGCTGTTTTGCTGGGAAAAGACGGATTCCCTAAAGATGCTACAGAAAAACTTGCACAATGGAACCCATACGACCAAAATAAGTATGCCGACTTCTTTGACCCAATGTGGATGTTTGAGATTGACAAAGGCTTTGACATCGTAATTGGAAATCCTCCTTATGTGCAAATGCAAAAGAACGGTGGTAAGCTCGCTAAGGAGTTGCAAAAGTTTAACTATGAGACATTCGAAAGAACAGGCGACCTTTATGCTATATTCTACGAAAGAGGAATAGACATTTTAAAGGTAGGTGGAATCGAAACCTTTATTACATCCAGTCAATGGCTCAAAGCCAGTTACGGGAAATCCTTAAGAAAATTCTTTTTAACTAAAAACCCATTGAAATTAGTGGTTTTAGGTCCAGGAGTTTTTGAGTCAGCAACAGTTGATACCAATATTCTAGTTATTCAAAATTCGGAGAACAAGAGTCAATTAATTGGAACAATAATTACCGAAATCGAGAAACTAAACGATCGACTAAGTCATGAACTCGAACCCATGCCGTACGTAAATGAAGAGACTTGGGCAATATCTGATTTCTCGAAGCAAGCAATAAATGAAGCAATCCGAGAAAAAGGAAAAGCCCTTCATAATTGGAAGCTCAAAATCAATCGCGGTATTTTAACAGGATATAACGATGCATTTATTGTCGAAGAAGAAAAAAGGAAAGAATTAATTATCACGGATTCTAAAAGTGCTGAAATACTTAAGCCGATACTAAGAGGCCGCGAAATTGAAAAATATCACACCGAATGGGATGGTGGATATTTAGTCAATACTCATAACGGGGTGAGAAGTGAGCAAATCCCCCCAGTTCAAATCAAAAAATATCCAGCAATCAAGGCACACTTAGATATTTATTCGGATAAGATTACTTCTAGACTGGATCAAGGTGTAACTGCTTACAACCTGAGAAACTGTGCGTACCTAAAAGAATTCTCAAAGGAAAAAATTATTTGGAAGAGAATTGGCTCACAACTTCGTTTCTCATATTCTGATAAGGAAATATATTGCTTGGATAGTACATGTATTGCTACTGGTGAGAAAATTAAGTACCTGACGGCATACCTTAATTCAAGATTAGGAAATTACCAATTATTTGAGAACGCACCTAAAACGGGTATGGGCGACTTAATTATAAGTGTGCAAGCGTTAGAACCGTTGTTAGTTTTTTATCCAAATGAAAAACAAGAAGCAACGATCGATAGTTTGATGGATTACATTCTATTTCAGATAGCCAATGGTAACGAATACTATCAATTTGAAGAGATCATCAATGGATGTATTTACGAATTCTACTTCGAGGAAGAGATGAAAAAATCTGCGGTTGATATTTTTGGCTTGGTTGTAAAGGACTTGGAGGCAATAAAGAAGCTCAGCCCAGAAAAAGCAATAGCTAAACTCATGGATAAGTGGCAGGAACAAAAGAACGAAATCCGCAACCGTCTTTTATTAATGGCCACTCGCTGCCCCGATACTATTGGTGTTATAGAAGGAAGTGATTCATGAGAGAGAACGGGATAGAGAACATCAAAATTCAAAACTTCAAGGGTTTCCAAGAAGAAAAGGAATTTGCTATTGGTAAGAATCATGTTCTTGTTTTTGGGCCAAATGGCAGCGGAAAATCCTCCTTGTACTGGGCATTATACACGCTGTTTCAAAGTGCTGTTAAGCCTGTGGCTAAAGTAGCAAAGTACTTTACATCAACTGATGAAGAAAATCTTTTAAACATAAATGAACCAACGCTGCCAGCGTATGTGAAAATAAAAACCATTGTTGGCACTATCGAGAGAGAATTTATTCTAAACAGTACCGGGGTAACGGGAGACAATCCAAATCTTAGAGAGCTAAACCAAGCCAGTGAATTCATTAGTCATAGGTTACTTATCAATTTCTACAATTTTCGTAACTCAAAGGAAATAGATCTGTTTGATGTTTTCGATCGCGATATTCTGCCATTTGTTTTTGGTGAAATAAATTTTAAAGACAAGGTACTTGCGCAAGTATTAGGGGATATAGACAATAAATTAAAACCGTTAAATGGTAGAAAATGGAAAGCCAAAAATGACATTGAGACTGGAGAATTGGCCAATCTTAATAGGGAAATTGCGAGACTAATTGATTTCATAAATAACAATGCTACATTATATTTAGAGGCTAATTTCTCTCCAAATGACATAAAGATCAAACTAACCCTTAAAGGAGTTTATAACATCTCATCATACTGGAGTGGAGGGAAAACGAATTACTACGTCCTTCCACCTATTTTCAAGTTATCAGTTGAAAATAAGAAAGCGGATGGTGATTTTCATCCCGTTGAAAGGCCTCAATCGTTTTTGAATGAAGCAAGATTGACCAAGATTGGAATAGCAATAAGATTTTGCCTATTACAGAAACGTCCCATAGTACCATTGCGGATATTGGCCTTGGACGACATGCTAATTAGTTTGGATTTAGATAATAGACTAAATCTCATACGAACGATATTGAAGCTGTATGGAAGTGACTACCAGCTTTTCATCTTTACACATGAGAAAGGTTTTTTTAATGAGGTGAAGAGAAATATCGCTCATGATTTAGTTAATTGGAAACTCTACGAATTCCAAATTCCTGAAAATCAAAAAATACGTTTTAGAGCATCCAAAAGTGAGATTCAAAAAGCTTCTGCATTTCTTGAAAATGGCGATTACGAGAATTGTGCACTTGAGCTTCGAAAGTTAGGGGAGATCATTTTTAGAAACTTCTTGGAAGAAAAGAAGCCTGATATTTTTAAAACTAAGAAGTATATTTCATTTGGTAAAATGCTTGAAGAGTCAAAGGCTGTAATCAGTCTGTCCATTTTAAAAAAATTTCAAAAGGATATTTTAGAACTCAATCTAACTGAGCAAGAATGGAATCATGTTACAACTGAAGACTTCAGCACAGTTAGAACTAGCCCAACAATAGCTGCTGCTTCCAAAGCTAAAATAATGGCTGCTCGTAGTATTATATTTAGCACGGTAAAATCAGTTAAAAGCGATACGCATGATGCTTTTAAATTTGTGGATGAGGTCATTAACATTAAGGATCGCTTACTAAACTATGGTGCTCATCCAACTGATGACACTTTATTTAGAACAGAAATGGAGGAAGCTGTTGAGTTGTTCGGAAAATTGCAAAATGCTTTAAGCAAAGTATAGAAAAAGTCAGCTCGTTACATACAAACGGTAACTGGGAAAAACTAATGATGGAGGTTTGGAAGCCTCTTTACGGATAAAAATTTAAAGATATGATTAGTCTGCTTAATAATTCGGGGATAGTAGTGAACATTTGGTTCATAGTGAGTTTAGATACAGGCCTAGCGTGTGGATGGATGATAAAACCCTATTGCCTCACTGACGATGATGCTGAAAAATTTGAGATGTTAAAATTACTGGCCGAAACCGATTTTTACACGGCAAAAAGATACCGCGTCCCAAAGAATTACAAGGTGGCTCATAGCGCAGAATCACTTGAAGGATTATTTCATGTATCAGCGATTAAAAATGAATTGGAAACTAAAATAGACTTCTATATTACCACTCTTGAGAAGGACATGCCCGAAATGATATTGTTTCCATATGATGACGATAAGAGACGATTTTTAAATTGAAACTCAACCAATATCCACTATTTGTCGGGACTATCCTAATGGAGAATATGTCCGGTGAACTTAGGCCTTATACTACGCAAGAAAATATAGATTGGTATAATGGTGAAAAGGCTAAAAGCAAGTTCTTATAATACTCCGCGTAACTACAAAGCCCAGGTTCCCGAGACGTGAGACTTTACGAGGAAATCAAGTTGCGATGAACAGATTAATCGTGAGAAGTGTCATCAACTCCAGAAATTCGCTCAATAATTGAAATCTGTTTATTAATTTCAGTGAGCTTCTTCTGCGCAGTGAAATTAACTATAGAAGGGTTTCCACCTTTAGAATCAATAGGTGGGGTTTGATATCAAGTATTTCGCAGAGTTTGAAAACAATATTTAAAGTTGGATAATTCAAGCCACGTTCAAGGTCAGAAAGATAAGTTCTATCCATTTCAGAATAGTCTGCCAATTCCTGTTGACTGAGACCCCGCGCAATACGCTGTTCCTTAATCACCTGTCCAAAAGCGCGTTTTAAATCTCGTTTCACTATGGAAAACTATTCTACAGTTCATTTATTAGTTGTCGGATATATCCGACAGTTGTATATTTGTTTAGAACACCATAACTAAAAAGGTATGGCAATTTACCTCCAGGATGATCGAGAGCTAACTACACGACTAACCGCAGGCGACACTTCCGCCTTCGAAACAATCTACAGACAAAACGTAGCTGACCTCTACCGCTATGCGAAGAAGAGCATCAGCAGCAAAGAAGATTGTGAGG
>Ga0105044_10013906_pt1 | contig 10914 bp, 7 predicted proteins | sample MAT01_FD_78092 | JGI IMG/M metagenome (GOLD analysis project Ga0105044, IMG submission 78092) | Freshwater microbial communities from Lake Fryxell liftoff mats and glacier meltwater in Antarctica - MAT-01 | ecosystem: Environmental > Aquatic > Freshwater > Ice > Liftoff microbial mat | place... | reverse complement strand
CGGGTGCTCGGCATCCCACGCGGCGACCTGGGCGTCCCAGTCGGCCACGGTGCCGAAGGTGACCGAGTTGCACTGACTCACCCACGAGGTCACGTCCCGCGCCGCCCATGCCTCGGTGCCGACCAGTGTGACGTCACCGCAGTCGGTGTTCGGCGGGAGCGCCAACCACCCCGAGATGTTGCCGCCGTAGAACGCCGGCTGGTCGGCCCGGAAGGTGCCGGACTCGACCACGAGCTTCGGCGCGACCCCGTCCTGGGGTCGGTTCGACCACTTGAAGAAGCCGCCGGTCTGGTTGTAGCCGTACTTCGCCGGGTCGTAGCTGTTGTACATGGGCTGGAGGCGCACCAGGTTGTCCCGCACGATCACGGTGTTGCCGGTGCCGTCGTAGCCCGGGCCGAACGACGACATGAACACGTGGCAGCCGTCGAGCTTCGAGTCCTGGAGGACACCCGAGTTCATCCCGTCGTTCTCCACGCAGTCGTCGTGGATGTAGGCGCCGTCGAGGACGCCGCCGCCGTCGGCGCGGATGCCGGTGAGCTTCCAGTTCGTGGCGCCGCCGGAGAAGGCGATCGCATCGCCCAGGTTGGCGAAGTGGGTGCCGACGAAATGCAGGTCGGCTGTCTCGGCCCGCACCCCGATGCTGTCGTGCCAGAGGTCGAAGAGCGTGGTGACCGGGTCGAGCGTGGTGTAGATGCTGCCGCCGGTGAAGCAGAGGTCGGCGCGCACGTTGGGCTGGTAGTGGATCTTGATCCCCGTCGAGTACCCGCCGGCGTTGAAGGTCGAGGCGTCGAAGGTCTGGTCGCGGGCGTCGATCGCCGTCCCGTTCGGCAGCGAGAGCCGCGAGCTGGGCCATGGCGTGGAATGCGCAGGGACGGTGTAGATCGGGCGGTCCCCGCCGAGGCAGGCGTCCTCCGCCACGTCTCGGGGTGTGCAGGCCACGGCGGTCGCCGCGACGGCGACGGCGAGGAACAGCACGAGATGGGTCCGCTTCATGACAGGGGGCTCCGGGGCGGTCGGTGTCACTGCCAGATCGACCGCTTCAGGCGGCACCTTGAGCGATCCGACCAAACCCCCCTCCTCTCCGAACCACGACGACGCGCGTCAGCGCTTGTCGAAGGTGATCCCCGAGCGGTCGGCGTCCCAGGTGCCGGCAGTCACCCCTTCGATGCGCAGCTCGCGCTTGAGCACCCGGCCCACCGGGCTGCGGGGGAGCTCGTCGCGGAACTCGATGTAGCGGGGCAGCGCGAAGTACGGGAGCTGGTCGATGCACCACCGGAAGAGGTCCTCGGCCGTCAGCGTGGCTCCCGCTTCGAGGGTGGCGGTGATCTTCAGGTCGTCCTCGGTCAGCTCGCTCGGCACGGCGTGCACGGCCACATCGGCCAGCGCGCCGTGGCCCATCAGCACCCGCTCGACCTCGAAGCTCGAGATGTTCTCGCCGCGACGGCGCAGGTAGTCGGCCTTGCGATCGACGAAGTAGAGGTACCGGTCGGCGTCGATCCGCCCGATGTCACCGGTGTGGTACCACCAGTTGCGGCTCGTCTCGACCGTCGCGTCGGGCCGGCCCCAGTACCCCTCGAACATGACCTGCGGACGCTTGGGGCGGATGACGATCTCACCCTGGGTCTCGGCCGGCAGCTCGTTGTCGTCGTCGTCGAAGATGCGGACGTCGAAGTACTCGTCGTTGACCACACCGGCGGCGTTGGGCCGGTTGCGCACACCCGGCGGCTGCCAGGAGATGAGACTCGCCTCGGTGACCCCATAGGCGCCGGAGAACGTCTCGACGCCGAAGCGCGACCGGATGACGTCGTCGACCTCGACCGGCATGGGCGCGGCGCCGATCAGGCGCAGCGTCGTGTTGGCGACGTCGGACCCCGAGCGCGGCATCTCGGGTCGGTCGACGTCGTGGGCCAGCAGGTACGCCATCGTGCCGAGGGTCGAGGTGATGGTGGCGCCGACCCGGTTCATCTCGGGCCAGAAGTTCGACACCGAGAACCGCCGGTAGATCGCGGCGCGCCCGCCGAACACCAGCGGACCGAGGACGGCGGTGGTGATGGCGTTGAAGTGGAAGAGCGGGAGCGGGGTCCAGACCACGTCATCGGCGGTCCGCTGCCAGCAGAGACCGATCTGATGGGCCAACGCCTCGTGGTAGTTGTGGCTGAGCATGCAGCCCTTCGACGGGCCCGTCGTCCCACCGGTGTAGATGAAGGTCCCGAGGTCGCCCGGCGCGATGTCGATCGCGGGATCGGTGCCGTCGCCGCTCTGCTGCACGAGGTCGTACCAGGCGTGGGTCGCCACGCCGGGCACCGGCTCGGGTCGCTGGTCGCCCGCCACCACCACGTGCTCGAGCCCATCGACCGAATCGGCGACCGCCGTCGCCCGATCGACGAGGTCCGCCTCGACGATGAGGACCCGAGAGCCCGAGTCGGCGAGCTGGTGACGCAGGTACTCGCCCTTGTACGCGGTGTTGATGGGCACGGCGATCGCGCCGGCGCAAACGGCCCCCCACCAGGCCAGCGTGGCCTCGGCGGAGTTCTCGATCAGGATGGCGACGCGGTCGCTCCGTTTCACCCCGAGGTCGCGCAGCGCGTTGGCCAGCCGGTACGCGTTCGCCGCGACCGTCGAGGCGGTCAGCTCGACGCCGCCGACATCGAGGTAGGCGCCATCGGGATCGGCGTCGAGGCGGCGCCGGAGCAGATCGGGCACGGTGCTGCGCTCGCCGGTTCGCCACACGGGATCGGTCATCGGGCGCCTTCCTTCGCGACCTTCGCCGGGGGGACGGCGATCGACTTGATCTCGAGGTACTCCTCGAAGCCGGCCCGGCCCATCTCGCGGCCGATGCCGGATTGCTTGGAGCCGCCGAACGGTACGTCGGCGCCGTACCAGAGGGCGCCGTTGATCGAGACCGTCCCGGTCCGGATCCGGGCGGCGACCGCGAGCGCCCGCTCGACCGACGTCGCGTAGACGGCGCCGGACAGGCCGTAGACGGAGTTGTTGGCCGCGGCCACCGCCCCGTCGTCACCGCCGTCGTACGGGAGCACCACGATGACGGGGCCGAAGATCTCCTCCTGGGCCACGGTCGAGTCGGGATCGACGTCGACGAGCACCGTCGGCTCGACGTAGTACCCGACCGGCAGGTCTGCCGGGACACCCCCGCCCAGGGCGATGGTGGCCCCCTCGGCGACGCCGGTGGCGATGTAGCCGAGCACGCGCTCGCGCTGGCGGGCGCTGATGAGCGGACCCATCAGGTGGGACGGATCCGACGGGTCGCCGAAGGTGAGCGCACCCATCGTGTCGATCAGCGCCGCAAGTCCTTCGTCGAACCGCTCCCGAGGCAGGAGCAGCCGGGTGGTGATGGCGCAGCCCTGCCCGGCGTGGGTCATGATCTGGAACGCGGTCGACGCCGCCGCACCGGCGACGTCGGCGTCGTCGAGCACCACGGCCGCCGACTTCCCGCCGAGCTCGAGGAACAGCCGCTTGAGGGTTGCGGCTCCCGCCGCCATGACCCGCCGACCGGTCTGGGTCGAGCCGGTCAGCGACACGAGATCGACCCGGGGATCCTCGGCGAGGAGCTGGCCGACCTCGTGACCCGACGAGGTGACGACGTTGATCACCCCGTCGGGGATGTCGGTCTCGTCGGTGAGGATCCGACCCAGCAGCGTCGCGGTGTACGGCGTGTCGGGCGCCGGCTTGAGCACGACGGTGTTGCCCGCGGCGAGCGCGGGGGCGATCTTGGCCAGGTTGATCTGCACGGGGAAGTTCCACGGGCTGATGGCCCCGACGACGCCCACGGGTTCGCGAGTGGCGTAGCGGTGCGAAGCGATGCCGTAGGGCCGGGCCACCCCGAGGTCCTCGGACCACTCGTAGCGCTCGGCGAGGTCGGCTACCCAGGTGACCCCTTCGATCGGGGTCTCGAGCTGCGCGCCCGACGTGAGGGCGCGGGGCGCCCCGACCTCGGCGATGGTGGTCTCACGCAGCTCCTCGAGGTGGCGCACCAGACCTTCGTGGAACTGGCGCAGGACCCGAACCCGGAGCGCGATGTCCGTCGACCAGGAGGTTTCGTCGAACGCTCGGCGGGCAGCGCCGATGGCGGCGTCCATGTCCGCGGTCGACGCATCCGCCGCGACGCCGATCACCTGCTCGGTGGCCGGGTTGATGTTCTCGAACGTGGCCCCGGTGGCGGCGGGCACGAAGGAGCCCCCGATCAGTAGTCGATCTTCACTCCACATGCGCGTCCCCCGTCCTTCCGACGGACCGCACGCCGCCGAATTCGGCACCGTACCCGTTTGAACCGTGGTTCAGCGAACTGTACGCTCGCTCGATGAGTGCTCGTTGGACGGGGGTCGAGCGCCTCGACGCCGCATGGCGCGATGGTCTCTTCGGCCCCGGGATGCTGTTCGAGATGGTCGTCGACGACGTGTGCGGGGTGCACCTCCCCGTCTTCGCCCGGCGACCCCGTTCGTTGTCGGCGGTGGCCGCCAAGGGCGCCGCCGATCAGGGCGACCGGCCCTACCTGATCGGTCCCGACCGCACCGTGACCTTCGCCGACCTGCCGACCGAAGCCGGGCGCGTGGCGGCGGCGCTGGCCACCCACCACGGGATCGGACCCGGATCGCGCGTCGGCCTCGCCGGCGCCGTGTCGATCGAGCACGTGCTCACCGTGTGGGGCCTGCTCGCTGCGGGGGCGGTGGCGGCCACCCTGAACCCGGCGTGGACCACGACCGAACTGACCGCGGCGGCGGGGGTCGTCGACCCGGAGCTCCTCGTGGTCGACGACGACGTCGCCCAGCGTCTCGCAGCCGAGGGCGCCCTCGAGACCCCGATCGTCACCTTCCGCGAGCTCGCCGCCTCGGTCGATCCGACGACCGTTCCGGGGCCGCCGCACGTGCCCGACGAGGACGAGGCGTTCGCCGTCATCTTCACCAGCGGCACCACGGGCACGCCCAAGGGGGCCACGCTCTCGCACCGCAACGCCATCCAGTTCCTCCTGGCCGCCGCGGCAACCTCGGCGGCGCACCACATCATCCACGAGATCCCGACCAGCAAGGGGGGTGCGCCGGCGGTGATCGCGTCGGCGCCCCTCTTCCACGTGTCGGGGTTGCTGGGCCAGCTGCTCACGGCCGCGTCCTGGGGCTCGACGCTCGTGGTGGCGCCGCCCGGGCGCTGGGACGCCACGACCCACCTGGCGCTGACCGAGCAACACCGCATCACGTCCTGGTCGATCGTGCCCACCCAGCTCTGGCGCCTCGTCGACCACCCCGACCTCGACCGCTTCGACCTGTCCTCGCTGGAGATGGTCGGTGGAGGTGGCGCGGCGTTCCCGCCCGAGCTGCTCCGGCGGACGGCCGAGCGCCTGCCCGACGTCGCCACCACGGTCCGGGTCGGGTACGGAATGACCGAGACGGCCGGGACGGCGACGCTGCTGCAGCCGCCGATGACCGACGACCAGTTGGCGTCGGTCGGACCGCCGGTCGCCGGTACCGAGGTGCAGATCCTCGATGCCTCGGGCGCGCCGGCCGCCGACGGTGAGATCGGCGAGATCGCGGTGCGCAGCGCGCAGGTGTTCCTGGGCTACTGGGGCGACGACGCGGCCACCGCCGCCGTGCTCGACGCCGACCGCTGGTACCGCACCGGCGACTTCGGGCGCCTGGTGGACGGCTACCTGTACCTCGAGAGCCGCCGTCGCGACCTCATCATCCGCGGCGGCGAGAACATCTACCCGATCGAGATCGAGAACCGCCTGGTCGAGCACCCCGACGTCGTCGACGCGGCGGTCGTCGGCCTCGGCCACCCCACCCTGGGCCAGGAGGTGCGCGCCGTGCTCGTCGTGCGCGACGGCGCCGACCTCTCGGTCGACGAGATCCGGACGTGGGTCGGCCTCACACTCGCCCGCCACAAGGTGCCCGCGGTCGTCGACCTCGTCGACGAGCTGCCCCGCAACGCGACCGGCAAGGTGCTGAAGGACCGGTTGATCGACCCGTCCTGAACCGCCGGGAGCGTCGACAACCGCTCGGCGACGATGCCCGGCTCGGATCGATCGGCGTCAACCGGGCGACGGGGGCACGTCGGTCGTCGCGCCGGGGGCCAACGCCAGCAACAGGGATTCGATGCGAGCCAGGCGGGCGTCGAGCTCGACCAGGGTGGGCCCCTCGGTGACCGGCCGGCTCTCGGCGTCCGCACCAGCGGGAGCTGGTGGGGCCGGCGGCGCTGCCGATCGGTCCGCCTGGGAGCGAGCCACCGCCTTCGTCCTGGCGCTCTGGTCGACGAAGCTCGACGCGACCTGGGCGGTGATGACGGCGACGGTGACGATGCCGACGAGCATGATGAAGGTGGCCACGACCTGTGCCGCGACGGTGACCGGGTAGAGGTCGCCGTACCCCACGGTGGTCACGGTGACGATCGACCACCAGACGGACTTGCCGAGGGTGACGATGTTGGCCCCGGGAGCGTCGCGCTCGAAGAGCCAGACCATGAGCGCTCCGTTGAGGAGCAGCAGGAGGGCGGCGACCAGGAACCGGGCGAGGTTGCCCCGCTGGAAGAGGAGCCGGATCAGGCGCAGGCTGAACAGGACACGGACCGGTGGGAACACGATGGCCAGGACACCCACCGGATGGTTCCGCAGGTAGTGGCCGTGCGGGGGCGCCAGTGCCGTTCGGATCGTCATGTCGACCGCGTAGATGAAGGACAGGGCCAGCCGGCAGGGGTACCCGAAGAGCCAGAGGCCGTGGTCGTTGCCGAAGTCGGCCACGGGCACGACCACGATCCAGAGCGTGAGCAGCGCCAGGATGTCGAGCGGGGTCTCGGTCCGGGCGAGGTAGGCATCGAGTCGTCCGGTCTCCTCGCCCGTCGTCGTGTCGCGCTCGCTGCGGTTCCGCTGGTCCTCGCCCGGCGCCGGCGGACCAGCGAGCGGATCGGTATCCGCGGCTCGGTCTCCGGGGAGCGTCGGCCCAGACCTGTCGTCCATGGGTCCATCGTGGCATCGCCGCGCGGTCCGGCTCCGGACCCGGGTCAGGCGCGAACCGTCGCGAGGGCCGAGCGCACGCCGGCGACGAAGCGATCGACGTCGTCGGTCGTGGTGGCGAAGCTGGTCATCCAGCGCACCATCGAGGTCTCGTGGTCCCAGTCCCAGAAGAACGACCACTCCTGCAGCGCCGAGATCGCTGGGCGGGGAAGGTGGACGAACACGGCGTTGGCCGCGGGCTCGTGGGCCAGGGTGACGCGGTCGATCGAACGGACGGCGTCGGCGAGGCGCACCGCCATGGCGTTGGCATGCGCCGCGTGACGGATCCAGAGGTCGTCGTCGAGGAGGGCGAGGAGCTGCGCCGCCACGAACCGCGCCTTGGAGGGGAGCTGCCCGGCCTGCTTGCGGTTGAAGCGGGCACCCTCGGCCAGGTCGGCCCGGAGGAACACGACGGCCTCGCCGTACATGGCGCCGTTCTTCGTCGCCCCGAACGTCATCACGTCGACGCCGGTGTCTCGGATCATCGCCGGGAGGCCGGCTCCGGTTGCCGCCACCGCGTTGGCGATGCGAGCCCCGTCGAGGTGGAGGGTCATGCCGACGCCGTGGACCGCGTCGGCGAGCGCGGCGATCTCCTCGACGGCGTAGACGGTGCCGAGCTCGGTGACCTGGCTGATCGACACCACGGCGGGTTGGGGGTGGTGCTCGTTGCCGAGGTACGGGTGGAACCGCTCGAGATCGCTCGGCACCAGCTTGCCGTCCGCGGTCGGGACCGTGAGCATCATCGCACCGGTGAAGCGGGTCGGTGCGCCGCACTCGTCGACCGCGATGTGCGCACTGTCGGCGCAGACGATCGCCTGCCACGGGGCGAGCATGCTGGCCAGGCCGACCACGTTCGCCCCGGTGCCGCCCCAGCACAGCAGGACCTCGACCGGTGCGCCGTAGAGGCTGCGGAACCGGTCCGTGAGGGCCTCGGTCCACCGGTCGGACCCGTACGCGAGCGCGGCCGGCGTGTTGGCCTCGGCGAGGGCCTGCATGACCTGCGGGGCGACGCCCGCGGTGTTGTCGCTGGCGAGGGAGGTGGTGGGGGGTGGCGGGAGGAGCATCGTGGTCAGTCTGTCGGCTGTGGTCGGCCCGCGAGCACGTCGGTCCGACATCTGATGCCGCGTCATGTCTTGAACCCGGGTTCATTCCTCTCTAGCCTCACCACCCAGGGGGTCGGCCGCAGACGTCGCGATGACGGCGACGCCCGTGCGGGTACCCGCCGACGACCCCCGTCACCCAACTCTGGAGCTCCCATGACCGAAGCCGTGATCGTGTCCGCCGCCCGCACCCCGATCGGTCGGGCCAACAAGGGGACGCTGCGCGACGTCGATGCCGCCACCCTCGCCCAGGTCGCGCTGGGCGCCGCCATCGAGCGGTCGGGAGTCGACACCGCCGACATCGACGACCTCATCCTCGCCGAGTGCCTGCAGGGCGGCGGGGTGATCGGCCGGTACGTGGCGATCGAGATGGGCCTCACCCACGTGCCGGGCGTGGCCAACAACCGCCACTGCGCCGGCGGGCTGACCGCGATCCAACTGGCGTCGGGGAGCATCAAGGCGGGGATGGACAAGGTCGTCGTGGCCGGGGGCACCGAGAGCCTCAGCTCCATGCCCCAGGTCCTCAAGTCCATCCCGGCATCGGCCGGTGACTTCAAGCCCTGGATGTCGCCGGGTCACCGCGAGACCCCTGACGCGCCGGCCTGGGACATGTCGATCACCGTCGGCGAGAACGCGTCCCGCGAGGCCGGCCTCACCCGGCTCGACCTCGACGAGTGGGCCGTCTACTCCCAACAGCAGGCCTGCCTCTCCATCGAGAAGGGGTACTTCGAGAACGAGATCGTGCCGGTGGCGGTGCCCGACGGCGATGGGGGCACGTTCCTGTTCACCACCGACGAGCACCCTCGGCCCGGCACGACGCTCGAGAAGCTGTCGCAGCTGCCGCCCCTCCACCCCGAGCTCGAGAACCCCACCATCACCGCGGCCAACGCAGCGGGGCTGAACGACGCCGCCGCGGCCGTGGTGCTGACCAGCGACGACTACGCCGCAGCCAACGGCCTCACCCCGCTGGCCAAGGTCCGCTCGTGGGCATCCGCGGGCGTCGAGCCCGCTCGCACCGGGATGGGTCCGATCTACGCCATCCCGAAGGCGCTCGAACGGGCCGGGCTCACCCTCGACGACATCGACCTGTTCGAGATCAACGAGGCGTTCAACTCGGTGCCGGTGGCCGCCATCCGAACCCTCAAGATCGACCCCACGATCGTGAACGTCAACGGCAGCGGGTGCAGCCTCGGCCACCCCATCGCCGCGACGGGCGCCCGGATGGTGGCCACGATGATCAACGAGCTCCGCCGCCAGGACAAGACCCTCGGTCTGGTCGCGATGTGCGCGGCCGGCGGCATGGGTTCGGCCGCCGTCGTCGAGCTCCTCTGATCCACCCGTGATCCACCCCCGTCGGGCCACGCCCGCGGCCCGACGGCCGCCGCGGGTACCCAGGCGGTAGAACAGGTCGCCGACCACTGGACCCCGGGGGGCCTCACCGTGCTCACGAGCGCGCACCGCATCGTCACCATCGCCGTCATCGCCGCCTCGGCCACGCTCCTCGCCGCCTGTTCCGGCTCGGGGTCCGAGCCCGGCGACGCGTCCGGTTCGGGGTCCGGCGCAAACGCGTCGTCGACGATCGCCGACGACGCGGCCGGTGGCGACGACACGACGCCGGTGACGCCCGCCGTGCGCAACACGCGCTCGATCGGGTGCGACACCGGGGCCACGCCGGCGACCGCGGTCGACGAGGAGCGCACCGTCGACACGGCCGGCACGACGCGCACCTACCTGCGTCACGTCCCGCCGGCCCATGACGGCGGCACGGCGCTCCCGGTGATCGTCGACCTCCACGGGTACAGCGAGGGCGCCCGCATCCACACCCTCATGAGCAACCTCGGCCCCTACGGCGACGAGCAGGGTTTCATCACCGTCACGCCCCAGGGGGAGGGCGAGGTGCCCCGCTGGATCGCCGAGGTCGGCTCCACCGATGTGGCCTTCATCGGCAACGTGCTCGACGACGTCGAGTCCTCCCTCTGCGTCGATCTCGACCGCGTGTACGTGGCGGGGCTGTCCAACGGCGCCTTCCTGACCTCGACCCTCGCCTGCGTGCTCGCCGACCGCTTCGCCGCCGCGGCGCCCGTCGCCGGGATCCAGGACATCGAGGGGTGCGACCCGTCGCGCCCGGTGCCGGTGATCGCCTTCCACGGCACCGCCGACACCTACGTGGCCTACGAGGGCGGGTTCGGCTCCTCGGTGGCCGACCTTCCGGCGCCCGATGGCTCGGGCCGAACGCTCGGCGAGCTCGCCGCGGCCGGTGAGGAAGGGTTGAGCGGCGCCGACGCGGCCGGCCCGCCCGTTGCCGACATCGCGGCCGCCTGGGCCGCCCGCAACGGCTGCGAACCCACCCCCACCGAGACGCCGGTCAGCGACGACACGACGAAGATCGCCTTCGCGTGCCCGTCCGGCGCCGACGTCGAGCTCTACCGGGTCACCGACGGCGGCCACGCCTGGCCCGGCAGCGAGTTCTCGGCCTCGCTCGCCCAGGTCGTCGGCACGACGACGATGTCGATCGACGCCAACGAGCTCATGTGGGCCTTCTTCCAGGCCCACCCCCTCGTACTGTCCTGACCCCTGCGCCCCGGCTCGCAGGGTTGCCCACCGGACCTGCCTGGGGTGCTCGAGCCGACCTCGGCGGCGATGCGGTCGGCGCCGGCGGGATCAGCCGCCCAGCGCGGTCACGTCCCGTAGGCGCGCGGTCCGTCGGCGCCGACGACGGTCACGAACGCATCGAGGTCGACCGGGCGGCGCTCGTCGTTCGACGGGTCGACCGTGCGGGTGCCGACGTTGACCCACCCGAGGACCTGCTCGCCCGCG
>Ga0105044_10013905_pt1 | contig 10914 bp, 7 predicted proteins | sample MAT01_FD_78092 | JGI IMG/M metagenome (GOLD analysis project Ga0105044, IMG submission 78092) | Freshwater microbial communities from Lake Fryxell liftoff mats and glacier meltwater in Antarctica - MAT-01 | ecosystem: Environmental > Aquatic > Freshwater > Ice > Liftoff microbial mat | place... | reverse complement strand
CAATACCAGCAACCTTCATGAGCGTAGATTAACTCCCCTTCCTGAATAAATTCCTGGCGCGAACGAAATCCTAAACTGTGGCTGCGCAATTCTTCGATATCTTTAATCGATTCCCCTTTGGGGTCATATTGCCATCCCTTTTCATTCCCAAAGGTATAGTGTGAAATTCGATATTCTACAGGATTGCGCACATAAATAAATCCCGCACTTTCTTTATAGGGATGCAGCTGTATAGAATCGATGATCTTAAAATCTTTTTCCACCCAATCTTGCAAAACCCCTTGCAAAGGAGCTAAGGCAAAGGCTTCTTGACCTTCCGGTTCATATAATTCGAGAATCGTATAGCTAGGCTTAAGCAAGTCTTGCTCTTTCCAGTCAGGGTGTTTTTTTTCCCACTGATCCTGCAGTTCTGCCAGCTTGTCTTGAGCATGTGCAACCGCATCATATTCCTTTTGTGTCATAGGAGGACGCAACAGCAATAAATGCGAGGTGAGCTTCAACTGCTTATCGTCTAAACCAGTAATGTATTTCTGCAGGTTTTGAGGAGCGATGATGCGAGTCGTTTTATCTTCTTGAAAAGCAAGCAGCGAATAATTGTTTTTCAAATGAAAAACGGACTGGATTTCATTCGAACGCAACGGTGCACTGCTTATGTAAACATGCGGATCCATCACTTCATACATCTGAACTTGATACTCGCTGGTAGGTTGCGTCCAAGTGGGATCAATGTGCCGCGGCGCCAATAGTGTGACGATAATCGAACAGCTAAAGAGCACAATCACACTCAAAATCGTGATGACAAAAGACTTTTCGACATTATAAAAAAAATTATTTCCACTCATGGCTGCGCAGCCTCAGCTTTTAAAGGCTCAGTAGATTCTTTAGCCCTTGGTTTTAAAACAATGGTATTAAAAACATTCACCACAAATAAGATGTTCGCAAAGAGGATGATGATGCCCCCAATGCCGCGCCAAATCCACCAAACACGTGTTTCAGTAATTGTTTCTAGAAAAGGAAAGGTGGCAAGATTCTCATGAAACTCTGCGTATGTATTCCCTTCCGACCATGTAGCCCACATCATCCCTTGCAAATATCCTCCAATAAAAAGAGAAATAATAAAGGGAAAACTGCCGAATAAATTGAGGTTGAAATGCCAATCAGCAAGGGTCTTGGACCACAAAGGCTTTTTGGTTAAGGCAGGCAAAGCTTGGTAGATGCCTGCGATGGCAAAGAAGGTGAAAGTCCCGTACAATGAGATATGGGAATGTCCAATAATCCAATCTGTTTTAGAAGTGATCTCATTGATATTGCGTAAAGCCATCAATGGGCCCTGAATGCATGTAATGAGGTAAAAGATATTCCCCATCATAAGAAACCGAATCGCAGCGCTTTCTAAGTACTTATCCCATGTTTCACTGAGAGTCGCATAAATATTTGTCACCACAGTCCAAACCGGAATGAAGAGCCAAATAGAAAAAATAATTGCTGTAGTTTGCAGCCATTGAGAAATGGGTCCATGGATCATATGATGAGCCCCGACCCAGGAATACACAAAAGCTAAAGACCAAAAACCAATCATCGACATGCGATGGCTGTAGATGGGGACGTGTGCAAGTTTTGGAAGCGCATAGTAAGCCGTAGCTAATCCCATTGGAGTAAAAATTAGCCCCACCAAATTGTGAACATAAAACCAACTGACATTCACTTTAGAAATGCCTCCAGGCACCCAATTGATGGCAAAACTGCCCGCAATAAACGTGAAAGCTGTCCAGATCAAATTCCCCATGACATACCATAGCGACACATACATTTTTTCATATTTGCGTGTAAAAATCGTCATGAACAAATTCACGCTAAATAATACCCAAGCGACTGTAAACATGAATTTAATCGGAATCCATGAAAGCAAATACGTCGGCAATTCAGCATACTCCCATCCAAAATTTGTACCCCATGGGTAAGAGTAAACCCCTAAAATCAGTGAAGACCACCATAGACCGACAGTCACATAGGCTAACCTTTGGCTCCATAAGGGAACCCCGCAAAGCCGTGGCACAAAGTAGTAGAATAGGCCTGCATTAGCGGAAAGCAGCCACAATAAAGTAACATGTCCGACGTGCACAGGACGCACTTTACCAAAATGGACATACTCGCCTGAAAAGTAGTCTGGAAATATAAATCCATTAAAGGCAATAAACACGCCGAAAAACATGCCCATCATCAAAAAAAAGATCGCTGGGTAGATCAACCATCGGGCTGGGGTATCGTCATATTCAACTTGAGCAGCTATCGTTTCATTCATGTTGACTCTTTTTCACTTTTTATAGGCGCTATTTTTTCTTGAATCTCATCAAATAGTTTCTGCTGCTTATTTAAAGACCTTAAGGATTCTTCAAAAGTAGAGATGAGACTATTTTTGATGGCATGATAGCCATTAATTTCATTATTAAGTGTTTTTAATTCTTCAGAACGTTCTTGCGAGGCTATTTTCCCTTCAATCACCGTTTCTTTCTTTTCAATTTCTAAGATATGCTGATCAATTTCTTTTAGCATCGCATCACGCAGCTGTTTGGCTTCGACTACATTTTTGTCTGAACGCACAAAATTCAGTTGCTTCTTGGAAAAGTTGTAAGACGGTTTTAGCAATGGGATGAGTTGCAAAAATTGATTATAGAGACTTTCACTGGTTTTCTTTAAAATTAAAGTGGATCCAAGGTTCTGAAATTGCTGTTCTTGGCTTTGAATTTCTTGCAACATTTGCGTATAGAGCTTGTCAACAGTCAGAAGTTGAGTCATTTGTTTATCAAGCTCTAATTGCTTTTTATATAATTCAAGCGCCTGAGCATCGTCGGTATGTTCTCTTCTAGCTTTTCGCACTGATGCTAGGGATTGCTTGAGAGCAAGCAGTTTTTCTGAAGGCAAAATACGTGCTTGCGCAATCATTTCCTCTTGCTTGGTAAAAGATTCAAAGAGTTGATTTTTTAGTGCATTTCTCAATTCCTGTTCGGCTGTCAGGGAGCGGATAAACATGACTAATTGTAAACGCTGTAAAGAGGTTGTTTGATCTCCCCAAGCCGTCATGGATGTGCCGGCCACGCCATATTTTATCGAACGCAAAAGGCGTAAATCGTCGCGACTGTCAATCCAATTTAGATTTGTGAGCATCCGCGGTTTGGCATCAATCATCGCTCCTGCCCGCAGGCCTGATCCATCGGCATCTTTTCCATGGCAAACGGCACAATTGAGTTCAAAGAAAGCTTGCCCTTCAGCTAAGTTCAATGGGGTGTAGAATTTCTTCTGAATATAGTATTCATTCTTTTCCGGGCTTCCCTTTGTATTTGGCATCTGCACAAAAACATCTGAGACAGTTAAACTCGATTTGGAAAGAGTGAGCTTTGGTTCAAGCGCCGCATAAAGATTATCACCCTCTGGGAGGTTAGCCTTGAGGAAGCTATGGGTTTGATCACGAATTTGCTCTTCTTTGAATTTTAATTCTGAACCCTCTCTTTTTAATTCCTGAAGAACGTCTTCAGGCTCGTAGTGCCATTTTGGAACATCCTCGGCGCCACGAATGACTTGGCTGCCAGGAAGAGATGAGAAAAGCCAATCGGTTAATTGGATAATTTCATTTTTGGTTAACACTGGAATGCCATCCGATGTTTTACCAGGGGCAATTTCACCCCATGGAGGCATCGGAGTGCCTTTCACCCCGTGAGTAAGCGCAGCGATCACATTTTCCTTAGAATAATTTCTTAAGAAATCAGCATTTCTTAAATTTTTTGGAATTGGATAAATCCATTCAGCAACAGGGCCGTTACCTTGCAAGTAGTCCCCATGGCATTGCAGACAAAGCGTTTCATAAGCTATCCGAGGATTAAACCCATTTAAAGACCACTCTTTCCTTGCAGAATCACGATTGCGAATCCCTAACACGTCTAGCATATGGGTTAACGCATAGAATTTGCTGTTGTCAAATGGAAATACAGGCATGATCGAGCGCGCCACATAGGCGCTAGGTTGATGAAAGTGATCCATCAGCCATTCGTCCGAACGATATATACCTGACCAATTAGGCCTTGGACCGATCAGTCTTCCCAAACCATATTCTTGCACATACATCATCAAAACTCGATTGACCTGCCGTTGCCACTGCTCTAAGGCTATTTCAGCAGCATGCTTCTCTTCCGGAGTTTTGGCTTGAGCAATTAATTGCGCATATTTTTGATTCTGCGATCGCGAAGCTAATTTAAAATTGGTATAAAGAGCTTCGATGGCTTGCGGGTATTGCTTTTCGATTTCTTCCAAAATGGCATTCTCACGCACATTGTCGACAATTCTTTGATCAATTTCTTCTTGATTTTTTTCGAGCACGGCAATCAATTGAGTGCCTGTGATGGTTTCTGGTACAAGTCCTCTGAACCATTGACTTGCCTCTTCCAACTTTGCTGAAGCACTATTTTTATCCGTTTCCTTTTCAACTCTAAAACCCACATTTGACTCGAATCCTTTGAGACGATGGCACGCCGCACATCCTTGCGTAGCAAATACCGTCATGCCAAATCTCAGATCATGAATATTAGCCGGATCAATCGGTTTTTCCCATGGTGTTCTTTTTCCAGCTTCCCATTCCTGCACCCAGCGTTGATAGGAAGGTTCATTCCGAACTGGACTGCTATCACGCTGAGCCATTAAAAAGGTCATTAAATCTTCAACTTCTTCGTGATCCATCCGATAATTCGGCATTGTGGAAGTTTTTAAATCCGCTTGAGGCCAGACGATAGATTCTTTGACAAACCAAGGGTAGCTTTCTCCTTCGCGAGTCAATTCAGGTCCAACACCACCTCTGGAAAGGCCAGAAATTCGGTGACAGGCATAGCAAGCTTGGGAGATAAACAGCTGCTCCCCTCGGTGAAAATTGCGCGTTAGCAAATCCACATCCGTGACAACAGCCAACCCATTATCCTTGCCAGCGGCGAACAGTACTTCTTGATGATCCACATGTTTTTCTATGGCATTTTCTAAGTTTACTGTCGCCAGCTTATCAAAAATGGACCCAGCCGCATGGGATTTCCCCTCTTCTTCAGCCAAAAATTTATCTAAGATGATAATAGACTCATCGCTTTTGGCTAACTGGGATTCAATTTTCTGAGAAAGCTCTTTGGAACCTAAAGTTTGTTCAATTTGCTTTTGAAAGTGATCTAACAACTTTGTTTTAACCGCCGGAGTATTTAAGGCTCCCTCTCCACCAGCCAACTGCACGATATACTTCATTTGCTGTGCAATTTTCTCTCTCTCAGGGGCGGCTATTGCATAATCATTCGATTCTTTTTTCAAATCTTCGTAGACTTTTGGAACCCCTTTTTCTTCAAAATCTTTGCGCAGGAGAAGCATCGATAACAAAGCTTCTTTTTCATTTTCGTAAGCCGTTTTGATCAATGAGATCCGTTCTTGATATTTGTCTAAAACGCGATCTGCATTGCTTACAGAAGCTTGGAGAGACACATCGCTGGATTGATGGCATTGCATGCATTTGGATTGCATCAAAGCCCCAGGCAGTATGGGGTCTGTTTGAAACAGCAGCCGATGTCCAGGCTTGGAATTAAAGATTCGCGAAAATTCTGGATCGTTTGCCGGATCGGCTTCAATAAAAGTAGGTTTCTTCCCCACAAACTCCACCTCGTAGTCTCCGTCAAAGACAGGACCGTGCGCATTATCTGTGGTCAACCCCCGTCCATTGCCTCCGTGGCATGAAGTACACCCATATTGTTCCATGGGATGGTACTCAAAAGGACGCGTTTCTCTTCCAATTAAGGGGTGCATAGACAACACTTTAGTGACATCGTACACATGCTCGCCAACTTGGGCTGTTTTCAAATCTTTTAAGGTAGCAGCTTCAGCTTGACGTTGGCGAATTTCGCTTGTATGACCTTGCTCAGTCAATTGCTGCAGGATTTTTGGATCTGTAAGCGCGGCAATTTTTTGCTCTAATTTACCCCACACATATTCTTCATTAGCCACCTTTATAGGAAACCCTTGCTCATCTACTAAAATATTGCCATTGAGATCTTTGGCAATTTTTGTTGGAGAAAAGTGGTTAAACTTCATCGCAACATGGCACGAAATGCATCGGTCAATTCGTGGAGGGCCCTTGTCCGCTCTTTCCATGACAAGTTGCTGGATGCCAGTGCTAAAAGCAGGTGGAGGGGTATTGCTATAAGAGGCGCGAAATTCCTCCAAGGCAATGTAATCATTTTGATAGATTTTATATTCAGGAAATACTTCCCGATACAAAAAAACCCCAAAAAGCATGGTCACAATGATGCCAAGAAAAATAAGAGCGTATTGGTAAAGGTCAGAGCGCATGCCTTAGTTTCTCCTTAGGTCAATGTCTTGCAAAATTTTCGGTCCACGGCCACACCCATCCCCAGTTGGCCCCCCGGAAATAGGTTCCCACAATAATCAAAAGCCCTTGAAAAGTCATAAATGCCGTATAAAGAAAAATAGCTAAATAGCGGCTGCGATGAAACCAAACACCTTGTCCCTGGGGATTGCGATCCAAGTAGGGAATAGCCATCAGACCTAAAACAATCAAACCAGGCGCTCCTACACCACCCCAAAAAGCATCATATGCCACCATTTCTTGTAAACCTAAAAAATACCAAGGTGCTTTAGAAGGGTTTGGAGGCTTAGTAGGATTAGCTGGCTCTTCCAATGGTGCGTCGATAAAAGAAAGGAGCAGCACTAAAGCAGTGGTAAATAAAAAAGCCACCACTTCAGCTCGCAACAAATGCGGCCAAGTGAATACGAACTGATAGGGCCCTTTGTCAACTGTGGGACATGTACCTCTGACTAATTCCATGAGACCATACGTGCGTTTCACCCCTGGAGCAAAAGATTCTTTCGTATCTGAGCGCTGCACGACGCGTAATGGATCGGGCATAATATGATCTGGCGGCCGTGACAAACCGCCATCTTTACGAATTCTCCAAAAGTGCACACCAATTAAAGTCCCTGTAATTAGCGGAAGAAAGGCTACATGCAATACATAAAAGCGGATGAGGGCATCTTGACCGACAGCTGTGGAAGCCAACAACATGACACGATTGATGTTATGTTCAAAGCCAGGAAGATTAGGTACATATCCCGCGATGTTACTTCCGACTGTGATCGCCCAGAAAGCTAATTGATCCCAAGGAAGCAAATAGCCTGTAAAAGAGAGTAGAAGGGTCAATACCATTAAAATAACACCCACCACCCAATTGAAACGCCTTGTCCCTTTATAGGAACCCGTATAAAACACTCTTGACATGTGTAGAAACACAAAAAGCACCATCAGATGCGCCGCCCAGCGGTGCATATTTCGGTACATCATGGCAAAAGGAGTGGTATCTTGCCAATCTTTCATAATATCGTAGGCACGATCCTCAGCCGGAATGTAATAAAACATTAAAACCACTCCAGTAAAGGACAGCAAAAGGAAAAGGCTAGTCGTGATAACCCCTAAACCCAGGGTATAGAAAGGGTCAAGAGAGTGCTTATGGCATTTAACGGGGTGAAAATGGAGAAAAAAGTTCTTAAAAACAATTTCAGAACGATCGACATCGTTATTAGGATAATTGTGTCGAAAAATCGAACGTATAAAAAGAGAAGGGAGATTAAGAAGATACTCACCCCACGATTCACGGGGTCTTCCCTGAAAAACTTCCATGCTACATAGCTCCAAAATTCATTATTAATAGTGATATTTTCAAACAATAGGAGGCGAATACCAAGCTTTTGCCCAATCGAGCGTAGTTTTGGATTTATCCACCATTAACTCCCCGGATGCACCTGTAGATACCGTAAAATAGACTAAAGGCAATGGCGCCGGGCCGCCGGTATTGCGTCCATAGCGATCATAGGTCGATCCATGACATGGACAGGAGTATCCCGTCTCAACTAAATTCACTGTACATCCAAGGTGAGTGCAAACAGCCGTTTGCACGCGGACTTTTCCTGATTGAGTTTCAACAAAGACTTTTTGCTTAGGATCGAAATTCTTAGCATCCCTTGAAAGCACTTCCTCTGGACGGCCCAACGAAAACACACTAGGAGGCACCTTCATCGCGTTGGGGTAAAGAAATCCTAAAAAGGACACACCGACCATTTGGCCAGCCCCAATCAAACAGGCTCCAACTCCCATTAAAGCTAAAAATGCACGACGTGAAATCAAGGGATCCTTTTCATCGGGGTCAACATTAAGAGAATTGCGGTATTTAGGCATTGTCCCTACTCCTCGTCACGAAACATTTGGTATTTAACATCTTCTGGATCTTCAAATTGTCCTTTCTTTAAATAATAAAGATAAATTCCTATCCCAGCTAAAGCCAACACAAGTGAAGAACTTAACTCCCAAACCATTTAACCAACCCATCTAAAAGAATAATTCATGGCATCCATAGTCACCGCTTGGGTTGGGCATTTCTCAGCACAAAGACCGCAACGAATGCACAGATCTTCATCCTTCAGCATCGCAGTACCCATAACAGCTAAGCTTGGAGGACTCATACTCGCTGAATCTACCCCATAAAAATTATCGACGGCTTTGCGCAAATTGCCTTCGCCTACATCCAGATTCAGTTTACTAATAGGAACTTGTTTTAAGCAGTTACAAGGGCAGACATCAACACAGCCGTTGCATTTGATGCACAAATTTCCGTCAAAAACAGGACTGACGTGACACTGTAAGCATCGATTAGCTTGCTCGTGAGCCTCTTCGTCCGTATAATTATTTTCGACCATGTTTTCGTTATGCACACGCACTGAAGGCGGCTGCATCGTTGGTAAAGCCCATTTTGTGCGAAGATAGGTTTTATCTCGCATTGGAGAAAGCTCCGTAAACTCTCCAACAAACTCTTGATAAGGACGGGCGCCCTGCAAATCTTCATCGATGGCCCGAGCAGAATCCTGTCCATGCCGAATCGCTGTGATGAAGAGAGCTGCGCCAAAGGCTCCATCACCCCCGGCATAAACTCCTTTGACAGAAGTACGACCGCTGCCTCTTTCTGAAACAATCGTACCGCGATCCATTTTGAGCTGATCCTTCTTGTCCCAGCCATTAAACAAGCTCATGTCCATTCCCTGTCCAATCGCTAGGGCTAACGTATCGCATTCAATCACAAACTGAGAATCAGGGACCATTTTCGGTGAAAATTTTCCAGTATGATCAAAAAGATAATAAATGGGCTGAACCCTTAGTCCGGTAATGCGCTGTTCAGCGTCGCGTTCAACAGCAATGGGAGCCAGTCGATTGCGAATTTGAATCCCCTCTTCCATCCCATCTTCGATTTCAAATTCATCCGCTGTTTGTTCATCGCGAGATTCCAAACACACCATCGTGACGTGCTTGGCTCCATTTCGGCGCGAAGTTCGCGCAACATCAAAGGCTACGTTTCCGCCGCCTACCACAATCATTTTTTCGCCAATTTTCCATTCTTCTCCGGCACAACGTACCCGCAGATATTCGATTCCGCGAATCACGTCCGGTTGATCAGCGCCTGGTATAGGCAACTCACGCGATTTCCAAAGACCATTCCCAATAAAAACAGCGTCGTATTTAGATTGGAGTTCCGTTAAGGTGATATCGCGCCCAACTTTCATATTGTAATGGATTTTTGCTCCGAGATATTCGATCGCAAAGCACTCATTTAAAGCCACTTCATTTTTCAAGCGATAACTCGGTACCCCGTATGTCAACATCCCACCGGCCATGCGCATCATTTCATACACATCGACCGCATAACCCAGCCTAAGTAAATCGTGCGCACACGTTAACGACGCAACCCCAGCGCCTACACAAGCTACTTTTAGACCATTTGGCTTGGGCGTAGTAGATCCACGCGCATAGCTCATCTCAAGGGATTTAATATGCGCTTCCTTACCTAAGCCAAACCATTCATCTAAATAGCGCTTTTGAGCGCGAATTGTGAGAGTTTTGTCCACTCGATCTCGGCGGCAAGTGCTCTCGCAGGGGGCTCCGCAAATCACACCGCAAACTGAAGCAAACGGATTGGGACCACGCGCAATTTTGTAACCCTCTAAAAGATTTCCGGCATGCAAAGCCATCATATATCCGCGCGGATCTGTATTGACAGGGCACCCGTCGCGACAATCGATCTGACGGATGTAATAATCTAGATCTGGAACAACAACATCATAGATTTCTTGGTAAGCATCTAATATATCTTCTTCGAACACAGCCACTCATCCTTGTCAAAAAGAAAAACCACAGAAGCATGTAAGCGGGTAAAGTGGCACTTTAGCAAACATAATGCTTTTTTTGAAATAAATTAATTTTCAATAGATACATTCTTCTAGAGCCATTTTATACGCGTCGCAATGTCATTGGGAGCCTCATCCTTAGTCTTATCTGCTAGTGTTAGATCAAAAACATCAAATAGCTATGTTTATGAAATTCGTAGTAATCTAGGAATATGCTGAATGTAAGGCATCTGCTATGCAAAAGGAGAACTTTGAAAAATAGACCACTGTGTGGTGTGTTTATAGTATGGAAAGAACAATTATTCAACTACCACCTTTTTCTCGATACCTTGATGAGTTGATCGCCAAGGGAAAATTATCAAAATCTGATTTTGAAGATTTTGAATGGGAATTAATTAAAGATCCTCAGAAAGGCGATGTTATTCCTGGTTTATTAGGTTTGAGAAAAGCTCGTTTAAAGGCAATGCATACAGGTAAAAGTGGTGGATTTAGGGTAGATTATTTAGATATTCCGGAAAAGAAGAGGCTATACTTTATTGTATAATACCCAAAAAATCTTAAGGAAGCTTTATCACCTAAGGAGAAGAAATTGATAATAGATTTAGTAAGGCAAATAAAGGAGGAGAGCTAGCTATGAGTAAAATGTTTGATCTT
>Ga0105044_10013904_pt1 | contig 10914 bp, 18 predicted proteins | sample MAT01_FD_78092 | JGI IMG/M metagenome (GOLD analysis project Ga0105044, IMG submission 78092) | Freshwater microbial communities from Lake Fryxell liftoff mats and glacier meltwater in Antarctica - MAT-01 | ecosystem: Environmental > Aquatic > Freshwater > Ice > Liftoff microbial mat | place... | reverse complement strand
GACGTGCTCAGGATCGCGATGCCGAGGCCGTCGAGGACGCGGCGAACGTCTTTGTAACCCTGATACACCCGCCGGCCGGGCTTCGAGTACCGCTGGATGTGGCGGATGACTCGTTCGCCTTCGGAGCCGTACTTCAGGTAAACCTGGAGGACGATGTGCGACTCGGAGAAATTCGCGTTTTCGGTGAATTCCTTGACGCCCGCGGCGTTGGTCGCGTACTTGCCCGTACGGTAGCCGAGGGCGAAGCCTTCCTCGACGAGCACCTTGGCGATGGCCACCTTGAGCTTGGTCGCCGGCATTTCGACGGCGGGGCGCTCGATGGCGTTGGCATTGCGGATTCGCGTGAGCATGTCCGCGATCGGGTCGGTCATCATAGCAGTGTTCTCCTTGTCCCGATCGTGGGGTTACCAAGACGCCTTGATGACGCCGGGGATGAGGCCGCTGCTGGCGAGGTCGCGGAAGATGATCCGGCAGACGCCGAACTTCCGGTAGACCGCGCGGGAGCGACCCGTAATTTGGCAGCGGTTGCGAATGCGGATGAGGTCCCGCGGGCGGAGCATCTTGGTCTTATCGCGCTGAGCTTCCGGCTTGGCGATCTCCGCCCGGTGAAGGGTGAGCGCGGCCATTTGTTTCTTGTACTGAGCCATCTTCGCAGTGGTAGACATACGCACTCTCGTAAGGGCGGCGTTCTGACCCCGGCCTGGGAAAATCCCAGGGGGGCCAGCCGTTCCGCGGAGTCGAATCGGAAACCGACTTTACCCTCTCCCCGCTGGGGAGAGGGGAGATAAATTACGCTTCGCGGAACGGCATGCCGAAGGCCTTGAGCAGTTCGCGGGCTTCGTCGTCGTTGCGGGTCGAGGAGCAGATGGTGATGTCCATGCCCTGGGTGAAGTTGACCTTGTCGGGGTTCACCTCGGGGAAGACCATCTGCTCGGCGAGGCCCATATTATAGTTGCCGTTGCCGTCGAACGACTTCGGATTCACGCCGCGGAAGTCGCGGATTCGGGGCAGGGCGAGGTTGATCAAACGGTCGAGGAACTCGTACATCCGCTTGCCGCGTAAGGTCACGCGGCAACCGACTTCCATGCCTTCGCGGAGTCGGAAGCCGGAGACGGAGATCTTCGCTTTGGTGATTTGCGGCCGCTGGCCGGAGATTGCGCCCAACTGTTCGACGGCTTCGGTCATGCGGTTCTTATCCGCGATGGCCTTGCCCACGCCCATGTTGATGACGACCTTGGTCACCTTCGGCAAACTGTGCTTGTTCGTGCGGCCGAACTTGGTGCCCAGCGAGGGCAAAATTTCCGCGTTGTACTTTTCCAATAAGCGGGCCATGCTGAACCTCAATTATGCCTAATCCAACCCCATTACCAACGGGGCCGGTCCGGGCGGTCTTCCAGTGGGACAGGCCTCCGGCCTGTCGTTCGTCCGGACAGGCCAGAGGCCTGTCCCGCGTTAGGCTTTCTTCGCGTACTTCGGGTCCGCTTTCGAAAGCGTGCGGATGCGGGTGCCGCTCTTCTTGGCGTAGAGTTCCTTCGATCCATCGGCAGCGTACCGCACGCCCAATCGGGTCGGGCGGCCGGTGCCGGGATCGACCATGGCGACGTTCGAGACGTCCACGGCCATTTCCTTCGAAAGCCGTCCGCCCTGGGGGTTGCGGCGCGAGGGCTTCAAGTGCCGGTAGACCCGGTTGATGCCTTCGACCACGACCTTGCCGTCGGCGCGGATCACGCGGAGGACTTTGCCCCGCTTGCCCTTGTCGTCGCCGGTGAGGATTTCGACGATGTCGTCTTTGTTGATGTACATGGTTAAACCACCTCGGCGGCGAGGCTGATGATCTTGTTGAACTTGGCCCGGAGCTCGCGGGGCACGGCCCCGAAGATCCGCGTGCCGCGGGGATTGTTGTCGTTGTCCAGCAGAACCAAAGCGTTGCGGTCGAAGCGGACGTAGCTGCCGTCCTCGCGGCGGGTAGCCACGCGGGTGCGGACGACCACGCCCTTGATCACGTCGCCCGGCTTGACTTCGCCGCCCGGCAGGGCCTTCTTGACGCTCGCCCGGATCACGTCGCCCAGGTAAGCGACGCGCCGTTTGGAGCCGCCGAGCACCTGGATGCACATGACCTCTTTGGCGCCGGTGTTATCGGCGACGTCGAGGAAGGTATACATCTGAATCATCGTTCGTCCTCGGTGCCCGTCGCGGGACGGGCCTCGGTGTAGTCGTCGTTCGCGCTACGCCTTCGCGGGCGTTTGGGCGGCGTCGGCGCCGGCGACGGCGCCTTCCAGGTTCGAGAGCGTGCGGCTCGGAGCCAGCGTCACGATGCGGATCAACCGCCACCGCTTGGTGCGGGACATCGGGCGACATTCCATGATGTCCACCGTGTCGCCCAGGTGCGATTCGTCCTTCTCGTCGTGGACGTAGCAGATGGTCCGCCGCTTGATGAACTTGCCGTACTTTGGGTGCCGGACCAACCGCTGGATTTCCACGCGGCGGGTCTTGAGGGTCTTGTCCCGCGTCACGATTCCCGTGACCACGCGGCGTTGGCCGCGGTCGTCTTCGGCAGTCGGTGTCGTCGGTGCGGTCATCGTCTCGGCCATGGCTTACTTCCCCTTCGCCGGCGCGGCGGCCGCGACGGTCGTTTTGGCTTTTGCGGCCGTGCGGGCCGCTTGCAGGGCACTCAGGCGGACGATCGAGCGCTTCGCCTTGCGCTTGCCCGGCCCTTCGGTCTTGAGCCCCAGGTCGATGAGCGACTTCGTCAGGAGTTCGTCGCTGATGCCGGGGAGCTTCGCGAGCTCCCGCTGGCGCTGCAGCGTCTTGATCCGGGCGATGTCCCCCTTCGCCTTCGCGATCTCGCTCGGCGTCTCCAGCCGGTCGGTCGCCGACTGGAAGCGGAGTTGGAACAGGTGCTTTTCGGTGTCCCGCAGAGTGAGCAGCAATTGCTCGTCGCTCATTCCGCGGAGTTCGGTCGCCTTCATCGCTATCGCCTCGGTCTTGGCCCGGTGTTTCGGTTAAATGCTCGGGCGTCGGGTGACGAACCGGCACTTGAACGGCATCTTGTAGGCCACGCGGGCCATGCAGTCTTTGGCCGCGGCTTCGGGAACGCCGCTGATCTCGAACAGGATGGTTCCCGGTCGGACCACGGCGCACCAGAATTCGGGCTCGCCCTTGCCCTTGCCCATCCGCGTTTCGGCGGGAATGGCGGTCACGCTCTTGTGCGGGAAAACGCGCAGGTAGTACCGGCCTTCGCCGGAGACCACGCGGGTCATCGTCACGCGGGCGGACTCGATGCACTCGGCGCTGAGCCAGCCGCCTTCGAGCACTTGCAACCCGTAGTCGCCGTAGGCGACGTAGTTGCCGCGGGTGGCATTACCCCTTACGACGCCGCGTTGGCTTTTTCGATACTTGACTCGTTTGGGCATCAGTGGCATCGTTGATCTCCCCGCTCAAATAATCGCCGTTGTTGATCCAGACTTTGACGCCGATGTTCCCTTGCGGTGTGGTCGCCTCGGCGAAGCCGTAATCGACCTTGGCCCGCAGCGTGCTCAGCGGGATGCTGCCGTCCATGCCCTTTTCGCAGCGGGCCATTTCGGCCCCGCCCAAGCGACCGGACAGTTGCAGTTTCACGCCCTTGGCACCGTTTTCCATCGCCCGCTGAATCGCTTGCTTCATCGTGCGGCGGAAGCTCGACCGCTTCTCCAGTTGCTCGCAGATGTCTTCGGCGACCAGCTGCGGCTCGATCTCGGGCCGGGTGATCTCGATCGTCTTGACTTCGATGTGTCGGCGGGTGAGCTTTTCGAGGGCTTTGGTCAGCTTCTCGATCTTCTCGCCCTTCTTGCCGATGATCGCGCCCACGCGGCTGGAGTAGATCGTGACGATGACCCGTTCGCGGGTCCGTTCGATCTTCACTCGGGCGATTGCCGGCCGCTGGATCTTGCGATCCCGCTTGTTCGTCAGGAAGGTCTGGACGTACTTCCGGACGGTGATGTCTTCGACGAGCAACTCGCTGTAGTCTTGCTTGTTCGCGTACCACGTGCTCAGCCAGGGCTGCATGATGCCCGTGCGGAACCCGGTCGGTCGGACTTTCTGACCCATAACCGCTACCCTTCAGAGGCCGGCGTTTCCGCCGGGAGTCGTCGTGTCAAATAATCGGGTCGGCCACCCGGGGCCGACCCAGTCGTCGTTCGCTCGTTCGGTCACGCCGTCGCAGGCGGCGTCGTTTCGGGAGCCGATACCGAGGGCGCTTCGCTCGTTGCAATCGTCGGGACCGCGGGGGGCGTCTCGGTCGTTGGCGGCGGCGGCGTGATCGCGGCCGGCGGAGTCCCCGTGAGAGCGGCCACGGATGCTTCCAATGCGGCTTCCATCGCGGCCATGTCGGTCACTTGCACCACGATGTGCGACAGGCGCCGCAAGATCGAGAATGCCGTGCCGCGGGCGCGGGGTTGAATCCGCTTGAACATCGGGCCACCATCGACCTTGCATTCGGTGATGACCAATTCGTCCAGATCGCGGCAGCCAAGGTCTTCGGCGTTGCCGATGGCGCTCTTGATCACTTGCTCGAGTTGCCGGGCCCCGCGGTTCGGCAGGAACCGTAGTTGCTCGAGCGCCTCATCCACGTTCTTGCCGCGGACCAGCTGCGCGAACGGACGGATCTTCTGGGCCGACACGTCGGCGAATCGGTGCTTCGCTCTGTAAATCATGTTCTACTCGTCTGCGTTCGGACCGTGTCGGTCGCGTTATTTGGCGGGGGCTTTGGCTTTACCGCCGGAGTGCCCCTTGAACGTTCGCGTCAGGCTGAATTCGCCCAGCTTGTGGCCGACCATTTCTTCGGTCGCGTAGACCTTGATGAAGGTCTTGCCATTGTGGACCAAGAACGTCGCGCCCACGAACTCGGGCACGATCGTGCAGTCCCGGGCCCAGGTCTTGATCGGTTCCGGCTGCGGCCCCTGCTTTTCGACCTTCGCCAGGAGGCGGAGATCGACGTACGGGCCTTTTTTCATCGAGCGGCCCATGCCGTCCCACTCCCTTAAACGTCCCGAGAAAAGCCGGGACTGTTATAAATGCGCCGCTGGCCCCGAGCGACCAGTGGCAATCAAGCGAAACGAGGAACAAACCGCTTACGTCGATTTCTGGAACGGCCCGGAAGGACGGCGTCGAACGATCGACGAGTTGCCCGGCTTCCGCTTCTTGCGAGTCTTGCCGCCCTTGGAGAGCACGCTGCTCTTGGAGGTCGGGTGCCGGCCGCCGGCGGTCCGCCCTTCGCCGCCGCCCATCGGGTGGTCGGTGGGGTTCATGCTGGTGCCGCGGTTGTGGGGCTTGCGGCCCTTCCAGCGGTTCCGGCCGGCCTTGCCCATGCTTTCGTTCATGTGGTCCGGGTTGGACACGCTGCCGATCGTGGCCCGGCACTTGGACGAAACGCGGCGGACTTCGCCGCTGGGCATCGTGATCTGGGCCCAGTCTTTTTCGCGGTTCGTCAGCGTTCCCGAGCAACCGGCGGAGCGGCAAATCTGACCGCCGCGGCCGGGGGTGAGTTCGATGCAGTGGATCGACATGCCCAGCGGGATCCGCGAGAGTGGCATGCAGACGCCGAGCCGCGGTTCGCAGTCTTCGCCGCTCTGAACCTTGTCGTCTTTCTTCAGGCCGTCCGGAGCGAGGATGTACCGCTTTTCGCCGTCCGGGTACTGCACGAGAGCGATGCGGGCGCTGCGGCAGGGATCGTATTCGACCTGGAGCACCAGCGCCTCGACGCCGTCCTTCTTCCGCTTGAAGTCGATCTTGCGCAGCATCTGCTTGTGGCCGCCACCCCGAAAGCGGGTGGTGGTGATGCCCTGATTGTTCCGGCCGCCCGTCTTCTTGCGCCGGGTGAGCAGCGACTTCTCGGGCTTGTTTTCGCGCGGATAAGTACAGTCCGCGAAGTCCGAAACGCTCCCGCCGCGACGGCCGGCGGAGGTCGGTTTGTATTGGCGAATGCCCATGACTCAAATCCTCGACTCAACGCCCAAGGACGGCTGTCCCTGGGCTTTCGTACTCGTTTAAAAGAATTCGATCCGATCGTCTTCGTGCAGAGTGACGATCGCTTTTTTCCAGGCCGACTGCTTGCCTTCCGCTTGGCGGAAGCGAGTTTTCTTGCCGCGGTAGTTCTGCGTGCGGACGCCGATGACCTTCTTGTCGAACAGCTCTTCGATCGCGGATTGAATCTGCGTCTTGTTCGCGAGCGGATTCACCATGAAGGTGTAGCTGTTGTACCGCGTGCTCTGGTGCGTGCCCTTTTCGGTCACGAGCGGCCGGAGGATCACTTGGTACGGTTCGAGCACGACGCCGGTCTTGCCGTGCTTGCACGGCTTGCGGGCTTCGAGCTTGCGAACGTACTTTTTCGGTCTTGGTCGCGTGCGGGCCATGGCATCGTCCTTGCAACTCCGGCGGTCTTACCGGCCGGTCTCGATGGATTCGTTTACTCGGCGGCGTCCGCTTCCGAAGTCGCTGGCTTTCGCAGCACTTCGAGGGCCGCCTTCGTGAGGACCAACCGCCGCTGCTGGAGCACCGTGTAAGCGTTGAATTCCGCCGCGGGGAGGATCTTCACGCCTTCGATGTTCCGGCTCGACTTGTACGTGTTTTCGTCGTACGCCCCGGTGCCGATCAGCACGGTCGTGTCGAACAGGCTCACGTCCTTTTCGACCGACGTTTCGACTTCGCCTTCGACCTTCTTGATCGTCTTCTTGCCGATCTTCACGGCCTTGAGGATCTTGGTCATCGCTTGGGTCTTCGGAGCAGTTTGCTCCAACCCCTCAACGATGACGGCCTCGCCGTCGCGGAACTTGCTCAGGAGCGCCATGCGGGTCGCTGCGCGGACGGCCTTCTTGGGCAAGTGGTATTCGTAATCGCGGGGCTTCGGGCCCTTCGCCGTGCCGCCCCCCTTGCGCTTGTTCGTCCGCTTCGTCCCGGCCCGGGCGTTGCCCGTGCCCTTTTGGCGGAACAGCTTCTTGGAGCTACCGGCCACTTCGCCCCGGCGGAGCGTGTGGTGCGTGCCCGCTCGCTGGTTGGCGAGGTACATCAGCACCACTTCGTGCAGCAACTGCTTGCTGATCTTGCCGCCGAACTCCGCCGCGTCCACGTCGATGGTCCCGGTTTGCACGCCGGCCGCATCGACCACGGGAATCGCGAACGTACCCGTCACTTCGACGATCCGCTCTTCGCGGATCTTCTCCTTGGCTTCGTCGCGGCGGGCCTTCGCCTTCTTCCCTCCGGCGAGGCGTTCGTCGCGGCGCTGGCGGTATGTGGCGGTCGCGGTCATGGTCTCGGTATCCGGTCGCTGTGTTCGACTCAGTCTAAACAAAATCGCCGCGGCGGTTTCCTACGCCGTGGCAACTCGGGCGCTTACGTTAGGGATTGCAGTTCGAGAATCAAGTCGCGGCGGCGATCACTCGAATCTTAATATCCACGCCCGGCGGCAAGCTCAGGCCCTTGTTCAGGGCTTCGATCGTCTTGCCGGTCGGCTGCAAGATGTCGATCAGCCGCTTGTGCGTGCGGATCTCGAACTGCTCGCGGCTCTTGCGGTCGATGTGCGGGCTGCGCAGCACCGTGTACCGTTCGATGCGCGTCGGCAGCGGAATCGGCCCGTGGACTTCGGCCCCGGTCCGCTGCGCCGTTTCCACGATTTCCTGGGCGGTGCGGTCCAGAACTTCGTGGTCGTACCCTTCCATGCGGATGCGAATGCGTTCGTTGGCAAACCCGGCCACGCCGACCTCCCTCAATCATCGTCCGACGCCTGTATCCCAACCCGTGATGCAATCGGGTGGAAAGAATGAAGCTATGGCGCTGCCCCAGGAGGGTCAAGCAAACTTCGCGCGAACGCGCGGAATAATGTTCGAGTTTCGCGGGATCGATGCGTAGCCGCGACGCGGTAGCGGAGCGATGGGGGCCTCCGGCATCGAGGTTTCCGGCGAGAATGACCTGCGGAAGCACCTGCTCGCGGAGTGCTACGATAATTACTACCCACTCGCTCCTGCAGATCGCGCGGAATACGAAAGGCTTGCGGCCGAACGATTGGCCAAAGGAAGAGGGATTATGAACGGTATGGAACTTCGAGAACTCCGCGGAGAACGACGCGGAGAAGCACGCGGCCTCCAACTCGGCCGCCTGAACGCCAAGCGCGAATCGCTCGTGAAACTCTTAATGAAGAAATTCGGCCTCCTGCCGGATGCAGCAATCGACAAGCTGGAATCGCTCACGCCCGAACAGCTCGACGATCTCCTACTCGCACTCCTCGATGCGAGTTCGATCGCGGAGTTGGGATTGATCGAGCCGTCGTAAGCGGCCTCTCACTTCGCCTTTTTCAGCGACTTCGGATCCCACGTCGGATCGGCTTCCGCAGCCCACACTCGCAGTTCCTTGAACGAAGCGGTCTCGCCGGCGACGGTGAGCCCGAAGTTCGTCTTCGGCAGTTTGACCTGCTCGTGCTGCCCATAGGCGACGTGCTTTCCATCCAGGCGTGCGAGCATCTCCGTCCCGCGGAATTCCACGGACAAAGCGTGCCATTCGCCGGTCTTGATCGGCGTCTCGACCGTCTCCAAAACGACTGCCTTGTCCGCCCCGTCTTTGCCGTCGTGGTCGTCCTTTTGAACCGTGAAACCGTTCGCCCGCAGTTGCACGCGGCAAACGTGGCCCTTCGAGTCGTTCAGGCTCAACGTGCTGACTTTCGCACCTTCGAGCTTGAACGAATACTGAACGATCGCGTCGGTCATCTCGAGGTTGCGGCGGATCACCGCCCCGTGCATGTCCGCCTTGAGTTCCGCCCCGCGAAGCGCTTCGCTCGCCGAGTCCCACTTCCCCTTGCCGACCTTCCACGACGCATCGAGCGGCTTGGCGAAGTCCTCGGAATAGAGCAATTTGCCGGGTTTGGTCATCAAGGTGGGCGAGGGCTTTGGCTCCGCGGCAAGGAGCGTTCCGCCGACGAGGGCGGCGATGAGGAGAGCGAACGGGGTACGCATGGGGAGCTCCGGAAGGGAAGGGAGATGCGATTCGCGCAAACAGAATATCAAGGTACGACAGGCAACTGCCCCGCCAATGGACCTACTCGCGGAGAAAAACCGACCGGTACGCGATACATGATACATGATCCAATGCTTATAACCTCCAGTATTATATTGCTTGTATACTCCGAGACCGATCCAGCGGGTCGAATCGATCGAATCCTGCACTTTCTCCCATCGCAAATACTCGGATCGGTAGATCCTTTTCGCCCATACTATCTCTTCTTCTTTCTCGACTCTGACAAACATACCGCACCAGTAAACCTCGGGATTGGCCGCTACTCGTTCCTGGAGTTGAACGGCTTCACTGGGCGCGATGCGCGATGCCTTCAGCGCACACCAGCGGTCGAGGCGTTCGAAGTCCTGCTGCTTCGGGAGTTGCTCGTACACCGACTCCAAGTTCGTCCCGCGGGGAGCAGTTAATCGAACTTGTGGGGTGGTGGGAAGTTTCGCCGGAGCGATGGCGAAAAGGCTCCAGGGGCCGCAGACGGCCAGCAGGATTAAGCCGCGAAAGTACCACGCCTGCGAGCGCATTGTTACACCTACCGCAGTCAAGCAGGTCGTAGCAACTCTACTACAGCACCGGTGCAGACGATGTAGCGCCAGTCGCGTCTGATGCGGCGGGGGTCGGCCCGCTAGCTTGTCCCGGCTGATGACCCGGCATCGTCTGCAGCAGAGCTTTCAGCACCGCGTTCACCGAGGCCGACGCCGGGAACGCCGCAGCGACTTCCGGATCGAGCACGACCAATCGCCCCCCTTTTTTCAGGGCCGCGGCGAAGCGATTCGGCTCGGCTTGGCGATAGTCGAATTGATAATCCGCTCGAAGTTCGTCACTCACGGCTGAGTCCTCCCATTGGATTTTCTTCGTGGTTCCGTCGCTCCGTCGGGCTCGCGATTCTTGCACCTATAATCCGGAGGTTGCCGCCCCGCTCCGCGAAGCTGACCACCAGCAGTCGATTTCGCTCCGAGTGCCCGACGAGAATCTCTCGCTCTTCCTGATCCGAATGGTCCAGTTCCGGAAAGATCGCCGCGAGGGAATCGGCGAAGGCGGTTGCCGCTTCGGGGAACGACACTCCGTGCTTGCGGAGATTCGTCGCTGCTTTGGCGTCGTCCCACTCGAACTCCATCGTTGCCCTCGCATCGGAGCACCGGAGTATGACAGTTTTAGGTTATCCCGTCGAGGGCGTCGACGGAAGTCGGTCGCATCGGGGTACGCGGCGTGCTTGCCTACCGCCCCCCGCTAGGCTTTCCCCACTCGCCCGCTAGAACAGCCTCACGGACCCCTCCCACTCCTCCGGCCGAACGACCATGAGTTCCCCGCACACGCTGCCGCATACCCGCGTGCCCACGCTCTTGTTCCCGACGGCCCTCGGGGCGTCGAAGTTCGTGGCCAAGAAGATCGCCGAGCTCGTGCGCGCCCGCAATGCCGCGGGCAAGCCGACCGTGCTCGGCCTCGCCACGGGCAGCACCCCGGTCGGGCTCTACCGCGAACTCATCCGGCTGCACAAGGACGAAGCGCTCGATCTCTCGCGGGTGGTCACGTTCAACCTGGACGAATACTACCCGATCCCGAAGGAAGACCCGCACTCGTACTTCCGCTGGATGCACGAGACGTTCTTCAACCACGTCAACATCAAGTGGGAGAACATCCACATCCCGGACGGCACGCTGCCGGTGGACGACGCGGACGGGTTCTGCGCCGCCTACGAACGGCGCATTAAAGAAGCGGGCGGCATCGACATCCAGATCCTCGGCATCGGCCGCACGGGGCACATCGGTTTCAACGAACCGGGCAGCCCGAAGAACAGCCGGACGCGGATGATCACGCTCGACGGCATCACGCGCCGCGATGCCGCGGGCGGGTTCTTCGGCGAAGAGAACGTACCCAATCAAG
>Ga0105044_10013900_pt1 | contig 10916 bp, 8 predicted proteins | sample MAT01_FD_78092 | JGI IMG/M metagenome (GOLD analysis project Ga0105044, IMG submission 78092) | Freshwater microbial communities from Lake Fryxell liftoff mats and glacier meltwater in Antarctica - MAT-01 | ecosystem: Environmental > Aquatic > Freshwater > Ice > Liftoff microbial mat | place... | reverse complement strand
GGCACTATGCCGGGTGACAGACTATGCCGGGCGGAAGGAGCACTTCGCTCTGAAACGAGTGGCTCACACCCGGCATAGTCCGGCCATCTGTCACAGTGTATTCAAGAAGCCGAGCAGTCGGTCATCAGGACGGAAGCGCGTTGGTTTTGCATCGACCGACCGAACCTTGGCGAGGCTTTCTGCTTTGAGCGTTAGGTTGGCATCCAGATAGATCTGGGTTGTATTTATGTCTTCGTGACCGAGCCAGAGAGCGATCATGGAACGGTCTACTCCAGCCTGCATCAACTCCATGGCAGCCGTGTGACGGAGAACATGTGGCGTGACTCTTTTTCGGACCAACGACGGGCATTGCAGTCGAGCAAGCGACACGTGCTTGCTGACGAGATCCTGCACCGCATCGGCACTGAGTCGGCCACCAGATAGGCTTGGGAACAGGAAGATACCTGACCCTCGCGCCAGCTCCATCAGCCAAGCGGCTAAAACTTTCACCGCGGCCTTTGTTAGCGGTGTGCCTCGCTCTTTCCTGCCTTTTCCAAGACAATGGACGTGGGCACCCACACCCAGGGTGACATCCTGAGGTCGGAGGGCTGTAAGCTCCGAGAGGCGCAGACCGGTTTGCATAGCGACCAGCAACAGTACATAGTCGCGACGGCCGATCCAGGTGGTGCGGTCTACCGCGGCAAGCACCGCCTCAATTTCTGGCCGAGTGAGGAAGTCGACCAACGGACGGGCACAACGTTTGTTCGGAATCGCAAGTGCACGTTGGATAAGGTCTGAGTGTTCCGGGGCCTCCAATGCGGCAAAACGGAGGAAGGACCGGACCGCCGTCAGCCGTAGATTGCGCGTACGCGCTTTGTTGTTCCGGGCGCTTTCCAGACCATCCAGAAAATCACTCAGGAACGGCGCATTGAGGTCTGCCAACCCCATTTTTGACGGCGCCCGTCCCAACCGTTTCAGGGCAAACATCAACAAGAGCCGAAAGGTATCCCGATAGGACGGGATCGTATGTGGACTGACCCGGCGCTGCGCGATCAGACGTTTCTTGAAAAAGGCTTCGAGCAAGGCCGCAAGTTCACCGGTTTGCATGGTCCCCTCCTTTCCACCGGGCTTCCAGACGGTCGCCGGCCGCAGCCATTAACTCAGGCGTGCAGGTCAAATACCAATAGGTGCCGGTAATGAAGACGTGGCCCAGGTAGGTCGACAGTATCGGTAGCAGCGGATCAATCTTTCTCCCGCTCCGGTACCAACGCAGAAGCGTCGCCACCGCGAACCGATGTCGCAGATCGTGGATGCGCGGACCGCGATGCGCGCCAGGATCCCGCAGCCCGATGCGGCGGGTTAACCTGCGGAAGTCATCGCCAACTTGGCTCGCTGTCAGAGGCCCGCCATGGGTGGTGACGAAGAAACGGGGCGCGACATGCAGCCATGGGCGTTCGGTAAAGAACCGGTTGCGGCGACCGGTATAGGAACGCAGTTGACTCACGGTTGATGCATGGAGTGGGATCAACCGGATCTTCTGATACTTCGCTCGTCCGATCGTCACCACGCCCTCGGCCCAATCAATATCTTCGGGCTTGAGGCTGAGAGCCTCGCCGAGGCGCATTCCTGTCACCGCCAGAAGTCCGAGCAGGCAATGGAGTGTGCTTGGTTTAAGCGCATAGTGCGGAATCGAGTGATGCCGGCGTGCGGCGTCGAGCAACTGCACAACTTGGTCATCGGAGTAGATAAACGGCTGTGGTCGGTGGCTCCGCCGCACCATTCCGAGAGGAGGAATCTCTGTCCGCGGATCGATCCCGGTCAGATACTTGGCGAACCCACGGATCGCCGCGAGATACCCGCCCTGGGTATTGGCCGAACGACCAGCGGGCCGCATGACATAATCGACGACCAGGGGCATCGTGATCCTGGCGGTCCGCTTTCGGGCCAAGTACCCGACAAAATCGCGCAGACGCGATTCACAGCGGCCGAGTTCAAAGCCCAGGCCGCGTCGTAGTTCAAGGTAATCGTCGAGGTGTTTTCGCAGCGCACTCATCGGACACCTCCCGGCCACGCCAAGGCCAGCGTTCGCAATGCTCCGATGTCCACCTTGGCATAGATCGCGGTCGAATCGGGATCGCGATGTCGCAACACGCGACCGATTTCCTCCATCGAGGCTCCGTGACGCAGCATCTCTGTCGCCAAGGTGTGTCGGAAAACATGGGCACCGGTGTGCGCGGACTGCACTCCGGCCTTTTCAATAGCCTTCCGGACGGGCACGGAGACTGGCCCCGCAGCCACAAACGGCGTGTAGGGTGCGTAGTCGCGCACAAACAGATTGCGGTGCGGCGTCCGCGGCCGGACCCGCAAATAGCATACCATGGCCCTCCCGACATCGGCGGGCAGCGGCAATCGCGCCCACCCCGGGCCTTTCCTCGATCGCACGGTGATTTCGGCGTTCTCCCAGGCAACGTCCTCCAACTGCATCGCGACGATTTCGCCGGCGCGCAGCCCGAGCCGGGCAAGAAGAAGTAATATGGCGTAGTTGCGCTTTCCTCGTACGCTGGACCGATCAACGGCACGCAACACCTGTTGCACTGCCCCCCTGGGCAAGTGCTTCGGCAAACCCGCCAAAGCCCAGTTCGCCACGGCTGGCACCGTCACCGCGAGATCGCCTTTGAGATAATCCCGATAGCGGGCAAAGCGCAGGAATGAACGCAAGCCGGTGATAATCTGGGCCGTCTTTCCTCGACTGAAGCGCGTGCCAGCTCGCCGGATGAACGTTGTGATGTCCCTTGCCGTCACCTGCCGCAAATCCACCGGACCGTGCTCAAAATGTTCCAACAAAAATCGATCTACGTGACGTGAGTAGTTATAGATCGTAGCGGCAACAAGCCCGCGCTGCTCCCGGGCGAAACAGCGATATTCGTCGGCTAACGTGATTGCCGGGCATACTGCTTCTGGGGCTGCACGTGGCGGTAATACGCCAATCTCACGAAGAACACTGAGCAATTGGCGAAAAGTAGTTCGTGCACCCGAAAAGTTGCACGGCTGCCAGCGCCGTAGCTTTTCACCGAACGCCGCAACCATTGCTTCGTTAAGATCCGACAGCGATTTCCGGTTCTGTGTGAGCCACAGGTCGAGTTTCGCGATGAAACGAAGCCGAGTCGTTACTTCGTGTGGCTTGTACCCGAGCTGTTCGGCGCGTGCGCGATAGATATCCAGATATTGACACAGAGGTCCGCCTGCAACGCGGACCCCGCTTACCACTCGTGAACTAATTGGAGGCGTCATGCCTCTCTATACGGCAATGCTCGCCAAATTTCAGCCGGACTATGCCGGGTGTGAGCCACTCGTTTGAGAGTGAGGTGCTCCCTCCGCCCGGCATAGTCCGTCACCCGGCATAGTTCCGACTATGCCGGGAGCGGCATAGTCGGAAAACAGCACCTTGCCGAAGCCAAGGCTCTAAAGAACAAGATTGATTGATTTTATCGAGGGTCCTCCCTCGAATTGTTTCACCGCTGGTCCATGCCGTGCGGGTTCCTTCCGGGACCCGCACTTTTTGTTTCTCGTGCGGGACTCGTGTCGCTCCTGCACCGGCATTTTCCATGACACTCTCGACCCTCGCCATCATCGGCTACGCACTCGGTGTCTTTGCCGTCGGCCACATGCTCTGGCTGCGCAAGCGCCCCGCGGCCACTCTCGCGTGGGCGTGGGGCATTCTCCTCTTTCCGTTCCTCGGTCCTTTCTTTTACTGGCTGATTGGGACGGATCGTCTGCGTCGAAAACACGTGCGTCGTCGCGCCGGCTTTCAGTCGTTTCGGGCCGAACGGCGGTCGATCCACGCGGCCGAGGCGGAGGCGCTCCTGCCACCGAACGACGCGGCTTTTGCCCGCCTGATCTCGCGGATCAACGAAATACCTCCCACCCGGACGGCGAAAGCTCGTCTCCTGCCCACGGCGACCGTTTTCTACGATGCCCTCAAGGCCCGGATCGATTCCGCCCAGCATCACGCGCACATCCAGTTCTTCATCTGGCGGGCGGACACGGCAGGGGATCGCCTCCGCGACACCTTGGTTGCCGCCGCCAAACGAGGCGTTCAAGTTCGCGTTCTGGTCGACGAGATCGGCTCGATGCTGCTCCCTTCCCGTTATTTTCACCCGCTGGTGGAGGCGGGGGGACATTTTTCTTGGTTCCTCAGTGTCAATCCGCGACGGAATCGCTTTTTGTTTAATCTTCGCAATCACCGAAAACTGCAGATCGTCGACGGACATACCGCTTTCGTGGGAGGAATGAATGTCGGTCGCGAATACCAGGGACTCGATCCGTCGGTGGGACCTTGGCGAGATCTGCAAATCGAACTGGAAGGACCCGCTGCCGGGCTTCTCCAGGAATCTTTCGCCGACGACTGGTACTTTTCGACAGAGCAAAAGCTCCTCGATTCCGCCTACTATCCGCCGACCGCCTCTGTGTTCGCCCCGTGGACCACGCTGATCGTGGCGGGAGGACCGGACTCGCCTTCGGCCCCAGTTCAGAAATCGCTGATCGCCATTCTCAATCACGCGCAAAAGCGCGTCTGGCTAACCGCCGGATACTTCGTGCCAAATGAGGTCACCCTCACCGCGCTGGCACTCTGCGCCGCGCGCGGCGTCGATGTCCGGATTCTCGTGACCGAAAAAACCGACCATCCGGCGCTGTTGCGCATCGGTCGGTCCTATTACGAAGAAATCCTCAAGTCGGGCGTACGTATTTTCGAGTACTCTCTGGCGCTGAACCATGCCAAAGCCGGAATCATCGATAGCGACTGGCTCATGGTGGGATCGGCGAATCTCGACAACCGATCCATGCGCCTGAATTTCGAACTCAACGTTCTCCTCCGCATGCCCGAGGAAGCGGCTCGCTTGGCAAGTCTGTTGAAAGCGGACTTCGACGCATCGGCCGAGATCGACCTGGAAACGTTCGGCAAGCGACCCCTCAGGGAAAAAATCTTCGAGTCCGTGTGCCGTCCGTTCTCTCCTTTGATGTGACGAAGAGAGAGAGAGCGGCGTCCGGCGTCAGCTCGCATCGGCGACGGCCAACTCTGCGTCGAAGGGGGTGACGCGGTTCTCGGCACGCTTTCGGTGCCGATAAAGGGTGGCCTTGTCGATTCCGAGTACGCGTGCGGCATGACCGTAGTTGTCCGCCCGGGCCAACACGTGCTGGATATGGGCTTCCGTCAAAGCCTCCAGCGTGACGAACTCGCCGACTTGCGGAACGCGTTGTGCATTGGATTCCACGAGTTCCGAAAGATCCACGAGGTCGATCCGGTCGGCCTCGCAAAGAATCGCGGCGCGCTCGATCGTATTCCGCAATTCACGCAGATTGCCAGGCCAGGCGTGCGCCTGCAGGGCTTCGCGAGCAAGCGCGCTAAAACCCCGAAACCGGCGGCCCATGGAAGCACCGATCGTTTCGAGAAAGGATTCCGCGCTGGGAACGATATCCTCCGAACGCTGCCGGAGCGAGGGGACAATCAAGGAAATGACGTTTAGGCGATAGTAGAGATCTTCGCGGAACCGCCCGTTAGCCACTTCGGCTTTCAGGTCGCGATTGGTTGCCGCGATCACGCGGATATTGGCGGAGCGCGAACGCGGGTCGCCCACGCGCTCATAGCATCGATCTTGGAGCAGGCGTAGGAGCTTCGGTTGAACGGGTAGCGGCAGCTCGCCGATCTCGTCCAGGAACAGTGTCCCCCCTTCGGCCGCCGCGACTTTACCCAAGGTATCGTTGACCGCGCCGGTGAACGAGCCGCGGACATGACCGAAAAGCTCGCTCTCCAGCAATTGCGCCTGCAAGCACGGGCAATTGACGGTGACAAACGGTTGGTCCCGGCGCTGGCTCTGACGGTGAAGGCTGTGCGCGAGGCGACTCTTGCCGGTACCGTTCTCGCCAAGGAGAAGCACCGAAGCATGGGTGGGTGCTACACGTGCGGCCACGGAAAGAACATGGCGAACCAAAGGATTGCGCGACTCGGGCAGCTCGGCTTCCGGTGCGACCGGTGCCGGAGTGGCCGGAACTTCGACCACGGCAGGGAGAGATTGCGTGCGCTCGCGAGGCGGCACTGTGGGTGCCGTAGGTGTCGACGCACCTGCGAGTTTTGCTAACACGGCACGGGCATTTTCGATTTCGATCGGCTTGAGCAAAACCTCATTCGCGCCGGCCGCGAGCGCCTGCGCCCCGCGTTCGCCCGTCGTGCTCATGATCAGCACGGGTAAGCAGGGCGCCAACCGCCGCAGGCACGCCAGCATCTCTTTCGCCGATTCGCCCCGCATCTCCCAGTCGAGAAGGGCTACCTCGTAGGAGCGCAGATCGGGAAACCGCTGCAGCTCACCGGAGGACGCCAGAGTCGCGGGCCGGTCCGTTTCCGCGGCGAGGCCGAAGGAAAGGAGGCGCCGGTTTTTCGAGTCATCGCCGAGGACGAGAATTTTCATGGATGCGGAAAAATGAGCGGTGGAAGGCACCATGATATGAACCGCGTAACGAACGACTCGGCTCATTTCGACTCCGCAGCGGAAATTGCCCGGAACTGGAGTAAACCTCGATCGTACGGGCGGTCTTGTTCATGGAACGTCTCAATATATCATATTCGTCTCGGAACGAAAATCAGGGGTCGTTCGGCCCCCTCCTTCGAGGAAACCCCCATAAAGGTACGGGAAAGCGCCTGATGGGGCGTTTTTTATCGCCGCATAGCCTAAAGGCCTCTGGATTGCATTTATCCAATTGCCTTCACTTGCCTTCGTTGAGTTGGAAGTGCCACCTTCAAACGGCTCCGAATACTTGAAGTCGATCGCCTTGCCCGAATCGGGCGGCGCGTGCCTCGACGCCAAGGCGCGGGAGACTCCGGGACCGCTTGAAGGCGGAACTCCCAACTTGGACCTTCACTTCGGACCAGGCCGGCGGGCCGGGGCCAGCCTGGCCTGTTCGATGCAAGGTGTCCCTAGACCACCCCTTCGCTCCGCACCCACTGGATGGCATGCCGGACGAGATCTGCGCCCTTTTCCAAGCGAAGCTTCAGCTTGAGATGCTCGCGATACGAATCGATCGTCTTCACGCTGAGATTTAACTTTCCCGCGATTTGCCGGGTGCTGTAACCGTTGCCGATCAACTGAAACACTTCCATTTCGCGATCGCTCAACGTGTCGATCGAGAAAACGACCTCCTCTTTGCGGCTCTTGACGAGGCGGTGCAGCATTTTCTCCTTCATCTTTTCGCTCAGATAGAGCTCGCCCGAGAGCACGCGGCGAACGGCGATAAGGATCTTTTCGCTGGCCTCGTGCTTCATGATGTAGCCCTTGGCTCCCGCACGGAGGGCACGCTCGGCGTACAGGCTTTCGTCGTGCATCGACATGATCAGGACCGGCATGTCGGGGAGCAGCGCCTTGATGTTTTTCATCAGCTCGATCCCGCTGGTCGTTTTGAGCGTGATGTCGATGATGGCGAGATCCGGTGCGGCCTTGGGAATCAAATCCATGGCGAGCGGCGCGCTGTCGGCTTCGCCGCACACCGTCATGTCGGCTTCCTGATTGATCAGGACAGCGATGCCTTGCCGGGTGATCGGGTGATCGTCGACGACGAATAGCCGATGTTTTTTGACCGCCGGGCTCGTGGAAGCCGCGGGGACTGAAGCGTTGGCGGGAGGGGTGGATTTCATTTCACTTAGGATTTAAGTCACCAAAAAGGCATTCGACACGGGTACCGCGTCCTGGATGAGACGTAACCGTGAGAGTTCCGCCAATAATATTGGCGCGAAAACCCATCAGTTTTAATCCCCGGCTGCCGACTTCGCCGGGCGACTGGGGATCGAAGCCTTTTCCGTTGTCTTCGATCACCAGCCGGTGGGCGGAGCGCCCGGAAATAAGGGAAACGTGGATACTGCGCGCCTCTCCGTGGCGCACGGCATTGTGGATCGCCTCCTGCGTGATCCGGTAGAGGTGGATCGCCGTGAGGTGGTCGGGTTGAGGCAGCTGCCCGCGGGTCCGAAACCGGCACTCGATCCGATGGAGCCGTTGCGACTGAAAAGTGAGATCTTCCAAGGCGGAGCTGAGCCCATGGTGTTCCAACTGCACCGGACTGAGACCGCGCGCGAGAGCCCGCGACTGCTCGGTTGCCTCGTTGGCGATCCGGGCGATCAAATCGGCTTGTGCCGCGTCGTTCGGCTGACTCGCCTGCAACCTTTCCCGGAGTGCGGCCGCGAGGCAGGCCAGTCCGGTCAGCTGCTGCCCGAGTCCGTCGTGCAGGTCGGCACCGATCCGCTGCTGTTCGGAGTCGGTCGCGGTCAGCAATGCGTGTTCGAGCCTGCGACGATCGGTCATATCGCGTCCGAAAAACGTCACGCCGAGGTCCTGTTCGGGGTCGCACGAGACGAAGAAATCGACATGCCAGTCTTGTTCGTCGACTCGCCCGGTGAGAGAAAAATTGACGGATTCACCCTTCAACGCGGCGGCAAGATACGTGCGGCTCCGAGGAAACATTTCGACGAAGAGACGTCCGACCATCTCCGGAGCGAGAATGCCGCAATGGGCCAGCCCGGAGCCCTGCGCCTCGATCACCCGGCCGGTCGTGTCCAGCCGTCCCGCCACGGAAGGCAGGTTCTTCATGACGCTTCGAAGCAACTGCGTCTGTCGGTTGCGTTCCGCCTCCGCCTCGACACGGGCGGTCACGTTGACCGAAAACCCGATGGCGCCATGACCGCGCTCCTCGTCGAACCGGAAATAATTGTCGAAGTAGTGCGAGCGCTCGCCGTGCTTGAACTCCCAGACGAAATTCGCGGAGCCGCCACGAATCGCGTGCCGAATATCGTCCGCGATTTTCGGATACGCCTTCAGCATATTCGTCCCCACCAATTCGCCCTGGTCGAATCCGACGATTTGCAGGCCGTGCCCGCGGGACTCGAGGACGTTGCCGTCCGCATCCACCCGACTTGCGAGGACCGGAAGGCTGGAGAGGATTCCATCCAATAAGCGGGTGGTCCGGCGCAACTCGGCCAGCGTGCTCGCTTGTCTCCGGGCGTAGCGGATCGCGCGCTCCAATTGGATCGTCGTGAGCTCGACCTTGCACAAGTAATCTGCCGCGCCCGCCTGCGAGGCTTCGTGATCTATCTCCGCGCTGTCGAAACCGGTGAGCAAAATGACGGGCATCTCGCACCCGCGCTTCTGCGCTTCGCGGAGGAGATCGAGGCCGGTCCCCTTACCCAATCGATAGTCGAAAAGTCCGACGTCGTAGTCGCCCACGACGATCGCCTTTACGCCCTCGTCGTACGTGGGTGCCCATGTGAGCACGTAGGCATCCGCCAACGTCGTTCGTAGCAGCAACATCGCGAGGTAACGGTAGTCGTCCTCGCGGTCTTCGACGATGAGCACCTTAACGGGTTTCACGGAGGAACCGGGCATTCTTGAAACTGAGATTGGAAATTGCGGTGAGTCGGACGAGAAGGGCATAGGTCAACCGCATTGAAAGCGCGGTCTTCCCCAACTCCGTTCCAGGAGCATCTTTGCGGATGAAACGATTTTCGCGAACACGTAGATAGATTCGGGAGCGGATTTATGGATTTGCGTCCTCGCACTGACCCAAATATTCCCCATCGGTGCCGCACCGGAGTGCTTTTTGGTGGCGTTTCCTTATCGTCGTTCTTCGGTGGTTCCCCACGCCTCCCATTGGCGTTGCGGTATCGGAGAATACCCCATCCCCGATACCGCCGCGGGCACGATAGCACGTTTTCGATGAGCGTGTTACGGTGACTACACAGTTTTGAGTAAACCGCTCGATTCTGAATCTACATCCATGAAACTATCACCCACATTTTTTGCGATCCTCCTCGGTGCGAGCGTCACTGTCGCCACCATCGGCGGTTGCGCGGCCACCTCCACCCGCGAAAGCACGGGAGAGTACATCGACAACACTTCGCTCACCGCCCGGGTGAAGTCCGCCCTCGTCTCCGACGAGTTGGTGCGCGCCCGCGACGTGCAAGTCGAAAGCTTCCGAGGCGTCGTTCAATTGAGCGGCTTCGTCGATACGAATGCGCAAAAGGATCGCGCCAAAGTCGTCGCGGAATCCGTCACGGGGGTCAAAGAGGTCAAAAATAATTTGATCGTAAAGAAGTAATCCAAACCTATCGGTTGCCAAAGTCTCGCCCGCCTTCGCCCGATCTTTAGGCAAGCGGGCCTTTTGCGTGCCAAGGTCGCGGCGTTCCAACGTGGGGACCCGCACCTGCGGCCCAGAGCAAGTCCAATCGATTGCCCGCACGATGCTTAAGACTGCATTTTTTGCATTAACGCAGAAGGGATTGACACCGCGAACGTGCGCCTAGAGTTTGTCCGGCTCTTCACGGCGGTCATAGCTCAGTTGGTTAGAGCACGAGATTGTGAATCTCGGGGTCGCGGGTTCGAGTCCCGTTGGCCGCCCCATTCTCCTAAAACCAAGGAGCTCAGTGATTAAAGATACTTAGTAAGGGAGAAAATGAAGCCTGAAAATTGAGGTTTGAAAAGGATGTGCACCGGATGTGCACCACTATTTTGTTTCACGTTCACGGCTGGGTCACGGGCCTTGGCGTTGAACTGGCGGCTGGCGCTCAAGCGATGCCGCTCGAATCGTAGCATTGCGCGGCATGTTTGGATAAATACTTTCATGGCTCGGCTCTGAAGTGGCGGCTTACAAAAAGCTTAAAGAAGTTCAGTAACTTAGTGCGCCCTTAGGTTACACGGTCTAGCCCGACACCCACCCCCCCCAATCGGGGGTTACGATCAATAGGCCCCCCTGCTATAATACATAGAGAGTCTGAATTTTCCCCCTTCGCCCGTGACGGAGGTTTTTTCGCGCGCATTTTTGAAAAGCAGGAGGTCGCTTATGTCGCACGGCGTGGTTGCGCGCCGGGAGCTAGGCCCGGCAGAAGGCGAGCGCAGCCGAGC
>Ga0105044_10013899_pt1 | contig 10916 bp, 15 predicted proteins | sample MAT01_FD_78092 | JGI IMG/M metagenome (GOLD analysis project Ga0105044, IMG submission 78092) | Freshwater microbial communities from Lake Fryxell liftoff mats and glacier meltwater in Antarctica - MAT-01 | ecosystem: Environmental > Aquatic > Freshwater > Ice > Liftoff microbial mat | place... | reverse complement strand
TCACTCAGTCTAAAATTTACATTTACAACCTAAAATGGCTTAAAAAAGTTTTGACAATTATTTTATAAATTAAAAACTATTTATTATAAATTCTATGTTTATAGGTAAAACTAAATTAATTAGCTGTTAAAAACCACGCCCTATTTACAAAATTCACATAAATTTAAGAGGCGAGAGATTAGTTAATTTTTAATGTGGAGTTAGGTTTTTAATACCTTAATGAGTTCTGTTTCGATTGTAGTGATATTCCCACAATCTTAATTCGGCTAACCTATGTTAGCTGTTTTCAAAATGTATTTGAGTCAAGAATTCTTCACCTATAGTTCGGTTTAATCTTTCTACCTTTCTAATCTTTTTTTGATACAGTACTCAGTTAAATAACGATGATTAATTGGTTTATGAATATTAAAGTATTGATTTCTAGCTCTAAAAATAATTTTAGATATAGTTTGCCTAGAAACATTGTATTGAGATGCTAAACTACCTTGAGCAAGCTTTAAATTTGAATTATACTGTAACCAGATTTGAGTTCTAGTATGTCGACTAATTTTAGGATTATTGAATGAATACATATGAAAGGATGTTGAGGTAGTGAAGCAGTTTCTTCGCCCTCTTATGTTTAGCTTAGAATGTAGATGGGGCTGAATTTTTTACAACCTTAAAAAAACTTTATACTATTTTACATAAAATATGTCTTCCAAAATCATCGTAATCAAAATTGGCACCAACACTATCACCCAGTTTGATGGTCGGCCTGATCTGAAATTTATGGCTGGAGTAGCTCAACAAGTCTCTGAACTCATTCAAAATGGCTACCGGGTAGTGATAGTATCGTCAGGAGCCATTGGCTGTGGGGTAGGTAGTCTAAAGCTGGCCAGCCGTCCCATTGATGACCTGGCTCTAAAGCAAGCCTGTGCCGCTATCGGGCAAAGTGAATTGATGCGAAATTGGCAAATAGCTTTTCAAGATATTTTGGTCTCACAGCGTTTGGTCACTCATTCTGTCATCAAAAATAGCCAAACTTTGGCAGATTTTAAAAATTGCTTGTTTAAAGTCATGGCTTTAGGAGCAATTCCAATTATTAACGATAATGATGCCATCTCAACTGAAGAAATTGATGCTCGTTTTACTGATAACGATGAGCTAGCTATCGAGGTTGCTCGAGCTATTCAAGCCCATAAAGTCATCATTTTATCTGATATTTCTGGACTTTTTACTGATAACCCCAAAACCAACCCTGAAGCCAAGAAACTTGTCGAGATTTTAGTTATCGACGATACAATTTTAGCTATGGCTAATGGTAAATCCTCACTTGGTACAGGCGGGATGCGCTCCAAACTCCAAGCTATCGACCGAGCTATGCAAGATAAAATAGAAGTTTGCCTGACTTATGGCAAATTGGAAAGAGCTATTTTACAAGCTTTTGAGATAGATTTTCAAGGTACTAGATTTGGAGTCAAAAATTAAAATAAATTCCTCATCTTCAGTGGTTTTATTGGGAAAATTTTTGTTATTCCAAATTAGGTTGTCATTATTTGCACTCACTTTAAAAAGTAAAATAAAAAGCCGAGTTGCTGGCAAGTACAAAATTGTTTACTCGTAAAATACAACCGAATAATCTATAAATTCTTTAGCTTTATAATTTAATTTGGCTGAAAATTTCTTGCTTTCCAAAACCCAAGGTAAAAAAACTTTGTCCCCACCCCACAAGTTTAAATCTAGTAATTTGGTATCATCTATCCACTCTAAATGGCCTTCTGGTGAGTTTATTAAATCACCTGTAAATCCTGTTATTTTGTACACAAAACAAAAAGTCGTAGCTCCGTCGCCGTAAAAATTTGGAAAAGTTAGTAAACCGCTATAATCATATTTGGTTACTGTTAAGCCAGTTTCTTCTAGTATTTCACGTTGCATACAATCTTCAGGGCTTTCATCCAGTTCAAACTTGCCACCAACGCCATTCCATTTTGCCTCGTGATAATCATCGGCTTTTTTATTACGAAGTAACATTAAAGTTTGATTATTTTTTTGAATATAACACAGAGTAAACAAGCGAAACATAAAACAAGGGTTTATAATACTTCGAAAACTTAGTTTAAATCTAAAGAAACCGTTTATATTTTTGTATCAAAACCAAGACACGCGAGGTTGGTAGCGCTACGGGGAGTCGAACCCCGCTTGCAGGAATGAAAATCCTGAATCCTAACCGATAGATGATAGCGCCATTTATGGAAATACTTGACTTCAAGTTAAATGATAAATACCTCTTATTGTCAAGCCTAATGTCAGATCTACTTCAGAAATTTACTGCTGAGCAAGCAAAAAAACTTCTTGGAGTTGGGGTTGCAAATATCTATGGTTTAATCACCTATTTACCCTATGATCTACAGGAAATAATTCCCCTAAAAGATGTTTTTAATCAAAAAGATTCCCAAGGAAAAGAGTTTTTGTGGCAGGGAAAGCTTCTAAATATTGACTTTCGAAAAGGTGCAAAAAGATTTCTGGTACTGGATTTTACTGGGGATATGAATTTAAAGTGTTATTTTTTTTCAGTAGCTAGCTACACACTAAAAACATTAGAAATAAACCAATTTTATCAGTTAGTTTTGAATTATAACAATGGTTTTTGGAGTATTTTGAGATTTGCTAAACTTCAAGAAATTCAATCCAAGCCATATTTTTTACTAGGCAGTGCTGTCAGTAAAAGCTATTATGTTCCAAAGTATAATAAACTCAGTTATCTTCCGGGTGGCTTTTTTAATCTACTTCATAGACGCCTAAAAACTACAGATTATGTACTCAATTTAAAGGATCTTGTGCCTGAAAATAGCATTATCCCCTTAAACATTAATCTCAGCCTTATTCACAAACCAGAAACTAAAGAACTCTACCAGCAAGCTATGAGCCAGTGGCTAAGTCTAAAAGTTTTCTTGAAATTAAATTTAGTGAAATATCTTGAGTCTTTAAAGACAAAGGTTGAAATTTCAGCAGGGAATCTAGATCTAGAATTGCTTAAAAAACTTTCATCTAAACTACCTTTTGAACTCTCAAAAACTCAAAAAACCACAATTTGGGACATCCTTCAAGAAATTACAACAAAATCTAAAGCTTAATTTGTTTCTTTTTTTCAAAGTAATACTCCAGGATTATTGCTGCAGCCTGATGATTAATCTCGTGTTTAGTAGGTTTACTAGCCAGTTTTGATCTGGCATCTTTAGTACTAGAGCGCTCGTTGATGGTTTCAATTTCTAAACTGGGAAAGGCTTCTTTCAAACTATTTTCGAATGCTAGAATCAAACTAGTAATACTAGTATCTTTTAAAAAAAAATTGGTGGGTAGTCCGAGTATTATTTTTTTTATTTTTCTCTGAGAAATCTCTTTTTCTAGTATCAGTATTAAGTTTTCAGTAAAAACCTCTTTATCTAAAGGCAAAATTAACCCAGTTTCACTATCACCTATTGCAATACCCGATCTTTTCTCACCCCAGTCCACCGCTAGGCAGTCAAACATTATATGTTGTACTTTGGAGTAAATGGCATCAATGCCATGTGTCTAGCTCGTTTAATAGCTTGGTTGATTTTTCTTTGGAACTTTGTACTACTTCCAGTTTTCACTTTAGCAAAGATTTTAGCGTATGGAGATGTGAATTGATTCAAGAAACTTATATCTTTGTAGTTAATTACTCTTAACCCAAGATGCTTAGAAATACATTTTTTATCCACTTTTCCTTTATTCAATTCTCTGTGGTTTACGATTTCTACATCTTTTCTAGTTTCTTTAGCCTGCTGAGCTATGAATTCTGTTTGATTTATGATTAAATACCTAACTATACCTTCATTTAGATTTAGCTTCTTTTCAACATTTTTAAGTCCTGAGCTGTTTCCAAGTTCTATATCAAAACTAACTAAAGAATAGAATCCAGTATTGTGTTTTTTGATTGGATAAGCTAATTTTTTCAAACCTTCAGACTCTACTTTTAGATTTTGGACTTTTACTTCCGTATCTAGAATTTTCTCTAAGGAGCTGATATTTTCGTTGATTTGCTCACTATTTAACTCTGGGTTTTGAATTAGGTAAATTTCGTAATTTTGAAACATATGTATGATAAATGACTATGTAAAAGTTTTGAATTTTGTGCTTTTTGTCAAGGAAGAGTTTGACTAAATCGAAAAGGGTTATCTGAATTCAGTAAATTAACTTAATACTTTTCCAGATGAGCTTAGAAAAAGTCCAAGAAAAAATCGGCTACAAATTTCAAAATTTACACTTACTAAAGACCTCTTTGGTACACAGATCTTATCTCAATGAAAAAGACAAAGATGAGGATATTACTGAACATAACGAAAGGCTAGAGTTCCTAGGCGACGCTGTCCTTGAACTTGTTGTCACTGAATATCTGTTTATCACTTATCCAGACAATGAAGGGTTTTTGACTGCTTTGAGAGCTTCCCTCGTGAACTACAAAATTGTAGGCGAAATCGGAAACTCTTTAGGGCTTGATTCAGAAATTCTGCTCAGCAAGGGTGAAAAAGAAGAGCTGGGAAAAGCACGACTTACGATAGTTGCGGATTGCGTAGAGGCAATTTTGGGGGCTATGTATCTAGATGGGGGAATACTACCCTGCAAAAGATTTATTGAAGTTAACGTTTTAGTGAAATTAAAAGAAATTATCAACAACCAAGAATACAAAGATTACAAAACTCTACTTCAAGAATTTAGCCAAAAGCATACTAAATCTACACCATATTACAAAGTCATTAGCACTGAAGGAAAAGATCACGAAAAAACATTTACTATAGGGGTCTGGATAGGAGGTAAAAATCTATCCCAAGCAGATGGAAAATCAAAACAAGATGCTGAAACTAAAGCAGCTACTCTAGCCCTAAAAATACTGCAAACAGAGTTTATTGAGATTCAAGAGGAAAATCAGGGTTAGAAACTCCGCCTTCTAAATATGTTTCAAAAGTGTTGATATTGGCCTCATCGTTAATTGGTAAATCATTTTCAGTTATAGATTCAACAAGCTCAACATTCTCTGCCATTAAGTCCATATTTTCTATCATTGGTTCTACATAGATATTAACTTCCTGTTCCGAGTAGCCTGAAAAATTGCTATCATTAATTGAAGATTGGATGTACACACTTCCTAGCTCTTCAGTAAAGCCGGTTGCTTGAGCTTGATTACTGTATTGAATTGTATTTGTGCTAGCTTTAGTTGGTTGTCCAAAAGCTCCTATTAAACTACCTAAGGTGAATCCCCCTAAAAGTAGTATCAAAAGTACAATTGTAAATCTTGATGGAGAAACTTTCAAAGATTGGTTTTTAATTAAGTGTTTTTTAACTTTATGATTGTGTAGAGTTGTAGACATAGCTATTTTTATTTTAGTTATGTATAGCATATATCTAATTTTATCTTTTGTAAAATTACTGTTTAAAGAAGAGTAACTTGACAATAATCTTAAAATTCAGAGATTATGTTGAGATTATGGCTGATGCAAAAGGAGGTAAGAAAGTTAAAGCTCAAGTTAAACTAGTAATTAAAGCCGGCGCGGCGAATCCTGCACCTCCAGTAGGTTCCACACTTGGACCACAAGGTATCAATTTAATGCAGTTTTGCAAAGACTTCAACGAAAAAACTAACACAATGACTGGTGGGGTTCCTTGTGTCGTAACAATCTACGAGGATAGAAGTTTTGATTTTATTCTAAAGACTCCTGCAGTTTCTGAGCTCGTGAAACAAGCGTTGAATATTACTAGTGGATCAGCTGATCCTATGAGAAAAAAAGTTGCAACCATTACTAAAGCCCAAATAATGGCAATCGCTGAAAAGAAAATGGTAGATCTAAACTGCTACTCTATCGAAAATGCAATGCTTCAAGTAGAAGGTACCTGCAGAAGTATGGGTGTAAAGCTAGAGGCTTAAACCTAATTATTTAATATTCAAAAATAAGTTTTAAATGGGAGAAACTAATGTTTCGCTAAAACCAATTATATATATGTCCACCACAACCACCGCCAAATCTAACCGTTCAAAAAAATACCAAGCAAATCTAATTAAAATCCAAGAAGCTCAAGGTAAAAACCTAACCATCTCAATTGATAAAGCTGTCGAAGTACTTTTCAGTCTTCAGCAACCATCTTTTAAAGAAGGTGCAATGATTGAACTTCACTTAAAGTTAAATATTAATCCTACAAAAAGTGATCAACTAGTTCGTGGTAGTGTAGTTCTGCCTAATGGAAGTGGTAAAAAAATCAGAATTGCAGCATTTGTAAATGCAGAAAATGTAGAACTCGCCAAAAAATTAGGTGCTGAAATTGCAGGTAGTGAGGAATTAATCGAGAAAATCAAAAACACCGAAGTCACCGATTTTGATATTGCAATAGCTCAACCAGACATGATGAAAAAACTTCCTGTAATTGCTAGAATCCTGGGAACTAGAGGGTTAATGCCTAATCCAAAGTCTGGAACAGTGGGTGATAACATCGAAGACATTATCAAATTAATTAAAGCTGGAAAAGTCGAATTCAAAAATGATAAAACTGGAAATCTTCACATCGCTTGCGGTAAAATTAATTCTAGCTTTACTACTCAAAAAATTATAGAAAATATTCAGGCTGCAATTGATGCAGTAGAAAAAGTGAAACCTGAAGTCATAAAAAAGAAATACATCATCAGCGCTCACCTAGCTACAACTCAAAGCCCAAGTATTAAAGTAATTTAGTCCTAGAATACAAATACACACCTAAAAATTTTTGTAAAAAAAGCGTGGTTTTTTTCTCGTTATTTAATCTAAATAATATTTTATGCAAATAATTGTCGTTGCTGGAGGTGGAGGAACTCGTCTTTGGCCAGTATCCACAAGCTCTCTTCCTAAACAATTTGCTTTAGTTGTTGGAGAAAAATGTTCATTAGAAAAAGTTTATGAGTATCTTCGCGGTGCGTTTCCAGCAGAGCAAATATGGGTTAATACCAATGAAAAATATAAAGATCTACTAACTAAAACCCTGCCTGGACTTTCTGAAGAAAAAATGCTATTTGAGCCTGAAAAAAGAGACACATTCCCTGCACTTGCAGCCCAAGCTGCCAAAGTAAGTCATTTTACTAGTGATTTAGAGCCTATTATCTACGTAAGTAGTGATGAGTTTTTTGAGTCTGATGATTCGGCAAAAAAGTTTATGGAGGCTTTGAAAAAAATTGGTGAAGCACTAGAAGAAAATATTTATGACATTGTTACACTGGGAGTAAAAGTATCTTCCCCAAACGTAAACTATGGTTACATAGAAATCTCTCCGGAAAACAACTTGAAAAAATACGACGAGGTAGTTCCTGTAGTTCGGTTTACTGAAAAACCTGAGCTAGAAAAAGCTGAAGAATTCATGGATTCTGGAAATTACTTGTGGCATAAGTTTAACTGCTCATTTAATTTTTCAAAAATGAAAGAGATGCTTGAAAAGATAGACCCTAAAAGCCTCGAAATACTTCTGGAAATTGAAAAAACAGGCGTTATCAAGCCTGATAGATATCATGAATTACCAAAAATATCTATTGACTACCAGGTCATGGAACACACTAAAAACATTGGAGTTATTGGACTGGATGTAACTGATTGGATAGATGTAGGGAACTGGGAAATTGCTGGGAAATTTATTCCAAACATTTCTGAAAATAAAAAACAATTTGAAATCAAAGGCAGCGGTAACAAAGTCAAACTGAGTAGCCCTAATCGCAAGGTTGCATTTGTAGGGGTTTCTAATCTAATTCTAGTCGAAGATAGTGAGGGTATTCTAATCATCGATCCTAAGCACTCACCTGAAGTCAAAAAAGTAGTCGAATATTTTGATAACTTAGAAAAGTAAATAGTTGCAAAATTCATTAATTCAATAATAGTTCCACAGTCTCCCACAATGTAATTGACATTCGCTTTGTTATGAAGTATGCTAAGCCTAGTTATTTTAAACTTTAACTATATAATATGTTTTTTCTAAAACAAAAGTACCAACAGCACAAACGCAGACAAGTAAGAAAAATTTTTATATTTTCAGCTCTTAGTGCCTTTATATCTGGAGTTTCAGCTTTACTTCTAACTCCAAAAAGTGGTAAAGAAAACAGAGAATTTTTAGTTAACAAGGGTAAAGAAGCCAGCGGAAAAGCTAAAGATTTAGCTTCCAAAATAAGCACTCAAGCAACTAAGGTAAAAGACCAAGTTTCTAAAAAAGTAGAAAATGAAAAAGAAGAGGTTTCTGAAAGTGTAAAAAAAACCGGCCAAAGCCTGCTTGAAAAAATTCGAGGTAAAGTAAATAGTCCAAAAATTGATGAGAACCCGGAAAAAGTTAGTAAAGTGTAAAAAAATAAGCCATGTAAGTTTCAAATCACAAAGCCCTCTGAAAAGGGGGTAATTTTAAGTATTACCGTGGGCACAAAGTGCCGCAAGTGATGACATTGTTGTTATAATATGTTCAATATTGGTAGTTGTTTGAAGTTGTTGTTCTAACATAAGTTTTAATTAATTTTAAAAAAGTTTTGGGTTTTGGGCTTGTTGAATTTCTAGATTGAACTGTGCAATTTCGGGTTCTGGCTCAACATTCATCTTTGTATAAATATCGGAAGGTTGAAATTTTTTCTCTGGATGCCTTTCTAATAAATGTTTCAAAAATCTGGTTGAATATTCTAGGGTTTCGGAGTGAGTTTGAAATTTAATTTCTTCGCCTATCGCCTTTTGAAATTTCTCTATATCACAAACCCAATCGAGAAGCATCATCAGGGTATCTGTTACTTGGTTTATCTCCAGTTCATTTATAACTAGGGTTTTATCTGGCATAATTATATTTGCTATTTCATCAAAATATTCAGCTACAGTTATAATTTTTGGGTTTAAAATAATAAAATCGCCATGCAACTTTTTTGCAATTCCCAGGGCTATGGATTTGGCTAAATCGGCTTGGTCAATGAGTTGATGTACAATATCCCCAGCTTTTGGTAGCCAAATTTGGCCAGTTTTGATGTGATCTAAAATTGTGTGGTTTCTAAAATACGGAAAGCTATTACCAGGTACCCAGCCTTCTCCAGCGATATGAAAAGTATCTGCAGTAAAAAATTTAGTGTTGGGGTTTTGTATTTTCCAGTTTTCAATTGCTATTTCCAGCTTCCTTTTGCCCGCAGCGTAGCCGCCATTTTGACACAAATTTTCTAAAGCTAGTTTTGGGCTATTTTCATTTAGAAGTCCTCTGTCTTGGGTGCGATCCATTGTTAACACTGTGCCAATTGTCCCAAAATGCTGGCTAAAACCGCTGGTAATATTTATAAAATTTTCAAAGTCTGCTGCTGTGTATAAAAAAGTGTGAAAAATAGACTCGTAATTTTGGCCGTTTCGCTCAATCTCCAGTTGAAGTTGTAATTTGGCTAAATCGGAGTCGGTTGATATTTTGTGAAATTTAATTTGTGCTAGTTGCTCCAAGTTTTTGTCTTCAATATCGTACAAATCTACATAAAATCCTAATTTTACAAGTTCTTTGGCTAAAGCCAGGCCAGTTCGACCAGCTCCGAAAATGGCTACAATATTATTTGAATTTGAAATACTGATATTTGACACTCTTTCTATAAGACATAAAAAGACCTTATTAAAAATTTAAGTGTTAAAATATTTTACAATTATAAGTTTTGTATCTATTATAAAAGAAGTTAAAAGATATTTTTGTTAAAAAATTACACAAATAGTACTATGAAAAATTCTTTACTTGTTGAAATAGTCCAATTTTTAGGTTTAAACAAGTTAGAAGCAAAAGTGTATGAGTATTTAATAAGTCATAAAAATATAAATATCACTGAAATTTCAAAGCTTACTTTAGCAAATAGAACTCAAATTTACGAGGTTTTAGAGGTTTTAACAAAGTTTGATTTAATCACCAAACCAGTTGGTAGAAACAAAGAAATTTCAATTATTAATCCCAAAAATATATTAATTAAACTACGGCAAAAACAACTTGAAACCGAGAAATATTTAAAACAATTTCAACAAATTCTGCCAGATTTAGAACAACTGCAAGCCCTATCAAACAGCAGTATCCCAATTAAAATCACCCAAGGAAAAGCTGAATTTGAAGTCCTGTTTTTAGAAATGTATGAAAATGCTAAAGATGAGCTATTTTTTATAGGAAACAGCGACGAATTCTACAATTTTTTAGGTGAAAATTATGTAGATTTTGCCATTCAAAAAAGGCTAAAAAAAGCAGTCTCGCACAGAGTACTTACCTTTCAGCCGGCAGTAAATTTGGAAAATAAAGCTAGAATTGAAACTGAAGTAAACAGAGAAGTAAGATATCTACCTGCCAAGTTTTCAAGCCTAGGTTATATTAATATCTACAATAATCGAGTAGTAAATTGGAATACTGTTTTAGCAAGGGCTGTGGTGATTGAGGATGTTTTGATTGCAAGTTTTTACAAAATAATTTTCGAAATTTTGTGGGAATTGTGTGAAAATAAACCACCTCACCAACGTGCCGCCGCCCCTTCAGATGCTCGCATCGTTAAAAAAACCTAAATTTACCAGAGCGACAAGCGATGAATTTTGGCGAATTAGATTAGCTTTAATTCTTTCTTACCTAAAATTTGGATTCCCAGAAAGTAATAAAAGATAACCCAAGTAATTAACCATAAAAAAAGCAAAAATCATAGCTAAGAAAATCACAAAATACATAAAGTTTTCCAAAAGTGTCCAGAAGATATTAGTAATCACGGCAATTGCCAGATCAAAAACAAAAATACCAACTTTGGCGATTATGAAAAAAAACTTGGCTAAACCTCTTCGGACAAACTTATTTTTATACGTAATTTTATTTAAAACAGATTTGTATAATTCTTCATTTTCTTCCTTACTCCATTTTACAGAGTTTTCCTCTTTTTCAGTTTTAGCTCGAGG
>Ga0105044_10013898_pt1 | contig 10916 bp, 12 predicted proteins | sample MAT01_FD_78092 | JGI IMG/M metagenome (GOLD analysis project Ga0105044, IMG submission 78092) | Freshwater microbial communities from Lake Fryxell liftoff mats and glacier meltwater in Antarctica - MAT-01 | ecosystem: Environmental > Aquatic > Freshwater > Ice > Liftoff microbial mat | place... | reverse complement strand
TCTCGCCGATCTTGTCACCCTTTACCAGCTGATCCCAGGTTTCGCGGTAGGTATCGACAGGTACGTGCATGTTCGCCGAGAGTGGTAGGCCAATGCGGCTATGAATGCCAATGACCTTACCGGTCATGTCGAAGAGCGGGCCACCCGAATCGCCGCCGACCAGCGTGCAATCGCTTTGCACAAAGCTGCCGTTCACGGTGCCGATTTTGCCCACGCGCACCACCGGTGGGCGATCTTTTTTGTGCCCACCAGGATGCCCAGCCGACATGCACCACATGCCGGGCTTGAGATCCTTCGAAACCCCCATCTCGGTGAATGGCCACTTCCCTTCGGTGGTTATCTTGGCCATGCCACTATCAATTTGGTTCCAGTGGCCGAGGGTGATGCCATCGACTCGCCGGCCATCGTGCAGAATGATCTTAATTTTCTTGTTCGGTTCCCCCGAAACGTGCCCAGCCGTGAGGATGAGGCCATCCTCCGAGATGATCACACCGCTGCCGGACGCACCGCCCACTTGCAGACAGACCGTCGTCGGCAACAATTTTTCGACGAGAATTTTTGTGTGCTTTTGGAAGGCCTTCAGGTCGTCGAGCGACTCTGGGCCCTTCAAAATTGCTGCTGGGGGAGCCGGAATGTCCTTCGACACGGGCTCGGATGCGATCGACATGCCGGCAACAAAAAGGACGGCCAGCATGGAAAGGTAACGAGTGCGCATGACGTTGTGCCACTCCAGGAGAGTATGGAAAGAGAAATAACCAGGTGAGAACTATCCGTTATGACGCAGGCAGCTACGAATTACAACCCAATACTTTATCCGAAGTAACGCGCAGGGAGCGCGCCGGACGGTTTCGGACGACTGCGAAGACCCTGCCGGGTCATCAAGGAGAGCCGGCCTTAATCGCCGGGGTTTAATGGATTATACGTTCTCCAACTAACAATTGGATGAGAAGGCTTAGGAAAGAGATTCGGATTTTTCGCCAACCCCCCTTAAACTGGGCCTGAGGATTGAAAACCTCCTTTCAAATCGTGTCCGCGCGGCTTGAGGTGAGACGTTCCACCCGGCGAGCCGAGCACCGTAAGTGCAGGGTTCTGCATAAAAACCGGCACCTTACGATGCTCGGCTCACTTCAATCTCGAGCGCGGGGAGTTACGTATTTTTTTCCTGTGTTCCAATCTGTTCCGTTTTGTTCCAAGCCCCCGATCTTTCGCACAGCATGGCACTCGACCCCACAAAGAAGATAGCGCGGAGAGGTGCAAAAGTGAACACCACTTTAGGAATTCTTTCGAGATTCTTTAAGAATGACGCGCCTGACAAAATTCAAGAATCGATACAGAGCCGCGCACGCAGCGCAGCGGAGTAAGCGGTTCAGCGTCTCGCGGCTTCATCCGCTTACTCCGCTGCGCTACGTGCGCGGCTCTGATGGAATTTTGTCGGGCGCTCAAGAATGCGAATTTTCTACCCTCTCGGTTTCGGAGCGGGGCCGGGGGAGAGGTCTGAACGCCTTCTGCCATCACTTGGCTCCGCGAATCAGAAGAGTCTTGTCGTCGCGTACCGGCTGCCGATCTTCGCCGTATGCCGGGTAAGCGTACTTTTTCTTGGCTGCCGGTGCAGGCAAGGAGACCTTCATGTCAACAGGACTCGGGCCAAGTTTCGGAACAGCTGGGTCAGCAGGCAGGTTTGGAACCGGAGGTGGCACCTCGAGGCGAGCCGGCGGAATCTTTTCGGAAGGCTTGGCGGGACCACCGTCGTAACGGAAGGATTTCGGTTGAGGGGCCTCAACGGTTTTCCGAGGCAGCGACATCGGATAGAAGTCACCGTAGGTCACGATCGGGTTGCTGTAGGAGTAAAAGCGTGGCGTGCTGTAATAAGCGGGCGAGTAGTAATACGAGTAAACGGGTGGAGCATAATACGAGAAAGCAGGTGTGTAGTAGGAGTAGATCGGTGCTGAGTAGTAAGAGAAGCTTGGCCCGTAGTAATAGGAAGAATAGCCGTAGCTGTATCCACCTCGGAACCAACAAGCTTTCTCTGTCACGTCCTTGTCGCGATCGCTTGCCTTCAAGTCGAGACGATGAGTGTCAGCCGATTGGCCACCCAACCGGATCGTGTCCCCCGCGTCGGCAAACCCAGCGGACATAAACGCGGCAACGAAAAGCGCGAGTGGATGTTGCTTGAACATGTGGTGCCCCTAGTCTCGGTGTAATCCTCACAATCGGATTGTAGCCGACGCCGGTGCAATGGGGCAAGTATTGTTCGGGGAATGAGTGGAAGGGGAGCAAGCGGAACCCACCGTGCTTGCGGCGGGTTCCGCGGTACATTCGATCCAATCAGCTATTTTCGTGATCCTTTCAACAAGAGAGTGTCGTCGGTACGGCGATCACCATACGCAGGGTAGATGTTCTTGGTTGCGGCTTTGGGAGCGGCAACCATTCGTTCCGCAGGATTCGGTCCGAGTGAAGGGCCTTGTGGTTTCACCGGTGTAATGGGTACACGCTGTGGCATCGGCCGAGAGCCGGACGTTGGGCTGCCATCGTAACGGTAGGTCGTGGGCGGTGCTGGCGACGATGGTGCCGGCAATGTCGGCGGCTCCACTCGTGGCGGGTTAATCGGCGGTTCAATGCTGGCGGGTGGCACACTGTACTCCATCGATGGTGCCGAGTACGTCGTCACGGGCGGAAGATAATAGGTTTCGGACGCATATCGCCGCTTGAACAACCGGCGTCGCTGACACATTTCCTCGATGGCATCTTGGTCGGCTTCCGATGTTTTCAAATCCAACCGCTTCGTGGTTGGTGCCGGGCCAGCCAGCCTGGTTGTATCCTCCGCCATCGAAAACTCATTCAGCGACAGAACGATGGCGACCGCCAACAAAGCACGTCCACACATTCGAAAAATCATGATCCCCCCTTGGCCCACCTTGAGGCCGAAGATGCCACGTCCGCCGGCGTGTCATCACCGAACTGTACCCGCGCCGAGTTCGCGGTCAAACTGAAGGCGATCATTCGGCATCCGGAAGCTGGACGGACCTGCCGTTACTTCGCTTTGGGGGCTTTGCACTCCACGGTCCGATATTCCTGCAAGTTCCTGCTGGCGGCTCGTTTCAAAATCAACGGAATTCCGCGAACCCGTGGCAGGTGTGCCGCGTCTCAACAGTAACGCTTCAAAAAGTTCGCCGTGGAATGCTGTCATGCTGCAATTTTTCCAACCACCGTTTAGCCCGCCCGGATTTGGGAAACCGAATCCGAACGGTATTCCTCGTCTGACCTGATCCCCAAAACTCTCGCAGCTTCGACCGCGGGCCGGGTGTCATGGGAAGACGCCAGGCCCGCGGTTTTTTTACGTACTGGGGTGTGGAGCCGAATGGTAAGGCGCCGGTCTGTTAAACCGGAATGTGCAGGTTCGATTCCTGCCGCCCCAGCTCTTGGAAGGATGAAGGGAGAAGGATGAAGGATGAACTGTAAAACCAGTTCTCGATTCATCCTTCATCCTTCTCCCTTCATCCTTCCAACACGTGTCTTTGTCCGAGCGGCAAAGGTTCCGGTCTTCCAAACCGGCTAGGCGGGTTCGACTCCCGCAAGACACTCTCGGGTCGGAAAGTGAGGAGTGAGGAGTGACGAGTGAGCTGTAAGGTTTTACTCGTCACTCCATATTCCGCACTGATTCCTCCGGGGTAGTTCAACGGTAGAACGCCACGCTTTGAACGTGGATGTAGCTGGTTCGACCCCAGCCCCCGGAATTCAGTGAGGAGTGAGGAGTGAGGAGTGAGGAGTGAGGAGAAATCAGGATCTAACTCGTTACTCCTCACTCCTCACTCCTCACTGATCTGGGCTGGTGTAGCTCAAATGGCAGAGCAACGGACTTTTAATCCGTACCGTGTGGGTTCGATTCCCTCCGCCGGCATGAACTCGGTGCAGCTCGAAGGTCGAGCGCCTCGCTGAAAACGAGGAGGTGTTGGTTCAATTCCAACCGCCGGGACTGTATTCTGATTTCTGTCTTCTGTCTTCTGTCCTCTGTCTTTTGTCTTCTGTCCTCTGTCTTTTGTCCTCTGTCTTCTTCCCGAGGTGTGGGCCAGTCTGGAGTGGCCGCCGGTGTCGGAAACCGGAGATCGGGGGTTCAAATCCCTCCGCCTCGATCCTATTTCGCCCGAATGATCTTCGCGGCCGGCTGCTTCGCTCTCTTGGCTATTGTTTTCCTCTCGACCGAATCGAGGCTTCATAATACTTGATGTAGGTCGCGGGTTTGGAAACTCAACACGAGATGGATCGAGTCGCTCTCGGCTGCTTCTTGCCATGGATTGGTCACCCCTCGACCGGACATTGTCACGTCGCGCCGAATATTTGCCGGCTCGATAGGATTCTGTCATTCCCTTCCTCCGCCTGTATCTGGAATCAGCTATGCTCGTATCCCTTGCACTCCCGATCGTACTGTCGGCCATCGCCCTTTTTTTCGCCAGCTTCCTTTCGTGGATGGTGCTTCAGCTTCACAAGAAGGATTGGGGCAAACTCGCGAAAGAAGACGAGTTTATGCCGGCCGCCGCAAAGTGCGACATTCCCGTGGGAAGCTATATGTTCCCGTGCCCGGCTTCAAATGCGGAGATGCAAACCGAAGCGTTTCAGAAAAAATACGCGGCCGGCCCTCGGGGTGTGATGACGATTTTGCCCAAGGTGAACATGGGGGCAAATCTGGGACTCACCTTTCTCTACTTCCTGGCCGTGTCTTTTGTGGTCGCCTATCTCACATCGATCGCGTTCAAGCCCGGCACGGAATTCCTGGAAGTGTTCCGTTTCGTCTATGCCGCCGCCTTCATGGCCTTTCTCTCGGCCATGGTTCAACACGCCATTTGGTTCCGTCCCCGCATCGTCGGCCACATTATCGAGTCGCTGGCCTATGCGGCGATCGTGGCGGGGATTTTTGCGGCGATGTGGCCGGCGGCGTGAGATTCGGCGAGGGACAAGCCTCCTTCGGCATCGAAACCGCATCGATTTGTTACAATGAAGGAAGGCAAAGAAAGCTGAGGAGTGCTAATCATGCCCGCGACGATTGCGATCGAACTCGCGCAAGAGAAACTAAAAGCGTTGATCGATGGCCTGGAGAGCGGCGAGGAAATCGTTATCACGGAAGATTCTCGCCCGGTCGCCCGGTTAATCGGCGAACGAAACTCTCACTCCCCGCGACCAGCCGCAGGACTTGGGAAAGGATCAATCCTCTACATGGCGGAGGATTTCGATGAGCCCATGGAAGAGTTCCGGGAATACACGGAATGAAGCTGCTCCTTGACACCCACGCCTTTCTATGGCTCGTGGAGGGGAGCCCGAGAATGAGCCTTGTCGCGGCCAATGCCATCTACAATCCGGCCAATGATGTGACTCTGAGCGTAGCGTCAGTTTGGGAACTAGCCATCAAGCTCGGGAACAAGAAGCTGAGCCTTGCCGACCCATTGGAAATCTTCGTCGGGAAGTGGACGACTGCTTACCAAATTGATTTGCTCACGATTCAGGCACCTCATGCACTTGCCATTCGAGTTTTGCCCGACCATCATCGTGATCCTTTCGACCGAATGCTGATCGTTCAAGCACTGAGCGAAAAAATGACTCTGGTGACGGCCGACTCAAAGTTTGCCCGCTATGGAGTACCCATCCTTTGGTGACCGTGTGCCCGAACTCTCCGACATCACGATCTACATCGAAGCTCTCCAAAAGCGGGTAATCGGCCAAACCTTGAACTGCGTTCGCGTTCGCAGTCCATTTCTCGTTCGCACCTTCGATCCACCTCTCGATTCGGTTGAGGGCAAGACGATCCGCGAAGTCCGCCGGCTCGGCAAGCGAATAGCGTTCGGCTTTGACGACGAACTCTGGGTCGTGATCCACTTGATGATTGCAGGCCGTTTGCACTGGAAGCCCCCTGATGCGAAGCTCCCCGGCAGATACGCGTTGGCCGCGTTCGACTTTGCGGATGGAACACTAATGTTCACCGAAGCGGGCACCAAGCACCGGGCGTCGCTGCACGTGGTTCGATACGACGGGAGTTTGCAGCCTCATCAACCGGGCGGGCTCGACGTGTTCACCAGCACCCTCGATGAATTCGCGTCGGCACTTCGCCGCGAGAACCACACCATCAAGCGAACTCTGACGGACCCGCACGTTTTCGATGGCATCGGCAATAGTTATTCCGACGAGATCCTGCACCGAGCCAGACTATCGCCGTTCCTCATGTCGCAGAAACTGGCAGACTCGGATGTCGCCACGCTATTCGCGGCTTGCCGAGAAGTGCTTCACGAGTGGATCGAGCGATTGCGAGCCGAAACGGGCGATGGGTTCCCCGAAAAGGTGACAGCGTTCCGAAAGGAGATGGCAGTCCACGGCAAGTACGGCAAGCCATGTCCGGTGAGCAGAGCGAAAGTGCAACGGATTCGCTATGCGGACAACGAGACGAACTATTGTTCTGGTTGCCAGACTGAAGGGCGGATTCTCGCGGATCGATCGCTATCGAGATTGTTGAAGAACGATTGGCCGAAGCATATCGGCGAGTTGGACTGATCGAGCAAGGTTGTCGCAGGAAACCAACAGAGCCGCGCACGCAGCGCAGCGGAGTAAGTGGGCGTGGCTGCCGCTTACTCCGCTGCGCGCGCGGCTCTGAAAATAATATGCCTAACCTTCTAACGGCTTCACTAGCACTTCTTCAGGACACCCAGCTTCAATAAAGGCTTGCAGCATGATCTGAGCAGCCAGCGCATCGCGACGAGCCTTGCGTTTCTTGTGCGTCAGGCCCGCTTCCCACATGATCGAATCGGCGAAGGCGGTCGAGAAGCGTTCGTCCGCGAACACGACCGGCAGCCCCGTGATCTCTTGTAGCCACTTGCCGAATTCTCGTGCTTCGCCCGATTTTTTACTCTCGTTGCCGCTCGTGTGCAGGGGAAGCCCGACCACCAGGCCGACGATTTGTTCGCGAGCAATCACCTCTCGAAAGTAAGCAGCGTCGCGTTCGCTTCCCGCTCGTTCGCGAATTTCCAATGGCGACGCGATGATCCGATCCGAATCGCACACCGCCAGGCCGACGCGGACAGTGCCCGTATCGATTCCCAACAGTCGGCCTCGCGGCTTCGCATCATTCACAAGTATTTCTCCAGGCCAGGCGACTTGAGCTTGGCAACGAGATCCTTGACCGTTGCCTCATCGCGTCGATCGGCGACCAGTGTCGCGTCGCCATCCTGAATGATGAGCAGATTGCTCACGCCGATGGTCGCAATCAGCCGGCCCGCGTCTGCTGCAATCACGCATCCGGATGTATTGATACCAACGTGCATGGCTTGAATGGTGTTGCCATTGGCATCTTGCGGATTGCGGCGTTCCAGAGCCAGCCAGCTTCCGACATCGTCCCACTGATACGGGGCCTGAACGACGAGCACGTGCTCGGCCTTTTCCATGACCGCGAAGTCGATGCTGATTTTCTCGACGCTGCTGTACTCTTCGCGAAAGACGCTGTCGCGCTGAGGCGTGCCCCAAGCGTCTGCAATTCTCCGAACCGTCGCGTGAATCTTCGGCTTCAATCGAGACAGCTCGACCAAAATTCGTTGGGCCTTCCAGACGAAGATGCCGCTGTTCCAATCGTACTCGCCGCTGGCCAAATATTTTTCGGCAACCTCCCGGCTCGGCTTCTCGCGGAAGGCTTGCACGCGCGAAGCATTTACGCCCTGTCGCTGGGCAGCGAACTCGCCGCGATGGATGTAGCCATAGCCAGTGGCCGGTTCCGTCGGGCGGACGCCGAACGTGATCAATGCATCCGGGAATTCATCGCACAACTGGGTGGCGGCATGAACGGCCCGGCGAAATTCCTGATCGGGTTCGATCGCATGATCGGCCGGCATGACGATCATCGTCGCGTCTGGATCTTGCTTCGCGATCAGGGCCGCCCCGAGGCCGATGCAAGCGGCCGTGTCGCGGCCTGACGGTTCTCCCACAACTTGATTGGCGGGCATGTCCGGGAGTTGCTGCAAAGCTTCGTCGCGGTGAATTGCGGAGGTGATGACCCAACAGCGTTCGCAAGGCACCTGGGCCTCGATGCGATCGAGCGTCCCTTGCAGCAGCGTGCGTTCGCCAGCGAAAGAGAGGAACTGTTTGGGGCGTGCCACTCGGCTACGCGGCCAAAACCGCGTTCCGCCGCCGCCGGCCATAATCATCGCGTGGAGCATGTGTGCCTTTTTTCCGATGCAAGTACCCTTTTTTCGTTTAGCGTTCGAGCCAACGGCTCGAACGAAGGACACCGCCGGTTCGTTCGAGCCGCTGGCTCGAACGCTAAACAATAGAGTGCGACGAACACCAATTCATTCAAAATACGTTGCCGACTCGATCGTCCGACCCGTCCCAATCTTTGCAGCCAACTCTTCCGCATCCACGGCGAAACGCGAAGAAATCTCCAGCGGCACGGACACATTGCCATCCTCGTTTCGAGGCACTTTCACGCCGGCCCGTTCTAGCCACGCTCCGGCCAAGTTGGACAGATCGCGGCGACATGTGTCCGGCGAATCGACTCCGTCCTTGTTCTTCACCGGAGAAAACTCTTCTTCTCGGGGCGATTCCATCACAAGATATCGCTCAGCCATCGGCAGTGAGTCAAAGATGAACATTTCGAACTTCAGCGCATTCTCGCTCTTTGGATCAACCGCTTCTCCGGTGCTGGAAATGTGTGGCACTTTCTTGCGGGCGAAGTGGAAGGGAAGTTTTTTCCTCCCTTCAGTGATCCGCTTCAAGAAGTTGACATCGAACAAATGAATAGCCGGGCTGCCGGACCCGTAGACCAGCCGGCCATCTTGGCTGGCATGAGCGAGTTCATCCGGCAAATCGCTGTACTCGACGATGCCGCAACGCCCGTCGATCAATGCGAACACCCCCATCTTCTCCTTTGGAAACGCTTTCGCGATTGCCTTGGACGAGGCTTCGGATCGCAACGCGATGTGACGCCCCAGAAAAGCGGGGTCGCCGATCTTCACCAGCGGATTGTCTACCTGGAAGTAGAACAGGTGGCGAATGCCGCGTTTTTCAAGCTCCGCGAGCAGTCCCGAATCGGAGAGGGCGGTCAGCGTGCCGCCGTGCCCGTTCGGACTGGTGAACAATACTCCCGGCGCTTCGAGAAGCAACTGCCCTGTCGCCAGATCGACGGCCGGCATCGTGCCTTGCTGGAAGAAGATCACATTCTCGCGGCCCAGGCCGAAATACTGCTTCTCTCGAAAGTACTCTTCGGTTTCATCGTGCGTGGCGGGCGAGGTCATCACGAGGAAAGGCACTGGTTTGCCAAAGCGTTGAACGAGAGCGAAGACTTTGTCCGTGTGGATCTCGAAGAGCGTTTTGTTCGAGACCGGACCGATCGGGAACATGCCTTTCGGGTGATCGAAGCCCAGGCGTGTTCCCTGGCCGCCGGCGACGAGTAGCACCGCAAGCTCACCCTTGGAAAGTGATTCGCGACCTAGAGCGATCGTTCTGGCATCGATGCCACTCGCCTTCTCGGTTGGAATTGGAGCGAGTCGATCGGCAGTCGGAACGCCAGATGGTTTATCCCGATCCGAATACAGACTGGCGATTTCGTCGAGGTCAATGGCTTCGAGTTGCCGAATAAGGTCGGTTCGTTGACGCGCGTCGAGTTGATCCCAGCCGAGGAGCACGTGCTCCTGGCGATGCTCGCGAAGCTTCGTGAGGAAAGGTAGAGGAACGTCGTTCATGGAAGCTCTCTTCAGGTCTTACTCTGACTCCTACTCTACATTCACGCTGACTCTGACTACATCCATTGCTCAGTTGAAGAGGAGTACGAGTAAGATTATGAGTAGGAGTGAGATTGAATTGGCACTCGGGTGCCTTCTATTATCAAAACCGAATTCGCAACCCATCGTAAGCCATCCGGACGCCGCCCGGCAGCGAGGCGGGTAGTGTCTCGTAATCGAACTCGTGCGACATGTGTGTCAAGTACGCTCGTTCCGGGTTCACCCGCTCGATTACTTCCAGCGCGTCATAGAGCCCCATATGAGCCGGGTGCGATTTGAAGCGTAGAGCATCAATGATCAGGATGCGCACACCTTCGAGCAACGGCCAACTGCTTTCGGGAATCAGATTCACATCGGTGCAATAGGCCAAATCGCCGATGCGGAAACCGAAGACGTTGAACACACTATGTAGAAGCGGGATCGGCGTGATGGTTTCTTCCAACAATTCGAAAGGCAGCGACCAAATTCGTTGAAAACGCAGCTTCGGCACGAAGCCGATCGGGGCCTCTTCGTCCGTAAATGCATACGAAAAGGTTTTGCGAATGACCCCCTCGACCTCCTCGGAACAATAAAGTGGGATTGAGTCGTTTATGTATTTGGCGACGACGCGCAGGTCGTCGAGTCCATACAAATGATCGACGTGGTAATGTGTGTAGAGCACGGCATTCACCAGATGAACGCGCTCGCGAACGAGTTGCAATCGAAGTTCCGGCCCCGTGTCGATCAGGATATTTCCGGCCGGCGTTTGCACGAGGGCGGACGAGCGATAGCGGTGGTTCTTAGGGTTCTCCGAACGGCAGACCGGACAATCGCAGCCAATCATCGGCACGCCGACCGACGTGCCACAGCCGAGGAAGACAAACGTGCGGTTGCCGCTCATAATACTCCGTTCATAGCCTTTGACTGTTCAGGATACAGGACGACGGGCAGACTGCGAAGGACCATTGTCTCTGGATGAACGCATGGCACGCCGTGACGATTTCGACGATGAGTACAACCGCCGCTGCTCGCGTCGGCGACCCCCGCCAATTCGACGACGCGGCCTCACGTCGATTCACTGGTTCATCATCGGCCTATGCTTCGTTGGCTTACTCGTCGTGCCGCTGGCATTGGTCGTTGGCTATCTGCTGCGAACGAATCGCGAGGTTCCAATAACTCCCGAGATCG
>Ga0105044_10013896_pt1 | contig 10917 bp, 11 predicted proteins | sample MAT01_FD_78092 | JGI IMG/M metagenome (GOLD analysis project Ga0105044, IMG submission 78092) | Freshwater microbial communities from Lake Fryxell liftoff mats and glacier meltwater in Antarctica - MAT-01 | ecosystem: Environmental > Aquatic > Freshwater > Ice > Liftoff microbial mat | place... | reverse complement strand
GTCGCCGATGGCGGGGTAGATGGCGAGGGCGGCGCTGTAGCGCAGCCGCGCCTGGGCCAGATTATCCTCGCGCACTTCCAGGTCGCCCAAGGCTTTTTGCACGTTGGCTTCGCCGAGGCGATCAGTGCAACGTTCTGCTTGAGCCAAGGCACGAGTCAGCCGGGGCCGTTGGAAGCGCAGTGTATCCGTCACCACATAGAGATTTTTCAGCAGCGCTGTCAATTGTGGCCCGCGTGGTTGAGCATCGGCACACGCTTCATGGGCATAGGCCCAATCCAGCCATGCCTCCACACTGGACAACTCGGCTGCGTAGCGCGCGATCACGACCCCCATGCTTTCGCCGGCGCTGCTCATTTTGCTATTCAGTTCATTGATCCAGCCGCGGTGTGCTTCGGCAGGAAAATCAAAATAAAAATGCAGGGCAAGCGGCCCTAGCGTCTGCTGGATCGCGGTGACGCCATCGGCCAGTTGGCGTTGGGCAAAGTGGCGAAAGGGGGTGGGCAGATAGAGCAGATCACCAAAGAGGCGCTCCACTAGGCTCTGCCCCTCGATCAAGCGTAGCCAGCGCGCCGCATCAGGGCCAAAGATCGCGGTTGCACCCGCTTCGGTAAGGCCAGCCGGAAAGAGCGCTAATTGAGCATAGAGCGTGGCCGCGGCAGGTTCGCGTTGGCGCAGGCGGTCATAGGCCAATTGCACGCCCACGGTCACACTTTTCACCTCATCGGGATAGTGGGGGTCGGCCAGGATCTGGTCACGGTAGGCGCGCAACGCTTGCAACAGTGGTTGTAAATCGGGATTGCGCCGATCCAGCCAGACCTTGGCCACCAATTCAATGGCGCGCGGCAGGCGATCCACATAACCCAAAACCTCCAACACGGCGCTCGCACCCAGCCGGTTGAGTTCTGCCCAAGTCAGCCCTGCCACCGCGCGGAAAAGTTCCAACGCTGCTTCTGGCAATAACCGATGCAACGCCAGCAGTGGCCAGCGCGGGCTAGCCACAGCCACTTGCGAAGTCACCATCAACAGCGGGCGTTGGGGTGCTTGGGCCAACGCTTCCAGTAGATCGCGCGCGGCGCGCCCGCCCTGGGCGATCAAATTTTCGGCTTCGTCCAGAATCAAGAGCGCATGGGGTGGGATCAGATGGGCCAATGCCACATTGGCGGCCAACTCGTCATCGGGCAAGGCTTGGCGTAGATCCAGCGCAATCGCAATGGCGCGCCGCTCATCCGCGGCACTGCGCGCCTCGATCAGCGGCACAAAAAAGGTGTGATCCGGGTGGGCATGGCCGCGCGCCACCAGCCAATGGGCGGTCTCGCGTGCCAGGGCTGTCTTGCCCACGCCACTCACCCCGGTTATCAACACCGCACGCTCGGCGCGCAGGTGGCCCAGCACCTGTTGCATCTCCGCGGTGCGCCCCAGGAAGTGGCGCGGCCGATCATGGAAATAGGGATGGCTAGGGCGCGGCAAATCGTGCAAACGGATGGCGGTCGCGGTTGGCAACGGCGGCACCAACACCACGGCATGATCGCCCCCTTCGGGCAACAGCTTGAACTTGGCCGCTTCGGTGCGTCCCTCTTCGCCAACCAAGCGTTCGTCGAGCAAGACGGCGTGGCGTCCGGCCAGAAAGGCCGCGTCTACGGTGCCGCCGGTCAGCAAGGTCTGATAGAAGCGGCGGCAAAATTGGACCGCGGCGATTTCATAGACGGTCGCATCAGCCTCAATCGCGACGATGTGCGGAATACGCAGTGCGTGCATGGCCTGTGCCACACTTTCCGAATGACAGGCCGAAAGTATGGCGAGTTGAAAGAAAGATTGACCTGTGGGGGCAAGGGTAGGGAACAGCGTATAGGTGTCGAGCAGGCGGGTCGCACCTTGGCTATTTTCAAAGACCAATGCCCCGCGCCCACCCTCTTGTGGTTTGGCACCGTGACCCAGATAGTGCAGCACGGTGAAGGGTGCTTGATCCTGGCGCGCCAGGCGCGTCGCCACGGCATCTACCTCGGCAATCTGCACCACAAATTCGGCGGGTGCCTGGATCGCGCGCAGCGCGTCGGCCAGGGCCACCACATCCCCGGCAATGTTGACCGGGTTGTCGAACGGGTTGCTGACCAGCAACAGAATACGCGTGGGGGGAAGGGCAGAATTCATCGGTTGGGTTTCCTACGTTGCTCTTTCATTCGTTCTTTAATAAAATCCTGCAACATATCGCGGCCAAAGTTGGCCATGACAAAGGCGGCCAACAGCGCTTTTTTGATCTCTTCGGTGCCCGGGCGCGCTATAATGGCATCAATAAAGTCGGCGGCGGGCAGTCCATCGGCAGTTTGCAGGGGCGAGGCAATCAACGCCAGCCGCGCATAGCGTTCTAAGGTCGCCAGATCATAGTTGGTGGCCGAGGTCACCAACTGAATGCGTTGGCGTGTCAGCGCATTGTTGATCAAGCTGCGTGCCAATCCTTGAAAGGTGGCATAGGCTTGTTCAAAGCGAATCGCCGCTTGCTCTTGCCCATTATCGGATTGGAGCGGTTGCGCCAATTTGAAACTGGCATTGCGGATCACCGTGGGCCAGGCAAAGCCGACAAAAATCGCGGTGAGCCAATTGTTGGCATCGGGGATAATCGCGGCGGTCAGCAAGAAAATGCCCGCCGCAGCCACAAAGTTGAGCAGAATTAAGAGCCATGCGCCAGCGGTTGCCAGGGCACGCCCTGTTTCATTTTTGAAGGCACTGACGATCTCACCCAAACCCCAAATAAAGCCGATCAGACCAGCCACGCCACAATAGAGCAAATTGGGCAGTTCAATTGCCATCGCCTGTCTCCTAATAGATAAAATCCTTAAAAGTCATCTCTATTATCTCGTCTATTTACCCGGCTTATTAGTATAGAGATTATACCGATTTGTTATTTGGGCAACAAAACCAGGTGCAATGGTTCTTGTAGGTGCGGTTTGTAACCGCACAAGTCGGCATCGACCGCGCTTGTGCGGTTACAAACCGCACCTACGAATGCACAAAATTAAATCGGAATAAGGTCTTATGACTTTTAAATGGTTCGTCCATTCGCTTATGCCTAACTCCGCCCCAGCCTAAAGCCACGGGGCGACCAGCATCGATATCGGTGCAATCTGTCCCCAAAGGTGGGCTGCAGCGGTCGGTACGCCTATGGGTTGGGTGAAGTTGACTTGGTTGCCGGATCAGTCATGCTGCGCGTCTTCTCCAACGCTTGTTCATACCAGGTGCTTGCTTTCTCCAGGTCGCCTTTTTCGACCGCCAGATCGCCCAACTTGCGCAGCAGCTCGACCTCTTGTTGGCGCGGGTCGGGCGGGGCTGCCGACTGCGCGGCGCTGTTCGTTGGCGGGCTTTCCAATTGCTTGCGGATGGTTTCATCGCGCAGCAGGGTGGCGGCTTGGCGGCCTTGCTCGCTCAGGCGAAACAATTCGTTGCCCATCTGTGCGCCGACCATGGCATCCGTGGTAATCGCGTCCGTGGCAATCAAATTCTTGCTCTGCAAGTCGCGCAGCGGTGTGCTCACCTCTTCGGGAAATTTGAGCACCCGTACAGCAATTTCTAGCATCAAGCCGGGGCCGCGCTCGGCGATATTGGTGAGCAATTGGCGTTGCAAGGGGGTCAGGCTACGCAGGATCTCGACCAATTCGTTCCTATCTAGCATCATTTTCGCTTTCATCATTTCCTCTCTATTTCCGCTATTGTGCTTGCAACTGCCCGTGGTAGATACGGGCGTATAATTCCGAAGTTTGCAACAGTTCCGCGTGGGTGCCGCTGGCCCCGATCCGGCCCCGATCCAGCACGAGGATCAAGTTGGCGCTGCGCACGGTGCTCAGCCGTTGGGCGATGACAAAGGAGGTGCGCCCTTGCATCAGATGGGCCAAGGCGATTTGAATTTCGCGCTCGGTGGTCGTGTCTACGCTGGCTGTGGCATCGTCCAAGATCAGAATGCGCGGATCTTTGAGCAAGGCGCGCGCAATGGCAATGCGTTGCTTTTGCCCGCCCGAAAGTGTTACCCCCCGTTCGCCCACATAGGTGTCGTAGCCATCGGGCATGTGCATGATAAAGTCGTGGGCCTGGGCCGCTTTGGCCGCGGCAATCATCTCTTCCTCGGTCGCCTGGGGTCGGCCAAAGATGATGTTTTCGCGCAACGAGGCGGCAAAGAGGGTGGTTTCCTGCAAGACAATGCCCACCTGATCGCGCAGGGAAGACAACGTCACGGCGCGCAGATCATGGCCGTCAATGGTAATGCGGCCCTCGGTTGGATCATAAAAGCGCGGAATCAGGTTGATGATCGAAGACTTGCCCGAGCCCGTTGCGCCCAGCAAGGCAATAATTTCGCCGGGCCGCGCTTCGAAGCTGATGTTGCCCAGCACGCGATGACGATTAAAGTAGGCAAACCCGACCTTGTCAAAGCGCACATGGCCTTGCACGGCGGGCAGCGGATAGGCATTCGGTGCGTCTTTGACTTCGGACTGGGTATCGAGAATTTCAAAGATGCGTTCCCCAGCCGCCGCAGCAACTGAGATGGCCGGAATGATCATCCCCAAGCGGCGCACCGGGTTGATCAACTGGCTGAGATAGGTGGAAAAGGCCACCAGTTCGCCCAGGGTCAGTTCCTGGTTGATGACCAGTCGTCCGCCATACCAGAGAATGAAGATTGTGCCGACGTTGGCGATCAGATCGAGCAGCGGCGTATTCCAGGCTTGTAAACGGGCCGAATCTGCCGAGAGATCAAACCATTCCTGATTTTCGTGTTCAAAGCGCGCGATCTCGGCCTTTTCTTGGGCAAAGGCTTTGACCACGCGTGCGCCACGCAAATTCTGTTCGAGGCGCGTCGTTAAGACGGCCAACTGTTGCTGAATCGCCATGGAGAGTGGCCGCATCTGGCGTCCAAAGATATAGCCGCGGTAGGCGAGGATGGGAATCGCCGCCATGCTCAAAAACGCCAACTGTACATTCATCAGCGCCAGCACGCCCAACGTACCCAGCGCTAGCAGAATACTGGCGATCAGGCGCAGCGCGGCGCGTCCGGTTAGAAAGCGAATGCGATCGACATCTTGGATGGCGCGCGAGAGCAGTTGCCCGGTTTCGGTCTGGTCGTGATAGGCAAAGGAGAGATCGGCCAATTTTTGGTGCAGGGCATTGCGCAGATCATAGGCGACGCTCTGCGAGGCAACTTCGGACCAACGCCCCTCTAGAAAGGTGAGGCCGCCCTTGACCAGGGTCAGCAATAACAAACCAACAGTCGCCCAGGTAAGCAAGGAGAGGTTTTGTTCGCGAATGCCCTGATCGACGATCCAGCGGATAAATTGGGGCGTGATCAGCGTCACCACAGTAAGCAGTAGCATTACGGTATAGGTGCCGGCTGTGATGCGCCAGTAGGGACGCAAATAACTGAAACAACGCCAAAGAATCGACCAATCACTGACAGGGGCGAGCTTGATCGGGGTAACCCGCGGCGAACGCTGAATATGGGGTGATGGATGGGTGGTCATAATCGTATTCCCCGTTGCTATGAAAACCAAAGTTTGTAGGAAAGCCAAACTCTGTTTTCACTGGCGGAAAGCTTGGTGGTATCGGGTCTGATGTTCAATGAATAGGGCAATTATACCATAGCTCGATGGACTTTGCCGCTATACTTTATGCTGTGGGCGTATTTCAAGTTGGAGTAAATTTTAGCACGGCTGAGCAACGTGTGCCGGGGACGAGCGACGACCAGACCCCGCTCGTCCCCGGCACACTTCCCCAAAACTGAATTCCACCTTTGTGCTATTTTAGACAGTGCGAATTGTGACCGGCACATTATCTACCTGTTGTGGTAAAATAGTACCATTGCTTTTCCGCGCATTCATTTCAGCATATCAACTCACAGCATATCAAATTACGTAGATAAATCACGAGGGAATAAACCGCATGAAGATGAATGCTGCTGTCTGCTATGAATTTGGCAAACCGCTGGTGGTTGAAATGGTTGAACTCGATCCGCCGCAAATGGGCGAGGTGTGCGTGCGCCTCGTCGCGTGCGCGATCTGCCATAGCGATGTGCATGAGATACGCGGCGAGTGGGGAGGTACGGCACCCGTCGTGTCGGGGCACGAGGCCGCCGGTGTGATCGAGTCGGTGGGCCCCAGCGTAACGCGCGTGAAGCCCGGCGATCATGTGGTAGTTTCCTTGCTGCGTCAGTGTGGTGAATGTTTTTATTGCACGATTGGCCGCCCTTATCGCTGTGAAAAGAGTTTCCCACTAGACCGCGAGCATCGGCTGCACAACGCGGCGGGTGTGGCGCTGCGCCATGGCATTCGCACCGCTGCCTTTGCCGAATATACAGTCGTCGAACAGAGCCAAGTTGTCGCGATTCCCCCAGAAATTCCACTGGAATGTGCCTGTTTATTAGCCTGTGGTGTGATCACAGGGCTGGGCGCGGTGACCAATACTGCGGGTGTCGAGACGGGCAGTCGCGTAGCGATCATCGGCTGTGGTGGCGTGGGGCTCAACGCCATTCAAGGCGCAGTGCTTTCGGGTGCATCGCAGATTATTGCGATTGATATTTTAGCCAACAAACTCGCTGCCGCCCAGGAATTTGGCGCAACGCATACCCTGAATGCCAAAGCGGGCGATGTGGTTAAGGCTGTATTGGGGTTGACCGAAGGGCGCGGCGTCGATTATGCCTTTGCCACGGTAGGCAGTCCACGCGCGATTGAACAGGCGGTCAATATGGTGCATCAAACCGGCACCGCGGTAATTGTGGGCATGCCAACCAACGCGGAAGCGATGTTTTCGGTCAGCGCCCATCACATGACCAACGGGCGCAGCATTATGGGCAGCCCCATGGGCTCGACTCGGCTTTTTGTCGATGTGCCGCGGCTGGTACAGCTCTACCAAGACGGTCGTCTCAAACTGGATGAATTGATTACCAAACGCTATCCGCTAGCGCAGATCAATGACGCCATCACGTCGATGGAGCGCGGCGAGGCATTGCGCAATGTGATTGTCTTTTGAGCGCAGAGGAACGGGTATGGTTGAACTGATTGAAGAAACCGAGCGCGTTTCTTGGTTGGTCTATCAAACCGAGCAGGAACTTGACCCCGATTTGCAGAAGCTCTTTGCCAAGGCGCGCCAGAATTTGGGCTTTGTGCCCAATGTCTTTGTCGCCTATATGACGCGGCCCAGCCATTTTCGGCATTGGTTCAGCCATTTCCGCGAACTGATGACGGGCGAATCCGATCTGTCCCAGGCCGAGCGCGAGATGATCAGCGTGGTGGTATCGGCGGAAAATCATTGCCTCTATTGCCTGGTCAGCCATGGCGGTGAGTTGCGCCGTCTGCTGGCCGACGAAGTGTTGGGCGACCGCATTGTCTTTGACTATCGGCGTGCCGGCTTGACGGCGCGCCAAACTGCCATGCTGGACTATGCCGTTAAACTGACGCGTGAACCTGCGGCATGTACGCCCCAGGACATTGCCGGTCTGCGCAATCTAGGCTTTTCTGACCAAGCGATTTTTGATATAGCCGAAGTGACAGCCATGTTCAACTACACCAACCGCCTTGCCTCGGCGATTGGGATGCTGCCCAATCGCGAATATCATCGCATGGGGCGCGGCTGAAAGACCTGCTGGCTGGCTTGCATAGAATCAGGAATGAAACAGATGCTGGATGAACGAGCGTTGGTAGAACAAGTGGTGCCGGTGACGATTGGCAACTTACACCGCGAATATCCCAACGGTATCCAATATCATTGGCTAGAAGCGACGACGCTGCTCTCGCCTAGCGCTTTGCATCCGGCGTTTTATGGCTGCTACGATTGGCATTCGGCGGTGCATTGTCACTGGCAGTTGCTGCGTGCGATTCGTCTTTATCCCGACGCGCCTTTTGTGGCGGCAGCGACGGCGGCGCTTGATCGCAGTTTTACGGCAGCCAATATAGCTAGCGAGCTGGCCCATGTGCAACAAAGGCCCAGTTTTGAAATGCCCTACGGCATGGCGTGGCTGCTGCAACTGATGGCTGAGTTGCGCGAGCAATCCTCGCCACTGGTTGACGCGTGGCGCACCATCCTGACACCCCTGGAAGCGCACGCGGCCTATCGCTTTCGGGCCTATGTGACGCGCCTGCCCTATCCCGTGCGCTCTGGCTTGCACAACCAAACCGCTTTCTCGCTGGGCTTGGCCTGGGATTGGGCGCGTACCGCGGGCGACCAGGAATTACTCGACCTGCTTGGGGCGCGGGCGCAACATTTCTATCTGGCCGATGTGGCGGCCCCGCTAGAATATGAACCATCGGGCACCGATTTTCTGTCACCGGCCCTGGCCGAAGCCGATCTGCTGCGCCGTGTCTTGCCGCCGGAACAATTTGGTGCGTGGCTGTGGGAGTTCTTGGGGCAGGATATGCTCGATACGCTGGCGGCGCGCTTGGCGCTGGTGCATGTGGTCGATTTTGCCGACGGTCAATTGTCCCACTATTCGGGGCTGAATAGTAGCCGGGCGTGGATGCTAGAGGGGATTGCCAGTGTGTTGCCAATGGACGATCCGCGGCGGGCCTTGCTGCTCGATTTGGCGACGCAACATCGCACGTTGGGCCTGCCCGACGCGCTGCACCCCGACTATATGGTATCGCACTGGGCACCGACTTTTGCCCTCTATTTGATCAGCGGGCGCGGTCTGGGCTAATGCTTATGCCAATACCACCAACGGCGGCAGATCATCCATAAGCTGCACGGTTTCCAAACGCACGGTGATCACCTGACCGATCAGGTACAGCTATATTTACGATCTATTGTGGGTTATCCGAATTGTTCGGCGGCAGCTACTAGTGCACGGGACAGCATAAAAGATCAATCACCAAGTAATCAAAAATGGTAGGGCCAAAACTCTTTACTTCAGATAGAACTTAGCGTATAGTGTTATCATGCCAACCATTCTTTATAGCGGCCCATACCGATTCTTTTTCTATTCGCTCGACTGTCGCGAACCCCCACATGTGCATGTGGAACGTGATGAGAATGTGGCTAAGATTTGGCTAACGCCGATTCGTATCCAAACGACTGGTGGCTTCAAGCGTAGTGAGATCAATCGGATCTTACGCTTGGCGGAAGAGAAAATAGAAGAGCTAATGCGAGGATGGCATGAACACTGTGGTGATTGATCTGCAAAATATAAGTATACAAGATGTTGAAGTGAACGAAGACACGCTTACTGTGGATTTAAGCGATGGTCGTTCGCTACGATTACCACTGGCCTGGTACCCACGATTGTACTATGGCACACCGCTAGAACGCAAAAACTGGCGATTGATCGGCCAGGGTGTGGGTATCCATTGGCCTGACTTAGATGAAGATTTGAGCGTAGAAGGTTTCCTGCTGGGCAAAAAATCGACGGAGAGCCAGGCATCATTAGCGCGCTGGTTGGAACAAAGGAAGGTACAACAACCAGTAGCCGAGTAAATCGTAAATTTGGGGGATCGAAAAGAACAGAATTGCTTTAGCAGAAGCGTTTGATTCATCTGAACAAAACGTCATAGGGTTCGTTCTACTAAAAATGCTGGTCAGAGATCGCCAACGGCGGCAGGCTATTCACAAGCTGCACGGTTTCCAAACTCACGGTGATCACTTGGCCGATCAAGCGCACGATGGCTTGGGGATCATTTCCATTATTGGGGGCGGTGTGGCGCAAAGATCGCGGCTTGGCGCTCGGTGGAAATTACCAAATTTTCGATGCTGGCCATCCGTTCGATCAACTGTTGAACTTCACTGCGCGAAAGAATTTCTCGCACCCACAACTCACGGAGGATATTTTCTAAATTGAGGACACGAATAGCTTGAGCCTGACAGTAGTAGACTGCGCGCTTATCGTTGCTCAATAATACGACAACGTTAAATTTCATCACCTGCTGCTCTGAATGAATTCAGAGCCTGGGATAGAAAACGTGTTTAAACACGTTTCCCGTCGCAGGTGTTGAATTCATTCAACACGAATTTAACGTTGGCTCAATAATAACGCTTTACGGGTTTGGGTGAGCGCAATCGCCTGACGTTCGCCTAAATTCAGCCTAGACGGATAAGTTTGTAGCGATTTGCTTCGTGGGGCAATAACGCGATAACGCTAATCTGTTGGGTTACAACCGCTTGCAAAACCGGGGCCAGTTCAGCCGCGCGACCCAGGCTGCAAGCATCTGCTAGATAGAAAGCAACGGCCTCATCGAGCGTAGCCTGTTCGGGCAAAGGTGCATTATCGAGCCGGCTGAGCAGCGCGCCCAACCAACGCCGGTCTTCGTTCGAGAGATAACGGGTCAGCGCTAAGACGTTTTGAACAGTGACATTTTGAACAGTGATCGTGTCTGGTAATTGAGTCATTCTACATTACTCCTGAATAATCTTTTTCGCTATTACCAGCAGGACTTACGCAGCCGGGAGCACCGCCATCCTGGCGGCAGCCAGCAGGATGCTGCGGGAACCCTCTGGGTGCCCAGGAGTAATTGCGTAAGTCCTGACCAGTATACAACACCGAGCCAAGCTCTAAAAATTTTCTTCCAACACCACCAACGGCGGCAGGCCATGCACAAGCTGCACGGTTTCCAAACTCACCGTGATCACCTGGCCGATCAGGCGCACGATGGCTTGGGGATCGTCTGCCTGATTGGGATCGTTGGTGATGCCGCTGCGCGTGTCCACGCTCACCCGATATTGATCGACGATCCATTCCAGCGCCGAACGGTTGCCCAATTTATAATCAAATACCGCGGGTGGGATACCATCCAGGGTGAGAAAATTGTTGTAGATGAGGCTAGTTTTTTCCTTGCTCAGTTTCATCCGTTCGACGCGCCAGTCCAGCGGTTGATCGGGCTTTTCGACAACCGTGAGCGGATATTCTGGCTGTGCTTCATAGTGGACATGGATCGCGGCCAGGCGCGCCCCGGCCTGCGC
>Ga0105044_10013895_pt1 | contig 10917 bp, 6 predicted proteins | sample MAT01_FD_78092 | JGI IMG/M metagenome (GOLD analysis project Ga0105044, IMG submission 78092) | Freshwater microbial communities from Lake Fryxell liftoff mats and glacier meltwater in Antarctica - MAT-01 | ecosystem: Environmental > Aquatic > Freshwater > Ice > Liftoff microbial mat | place... | reverse complement strand
TGGCACACCGGCGACCTTACGGTGCGCCGCTCACTCATTCACCTTGGGTTTAGCGAGCGGCGCACCGTAAGGTCGCCGGTGTGTACCCACTGCCAAAAACTAAAGGGACACCCTGCGGGAGTTAGTGGCCCAACCTTAATTCCAACAACCTACCCACTACCCACTACCCACTACCCCCGGAGTAAATAGTGGCACGCACCGCGAAGGTTTGGCACTTGCTCCCAAGCGAAATCGAAGCGATGAACCGGCTGGCGGCTGCGGCCAAGGTGTCGCCCGTGGTCGCGCAGTTGTTGCTTAACCGGGACGTGCGCACCCCCGCCGCTGCCCGCCGCTTCCTCGATTGCCCTCTCACTGGTCTGCATGCGCCGCTTTCGATGCCCGGTGTGCCCGAGGCGGCTGAGCGGATTGCGAAAGCCGTCACAGAGAAGCGGAAAATTTGCGTCTACGGCGACTACGATGTGGACGGCGTTACTGGCACGGCGATCCTCATGCGGTTGCTCGACCGCCTCGGAGCCGACGCCGCGTTCCACACACCGCTGCGGCTTTCCGAAGGTTACGGGCTGAACTCCGAACGCCTTCGGGAACTGTCTCGCGCCGGCGTATCGCTCGTCATCAGCGTCGATTGCGGCATCGCAAGCATCACGGAAGCAGATGAGGCGAAACGGCTTGGCCTCGAACTCATCATCACCGACCACCACGAGATGAAGGTCGGGCTGGACGGGCCAATCCTCCCGGCCGCTGCGGTGGTTGTTCACCCGCGTTTGCCCGGAAGTGAGTACCCGTTCGGCGACATCTCCGGTGCGGGCGTCGCGTTCAAACTTGCCTGGGCCATCGCACAGCGTTACTCGGAGTCCGATCGCGTCTCGCCCGAACTCCGCGAGATTCTTCTGGATGCCGTCGGGCTGGCCGCGCTGGGATTGGTCGCCGACGTGGTGCCACTGCGCGACGAGAACCGCATCTTCGTTCGGCACGGGCTGGAACGCATCCGCACGAACCCGTCGGTCGGTCTGAAAGCGCTGCTTCTCGCGGCCGGGGTGAAGCCGGATGACACCATTTTGGCCGAAGATGTTGGCTTCAAACTCGCTCCCCGACTGAACGCGGCGGGCCGCCTCGGCTGTGCCCGGATGTCCGTGGAGTTGCTCACGACGACTTCACAGAGCAAAGCGACCGGGTTGGCCGAGTTCCTCGAAACGCAGAACAGCCAGCGGCAGGGTATGGAGCGGAAATTCACGCAGCAAGCCAAGGACATCGTGGACCGCGACTTCCCGAATCACGCCGCGCTCGTGGTCGGCTCGCCCGAGTGGCACGCCGGGGTCGTGGGAATTGTGGCAAGCCGCCTCGTGGATCACTACGGCCGGCCCGCGCTGGTCATCTCAATGCCGAGCATCACCGAGAAGGACGGCCTCGCCACCGGCAGCGGGCGCAGCATTCCCGGCTTCGCGCTGCACACGGCGTTGCAAGCCTGCGACGAGTTACTGGAAGGTCACGGCGGGCACGCGGCGGCGGCGGGCTTCAAGGTGCGACCCGAACGAATCGCTGCGTTCCGCGATCGGTTCAACGCTTATGTGGCGCGGCAGTACCCCGGTGGCACCCCCGCCCCGCGACTGGTTCTCGACGCCGAGGTGCCGCTTTCCGCGCTCACCTTCGGCCTGATGAAGGACCTCGATAAGCTCGAACCCTACGGAGCGGGGAACCCCAAGCCGCGGTTCCTGGCCGCGGGGTTGAAGGTCGAAGCCGCCCGACTCATGGGTAATGGAGAGGTGCAGAAGCACATGGACTTCCGCGTCCGTCAGGGCGAAACCCTCATGCGCTGCGTGGCGTGGAACATGGCGGACCGGCTCGAAGAACTGATGAGCGCCGGCGGCGACTGCTGCATCGCATTCACGCCGAAGATCAACGAGTGGAAGGGCTTCAAGAAGATCGAGCTTCACTTGACGGATTTCAAGGCCGGAGCGGTGGCCGAATTGGGGTAAGTGGCTGTTTGTCTTCATATAGCCCCCGGCTTGCCGGGGGTCTCTTGCTTTGAAGAACCTTGGGCAAGCCCAGGGCTATATGAGGAGCCATCTTAAGACCGGTTCACTTCTTCTCGCGCATCTTGGCCTTGATCTCGTCGCCGCGGGTCTTCCATCCCGCGAGAAATTTCGTGTACGGGGGTTCGCCACGCAGGGCCACATCCATGCCGAAGAGTGCAGGCTCCTTCACGGCTTCGGGGTCAAAGTACGCGATCAGATTGCCGAGGGCCAACTCGCGGACGGCGATGTGTGCGTGGTCGAGCCACTTCACGAGGTCATCGACTTTGGACGTATCGCCACCAGCGAATGAGGCGTAGCCACGCAGAAGGCCCGCGACGATGTCCGGCTCGGTGTCCCGCAGCCCCCTGGCGTCCAACTCCTTCAGGAGAAGATCGGTGTTCCCTGGTGCCTGCGCAACCCAACTACTCAACGAAACGACGGCGGCTTCGCGGGCATATCGCCGGCCTCTGTCCTTCAGCAAGTCGATGAGGTTGTCCAGCAGTTCGGGAGCCTCCGTGCCGTCCGTGATGGCACCCTGTGAATACGCAGCGAACTTCGTGGGGAACGCAATTGCGGTGTACTCCACGAGGCTCAAGCCACCCTTGAAGTAGCGTTCGGGCGGTTCCAGAACGAGTCCTTCCTTCAGCAGAATGCTGAGCTCTTTGGGGGCGACCAATTCAGTCGCGGCCTTGGTGAACACACCCTGTAACGCCTTACCGAAGCCGGCTTCGAGCAGCACGCCGCCACGTTCCGGAAAGATGTCGTCCTTCTTGGTGGGCTTTCCCTTGGTGAGCGTGCCACGAATGCTATCCCAGAGTGCTTCGTCGCCAACCGCGAGCCGAATCACGCCTCCTGGGTCACGGCGGGGGGCTTTGAAGTCGGCAGCACCGCGAAGCACAACGAGTCGCGCTTCGGTCAGGGGCTTGTCGCCCTTGTCCTTGGTGCCGGGCAGGAAGGCCGTGTTCACCTGCACGAGAACGTCGGTTGTGTTTCCCGTTAACGCGATGTCCCACACTTCGTTGAGGTCGCCACCAATGCGAACACGGACTTTCGCGCCGGCGGCTTTCGTGGTAGTAAGGTAAATCCGGCCGGTGTCGAGCGAAATATCCGCTGAGAAGCCACCGGGCGGCGGGTGGAAGCGAACGCGAGATTGCATCACCATCGACTTCATCGAGACTTGCTCAGGCACGTTGCCCCACAGGTGAACCACAACCCCGCTCTCGAGCTTCACGTCTGCCTTGTAACCGGGCAACGCCATGACCAAGTCGGACGCCCGGATAACAACCGGCTTCGCGGGGTTGAGCGGTTCGGGGTCGAGCCGTTTCCAGGTCGAGTTGGCATTGTTGGCTCGGGTCACCACAATCACATTGGCGGTCTCCATCTTGCCAAGCACTTCCGCGCCGATGAGCGGAGCCTTCACGGGATCATCGAGTTTGGGGCCAGGGTCTGCCTTGGGGTCCGGTTCCTTCTTGGGATCAGGCACCTCGGGCGGTTTTGGTTCCGGTTCCTTCTTGGGATCGCCGGCCTTGGGTTCCGGGGCAATCGGCGTTTCTCCCGTACCCGTACCAGGAAGTGGAGGTGGCAACAGGGGCGGCGTCGGAGGCGTGGGAATCGCCGCATAAGTGACAGTGCTTGAGACTTCTGGCCGGTTCTTGGAGTCGTGCGGAAGCGCCATGAGCACGGCGAGAACCAGGAACGCCGCGACGGCAACGACGGCCGCGACCAGGCCAATGCGCCCGGCCCACGAGTCCGACGCCGAATAGCGTTTCATGCCGAGCAACAGCGCGGCATCGGGGTCGTCGGTGTCGGGGCTATCCGCGGAGCGGGGCGCGACCCCGCCGACGGGCAGCGATTTCCCCGGCTTGCGGCGCAGGTCGGACGCGGGCGCTTCGACCAGTCGATACATGCGCTGATTGGCGGAGGGTGGCACGCGCACGGGTTCGGTCAGCACGAGCGTGAGAATCTGGTGGCAGGCCGCGACTTCCGCCAGGTGAACATCCGATTCCAGGCACGTCTCTTCCAACTCGCGGACTTGCTCGCCTTCGAGGTTATCGCTGAGATACGCGGCGACGGTGTTCGGATCGGAAACGTCGTGGTCGTCGCCATGTGTCGTGGGCGCGGTCAGCCCCCGCCGGCGCGTGACCTTCTTGATGCGTTCGATCAGCGCCTTGGCTTCGTCGCTCTCGGCGACCTTTCGCCCCAGGCTCCGAGCCTGGTCCGTTTCGAGGGTGTCGTCGAGGTAGGCGAGCAGTGTGCGGAGCGTAAGCCGGGGCATGTTGCGATCCTCGGTCGTGGGCATTCACCAATACTAGTGGGGCGACACGGCGGATTTCGTGCAACAAAATCGTGGAAACGGTGAGAAGGGGCTGACACATCGTTGCGACGCAACAGGTTTTGGCGAACCGGCGACGTAAGTCGCCTGGGTGGCGCATCAACCCAGGGCCATTCCGTTATCCACGTTTATCGCCAGGGTGATGTCGGTGAGGTTTGCGTTCAGGTGGTGTGCGAGTTGTGCCGAAGGTAACGGTGAAGCGTCGTCTGGTGGGAATGCCTATGATCCGGTTCGGGTTACCCCTGATGCTCGGGTTCGTGGCCGGTTGCCACACGCTATCGCTCGCGCCCGCCGTCAAGCCCGCCCCCGCGCAATTGCCAGTGACGGTTCGTAGCCGAGCCGAGCCGGACGTGTCCGCGGTGACCGTCGATCCGGCCGCGTCTTCACCCAGTCGCCCCGCACGCTACCGCCGACTCACGGCGGCCGAGTGTCGCGTACTTGCCATCAAGAACGCCCCGCTCGCCGACGAACTCAACACGCACCCCGACAATACCCCGCCTGCGCACTCGCTGGGCAAGAAAAGGCCAGAACTGGCTCACGAGTCGCGGCTTGTGCGAGGTTACGCCGCTGACGACATTCGCAACCGGGCGGCAGGCGAAGCTCTCGAACTCTTCTACAAACTGGCCGCCGCCGAGGGTTCGTTCGACCACGCGGCAAGCGCGCACGCGATTCTCAGCAAGCAACGCGAAAGTGCCGAGAAGGCCGTCGCGGTCGGGGCCGAGGACCGGGCCGGCGTCGAAAAGTTGCGTCGGCAGTTGCTCGAACTCGAATCGCAACTGGCGAAACTCGAAGCCGGCATCGCCGCGCTGAATGCCGGCCTCGCGGGCCGTCTCGGCCTCGACCCCGCGGACCAAACGCCGTTGTGGCCCGCCGATCCGCTCCGCGTCAGTGGCGAGGTTCCCGACGCCGAGCAAGCCGTCGCGTGTGCCTTCAAGTATCGGCCCGACTTGAACTTACTCCGCATGCTCGTGACCGATGAAGACCCCGGTGGCGAACTGGCGAAAGAAGTGCTTCGGAGCGTGAACCCCCTGCTCAGTGTCGCGGATGCGGGAAGCCCTCTCGCGGCGTTCGTGGCCATTCTCAAGAAGGAGCCGAAGGCGGCCGAGGCGAAGGTCCAGCGGCAGTTGCAAGGCGTGTTGGCCGCACGAGAACGCCAAGCGGACGCCGAGGTGCGGGCCGCGGTGGCGATGGTGCGGGGCGATCTCGCGGCCGTCGCGGCGAAAGCGGCCGAAGTGCGGAACCTCTCCAAGAAGATCGCGGAGTTGGAGAATCGCGAAATGGCCGGCCAACCCGTTCTCGCGGAACTGACCATTGCCCGCCTCGACTTGCTGAAACTACGCGGGGAACTCGTGCAAGCCGCCGCCGACTGGCACATCAGCGACGTGAAACTCCGGCAAGCCCTCGGTCTGCTCATCCGCGAGTGATACCGACTTAGGTTAATCAATGAGCCGACAAGTTGCAGGGAACACGGGAAACCAGCTTGTTTTCTGTGGAAATTCGGCAGTCTGGGTCGCCCGGTTGCTGTCAGATGCGGGTGAGCCATTCCTAAAACCCAACGAAAATCGCTGGAGAACTGCCTCTGTCGTGCGCGAAATACCCGAGAAATTGGCAACCTCGAGATGAGCCGAACACCCATCTAACACGCGAAAACTGCTTGAAAAACAGCGTAGTTAGCGGCCTGTCGGCTCGTTGCTACTTATCAAACCATTCCCCACAGGCGGCGGAGGCCCCATTCGGCTCCGAGCAGCAACGCGAAGAGGGTTAACCAGAGTGGCAGAAAGCCACGCGAGTGGTTGCGTCGCCAGTCGGGGTAATACTTCGGCTTGGGCTTCATGCCCAGGTCGGGCTTCTGTTCCTTCATCTCTTTCAGGAACGTGGGAAGGTCTTCGAGGCGAAGCGCCTTGCCGCCGTTGGGGATCGAGAGCCGCGCCAGGAACTCGTGGTCGGCGTTCACCCGGAGCATTTCGTCCGAGATATCCGGGATGGCGATGAACCTGGCCGTGGCGCGAAGGATGACCGGCTTGCCCTCGGCATCCACCGCGGGTTTGCCGGCTGCGTCCTTCTTCGCGCTGGTGAGTACGACGAAGTATTCGCCCTTGATACGCGGCCGAAACATCACTTTCGCGCCCTTGTCGCCCCGGATAACCGTTTCGAGCTTCGCCTTGTCGATGTCGGCCGCATCAGGCTCCGTTTTTCCCTCGGGTAGCGGTACGATCTTGACTGATAACTCGGCGTTCGGATCGTCGCCCCCGCCGGGCAGTTTCACCCCAAGGCGAAGCGTCTGCTCGCCGCCGACCTTCAGTTGCCGTTGCCCTGGGCGAACGTAGGCCTGGCCTTCCTCGTCCTCTTGGTGTGCCAGCCACAACACGCACTGCTTCCAAAACCGGGCGTGGATATCGGAACCTTGCTTCGTCTTCGGCTGGCCGAGTTTTGTCCACAAGTAAGTGTCGTAAGCGCCGAAGGCCAGTACCCGGCCGTTCGCACCGTCGCCGATCTGCCAGCCGACCATGAGCGGGTCGTTCTCCCGTGGCTTTTCAGTCCCAGCGGGAACGAGCGCGATTGAGGGTGTTGCCCAGGCGTAAACCGTACACGTGGCATCGCGCGGCGACATCTTGTTGTACCCCGTGAGCCGGGCACGCGGCTTGAACTCGTTCACCTCGTCCCACAGTTTCTTGGACTCTTCAGAGTCGCGCGACAGCTTCATCATCTTGTTCAGCCCGTCGTCGTTCGGAACCGTCTGATACCAGGCCGTGGGCCGCAGCGCGGCGGCTGGGTCCTGCGGGTCTGGGGCGCTCAACTTCTCCACGATGGCGCTTTTCGGGTCGGCGGGCACGGTGACCGGCAGGAGGTCAGGTGGCACACCCCGGAAAGCGTGTTCGCCCCCCAAGAAGATGACGCCCATGCCATGCTTCAGAACCCGCTCGCGTATCTTCTCCAAAATGGAGATGGTTTTGCCCCCGCGGGTGAACGTAAGTTGCGCCGGGGTGACGTTGCCGACAATTACCACGTCGTAAGCCTGAGCGTCGAGGTCGAGTAGTTCCTCGGCCACGGCGGAAACCTCGCCATCGCTCTGGCGGATGACTTCGTTCACGTCGAACCGCTTTTCGGAGCGCAGCACGTCGCGGAGCAGCGTTTCTTCCCAGCGCAAGCGGTCGATGACGAGCACCCGCACGCCGTCCTTGTTCACCGTCAGGTACGTCTCGGAAGCGTTGTTCTCGCCCGTGAATTCGCCCCGCACCGGAACGATCTCGCCCTTATCATCCACCAACCCGACCGCGAGTTTAACTTTATACTCCCCGCGCTCGCCGGGCAGTTTGAAGGTGAGCCGGACTTTGTTGTCCTTCTCCTTCTCCAACGTCACGTCCTGCGTGATCTGGGCTTTGCCATTCAGGTAGACGCGGGCGGCAACGCGGGTGCCGGCGAATCCGAAGGCGTGAATCGTGCCGGTGACGGTCACTTCCGTCTTGATCGCGGCGGGCGACGGGTCGCATTCGATCCCCGTGACGATGATATCGTTCACATTTATGCCGCTGTTTTCGCTGCCGACGGTGAAGGTGGTGATCGGTGCGATTCGCCGCCACTTCGCGGCCTCGGCGATGGACGAGAATGCTTCCCCGTTGTCGCCGCCGTCGCCGATGATGAGGTGGCCGCGCAGGAACCGCTCGGCTTGCCACTTCTCGAACGTCTTGTTCAAGTAAGTGCCATAGTCGGAACGTCTGCCGTCGGCGGGGTCGCCCGGTGTGTAACGCGACGTGGTCTCGTTGAAGTCCGGCGTCGAGAACTTGTAAATCTGCACGATCACGTTCTGTTCGGAACTGAGTTCATCGAGCGTGGGCTGGCACTTCTCCAACGTCTTGCGGACGGCGTCGATGCGGGCCTGATTGTTCAACTCGTCCTTGACGGTCATGCTCTCGGAGAAGTCCACGCCGATGAGCAGCACGCTCGGCGTCTTGGGGTTCTCCTGAACGCCGACGCTCGGCCGCAGGGCGGTGAGAAGCGTGACAAGTAGCGCCGCGAGGCGGAGCGTGACAACGATGAGAACGCGACGACGATTGGCGTTCGGGTGACCGATGTAAGTCCAGATCGTGAAGACGATGAGCAACCCGGCGATGAGGGCCAGCATCGGCAACCCCGCCGGTTCCACCGACCACGGGTACGCCGGCCGCGACGATAAGAAGTAGTCTGTCATGTGATAGCTCACTTCTATGCAAATAGCCCCGCGTTTACACGGGGTTCCGACAAGCAAAACCAAACCCCAGGACAAGCCCAGGCTATATGACGCTTGAAGCCGGCAGCCAGCCCACGACCCCGCCGGCCAACCGCACCTGAACCCAGCCACCGCGTTCCGTGAGCTTCCGGGCTTCGACACCGCGGGGCAACTTCGTCTCCAAGCGTGCGGGGTAGGCTTCTGAGTTGCCCTTCCGCAAGAACACGTCTTGTGTCACCACCACTGTGTGAAGTTCGTTCACCTGATCCCGTTGTTGGTGGTCGAGAAGCCAGGCGCTGCCCAGGAAAAGCAACACGACTCCGAACACGGCCGAGAACACGACCCAACCGGGTTTGCGGGTCATGGCGAACCGGGCAACTCCGAGGCTCGCAAACACACAGAGCGCCCCCAGAATCAACCACAAATCAGCGGACGATAACCGCGTGCCGAGGCCCGAAGCTGGGGCGGAGCGGCACTGTGCCGCGAGGTCGCCGATGTTCGGGTAACCCACGGCTCCCCGAGCATCTTCGAGAGCCATTTGCAGCGGCCGACTCCACGGTGCGACGGCAAGCCCTTCGTTTAACGCGACGATGGCTTGCGGCAATTCGTCAGCCAGACGATGAGCGTTCGCCCTGTTCATGGCAAGTTCCGGACCATGCGGGTCCCGTCGCCAACAGGTATCGTACAGCCGGGCCGCCTGATGGAAGTATCGCCGGGCCGTGGCCGCATCGTGTCGCCACGTCATGCCTTTGTTAAACTCATGCTCGGCGAACCGGGCCAACTCTTCGCTTGCCGCGGTTTCGAGAACATACCCATTCGGGCTAATGGCCAGCGCGAACAACACGAGGGTATTCACAGCACCTCCAGAGAGTCCACGAGCGAAGTGGCAGCGGCCGCGAGTGACACCGTGTTGTCACCTGAAGGCGAGAACCGGGCCGCATCGCAATCGCGGAAGAACAGGAGGGCCGCGGCACAGTGTTCGGGTGGAAGGCCGATTTCCGCAAGGGCCGCGCCGATCTCGGTGGGCGTGGCTACGCCGGGCGGCAGTGGGAAGCGTTCTCGAAGATAGTGCAACGCGGCAAAGGCGATTTCGGCACTTGAATCGGTGGAGCGAGCGGCACGTCGGATTGCCTCCGCGGCGCGGCGTGCGGCCCGCGAACGACGTTGCTTCGCCAACCGCGCCGCGTCGGGATACAGGCGTCGCCAGGCCAGGAACCACCCGGTTGCAAGGAGTGGCCCGAACAATGCGGCCGCAGTCCACGCCCATACGCACGGGGTGAAAGGCGCGGCGGTCGCTGCCGGGCCGGTGGTGATTTGGAACAGGTGTTCGGGTTCGGTCATCGGCACGGCCGGCGGTGGCGGCTTGGGCGTCGGTTCTGTGACTCGAATGGGGATGGCCTTCGCAGTGGCCAACGGGAACTGTTTCCCCTCGGCCGCCGCCGGGTTGTAGTAGTGAAATGGCAACTCCGGCACCTTCTCGGTGTTGCGGTTCCGCGGCCGCAATCGATACGAGAAGGTGACTTGCTTCGCATCGGCATCCGGGGCAGGAGTTGCCGTATCGGTAATCACGAATCGCTTGTCGAACTCGGTCAACTTCTTCAGGTCGGGCCGCTTGATCTTCTGCGGGTTGGTGCTGTTCGTAACGGTGAGCGTGGCAACCACCTCAACATCAAGGGGAATTTCCGGGGGGTTGCCTCTGCGGTCCAGGGACCACGCGACCCGCACGCCACTGCCCGCCGCCCCGTAGAAATCGGTTGACGGCTGGCCGACATCGGGAATGTCCTGGGCATGAAGTGTGGAGGCGTGCGGCTCGACAATGGCACAGCAGACGGCCAGAATCGCCGCCCACCGAAGCCGGGTTCGAGCCGTTACAGACGCCATCGCGGTTTCGTTCCTCTGTTTTGATATTGCGCAGTTGAGGTTTCCCAAGGTGCGCCGCAGCGGCGACCCACAGGCATCAAGTTAAGCGTATTGCCTTGGTATGCGGTGATTTCGGGCGTTTTGGAGCGTTGTCTACCTCACCACTCTGTTGAGCCCCCACCCGGCGACCAAAGCGTGCCGATGTCTCCTCCGACCCACTCAAGTTGGAGAGGTAAAACCATGAGACACCTCGCCGTAACTGGAGCCTGCGTGAACGGTCGCACAGCCACACCTCCCCCCCGCTGCGGGGGCATAGGTATTATCACAACTTTTCGACCTGGCGGGCAATTCACTCGCGGTGGCTATCCCGTGCGGAACAGCGCCGGGAGAACGCGACGGGCCAGTGCGAGGATGTCGGCGAGGTTGTGCGTCTCCAGGAGATCGACAATCGCCAAAAGCTTTTCCAGTCCCGCCAACAGGGCTGGAGCCGTATCCGCTACACGATG
>Ga0105044_10013893_pt1 | contig 10917 bp, 12 predicted proteins | sample MAT01_FD_78092 | JGI IMG/M metagenome (GOLD analysis project Ga0105044, IMG submission 78092) | Freshwater microbial communities from Lake Fryxell liftoff mats and glacier meltwater in Antarctica - MAT-01 | ecosystem: Environmental > Aquatic > Freshwater > Ice > Liftoff microbial mat | place... | reverse complement strand
TCAAAACAGTCCACTGGACTGTTTTGTCCCTGGGAGCATTTTACAATCGATTTGAATTCACCGCACTTCGACCAGATCCGTAACTCAAAACAGTCCACTGGACTGTTTTGTCCCTGGGAGCATATTGTCGGTGGGAGTTATGTCTAAATTTATCGGGTCAGATGTTCGGTGGATACAACGCTTGGACAATTTCAAATCCGCATTTGAATCACTGAAGGCTGGCGTCGAACTCACAGAAAAGAGAGAACTTTCGGATCTCGAAAAGCAGGGATTAATTCAATCCTTTGAGTTTACCCATGAGTTAACTTGAAAGGTGATCAAGCATTATTTTGACCATCAGGGCGGTGGCGAGCTCATTACGGGATCACGAGATGCTGCCAGAGAGGCATTTCAAAAGGGACTCTTGGAATCCGGAGATGTGTGGATGGAAATGATCCAGAGTCGCAACCAAACCTCTCACACCTACAATAAGAAAATTGCGAACGAAATCGTGGCGAAAATATGTGAGCAATACTTTCAGGCCTTCGAAGAGTTTTTATCGAAGATGCAGAAACTCGCATGAATCATGAAGCAAAGCGAGGCTTAAGCCCTAAGACGATCTCAAAGTTGAAATCTATTTTTTCAAAGAATTCTGAAATACAAAAAGTGCTCATTTATGGATCAAGGGCCAAGGGAAACTTTAAACCCGGGTCTGATATTGATCTCGCCCTCGTAGCACCTCAATTGACTCTCACGGATCTATTGAGAATTCAGAATGAAATTGAGGATCTATTGTTAGAATACAAGGTTGATCTTTCTCTCCTGCACCATATTGAGAATCAAGATCTACTCGACCACATTCAAAGAGTTGGAGTGGAGTTTTGAATGGGCGGCTATTCCTGATGCAGCCTTTACGTGAGGCGGCGGCCCACAAACAATCGATAAAAGAACAAGAGCATCATAGCTCCAAGAACAGCGGCAATAAAGCCGGCGGGCTGACCGTATGCATACCAACCAATTGCTTGGCCAATGTAAGTAGCAAAAACAGCGCCAGCTATTCCGAGCAATATCGTGATGATAAATCCACCCGGATCTCGCCCAGGCATTAAGAATTTTGCGACTGCGCCAATGAAAAGACCAATAATAATCGTATAAAGGATATTCATAATTAATCCTCTAATCCCAATAATGATCCAGAACAAGCGCGATTTTTCCGCCAGCGGAGGATCGTGCGTGCCGATAGATAAACTCGAAGTATTTAATCTTGAACCTTAAGAAATCTAGAACCTTCCTTTCAGTATCCTCGTCGGCATTTCTCAACCAAACTGCAGCGTCAGCTGGTAGAGCCAATCCCTCCTCAGTAAATGCCACAGATGAAACAGCTTGAATAAATCTATAAGCCTGATCTTTCGAGAACTTGAGATGAGCACGATCAGATCCCGAGCCCGTGACCAATTCATCAATCTCGTGGTTAATTTCAACTTCTCCCAGACTCCTCCACATTTTTAGATTCTCTTTCATGACAATCATCTGTGCTTCGATCTCTAGGCGAATACTCACAGCGTTAAATTTCTCAAGATGCTTTGGCGGATTTAGAAAAATCACTTTCTTACCGAACAAGGCGAACTCTCTTAGAGTACTTTGAGCTCTAGCTTTGGTCTGAAAGTTCGGCACAGCCTCTGACATCTTCGACAAAAGATAATCTAAAGCTAAGGAGTGATTCTGAAGGTGGCGCAGTATCCGCCAAGAAATCCTTGCTTCTCCAGCTTTGCCGGAAACAATTCGATTCCAATGAAAATCAATCGATCGACGCAAGGCCAACTCAACCTGATCAGCAAATATATCCAGCTGAAGTCGAACCTCCACCGGAGTCTTTTCTGAGTAGCTAACGGTATCGATGCGCTCTAAGAGCTGCACAAGGGGAAGCAGCATCTCAAATGTTCTTACTTTTACAAATTGCGTGCCGGCCTCCACGGATGCCATAATTTTCTGAAACTTTCTATCCTTCACCAAGGCATCAGCTCGACGAATGTAGGTGTCCAATTTGCTAGAGTCCAAGGGCTTCATTGGCACTTTTGATTCGTCCGGCAAATCTGTCACTTTGTAGCCCTTGTCCCAGACGGCTGGTAGTTCTGGAATATGGTCTCGAAGATTTTGAATTGAAACAGATCGGGCTGCAAACTTTCGGATGATGGCCGGAAGGGACTCATTGAGGCTTAGCCGAAACAAGCCCTCATCGATGAGTGAGTTTTCCCGTGCCACTCGAGGCGTTCTTTTGATCAAAAGTAATTCTTCGATTCGAGACGTCCATCGAACTATGAGCAAGCGAGCAATTTCAGGTGGCAATAAATCCGAATCCAAGTGATTGAGAAGATCAACCCATTCCTGAGACGTCTGTGGATTTGGATTGATCGCTCCTATCGACAATTTTTTAGCAGGAAATCCCACTGGGATCATCGAGCGAAGAAATAATTGCCCATCACTGGAATTCATTAAATCGGCGAGTCCCAAAAGCTCGGCGGCCAACTCAGCTTTCATCGTTGCACTTCGAAAAAGAGATTTAAGTTCCGAGACTCTTCCAACCGCAAGCAGTCCTCGAGCTTCAATTCGTATAAAGTCCTCATACTCATTTTGATTGAAATTAAGACTCTGCCTTTCGATCACAGGATTTGAATTCTGAGCGGTCGACGTCTCGACATCGTATGCTGCAATAATGGCATCTGCCTCTGAATCTCCTTTGTGCATACGAAGAAAGAGAAGTGAATAGAGCGTTCGAACATAGTCGACTACGCGATTCGCACGATCTACATCCAAATGAGTGAGGCTTTCAAACAGAAAAGCCTCGAAAACCTTGAAGCCGTCTCCGGCATCATATCCTGAACGAGTTTTACTTTTATAGGAGCTGTCCATCTCGGACACGAGCTTAAGAAATCGAACCGCTTCGAGATTACTCATCTTAGGAGCCCAGAATCCAAATTCATTATCTTTCAGAATTGATAATTGCTCGTAGATACGGTCATCGGCAGTTTTGTTCATCTCCTCTTCAATTAAATCGCGGAGACTCTTCTCCATAATTTCAAAACTCATATCAACCACATCAGAGGGCCTATAGAGATTGATCGACGCTTAAATTGCCTTTTGAGCTCGATCATCTTTCAGACGAGTCTTCATTTGATGAAGCTCCGCATAATGAGATTGCAATTGTGCAAAAAGAAATGGCCGCACTCTCTTATCATTCTTTGTCCAATCTCTGAGGCTCTTTGCAAGAAGCCAAAGTGCCTGACTCGCTTCTTCGACAGTTGCAATATCTCCGGTCGCCGTTCTCAAAAAACTCACGGCATCTGAAAGCTCGTCAAAGCCGGGGGCAAGGAGGGCTTCTCGGTAGTAAAATTCAACTGAGTTTTTTTGCGCGCGAACAATAGCAGCATTCAATTTCGAAAGCCGAGCTGCTTGTGTAGGCGAAATATTGAGTGGCGTTTGAACTTGATCGATAGTTCTACGCAGTTCATTCAGTTCTGGAATATAAGGATTAATACTGCCATCCAGTACTGAAATTATTTTCTCCGCATCCTCATGGGACAAACTGCGAAGTTTTTCTTCGTTGGTTAGTTGGTGAAGAAGACCGTGAATGGGATCATTAAGTTTTAAGACAGGAAGTTTTGGAACCCGTGGAAGATAAATACCAGTGACCCTAAAGAGAGCAGTGATGAGCTCAACACAGGATGAGCCGAGAATTTTGCCGGGATCTGCACCGGCATCCGCAGCTTTCAGCCCGCTACAAAATAAAATCATCCCAAAAATTCCACACGATAAACGGGTCAAGCCAAGCCTCCTGCACGTTCAAAAGAGCAAGGGATATGCCATCGAAAGCAGCCTTGGAAACGCGGTTAAAGAGGTTTAAACGCATGCCTGCGACCCGAAGGGGTCACGACCCGAAGGGGTCAGGGCACTTTGGGTACAGGTAAGAATCTAACCTGTACCCAAAGTGCCCTGACCCCTAAAAGCCTTCGCGCTCTTGCTTGCCCCACTCACGACTTCCAAGAAGGTATTTGAAACTTCCGTATGCTCTCCAAGCCATGACGTATTGTCGAAAGCCAAGATGCTCAAAAAACGAGAAAACCAGAAGTGTGACAAGTTGATGGACCTTGGGATATTTGTGAAAGGCCGACTCTTCGATCAAGACCGCGCCAAAGGACATGAGCATTCCAAAGAGCAGATCCACCACAAAAAATAATATGACTAAATCCCAACTGATCCAGCCCGAAAGCGCTCCAATAAAAATTAAAAGATACGAAAGCAATTCCATGAAGGGTTGAATGAGTTCAAAAAGAACAAAAACTGGATAGGCCAAAAATCCAACCGCTCCAAAGCGAGGATTGAAAAGCATTTGCCGATGTTTCATCAATGAATCAGCCAAACCTCTTTGCCAACGGTCCCTCTGCTTTCCGAGCGAAATCAAATCTGCGGGTACTTCGGTCCAACAAATAGGATCTGGAATAAATGCGATCGAAATTTCTTTATTCTGAAGCCCCGCTTGATGTCGTAGGCGCAGAATCAACTCCATATCCTCGCCCACAGAGTCCTCTTGATATCCTCCAACCGCGATCACCGAATTCTTTTTGAAAATTCCAAACGCCCCAGAGATGATCATGGTGGAATTAAACATATTCCAACCCACTCTTCCGAAAAGAAATGCCCGGAGATATTCAACAATCTGAAAAAGAACTAGTGGATTCCACGGCAGTGAAGGGACGATGGGTCGACCCGCCCGCAACTGAGTTCCATTGACCGGTCGCACGGTTCCACCTGCTGCGACCGTCGTCTCCGGCTCCTCCACAAATGGAAGAATGACTTTCAAAAGCGCGTCCCGATCTAGAACACAGTCTGCATCTACAGCGCAGAAGAAATCGAACTGTGAAAATCCAATACCCACATTTATCGAATCGGCTTTTCCTCGATTAATTTTATCTATCACGATCAGGTTTTGGTGAATGGGAGATCGATAGACTTCTCGGATTTCAGTCCTCGACAACCGATCATCATAAAATATTTTTGCGGGCTTCAGATGGAATTCGTCAATTAAAAGAGCCAAGGTTTGATCCGTCGATCCGTCATTGACAATAATCACTTCAAAATCCGAATACTCTAAAGCAATGAAGGAGCGCACTGCGGTAAGAATCGTGCGCGATTCATTAAAGCACGGAGCAATCACGGAAATCGGAGGTCCAAGCTCTGCAGTTCGCTTCCAAATACTTTCGATCATAGGACGCGCAAAAATCATTTTGCGAATGGCGAGCGCTGACGCCATCAAGAGACCTAAAAAAATTAAATTGGAGGCCAAAAAATAAGCCACGATTCCATAAGTCATCGGCTCATAAAAACTATGAAGCCAATCGAAGATCAAAGAGCGCCCTCCTCACAGATAGGGTTGAATCGGCCTTCAGTTTCTGATGTGCCCAAGAAAGTTGAGGATCTGAAAGTAAATGAAGAGCGCGAATACTGGCCGCTCTAATTCTTTCGGACTCATGATCTAGAAGAAGCCGAATTTTATCGAGAACCATTGGATCCGACATTTTCCCAAGTGCGACGATGGCCGCCTCCACCTCTGCGTCATCCGAACTAGCTGTAAAACTCAAAATCGTATCGATAGCTTCCGTAGCTTCCAAATTTCCCAAGACTTCGATACAAAGTGAAGCCAAATAAGGATCATAGGTTTGCTCAAGGTAGGCCAAGAGTTCAGCAACTCGGGCATTTCCAAAATTCGTGAGGATCTCGGCAAAAATATCACGCCTCGCAGGAGCCCGCCGACTGAGCGCATCTAAAACAGGATCAATGGCGCCTTGATAATTGAGAGCGCTGATCGCCCGAGTGGCTACGATGGCCACGAGGTCATTGGGATCTTCTACCATCCGCAAAAAGACTCCTTCGAGTTCGGAGGCGCGAATGGCCTCGAGCCGAATGATCGCTGCCAGTCGTATCCACCAAAGTCTGGATCTTAAAGCTTTCAAATCTTCATTCCAGTATCCGATTTTTTTGTACAAAAAAATGAGCCGGGCTGCTTCAACACCTTCCATTAAACTTAGCTGAGAAAGAAGCAGTCTTCTGAAGAAGAGTTTGTCGTTCCACTGAATCTGAACATCTTCATCCCGCGGCGACTGAGAGCAAACAAAAATTTGCCGCAGATAATGGAGAGCCCGCTCATCGTTTTTCCAGCGGCTCAAAATTCTCTGAGTCCTGCGAAGAATCACATAGCCAAGCAAAAAAAGAAGAAGCCAAATTTTAAAAAGCAGAATAACCCCGATCGTATCAATGAAAGCATTGTGAGACGCAATGCCCAGCATCCGAAGTAGAGCCTGAGAATCTAAAAGGAACATTCGATTCCTCCTCCAAATCGATTCTCATCGCGAAGATCTCCTCGATAGATTTGCCCCAGTACCATCAATGCCAGATAATCGACCACGCGAAATTTAAGAGCCGCATTTATTTGCTTAAAGGAATCGCTGAGTCCGACGCCCTCGTAGGTTTTGCCGACCCCGGCACCCATTCGAATTTGAAACTTAGGCACGGGAAGCCATCGAATGCCCGCCTCTAAGGCTCCCAAATTTTGGGGCTTCATTAACAAATCCCCGCGAGCAAATGCACTAAAGGCATCCGAGAATGTCCATTCTCCTGAAGGTCGCAAGAGGATCGAGGTTTCTTGAGAATATTTTTTGATCTGAACGCCGAGTCCGAAATCTAAGCGATCAACGAGAATCAGATGAGGCTCCAGGAGGCCCGCCCACTGCGCACTGAAATCCGGGCTCGGTGAATAAGAACCAGAAACCAAGACTGAAAGTGGGAGCTGAAAACTGAAGTTATGGCCGATGCTAAAAATCTGATCATAAAGACTGCTGGCGGAAACATATGAACGGGAGAGTCGCTGATAACTGGCAAAAATCTGTTGATTCTCCCAGTAGTCGGTCTGGATTCGACCTTCAATCTCGTGGCCAAATCGATCTTGTGAGCCGTGAATCCCTTCGTAGTGGAGGCTTAATTTTGTGGCTCCAAGTAGACCGAGCATACTTGCCAATTTGATCGTTACTACAAAGCTCCCCAACATAGTCTACTTATAGTAGACTGCTCGAGTGCTGGCACCAATATCTCTTTGCATGATCTTCCGAAACGAAAAGGGGTATATCGAAAAAGCATTTGAGTCAGTTCAAAACCTTTGCTCCGAATTCATTTTTGTAGACTCAGGAAGCACGGACGGCTCTGAAGACTTCATTCAAGATCTGGCGAAGAGAGATCCTCGCATCATTTATTTTAAGCGTGACTGGCCAGGAGATTTTGCCAGTCAGAGGAATTTTTCGCTATCTCAGGCTACTCAGAATTGGATTTTGGTTTTGGATGCGGACGAACGACTAGAAGTGAGCGATCATTCGATGATTCAGAAGGCCATTCTTGAGCCCATCGACGCCTACTTACTTGAGATTCGAAATTATACTCAGGATCACTCAGAAATAGGCTATCGAGACGGCTATGTTCCCACGCATTTGCATCGGCTCTTTAAGCGCCACGAGAAAATTAAATATGAGGGAATTCTTCACGAACGCATTGAGCCGAGTCTTGAACGCGAAAAGCTCGTTCGCGCTAGTCTTGCAGCCGTGATTCATCATGATGGAAAGTTAAAAGAGGTCGCGGCTGGTCTTAAGACTCAACGCTTGGAATTTTACGAGGGCTTAGCACGCAGGAAAGTCCGAGAGAATCCATGGGATGCGCAGTCTCATTGGGAGCTGGGCGTGATTCTTCAAAAAAATAAAATCTTTTCAGAAGCAGAAATGCATTTTGAAAAAGCTCTGGAACTATCACCCTCAACCGAAGAATTTGAAGTTTATTATTTGATGTGCCTTTATCAGCAAAATGCCTGGCCAAGACTTTTAAAAATTTCTCCCAAGTCAAAACGGGCTGGATTTTTCTTGGCGCTCGCTAAGGCTGAGTCCGATGAAACCAAGGTATCGGATTTGCTCGCATACCAGAATTACTTTTCTCAGGCTCCGTTGATGGCATTTGAGATCGCCCTTCGAAGGGGTTATCGAACTCAAATTGATCCGATGAGAGCTGCCGCCCAAAAGTCTTGGCTTGGGAAGGGTGTTGTCGAGGCGGTCGAAGGGAGCTTCTATCGAGGACAGCAAGATTGGGAAAAGGCCCTTCCCTTTCTCGAGTCAGCTGTAAAAGCAGAATACGATGCAGCCATCAAGGACTATCTTATTTGTTTACTGAAACTCGAAAAGTTTTCGGATCTGAAGAAATTCGATCAATCGCTTGATGAAATGCGACGACGTAGCTTGGACGAAGATTCCACCAAGCTTTTGCGTCTTGGGGTACTGAAATCTATCAATTAAATTCTTAAGACTTCTTAAATTTGACTCTTCCCTCATCGAGGCGGCCAAATTTTTAGAAGTACGCAGCTGCTAAAAATTGTCTTTAAGAAAACATCTGTCTCAATTTCATTTTTCGAAGAAATCTTAAGATCAATTCTTTGATCACCAATTTTCTGTTTTATCGATTGCAAAATGGAAGGTTTATTGCCCCTCCACTGTTGAGAATCCGTCGGACTGCTGGGCTGGACTGATCCCAGAACTTCTCGAAAGAATCGAGAATTCCGCTCTTTTGCCTCTCAGTCAGCCGCATTTGTAATCTTTGCCTTCAGGGCCAATACTCGAGGGGCCTCCTGTTTCAACATTGCAAAAAAAATTGAAAGCTCTTCCTCTGTACAATCATGGACGACACCGTTTCGGATCTCTCGCAAGTTCATCCATGCCTCTGCAGAATCAACCAAATTCAATTTCTCACCCTGGTTGACGAAGTCTCTCAATGTCCCTCCGAAGCCAGGATCGTTAATCAGGACAGAAGTCTTAAAGGCTCTATTTGAATGTCACGTTTTCGACGTGCTCATCAGGCACATCTTCGGAAAGCCAATTCTTAAGGTTAAGGATTAGGTGTCGTAGCGCCTTGGCCTACTTTGATCTGACTCAATACACCTTCCCAAGCGCTCTGAAGCTTCTCGAGAATCTGTAAGTTGAGCTTGAGGGGCTCAGTGACATGCTCAAAATTCGCAACCGTAAGGTTGTCGACCATCACGGAGTAAAGATACTCAAGGTTTTTGGCGATCTCACCACCCACTTCAAAATTCAATGAGTTAAGGAGTTCCACGATGATTGCCTGGGCTCTACAAATATTCTTCGAAGCATCAGCCCAATTTTTCTGATCAATGAATTCAATCGACTGATGGGTGTATTTGATGGCCCCATTATAAAGTAGAAGGACGAGCTCTTCTTTGCTCGCCGTTTGAATGGCTGTCTTTTGATAGGGATTCATTTTCCCTTTTTTAAATCCACCCGATGTAATCATATAATGTTACTCCTACTTCCTATTCGCAATGGCCTGGTTATTGAGCGAAATTGATTGTACCGCCGCTGTGAGTGCGCTTCCTTGACTATTGAGCTTATTCAGCTGCACTTCGAGTCGGGCAAATTTGTCTTTTAGGCGACCCTCGTTCACAGAAAGCTTTTCAAGCTTCGCACGCAAATCGTCGTTTAGTCGCTTGCTCTGTTCATTCAAACTATTAATTTTGCCGGTCAGTGATCCTGTGGTGGTGCTCAGAATGCTATCCATCACATTAGAGAGCTTTTTTGTAAAGCCCGTGAATTTCTCGGTACTTCCAGCAAGTGTTCCGCCCTGAAAGAATTCTACGAGATGATCGAAGTTTTCACTGATCACGGAATTGAGACGAGCCTCATCGAGTTCGAGTTGACCGTCGCCCCCACCGCTCTCCGTATTCTTGGAGCGAATGACTCCTAATTCAGCGAGACTCTTAACAGCATTACCACCTGGAATCGGCTCGACAATTGAAGTAAAGGCATTTTGGAGCTGCGATAGTAAAGATCTCAAAGTTCCATCGCCTGCTGTTGGATTGGTTTGCTCTTCGAGGGAGAGATCGTAGGCGATTGCTCGCTTAATCGAGACGATTACATCGTTATATTTTTTGAGTAAATTTTGAATTTTTGGCGCAGCTTGATTAATAGAAGTAGAAACAGAAATAGATTTTGCCACACCGGGGGCTTTGCCGTGCAAATTAAGAACGACCCCCGGAAGTACATCACTGATCGTATTCGTATCTCGATAAATCGGATCGGTAGTATTTCCGTTTACATAGATCATAGAGTCTCGACCTTCAGTAATGGGTTGAAATCCAGGAGCTACTCCATCGCCGTCTCTTACTGCCAATCCTGCTGAAGGGTTGAGAGCGGTTAAATCCCCAGAAGGGCTTCCCACAGTAATATTAAAATTCGTGCCTGCCGTTTGATTAGCATTATATTTTCCAAGATTATTGTCTTGAATCGAAAGTCGCGCGCTGGGTGCCGTACCACCTGTTGAGAAGACACTCGCCGTCACCCCAAGATTCTGATCGTTAATTTTTTGGGAAAGCTGAGCAAGGGTGGTGCCAGACTCTACGGTAATATCGGTGGCCACACCTCGCACATTGATGGAGAAGGTACCGCCAACGCTACTCACAGAATCGTTGATGCCCGTATGCTCCAAATGCCAGACTTCATTTGTGGCATTTGCTTCTACGCTTACTGTTGCTGACTGATTAGTGGCCGTTAAGTTGGCCGACCCTGTGATGATGGTAGAGTCCGATGAAGAAACGGTTTTCGATTTGAAGTCCCCTACATAGCCGAAGCCAGCGATGGCTGATTTGAGTGGAGACATGAGACCTTTGACATTGGCAAAGACTGTCGTTTGAGCTGCGTTCTTTGCTTGAGCCCGGCCAATTGTCCGAGCCAAGGCACCTTCCTGTGCCTTACGAATGGAGTTAATATAATTAGTCCAATCGATACCACTTCCGAGTCCTGGAATGCTAAATGTTCCTGCCATATATTACTTTTATTATATTGG